>Ga0134122_10004397_pt1 | contig 10465 bp, 13 predicted proteins | sample KB302_FD_96461 | JGI IMG/M metagenome (GOLD analysis project Ga0134122, IMG submission 96461) | Terrestrial soil microbial communities without Nitrogen fertilizer from Kellogg Biological Station, Michigan, USA - KB3-0-2 | ecosystem: Environmental > Terrestrial > Soil > Unclassified ... | reverse complement strand
TAAATCTTGAGGACCGCAGACGTGCCGATTGTGGTCTCGATCGAGTCGAGGCGAGCGTTTCGGACCGCCGTCGAGAGTTGGACCGCGCACCGGAACATGAGCCAGATGGCCAGCGCGAGCATCGCGGGAATGAGCATCAGTCACCTCACGCTGGAGACAGTCCGGTTCACTTCACCGATGGCAGCAGGGTCAACCACGTCGCCCGGAGCAACTGCACGTCGCCCGCCGTGCCTCCGGACCCCCACATGTCCATCGCGTACCGCTTGCGGCCGGGGTTCGTCGGCCAGGTCGCCGTGAACTTCACGTTCGTGCCGTCGGGCGTGCCGGTGACCGTGAGCAGCGGCGTCCCGCCGGCGTTGGCCGGATCGAGGGGCAGGTTGAGCGTCATCCCTGACCGCGGCCAGCCGGGATCCTCGCGGACCGTGAGCGTGAACGTGGTGAACGCGGCGAGCGTAAGGCCGGAGCCAGCCAGGGCGTCGGCGCAGGGGATGGTGAGGATCTGCCGTTGGTTGGCGGACAGTTCGTAGCCGCAGTCCTGGATCAGCGACGGGTTCATCAGCAGCACTCGCAATCGGAGCTCGAAATGGTGAGCGACGCATGGCCCGTTCCGGCGATCGTGATGATCACGCCGACCGCCGGCGGATCCGGAGGCACGGGCGGCGGCAGGGGAATCTCGCCGATCGACACGCCCGACATCACGAACGGCTGGATCATCGCCGCGATCGCGAAGTCGGAGCCGATGACGATCGACCGGGAGAACACCCGCGGATCCGACGTCTGCTGCACGCGGACGTGGACGGCACCGGGGAAGGCCGGCGACTCCGCTGCGGCGATCGTGGCCGGCCGCGGAACGGTGATGTGAGCCGCCCGCCCGCCGGCGACGATGACGGCACCCGGATCGCGAGGCGCGGGATCCAGCCGCACGATCGACCGCGGTCCCGGCAGCGGCGAGGATCCGAACGGGTTCCGGGCGATCGCAACGCCGCCGGGGAAGACCGGCGACTCCAGGCTGGCCACCTGCACGCCTCGAGCAGCCGCGGGACGAGCCGGGACGCCGGACCAGGCCACGGGCTGCACGATCGCGGGGGCAGGATCCGGGAGCCTCACGGGGGCCACCGTTGGCGGTCGCACGTGAGCCGATCGACCGCCGAGGGCGACCACGCTGCCCGGCTCCGGGTGCTGCTCGATCGCCAGGGCGATGGTCTGGGCCCGGGCAGGAATCCGGTTGGCCAGCCCGATCGGGTGGGAGAACACCACGTCGCCGGCGAAGGGCGGCGGTGGATCCATCGCGGCGACCACCGGTTGGCCCCGGAGCTCGGTTCCCCGCTTCGGAGCCTGCACCAGAACCTGGCCGGGGAACGGGATCGCGTCCAGACTCGCCGGCGGGATGGTCGGGATCCGCGCCTCGGCGACGCGCCGTTGCCCGACGATCACCTGGCCAGGAAACGACGGCGGACTCGGCGTCTGAACGAGGACGGGCCGCGAGGGCAGCGGCGACAGGCCGAACTCCGTGGCCTTGGCCCGGATCACGGCGCCGGGGAACGGCTCGGCGTTGACCGCGACGGGCGGGATCACGCTCGACCGGCCGGCCAGCGGGGTCGGACCGTCCTGCCCCACGAAGGCCAGGACCTGGCCGGGGAACGGCGGCGGACTTGCGGTCGCCACGACGACCGGCTGGATCACCGCGACCGAGGGGGGCGGGGTCCCGAACTGATTGATCACCGCCAGGATGCCGCCCGGGAATGCCGGCGGGCTCGGTGTCTCCACGCGCCAGCGGTTGGGCGGCCCGATCCCCGCGATCGGCGGCGGGGCGTCGGCGACCCCCTTGACCCGATGGAAGAGCACGCCGCCGGGGGTGGGGTTGGTGTTCATTCCAATCACTTCGATCGGGCGATACCCGCCCAGCAGCGTCGGCGTGTCCACCGTGAGATAGAAGACGACGACCTTGCCGGCGGCGGCGGCCCCGCCCGTGGTCGATCCCGCCGCATTGCCACCGCCGCCGCCGGCACCGGGCGCCGTGGCCGCACCGGTCGGAGCATCGCCCCCCTGACCGCCCGCCGTGTAGGTAAACGTGCCGCTGACCGCAGCCCCGCCGGTGCCGCCCGAGTCCCCGTCCGTGCCGTTGTTCGCGGCCGTGGTGTCGCTCGGGGCACTGCCGCCGCCACCGCCGACGGCGGCGCCCGCGGCCCCGCCGTTGCCGCCCGATCGCTTCACGTCGCCGGTGCAGGACCCCGCGGCGCCGCCGAACGTCGACGTGGCGGCCTTGGCGACCAGCACATCGGAGAGGCTGGGGTTGGTGACCTTGGTATCGGTGCCGCTGCCCGCGGCGCCGACGGTGATCGACCAGTTGTCGCCCGGCGTGGCGGCCGCCGCGGGAGCCAGGATATTACCCACGCTGACGCACGCGCCGCCGCCCCCGCCGGGGCCGGACATTCCCGCGGTGCCGTCGACGCCGGCGCCGCCCGGGCCCCAGCCCACGAATGCCAGGCCAGTCACGCCCGCCGGGACCGTGAAGGTCCCGTTCGACGTGAAGACTTGGGTGAGGAGCGGCACGAGTAAGACCCTGGGTCAATGCGAACGCCGGACAGACTCGCCGGCGGTCCCGACGAATGTATCCGGCGTGGCGAACGTACGATTCAACCGACTCACGCCGTCAGCGTGACGGCCAGGCCCTTCGCGTGCAGGATGGCGAGCACGTCGTTCCACTGGCCGTTGCGCACCACCAGGTTGCCGCCGACCGTCGCGGCCGCGGCATATTCAACCGCGGTGTCGATCCGGCGACGCTCCTCATCGTCGATGTACGGCGAAGACAGGCTGGCCGAATTCTCGCTGGCGTACTCCTTGATCGCGGCGTGGGCCTTCGACGCACACGGGCCTGCGAACGAGGTCTCGTATCGCGCCTTGAAGGCAACCAGGTGCTCGTCGATCGGCAGTTCCTTCGGCACGTCGCCCTTCTTGGGCGCGTACTGCGGCGAGCCGGGATCGTCGTCGTGGAAACCGCTGCCCGGTCGATTCCGGAGTTCCTTCGCGGCGGCGAGGACGGCCTCTCGCTTCGTGGCCAGTTCGGACATTGGTCAGACTCCTGAAAGAATCGGTGAGCTGAGAAACGAGTAGGTTTTCGTGGGCTCCAGGTACATTCGCTCAGCGTTCACGCCGTGCTCGAACACCAGGCACACGGGAATCGGCTGCTCTCCAGAGCCCTCGCAGTTCTGGCACTTCGAGCCCATCGGGTTCGTGACGGGGTCGATACCGAGAACCTTTTCACCCCGGCAGTCCGTGCAGATCATCGTGTGGACGTAGGCCGGGTGCGGGAAGAACGTGATCTCGTCCACGCCCGTATGCCGGCAGCCCCACAAGTGCCGGTCACCGTTCGGGCCATCCGTGAAGCAGACGATTTCCCCGACCGGATTCCAGACCACGATGCCGGTCACGTACCCGTCGTCGCGAACGCGCTGGTAGTACCGCGTCGTGCAGTCCTTCGCGACGAGTCGCGGGCGGAGCTTGCTCTCCCCGGCCCATCCGCGGAGCCCGCGCAAGTGGGAGCCCGACTTGACCGTGATCTCATCTGGCATCGGAACTCCAGCGAACCTGTAAGGCGAGCGGTGGTAGGTAGCCCGGTGATCAAACCTTCGTTTACCAAACCGTCTTCCGCTCTGACGCCTCAATGCGTCGTTATTCTTCGAACTCGATCGTCGCACAGGCGTTGGTCGTGGCGGGAGCCGTCACCCGGATCACGTATCCCTGGCCGCCGACGACGAGCAGCGTGCGGGAGTCGGGCGTGAGATAGTGGTAGAGGCCGTTGTACGTCGGGACGTTGACGGTTCGCCAGGCCGTGATCGTCGTCGGTTCGGCGCTGTAATTCTTGGTTCCCGTGGTCTGGATCGTTTCGGCGCGACCGGGGTCCTTCTTGGAGGGCGTGACGCTCGTGGCCGTCCCGGCTCCGCCGAAGGTGCACCGCGCGAGTTCGACGATGCTCGGGGCGTTGGTGCTCGTCGCCCCGTCGTGGCTGACAAGTTGCTCCAGGATCTTGATCGGCTGGTTCGCGGCGGCGGCGGCACCGACGATCGTCTTCGCGGTCGCCGTGACGCAGGAGACCGTCGCCGTGGGAATGTTCGCCTGGAGGTATGCGAATTTGCGGCGGAGGAGGTTCTTGGCCTGCCGCTTGTTCCACTTCCGGGATCGGCTGAGTTGATCCAGCCCGTCGATGCGGCCGAGTGCCAGTCCGGTCCACGATTCGGCGAGTTGCGGGAGGGACATGTCGGGCTCCGGGAAAGCGGGTGGATTGGCTCACGGGGCCGATGGCACGGATTCAGGACCGCACCGACTATCGGACCTGGATCGGCATCGTGAACGCTGCGACGATCAAAACCGTTGCAGCCGTCGTCACTCCAAACCCGGATGCCCGGAAGTAGATCATCCCCCAGTCGTAAAGCAGAGCATCGGAGGCTGGGCAGACATACGTGAACGGGATCCGGTACGGGTTCGGTGCAGTGCAGATGATCGGGTTTCGAACCGTCGTCGACACCAGCGTCCCAGTTCCCTTTTCAAAGGCGGCGAGGCCGATCGCCAGGTCCTCGGCTGACGCCAGGCCGATCACGAAGCCGCTGGCCGTCACGAGCACGGAGCCATCGACCACGATGGTATTCACGGCACCGCTGGGGTAATCGCGCGCCGGCTTCCAGCCCGCGGCGATCGCGACATCCAAGGTGATTCTTGGGTCGATGATTGGCGTCCCGCCGCTGAACCCCTTCAGTTCCCACGCGGTCCCACCGGCTCCGGCCGCGCGTCGGGCGAAGGCTTGCACCGTTGCCCCGACCGCGGAGACCGTGAACGTGCCGCCGTCGATTGGGTACGCGCGATCATTCGTCGTGTTGGAGCGGCCGCCGACGCGATCGGCGACGACCAGCGACCCGTCGAGCCAGCATTCCTGGAAGACGTATTGGCCCGCGGCGGGAATGGAGGTGATGCGAACCGGGAACCAGTCCGTGTCGATCAGTGGAAACGGGGGATTGGCACCGGGGGCGTCCATCAGATCTTGTGCCCCACGATGCCGGCGCGTCGCATGGCCCAGATCACCTTGCCCGGCTCGGCCGCGGCCCGGAGTTGGGCCAGCCAGCCTTCGGCGTCCGCGACGACGTTGAACCGGTATTCGTAGGTCGAACCGAGGGCGGGGTTCTTGGCGGAGGCGCGGAAGCCCACGGTGAGGATCGCGACGGCCGTGGTGCCGGCCTGGATCCGCGCCATGGTGTTGAGCGTGCGGTTGGTGTCGGTTTCGATGAACCAGCCGTACAGGTGCGAACTGCTCGGCGGGATTTCCCAGGCCATTGGAACTGCCATGCCGGACCGATGGCAAGGAAGGCTATGAAGGGGCTTTTACAAACCGTGTTCCGGACCAGTCTACCTCGCCCTCCATGATCCCGAACTGCATTCCGCCGGGCGTTCGTCCGATCTCGACAAAGCGCACCCCATCTCTTCTCCACGGCTCCCTTTCGAGGATTTCGCCCATCTCGTCGCAATCTCGCAGCGCTTGATCTGATGCGCCCAGCAGGATCAGCATGTCGCGGAACGAGACTGCGGCTTTGGCGTGGCAGGCCTCCGCAAGATCGGGGAGGTTCATGTCGGCGGGAATGTTCATTTGTGTGCTCCTGGGCGTCGGGGACGTCCGATGGGGGGCCGGTTGGCGTTGAAGTGCAATAGCTGCCCGATTTTGGCCTTCTTTCTCGCCAAGGAAACCTGGCAGTCGCCATACAGCAGCGACGCAACCGCGTCGGTCGCTGAGATGGAATTCCATGTGACCTTGGCGAACTTGAGCCCGGCAGCACGAGCCGCAACGCCGATGGGCTCACTCTCGCTGTAGCGGCCTTTGAAGCCGGTCTGGTTGAGAATGAAGTCGCGAAGCCCTTTGACCATTGCCACGTTTCCGCAGAGGCCGATTACAACCTGTTTGCGACCGACGCACACCCAGCCATCTCCATCGACGCACCCACGCCAGAAGTGCCTCATGAGATACTCGGGGCCGACCCAGGGCGTGCAGGTCCAGGTCTTCCGCGGCGTGCAGCCTTGGGCGACAAGGTTCGCGTGAACTGTGGGCGAATGGACGCTGAAATCGGCCTGGAGTCCGTCACGTCGCATGCTGCCGTTGGGGAACCATGATCCGCCCCGGACCATGCGAATCGACGGCTCCTTTTGGGTGCCCATGAACCTCGCGAACTCTCGCACATGGTCCACGTCGGACGCCTTCAAGGTGAGCCGGATGCCGTGCTTGCGGCTGGTGATATTCCCGTCCGTGTAGAGCATCCCGAGCCAGTAGGCCTCTTCCTCGGTTGTGATGTTGGCAAAGCGAGTTTTGTCGATCACCGCTTCTTTGATGCAGCCGCAGCTTTTCACCGAGCACGAATTGAGAAGGTGCGTGTTGATGGGGCTCGACAAGATCTTCCCGCAGTGACACCGGCACGTCCACTTGACCCGCTTCTTGAAGCCTGCCGTCCTGCCCAGCACGGTTAACCCGCCGAACACCATGCCAGTCAAATCCTTGGCGAAAAGACGTTTTCTCCGGCACCCGCAACTCTGCCAGCGGCCTTTGCGGAGGTGGCCGGCCACTGCCTCGCAGGTGTTCCCGCAGTCGCAGTGACACTCGTATCGCGACGACGAGACGAACTTCTTTCCGGCGATGTAACGCCCAGCCACCAGCATCCCGAACCGCTGCCCGGTCAGGTCGTCGGCCGGCTTGTTGCGGGCCAGCAGGACATCGCGAAGGTGACAGCCGCAACTCCTGGAATTCCCCCCGCGGATGCTTGAGGATGCCAGGATTGCGGCCGTTCCACAGTCACATCGACAGTGCCAGTATGTGACCCAGCCGCCCCGTGAGTTGGGCCGACTCGGCGCTCGCCCGAGCACGGCCCAGCGGTTGAACTTCTTTCCGGTGATGTCCAGTAGTCGCGTCATTCCATCCCCAGGACGTTCGAGATTACACCAGCGGCGTCCAGGTGCTTGCAGTGGCCGTGCGCCTCGAACCCCTTGCAGTCGCACGCCGCGTAGGCGTCTGCCGCGTCCACCGCGATGGGATCGGGAATGAACACGTCGTAAAACTCGACGGTGGACTTGGCGAATCGAACGCCCTGCCCACCCGCGGCCGGGAAGCATTCCACCCGGTAGGAACGCCCATCAATCACGGCGATTTTCGCGTTTGGGTAGAAGCTGAGTCTCTGACCGCGCGGCAACGTGAACAGTTCAGGACACGTAAGATTGTCGTGGCCCAGACGAACGGCTATCATGGCTTCGCTCCTGACAGGGGGCAAAAGCCGAGCAGCGGTAACTTCTCACGGCGACCGCTGCTCGGCACTTTCGCGACCGGAACAACCCGACCGCTACACAAGAGTTAAACGTATTTGTTTAACTCTGTCAATGTCGTAGTGGGGAGAAAATGGGCAAAAAACGGGAACGGATTTCCACGGGATTTGGCGAGCGGCTACGTGCGATCCGCGAGAAGAAGGGACTGACTCTTGCGGCTGTCGGCGAAGCGGCTGGCTTGCACTTCCAGGCCATCGCTCGTCTTGAGCGGGGGGAAGTCGAGCCAACCTGGCCGACCGTCCTGAAACTCGCTGAGGCCCTGAAGGTTCCGGTCGGCAAGTTCCATTCGTAGTGCCGATGGCACCTACCGGAGCCGACCTCATGTCGCTGACTCACCGAACGTTGCTCGTGCTCATCCCGGCAGCCCTGCTCGCGGCCACATTTGTGGGATGCGGCAAGAGGGATGCCGAGGTGGTGCTCGCGCCATCGGTTAAAGCAGAGGAGCCGCAGCCAAAGATCACTCCAAAAGGGGAACCGATGACGCCTCAGACTCAAACGCCGCCGGGACCACCGCCGGTGAAGAAGGTCGATTCGAAGTGGAAGGAAAAGGTCACGGTCCGGGAGTGGGATAGCTTCGACAAGAAGTTCATCAACCCACATCTGAACATGAACGCCGTCTTCACCCCAAACGATAACGGCCGGGATTACTGGGAGGTCGAGGGGAACACCCGGTATTCCATCGGCAGCGAGATCGAGCAGGCTGACGGCACGATTTGGACGATCAAACTCATGCACAGCAACCGCTTTGAAGTCGTCAAGAAACCGAAGAAGTAACTGGTCAAATGTCGGCGTCGGCGACCGCGCCAACTTTCCAGAGGTTCGCGTGGTCGCGTTCGTTGAACAAGCAAATCCCGTCTGGAATCGAGCCATTCGGCAGCCACGTTCCGACCGGTCCCTTCGCGGCAAAGTAATACCCTGCCTGAGTCCCGTCACCGCCCACACCGCCCCAGTAGAGGTAATTGTGCCCACCATTCCCCGCGTAGATCGTTAAGAACCCCGCTGGGAACACTCCCTGTAGCCCAGTGTTGGCTTTGACCAGGAACTTGAATGTGAGATTCCAGCACGGGGAGCCAGCTACGGCATCCGGAACGATCTCCTCTTCCACCCCTTCGCACAACAGGAAGCCGGCCGGGTATCCGAGAAGCGGCAGCCGGTTGACGGTGCCGATGTAGGGCTGGCCGACGGCGCGCGAGTTGGCTCCGCCCGGCGGGGATCCGGCGATCGCTGGCAGCAGGGTGGTGGTCGTGTTGCTCGGATCGCCGTGAACGCGGAGATAGAGCGGGCTCGTCGGCTGCCAGGCCGCGTAGGGGATGCGTCTCCACTTAAAGGCGATCCGTCGCATCACCTCGGGGCGTCCGATCCCATATGGAATCGGATATCCGAGCGGCGGGATCGCCAAAACCGGCGGCAAGTTGCTCTGGTACTTCATCATGGAGCCGGGAAGGCTCAGGTAACTCGTCTCGGTCGTGCTGGGCAATTGCTCGGTGTAACGGAGATATTCGGGAGCGCCGGGGGAATCCGCCGCCAGCGACCACCAGACCAACTCGTGCCGGCAGACAATTTTCGCATGGGGGTACGCCGGGATGAACTTGGCGTCATTCTTGCCGGACCCCTTCGCGCCGGTCACGCTCTCACAGGCCAAGGCGACGTACTGCTCGTAGCCGGTATCCGGGAATGCGGTCGGCATGACCCGCGAGAGCAGGTAGTTGGGAAAGGTCCCATACAACTTCACCCCACCCAGCAACGCCACCACCGCGTTATCGCGCTGCTCCCAGGGCACGAACCAGGACCGCCGGATCGAACAGCCTTGTGAGTCGAGCTCGAAAGTTGGATGCTCGCCGTTCCGCACGTCCGCCGTTAGGGCCGTTGCACCGGTCAAGCCCATCGCTGTAAGCTGATCGGTGGTGAACGCCTTGAGCGAGCCATCCGGATTGAGCGGGAATCCCATTATGCCTCCCGCCGGTTGATCTGTTGCTTCGGGTCGGGCTTCCGGTTTTCCTGCTCCCAGGCCCGCTGGAATTCCTCGATCGAGGTGATGATTCGCTGGGCCGCCTTCATTTCGATCGGATCGGCATTGGCGGCGGCGAGTGTGGCCTGCTTTCCGACTTCTCCGAGGGACGAGTAGCTGCCGCGGGGTCCCATCGATATGGCCATCGACCTCATCACATCACGCATGTTCGCCGTGAACCGTTCCCCGAACGAGACCTTCAGTGTGCCGTCGGCGTTTTTCTCGCCCGGCTTGGCCCCCGGTTTCTCTTCAGCCGACGTGAGCACTCGTGACGCACCGCCGCGGCCGAAGAACCGTTCGGCCTGTTCACCGATTTTGTTGAGCCCGAATTGAAACCGCTCTCCTGTGCTCATCGGCGCGAGGCCTTGCTCTTTTCGCCGTTTGTTTTCCTCCGCGAGCAGATCCGCGCCTCGCTTCACCCCCGCCTGGCCAGCGCCGCCTTCGCTGATGGTGTCCACGCCGGCGGCCGCGACATCAAAGCCAGCTTCGACGGCCGGCGCTCCGTGCTTCATCGCCCACTTGTAGAAGCCATTCAAAGCCGGGAGCAGCTTCGCCCAAATGTAATCACTCAGGGTGAGCACGCCCGCAGCGAGTAGAGCGAACGCCGGCAAAAGTAGAGGCGCGACGCTTGCCGCCATCGCGGACAAACTCTTCTGGAACACCCCGAACCCGCTGTTCGTCTGCCCCAGGATGGTGGAGAGCGCCAGCAGCGGCCCGAAGACCACCGCGAACTTGCCCACCAGGGCCTTGACCAGCGAGCCGACGCCGCCCTGGCCGCCGGCGGGATCGCGTTCCGCGCGTGGCGTGGTCGGACCCTGCTTGAACAGGCCCTCGCCGATCAGTTTCACCGGGAGCGGATTCGGACCGACGACGATCACCGATTGCGGCTTATCGAACGCGGAGACGGTGTCGGGTGGCGGCTTGCCGGAGTTGAGGCCGAACGCGCCGACGTTCGACGACAGCGACGGGACCGTCTTCGGCTCGGGGTCCGGGAACTTGTCGGGCTGGTGCCATTGCTCGCGCTCGCGACTCCAGATCTCCGCCATGACCGGCTCGGACGGCGCCGCGGGCGAGGCGGGAGGCGGCGCCGGCGACTTGGCGACCGGC
>Ga0134122_10004396_pt1 | contig 10468 bp, 9 predicted proteins | sample KB302_FD_96461 | JGI IMG/M metagenome (GOLD analysis project Ga0134122, IMG submission 96461) | Terrestrial soil microbial communities without Nitrogen fertilizer from Kellogg Biological Station, Michigan, USA - KB3-0-2 | ecosystem: Environmental > Terrestrial > Soil > Unclassified ... | reverse complement strand
TCCCCCTCGCGCCAGGCGCCGGGCAGAGGAGAGGGCGACGGCCAGCGGGAAAAGAGCTGCGAACAGCACGCCCTCCGGCCGGGTGAGGGCGAGCCCGGCGGCGGCGAGCCCGGCGAGGATCGCGATCCGCCACCCCTCGGTCTCCCGCAGCGCGCGGAGCGAGAGGAGACCCAAGCCGACGAACAGGAACGCGTAGAGCGGATTTTCGAGCCCGGAGACCGACCAGATGACGAAACCGGTCTGAGCGGCGAGAAGGCAGAGGGCGAGAGCCGAGAGCCCGCGGCCGACTCCCGCCCGGGCGAGCAGGCGATCGAGCAGCGCGAAGGTGCCGAACGACAGGGCGAATGAGATCAGCTTCGGTGTCCAGAGCGGATCGAATAGGCGGACGACCGAGAAGGCGGCGAGGAGGAACACCCAGAGCGGATTCGAATAACCCTCGACCGGGAGAACGCCCGGTTGGGCGACCAGGCCGGCACCATGGGCCAGGTTTCTCGCGTAGGCGAAGGAGATTCCCGCGTCGTCGATCTGCCAGGCGCCGAAGGCCGCGGCATGGAGGGCGAACAACGCGAAGGCGGGGAGGATGGTGGTCCAGCGGAACCCCCCCCCCTGTCCTCCCCCCTTAGGGGGGGGGGGGACCCTTCGTCGGCCTTGATCGGACGATTCGAGCGACGAACCCTCGGCCTGGAGGTCGGCGTTCGGGTTCATTCCGCGGGCTCTCGGTCATTCGATAGCGCGGTGGTCAGTCCGCCTTTCGGCATCTTCCAACGGTCGTGCATCCAGAGCCATTCGGCGGGGTGCTCGCGGATCTCGCGTTCGGTCGTTTCGAGATAGCGGCGGGTCAGCTCGACGATCGCCTCGTCTCCATCGCCTTCGGGGAAGATCGGCGGGCGGGCGACGAAGCGGTAGCGGCCGTGCGGCTCGGCGAACGCGAAAATCGGCAGGACCGGGGCGCCGGTGCGTAGCGAGAGCCGGGCGACCACCGGGCTGGTGAGGGCAGGGTGGCCGAAGAACGGGACCACGATCGCCTCCTGCGGCTGGACTCTTTGATCGATCAGGATGCCCACCCGCTCGCGGGCGCGGAGAACCTGGATCATCCGGCGGGCGGCTCCCCGTTTGTGGATCACGGCGTAGCCGAACCGTTCGCGGATGCGCTTCAGCTCGGTTTCGAGATGCGGGTTGTCGGTGGGCCTCGCGATCGTGTGGATCGTGCCACGGTAGAGGCCGATCGGCCGGGCCGAAAACTCCCAGTAGCCGAGGTGCGAGCCGAGGATGAACACCCCTTTGCCGGCCTGCTCGGCCGCGTCGATGTGCTCCCATCCTTCGTACGAGAAGCGCTCGCACAGCTGGTCGAGGCGGAAGCGGTCGGCCGAGATCGCGTCGCACACCGCGCCGCCGAAGTGGCGGAAGCACTCTCCGGCCAGGCGGCGGTGCTCGTCCGGTGGCAGGTCGGGGAAGGCGATCGCGAGGTTCTTCTCGGCGATCTTCCGGTGCCGCCGGTCGAGCCGGCCCGCGAGGCCGCCGATCGCCCGGCCCACCGCGCGCGCCGCCTCATGCGGCAGGGTGCGCAGCAGGCCGCGGACGGAGAGGAACGCCGCCTGCTCGATCCGGTGGCGGACGGGAGAGTCCTTCACGCCGCCCCTTCCGGGGGTCCATCCGCGGGATCCGGCGCGAGGCTGAAGGCTCCGGGGCTGCGCCTGCGAGCTTCGATCCTGGCGAGCGCCTCGTCCAGCCAACGCCAGAACGCGGGCTCGGGCTCCGCCCGCACGGGTAGCTCGGCGAGCGGCGCGGTGAGACGGCCGCGCAGCTTCACTCCGTCCTTGGTGGTCGCAAGCACCGCCTGGGCGCCGCTCTCGGCGAAGGCCTTCTGGATTTTCGCCAGGCTCGCGTCCGGGTAGGCGAAATGGTCGCCGAAGCGCAGCTCGCCGCGGATCTCGTAGCCGAGCGCCCGGGCGGTTTCGGCGAACGAATCGGGACGCGCGATGGCCGAGATCAGGAAGACCAGGGCACCGGGGGGGAGAATCCGGCCGTCGGCGAACCGCGGCGCACCCGGAAGGGTGCGGCTGGCGAAGCCGGGTCCGGTGAAACCGTAAGGCCGCAGCGCTTGGCCCAGCTGGTCACCGAGGCCGCCCCCTCCGGCCACTGAGTCCGGTGCGCCGGTGAGCAGCACGGCATCGGCCCTGGCCGAGGCGGAGAGCGGCTCGCGCAGGCGGCCGCCGGGGAGGAGCTTTCCCCCCGCGAACGGATCGGCGGCGGGGAAGGCGAGCAGGTCGAGGTCGCGGCGCAGCGCGAGATGCGAGAAGCCGTCGTCGAGCAGGAACAGGTCGGGAGGAGGCGACAGCCGATGGAGCGCCTGGAGCCCGGCGTACAGCCGGTCGGGGCCGACCACCACCGCCACCCCGGGCAACTCGGCGGCGAGCAGCACGGGCTCGTCGCCCGCGAGGTGGGGGGCGAGGAGCGGGCCGCCTCCGTCGCTCACGATCCGCACCCCGCGCCCTTGGCTGGCGTAACCGCGGGAGAGGATGCAGACCTTGCGCCCTTGGTCGCGGAAGTGGGCGGCGATCGCCGCGGTGAGCGGTGTTTTGCCCGAGCCGCCGAAATGGAGATTGCCGATGCTGATCACCGGCCGGGACAGGCGGCCGGCGCGCTCGGTCCACCAGCGCCCTCGCAGGCGATGGGCGGCGCCATAGGCGCGTTGCCAAAGCGAGGTCGGAGGGGGAGGGGTCGGTAGGCGCATGGGTCGGAGTCAGGTCGTCGGGCGTTCCAGCAGCGGTCGGATCATGTCGAGAGTTCGCGCCACGGCGCCGCGGTTCTCTTCGACCAGTAGGGCGCCGCGCCGGCCGAGGTCGCGCGCGGCATCCCGGTCGTCGAGCCAGGAGCGGAACGCCGCGCCGAGATCGGCCGCGTCCGCCACCCGGCGCCAGGCGGAAGAGGCATCGAAGCGCGCGGCCATCTCGGCGAAATTGTGCATCGACGGTCCGACCGCCACGGGTATCCCGAAACGCGCCGCTTCGAGCGGATTGTGGCCGCCGGTCGGAACGAGAGTACCGCCAATGAAGGCGCCGGACGCTATTGAATAAAGCCCGGCGAGCTCGCCCAGGCTGTCGAGCAGGAGGACGGCGGGTTTTCGAGCCGAGCCGGGAGCCGCCGCCAAGTCGCTCCGGCGCAGGTACGGCCGCGTCGAGCGGTCGAGGAGCGTCGCGACCTCCCCCCAGCGCTCGGGATGGCGTGGCGCCAGGACCAGCAGGGCGCGTGCTTCCAAACCGGTGGTCGCCGCGAGCAGGGCTTCCTCCTCGCCGGCCATGGTCGAGCCGGCGATCAGGATCTCCCGCCCGGCAGCCACTCCGGAGACCGCAGCGGCAAGCTCCGGGGCGAGGGACGGTTCCGGCGTGTCGTACTTGAGATTGCCGGTTATCGCGATCCGCTCGGGGCCGACGCCCAAGGCGATCAAGCGCTCGCGATCGGCCTCCGACTGGACGCCGAATCGATCGATCGCTCCGAGCAGGCGGCGGGCGAGCGGGGCGAGCTTCTTCATCCGGCGGAAGCCCTTGTCGCCCATCCGGCCGTTCGCCACCAGGACCGGAAACCCGCGGCGCTTCGCCTCGGCGAGCAGCAGCGGCCAGTAGTCCCCTTCGACCAGCAGCAGGGCGCGCGGCGGGCCGGCCGGAAAGACGTGCTTGAAGAATCGATCGATCGCCGGCCCCAAATCGAACGGCAGGTAGGCGACCGCCGCCCGGCCGGCGAACGCGGCCCGTGCGCGCTCCTGGCCGGTCGGGGTGATCGTCGTAACCGTAAGCGCCAGATCGGCAGGCAGTCCGCGGGCAAGCGTCGCGGCGACCCCCACCTCGCCGACCGAGACCGCGTGAAGCCACAGGCCTCCTTCAGGGGATTTTGCCGTTCTCCCCTCTCCCCCTGGGAGAGGGGCCGGGGGTGAGGGCTGAGAGGGCAAGCCGCCACCACCCCCCAGCCGTCCCCGAAGCGTGGGCCGATAGTGCCCGCCCCGCCGAAGGAGCAGGATCGGGCCGGCGAGGAGGAGGGCGAGACCCATCCCCAGCTGGTAAAACCACCACTTCGGGGAGCGCATGCGGCGGGGAGTATAATGACCCGCTCGGGCGGAAGGGTGGCCGTGGGACGGGTGAGAGGGGCGGCGGTGGGAATCGCCGGAACCTAGACACCCCGGCCGACTTCTCCGTAAGAACTTGTCGATGCTAAGGCTCGTCCACTCCAATCCGACCCCCCGGCCCGCCCCGCGCTGGTCCGAGGCGAGCGATCGGGATCTCCTCCTCGCCGTCCGCGGCGGGGACGAGGCCGCGCTTTCCGAGCTGATCGGGCGCAAGACCAAGCCGTTGCTCCAGCTCACCCAGCGCATTCTGGGCGACCTCGAAGAGGCGCGGGACGTCGTGCAGGTGACCTTCTTCCGGGTCTGGGAGCACCGGGCAAAGTTCGACGAACGGTGGAGCCCGAACACCTGGATCTACCGCATCGCCTCGAACCTGGCGATCGACCACCTGCGCTCCCGGCGCAGCCGCGAAAAGAGCACCGAGCCGGTCCGGCAACACATGCGCCAGGCGGCCGATTGGCGCTCGCAGAAGGACATCTCCCGCCTCCAGCAGACGGAGGTCGCCGGAATCTTCAAAGAGCTGTCGGACGAGCTGACCGAAAAGCAGCGGATGGCGTTCCTGCTCCGCGAGGTCGAGGGGCTGTCGTCCCAAGAGGTCGCGGAGATCCTCGACTGCCGCGAATCGACCGTCCGCAATCACCTGTTCAACGCCCGAAAGCTGCTGAAGAAGACGCTGCTCGCGCGCTATCCGGAATACGCCGCCCGTTATGCCTCGGACCCGAATCTCGGCGAGGAGGTGAGCGCATGAACGCCTGCCCGAGCCTGAATTGGCGCGAGCTGCTCGCCCCCCGGTTCGAGCGCTCCTCCTCGAACGCCGAGCCGGAAGGCCTTGCCGAGGCCCTCGTCCATTTCGACGCCTGCCCGGCCTGCCGCCGCGAGGCGTGCCGGATCGATCCGACCCTGATTTTCCGTCGCCTGCCGGCTGCGGCGCTCGATTTCGACCTCGAAGCCGAGCGGATGCGCCTGGCGGTCGCCGGCATGCGGGCGTCCGAACGGGTCGAGACCCGGCGGGCCGCCGCCTTCGGGGGCGGCTTGGGCGGTCGCCCTCTGGCCCGTCGGCTGCGCAGCCACGGGGTGCGCTGGACCTTGGCGGCGGGGCTCGCCGCGGCGTCGCTGGTGTTGGGCGGGCGGGGCGACCTGGCGGGTTCGGGCGGTCGCCCGCTTTCCGGTCGCGCGGGCTCGCTCGCGGTGACCGGCGGGGCGGTGCCGGCCCGGCTGGACCGGTTCCAGGCGCCCGTGGCGGTCGAATCCGCGGTCGAGGATCTGGGTCGTCCCGAGGCCCGGATCTACCAGCTCGACGGCGAGCGGCTCTCGGTCGTGATGATCGTCGACGAGAAGCTGGATGTGTGATTCGTCGCCCCGCCGAGACGGCAGGGCGGGTCTTCCAGTAAAATTCCAGGGTCGATCGAAAGTTTCCCTCATGAACCTCCGTCGCCGTCTCCTCGCGGGCCTGCTCTGGGCCTTAGCTCTGCCGCTCGCGCAGGGGGCGCTGGGTTTCGGCCCGGCTTCGGCGCAAACGGCAGGGCAGGCGAGGAAACCGGCGTCCGCGGCTGTCCCCTCGGGGCTCACGCTCCACGCCTATACGTTCGTCCACCAGCCGGCGCGCGAGGCTCTGTCGCTCGTCCATCCGCTGCTCTCGCAGCGCGGCACGGTGGAGCTGCAACCGGCGGACAACACGATCGCGATCCGCGACACCCGCGCGGTGATCGCCAAAATCATGCCGTTGCTGCGCGAATTCGACCACCCCGTCCGAGCGCTGTCGGTCGAGGTGATGATCGTCCGGGCGAGCCGGGCGGTGATGTCGCCGCCGGTCAGCCACTCGGACCTTCCTCCCGATCTGACCCGCCGCCTGCGCAGCCTGCTGCCCTACGAGATCTACGACCTGGCCGCCCGCGCCGACCTCTCCACCGCGGAGGGGGAGTCGGTGGCCTATGACCTCGGGCAGGATTTCCAGGTCAGCTTCAGGGTCGGCACCGTGCATTCCGATCGCAGCATCCGCTTGGCCGAGTTCCTGGTCCGCCGCTCCGGTCGGAGCGGCGCGGGCTCCGGGGCCTCGGCCAAGCCGAAACCGCTGATCTTCACCAACTTGAACCTCGCTCTCGACCAGAACATCAGCCTCGCGCTCGCCAAGAGCGAGGAGAGCCGCGAGGCGCTGATGATCGTCTTGACGGTTCGCGCAGCCGAACGGGAGCCCTAGCCTCCATGCAGTTCGTCTGTCGGGTCGGGACTCCAGACGGTCGGGTCGTCGAGGAAATGGTCGTCGCGAGCGACGAGGCCGCGCTACGCGCGGAGCTGACCAAGCGCGGCCTGCACCTGTTCGAAGCGAGGCGCAGGGGCCTGCCGGCGAGCGCCGGGACGCGTGGGATCGGCGCGCGCCTGGGCCGGCGGAAGAAAATCGCGACCCAGGAGTTTCTGGTCTGGAACCAGGAGTTGGCCGCGCTGCTCAAGGCCGGCCTGCCGCTGCTGCAGGCGCTCGACCTGATGCTCGAACGAATGAAGAATCCGACGTTCCGCGAGGTTCTGGGCGACATCCGCGACCGGGTCAAAAGCGGCGAAGAGCTGTCCGACGCCTTCGCCATCCACGGCGAGCTGTTTCCGCGGCTCTACCCCTCGGCGCTCAAGGCGGGCGAACGCAGCGGCGAGCTCGAACAGGTGATCCGCCGTTTCGTCCGCTACCTGAAGCTGGTGCTCGATGCGCGGAAGCGGGTGATCTCGGCGCTGGTCTATCCGGTGGTCCTGATCTGCCTGTCGATCGCGATGATCGCGGTGATGGCGATCTACGTCGTGCCGAAGTTCGAGGTGTTCTTCGCCGACATGGAGGTCGAGCTGCCGCTGATCACCCAGATCACGCTCGGCATTTCCCATTTTCTCAACGAGCGGACACTCTTCTTGTGGAACTGGGCGTGGATCGCGCTCGGCCTCGCCGCGTTCGTGATTTCGATGCGCAAATATGCGCAGACCCCCGCGGGGCGGATTCGGGTCGATGGCTGGCGTTTGCGCATCCCGATGCTCGGAGCGGTGTTTCACCGCTTCGCCCTGTCGGAGTTCTGCCGTTCGCTCTCCACCCTGCTGACCGGCGGCATCCCGCTGGTTCCGGCGCTCGAAATCGCCACCGCAAGCGTGAGCAACGCGGCGGTACGGGCCAAGATCGAGCCGCGCATCCAGATGGTGCGCGAAGGGCGGCCGTTCCATGCCGCGCTCGAAGAGAGCGGCGTGTTCACCGACATGTCGATCGACATGGTGAAAGTCGGCGAGGCGACCGGCGCGCTCGACGAGATGCTGTCCTCCGTTTCCGACTTCCTCGACGAGCAGGTCGAGGTGCGGATGCAGCGGCTGCTCTCCCTGGTCGAGCCGATGATGCTGGTGTTCATGGGTATCATCATCGGGTTGCTGCTGGTCTCGATCTACCTGCCCATGTTCAGCTCGCTCGGTCAGAGCAAGTTCTAGTCGCGTTTTTAAGTTCGAGGTGAAGGAATGGTAGTGGCGAACGTCAAACCGATGGTCGAAGACAAACCGTTCACGGCCGAAACGGTCGAGCAGGCGCGGGATCGGATCGCCCGGGAGCGCAACGAGGCCGAGGAATTCGCCGCCCGCTACGGCCTCGAATTCGTCGATATGACGCATTTCCGGATCGAGAACGACCTGTTCCGCAAGGTGCCGTTCGAGCTGATGCTGCGCTACGGCTTCCTGCCCTCCGAGCAGCTCGCCGGCCGGCTCGCGGTGGTGATGGCCGATCCGTCCGACGTGGTGAAGATCGACGAGATGGAGCTGCTGCTCGGCCAGCCGGTCGAGGTGAGGATCGGAGTCCGCTCGGCGATCGACGAGATCCTGCAGAAGTCGGAGAGCACCCAGCGCGTGCTCGACGAGGCGAGCGAGGATTTCCGCATTCAGCTGGTCCAGGAGGACGAGGACGGCGAGGAGATCCTGTCGATCGACCGGATTACCTCCGACACCAGCCCGATCATCAAGCTGGTCGATTCGACCATGTTCAACGCGATCCAGCGCCGGGCGAGCGACATCCACATCGAGTCGCGCGACAACGAAGTGATCATCAAATACCGGATCGACGGCGTGCTCTATCAGGCCATGGAGCCGATCGACAAGCGCCATCACCAGACGATCATCAGCCGGATCAAAGTCATGTCCGAGCTGGACATCGCGGAGAAGCGCATTCCCCAGGACGGCCGGTTCCGGCTGCGCCTCAAAGGCCGGACGATCGACTTCCGCGTCTCGATCATCCCGTCGGTCCACGGCGAGGACTGCGTCATCCGAATCCTCGACAAGGAGTCGATGAACAAGGAGTTCAAGAATCTCCGGCTGGAGATCCTCGGCTTCGACGACGAGACGCTGCGCAAAGTGCGCAAGTTCATCCGCGAGCCGTACGGCATGGTGCTGGTCACCGGGCCGACCGGCTCGGGCAAGACCACCACGCTCTACGCCTGCCTCTCCGAGATCCAGACTTCGGAGGACAAGATCGTCACGATCGAAGACCCGGTCGAATACCAGCTGCGCGGCATCACCCAGATCCCGGTGAACGAGAAGAAGGGGCTCACCTTCGCCCGCGGCCTGCGCTCGATCCTGCGCCACGATCCGGACAAGGTGATGGTCGGCGAAATCCGCGACGAGGAGACGGCGCAGATCGCGATCCAGTCGGCGCTCACCGGCCACTTGGTGTTCACCACGGTCCATGCCAACAACGTGGTGGACGTGCTCGGCCGGTTCCTGAACATGAACGTCGATCTCTACAACTTCGTCTCCGCGTTAAACTGCGTCCTCGCCCAGCGCCTGGTGCGGAAGATCTGCGACCATTGCAAGGTCCCGGCGAAGCCTTCGCGGCTGATTCTCGAAGAGAGCGGCCTCGATCCGGCGGTCTATGGCGATTTCACGTTTTACGAGGGGGTCGGCTGCATCGAGTGCAACGGCACCGGGTTCCACGGGCGCCTCGCGGTGTCCGAGCTGCTCGACCTGTCGGACCACATCCGGGAGCTGATCCTGGACCGGCGGCCGGCCTCGGAGATCAAGCGCGCGGCCAAGGAGGAGGGCATGACCTTCCTCCGCGAGTCGGCGCTGGAGAAGGTTTTTCAGGGGGTCACGACGTTGCGCGAGATCAACAAAGTCACTTTCGTCGACTGACACGAAACGAATGGGCGAAACCTCGATTCCCATCTGGCGGCGCATCCTCGGCTTCAGTCCGATGCCGGTGCCCGCGCACGTCTTCGCGCTCGACGGAGAGCGGCTGCGTTACGCCCATCTGCCGCGGCAGGGCGAGACGTTTCGTTTCCGCTCCTACCGCCAGACGGCGCTGGCCCCCGACACGTTTCTCGCGGGTCCGCTCGGCGGTCCGCTGCGCGACCCGCGCGGTTTCGCCGACAAGGTGGCGGCCCTCGTGCGGACGGTCAAGGAGGGCGGCACGGCGGTCAAGGCGGCCTCCCTGGTGGTGCCCGACGGCTGGCTGCGGGTGGTGTTCACCGAATCGGGCGACCTGCCCCGGAACGCCGGGGCGATCGACGAGGTGCTGCGCTGGAAGCTGCGGCGCCTGGTGCCGTTCCGGGTGGACGACCTGCGGCTCGACGCCACCGAGGTCATGCCGCTCAGCGGCCAGGAAGAACCGCGCCGGCTGCTGCTCGGCTTCGCGGTCGAAGCCCTGCTCGCGCAGCTCGAAGAGGCGTTTTCCGCCGCGGGCGTGCGCCTGGGGCTGATCACCAACGCGAGCCTTGCCCTCGCCTCGGCGCTCGATGGCCCGGCGCGCGGCGGCGCCTCCGAGCAGCGGGCTGAGCTTTCCGGCTTGGTGCTCGCCGATTCCGGCTCCTACACCCTGGTGTTCCGGCGGGCCGGCGAGCCGGTCCTTCACCGGTTCAAGGCGTTCGCCACTTCGCTCCCCGACGACGCGCGGTCGGGGCTGGTCGAACGCGACCTACGACTCACCCGCAACTTTCTCGACGAGCATTTCCCCGGCGAGCCGCACGGCCAGCTGGTGCTGGTGGCGCCGGCCGAGCTCGAACCGCTCTGGGTCGATCTGGTCGATCAGGGGCTGGGCCTGCGCGCCGTGCCGCTCGACGGCCGCCAGCTGCCGCCCGTCCGGGCCGAAGAGACGACCGCGCCCTGGCGCGAGCTGGCGCCGCTGCTCGGAGCGGTCCGCATGGAGGTCGCGTGAGCGCCGCCCGCAAGAACCGTGAGCCGCTCGAGCCGCTCAACCTCGCCCGGCGGCCGTTCGCCAACGGCCGGCCCGTGGTGCGGGTCTCGATGCTGTTGGGTCTTCTCGGCGTCGTTCTCCTGTTCGCCAACGTCGCCGGCTATTGGAGCTACCTCGCGGAATCCGAAGCGAAGCGGGCCGAGCGCGCCGGGTTGATC
>Ga0134122_10004395_pt1 | contig 10468 bp, 15 predicted proteins | sample KB302_FD_96461 | JGI IMG/M metagenome (GOLD analysis project Ga0134122, IMG submission 96461) | Terrestrial soil microbial communities without Nitrogen fertilizer from Kellogg Biological Station, Michigan, USA - KB3-0-2 | ecosystem: Environmental > Terrestrial > Soil > Unclassified ... | reverse complement strand
GCTGCTCAAACCCGGCGGGGTGCTGATCCCCTTCTCGATTCAGCCGTCGTTCTCGCCTGTGGAACTTCCGGAGTGGTATGCGTCGCGGATCGACTGCTGGAATGAATCCCGGCTCGGGCTTACATTCCGATCCGCGAGGGCCTATGCTGTGAATAGGACAACGTCGCTCTTGGTGGACAAAGTTGCGGTGCTGGCCGCGCCAAAGTCGTTCCCTGAAATCCGCTTTACATCACTGGCAACACCGAATGTAGCCGCAGAGCTTACCTTCGATGTGGAGCGAGACGGAATACTCCACGCGCTGGCGGGATGGGCGAAAGTGACGACAGCAGAAGGCGTCGCAGGTAGCTCATCTCCCCTGGAGGAGAAGAGGATGCCTTGGGATCATCTGATTCTGCCGATGGAATCGCCAGTACCTGTACACATGGGAGACCGCGTTCAGGCAACAATACAAGTCAACATGGCCGGCCAGCAGCCCGTCACCCAATGGAACGTGCGCGTGCGTGAGGACGTGGAGTTTCGTCATTCGAGTTTCCGGGGAATGCTGCTGACCAAGAGCGATTTAGAGAAGGCCGCTGCACCACGTCAAGCGCCGCAGCAGGTGTAGGTGTTTCCTTCGTGATGATTCACCGACGCCATAAACTGCTCCGCACTATACACGTCGAAGGTTTAATGATGGCTCAGTTGCATCACAACAAGATCGGCCTTACTTTCGATGGAGCCGGCGCGAAGTGCGACAATGACCCTTGGGGCCCAGCCAATTGAGGAGCTTTCAAAATGCAGGTTGACGAAGAGCTGGTTAGAAAAATTGTTCATCGAATTGTGTCAGTCACGCACGCTGACCGCATCATTATGTTTGGCTCCGCGTCCACGGGCCGAATAGGCAAGCATAGTGACATCGATCTTATGATCCTTGAACGTGATCTTCGGGCGCTCGTCGAGAACTGCTTCGGATCCGACAGGCGCTCATGGACTTGAGTCATCCGTTCGATATCATCGTCATGCCGACGGAGATTTTTGAGGAAAGTAAGGAAGTCATCGGCGATATTGCCTACCCAGCACATAAATACGGCCGAATTATCTATGAGATCGCCGGAAGCGGTTAAGTGGGAAATTTGCGACAGGTGGTTGCGAAGGGCGGACGTAGATTTGGCCGTCGCTGAGCAATTACTCGCTGATGGCGTACCGTATTTCGTCGCCATCGGGTTCCACGCTCAACAGGCCGCTGAGAAATATTTGAAAGCCTTCCTCGTGTGGCGGCAAGTGGAATTTCCGAAGACTCACGACCTCGGTTACCTGCTTCAACTCCTGGGAACACAAGACAAGGGTGTTTCCCAATCCCTACAACAGATCCTTGTCCTGTCCGATTATGGAGTCGATACGTGGTATCCTGCAAACTTGCCAGACCTCAGTTCCACCGAAGCCAGCCATGCCGTGGATCTGGCGAAGCAAACCAACGACACCATTGTGAAGTCTCTAAGCAGTTAGCCTGTGCCGAACAAATCGGCAGGGAAATAAATCAGGCCGGCGCGGCTCCTCAATGCTAACATCACGCTTCAATGATTGACTTGGCTGCTACGTTCGCCTACCAGAAATACGTGGTGTGGCGTTCTCTGCTAGAAGAACCAAATCTGACTCTTTACTACAAGTACGCCTGCAAGCGAGCGGAAAGCGGCACGATGGACCTGGCAGACAGCCAAGTACCCGGTACTCCCTCAACAGGCAAGGACTTCATCATGGATGGACTGCTGGCAGACTTCTTGCCAAGCGTCGAGCATGCTTGTGGCCTCAGACTCTTTCCGACTTATTCGTATTTCCGCGTATACCAACGAGGTGACCTACTCGCGAAGCACAAGGATCGCCCTGCCTGTGAGATCAGTGTCACGCTGTGCCTGGGCTACCAAGGCCCGCAGCCCTGGCCGATTTGGATTGACGGTCCCGGCGGGGCCTCGGCCACGGAACTGGCTCCCGGCGACGCTATGGTTTACCGTGGGGTAGAATGCGCCCACTGGCGTGAATCTTTCGATGGAGACCATCAGGCCCAAGTGTTTCTACATTACGTGGACCAAGCCGGACCATACGCTGACTGGAAGTTCGATAAGCGGGAAAACCTGACGATCATTGGACGGCAACTTCCTCGCTGAAAACCCTCGCGGTCGGCAGTCCAGCGGTTGCGGGCTGGATATGGCGCCGGATCCGTTGACCGCGGCTCACCGCCTACTGGAGAGGGCACCGGATACGGCCGCATCGCGGTCACTGAGGAATGAACGTGGCCGAATCGTTCTTTCGTTACGCGCCGCACGACGTGTAGTACTTTCCATCCTGATAGTTCGCCGAAGCCAGGAAATGCTCGGCGCTGAATACGCCGGAAATCTGGTGTTCGCTGAATTGCATCACCGCCAAGTCCGCCTTGCTTTCCACGGAAGCTACACCGATCCCGCCGGGAGCGAGGAACTCTTCGGCCGATGGAAAGAACTGGCCGACTGGCTTGAAGGCTGTCGCATGCGGACCGAGACTGCCGTGATAGGAAAGCGTCTCGCCACGTGAGTTGAAAAGGCGGATTGTGAAGGTAACTGTCTCGTCATAGTCCTCAGCGATCCCACAATTCGTAACCGAGATGAAGGATCGGATCGGCGGCCGGAACCAAACGCGATAGTGCGACCGGTAGCGAACCTCCGAACCACCGAGATACTCTTCCCCGTAAAGGGTGTTCACATCGAAGAATCCAGCGAGCTCGTCCCGGACTTTCCGAACTGCTGGCCTTCCGTTCCAAATGTCGCTCCAAGCCATCACGCGCGCGGTGCTGACCGGTGTGCGGTATTCCAGCAGCGCTTGCAGGTGCCCCGGATAGAACAGTTTGTCGTCATCTGAAAAATTAATGGCGATGTAGCCTGTGAACGCGCGACTAATATCACCGAGCAAATCCTTGATATCGCCCCTTGCGAGACCATAGCGGCGAGCCAGCAACCACTTCTTGCGATTCGCGACCTCCCGGCCAGACTCGTCGTACAACCGCGCATCCACCCAGAAATCCTCCTCGATATCGCCGTGGCTGTTGAGAAGATTTACCGTGGTGGTTAACGCTTCTGAATGAATCGCAACCATCGGATTGACTTCCCCGCATCCAAGCGCTTTGTAAATGAATCCAGGAATCCCGTGCCACTCGTACCGATTACCACCATGGTAGCCAGATGTGTGTCCGGCATCGGTCATGACATAAGGCCGGCTGAACACGTTCTTCGCGTCGAACTGCCCTTCGAGGGTCGCATGCTTGCCTTCGCAAAATTCACGAAGTCCGGGAAGAAGTTCGCTCAGACAGAGTTTGTGAAGGGAGAAGGGCGCCATTGCCGGAGAGTAAACGGCGCTACGCAGTTCACCGCGATGATTACGGACCTGAAGAGCGACGCTGTCCGGCTTCTGCGGTTCGGCGCCATTCACCAACACGAGAAAATTCCGAATCTTAGACGTTTCAAGGAAGACCACTTCAGTAAACTCAATGGGCTTGGTCCGGGTTGACACGGAATGGTCGCTGTGCAAGGAGACCAGCTTACCGTCATCGGTGTACCAATCCACCATACTGAACAGCCGGCGGTATTTCTCAACGCAAATGTTTTTGCTGATGGCGAACACGGCAAGTACGCCCTCCTCAATGACGCCGGAATGATCTTTTGAGTCCACGATGACGGGCATCCCCCGCCGTATGCTCTGAGTCCAGCTTGTCAGAACCTTTCCGCCTGGATCGTGAAGCCGGAGAAAGATCTCATTTGATTGAGATGTTCCGCGCTTTCTAAGACCCGTTTCTCCACGCCAGATCGTCACTGTTGTATGTACAGTGGGCGAATCGCGCCACCAAATCAAATCGCCGCCTAAAACACCGTCGGGTATTCGAATCTTCGGGTCCGAATTCAAGATCGAATTATTGCCGCGATGACTAGTTATTGATTCCATCTCCAGAAAACCAGCTGACAATTGTGAAGCGTTTTCCAAATGTAACGGGACTAACTTCATGGACGAGGTCGGATCGGAAAGCGACGAGTAGTCCCGGATGCGAATCCATGGAGAATGCGCAATTGGCCCATGGCGGCTCGCTGACGATGCCATGAAACGTCAGCTTCCCTCCCCCATAGCAGTTCTGGGCAGGTTGTTCGGATTCGCCGTTTAGAAAAACAACAACGGAAACGCGGCGGCGCGAGGTGTACAGATGCGGGTCACGGGCAGCGTCCGTGTGAGGCGTGTAGAATCCGCCTTCCCGGTAGACCAGAAATTCCGCGGACTCGCTGGATGCGAGCGAAACGCTGAAGTGATCCTGGAGTTTTGGCCGGATGAGTTCGAGTCGATCCCTCACAAAAAGCTCGTTTGGCCCCATGACCTTGGCTCGCAAAACTCGGCGCACACTTTCGTTTGTCAACTCCTCACCGCTGGCCATGACAATCTTCCCTTGCTTCGATGCCGCGCAGCTCATCTCGCCACAAAGCGCGACGCACAGTCGAGGCTCCAGGAAATCATCAAGAACGAACAGCCCTAAGTTTCGAAAGAAGTCAGATCGGGGCATTCAACGAGTGTCCTTTGCGCGTATGTATCTACCCGTTTGGGGTTGTGGGAGTCGCACACCCGTGCATCTCGAAAAAGAACCAACGAAATATGGATGTGGCCCAAGGTTCAGACTCATTCCGACCAGCCGACCGTGATTGGCATCATTGTTCCCATCAGTGTGGCAGCTAAGCGCTTGCCTTGAGAAGCACACCGCGGATCAGCGCCTGTATCATCTCATTGTGACGCAGCGCCAGGAACATCTTGCGACGACCTTCGATATCCTCCAGCCAATCGATCGCGAGACGACGAGCGTCTACAGTCTTCAGCCGTTCGCTCACGTCGACCAAGGTGCGCTCGATCTTCGAGAGAATCTCGATGGCACCCCCGTCGGCGGCGCACGTACGCACGCGATGGCGGATGGCCCCTTCGATCTGCAAGAGCAGAAACACTTCTTGCTTGATCGCAAGACCGAGGACATCTTGGAAGCGGCCGGTCAGCGTCTTCCGGGGCTGCTCACCACTGGGCTTGATCTGCCGAAGCGCCCGCGTGATAGCCGTGCCGACGAGCTCCGATACAATCGCCTCAGCGCCGGAATGTCCGAGGCTAGGCGGCAAGTGTCGGGCATTCACTGCACTGACCCGCAGGAGGGGCGTCCCATGGAACGAAGACTGCAGAAAACTCCAGTTCACGTCCTCGTTGTACTCGCTTGGAAAGGGGAGCCACTCTTCTCCCCCGTCGCGGATGGCCATGAGTTGACCGCTCACGACCTCCCTCTCGTTCACTGTCGCGCTTACCTGGCCGCCTCCGCTATCGCAGCACTTCCACAACGGGTTCTCTGACGAGTACCACGACGCTGGCTCCGCCGAGATGCCGCGGTCCGAGATGAACCGGGACCAGTCGTGTCGGTTCAGAACGATAAGCAATCGATTGAGGTACGTCATGTCCCTGATACCAAGCTTTCGAGGTGCAGCGACAAAACTGCCTCCAGAATTGCTGTTCGCACACCAGTGGAAGAAGCAGTTCCCCTCATGGCGATGAACCATGTCGTCATCGACAAAGAAAAGCACTTCGGGGTTGAGCGCCAGACCGGTTAGGAGGGCGAGATTACGTCCACCTGGAGCCCGGCAGGACGAACTTCGCGCGACAAGGTGCGCGAAGGAACTGCGGAACGAGGACCCCGGCAGGGAATCTACAATCTCGTCCTCTACAATCCTGTCGACATATGTCAGCTGTAGCCCGGATCTCCTCCAGTCCTGCACGATTTCGAGGTTGAGTGCACCGTCAGGGGGAGAAGAGTCGTCCAGCACGATCCAATGCGCTTCCCGAGCGACGCTACAACCCTCAACAGCCGCCGCAACACAGCGGTTCAAGATTTCTGGACGGTTCGCCGTGCCGACAGCAATGACTGTGCTGCTCATCGCCGTGGCAGGCGAGGACCGGCATCGAGACTGCCTATCATAAACTAACTGGTTCGGCTCATGCCGTTAGGTGTGCCAGGAGATCCGTCAAAATTGGTGTTGTGACCAGTATCCATACTCTGAGTAATGGCTTTAAGGTCCCCGTAGATTTGCAATTGAGGCTTGCTATATGTTTTCTTATCGGGGAATCCACTGGGATCACGCAGATTGTTCTCTGACGAAGTCATCTTCTATTTCCTCCTCGCTGACATTTTGGGCTACCGACTGGGGCAGATTTCTTAACCAATAATTTAGGGCCCAAGGTCGAAAATTGGTCCGGAAAGCAACCATATGTCGGGCAGCATCATTGGGTACATTGTTTGACTCAACGTAGTCTTGAAGAGCAGGGGTCGGAGTTAGTGGGGTTAGTCCATATCTCCGCACGCCTTGCCATGGTGGATCGCTAGTTAGAGGCGATTTTGGGCGACGTAACACCGGGGTCGGCAGTGAACCCCTCATCGCACGACGTAAAAGAAACTTCACCCGGCACCACGGGATGACAGGAACAGCTAACATGTACCGCAGCAGGCGCAGATCCACATATGGATGTCTGACCTCAATGGGCACTGACAAGGCTTCTGCGTCGAAATCTCTAAAGTGAGACTCCCATCCGATTCGATTGAACGAGGCGTAAGCCTTCGGTCGTAGGGGATGCGATGGCCTTGCCCAGGTCGACTGCTCGTGGTCTTCCCATCGGGCATGGAGCTGCAAGCGGGAAACAAGATCAGGTTCCAGCCATCCTGGAAAAGAAGGTCTCCACCAATCTCGGTCCCGCCGGTCTTTTAGCATACGTGGAATACTTGCGATTAAAGGAATACGACGGTGTCGCACAATGTGCCGGGCCACGTCGCAGAACAACTGCCCAAAGCGCCGCTCGTGCGTTAGGTAAGCCAAATACCAGCGCCACTCATATTTGAGGGAATTGTCAGGGCCCTCCCCGTGGAACCACACTCTGGCGTGGTTGGCGGCAGAAAGAAGTTCGGCACGGTCCGCCAGCAGATTCATCGGGCTGCAAACTGCTTCCGGTGTGTGAATTGAGGTTTGGTCCCAATCCGGGTCAATCATCCTCTCACGGAGATCTCGTATATGAATTGGGATTCCCAAATGTTCCGCCACAAGTGCGGCAAAATATCGCTCGTTGCCATCGAGACCATCGATGACAGTTGTGAAGGCTTGGACTGCGCAGTCCGACGATCGACTCCGAAGAATCTTACACGCCGTCGCAGCCAGAGCCGGTGAGTCCAGACCGCCGCTCATGAAAATTCCGATGTTGTTTGTACGAAGGCGATCGCTGACCGCTTGATCGAACAGCTCCGTGAACCGGTCGGTGTAATCTTTGGCGTGCTTGAAATAAACGGGTTCATCGATTGCGAGCGTCCAGTACCGGCTCATCCGTGGTCCGTCGGCACACCATGTCGCATGGTGCGCAGGAGGTATCCGCTGGATATCGGCGAATGACGTCGTCTTTGGATCCTGGTTGAGATCGAATAGCAGGAAGTCGGCGATCGCGAGATCGTTCAGCTTGTCGGAAACCGCCGGATATTGGCGGATGCAGTCCAGGGTGTTGCTGAAGATCAAGGTCTGTCCCAGATGCGCGTAGAAAAACGGCTTCACACCCATCTGATCACGCGCGCAGAAGAGGCGGCGCTTTGGTCCGTCCCAGATTGCGAAGGCGAAATCGCCGAGCAAGTGGTCCACACAATCCTCGCCCCATACGCGATAACCTCGAACCAGTAACTCCACATCGGTTACTCCCTGTTCCAAGTGTTCGCCGTGTGCAATCAGCTTCGCAATCAATTCCGCTTGGGCATCCACGCGGGCATCGGCGACGATCCAGACTTCGCCGTCCAGGGTAAACGGCTGATGTTCGTGCTCGGATTCAAAGGTAGTTTTCAGCAGCGTGTGGCCGAAGCCAACGTTGCCACTCACCCAGATTTTCTGAGCATCAGGACCTCTGAAAGTCATAAAATCGGTCATCCTGCTGAGCAAACCCCGATCTACGGGCGCGCCGTCCAGATGCACGATGCCGACAATTCCGCTCACGCGGACTCTCCGGCGGTGAGATCGATCAGGCTTTGGGTCTGGAGTTTGCCGATGAACTCTTCCAGGTCGGCGCGAAGGCGCGCGGGCTCCACGTCGAATTCTTCGAGCAGGCGGTCGTATGCCTCCTGAAGCGAGCCGGACTCTTTGAAGACGGTCCACATCCGTGTGCCGATGGGGTCCAGACCGAGATACAGCTCGGTCTTGAGATTCAGAAGGACGGCTTCGTCGCCGACGGTACGGAAGAGAACGTCCGGGGCGATGGTCACACGTTGAGTCAGCGAGAGAGACATGTTCGGGCTCCTGTTTCAAACGCCAAAAGCGGCGTGTAGCGGCTTACCTCGGGTCCGCCGAGGACGATCCGATCGTTGCAAATCACCCAGGCATGAGCTTCGAAGCGGCTCGCCGAGTCTTTGGCGACTCCAATTTCAATCCGGGAAGCCTGGCCCGATCCGGCGAGCATTGCGTGCGCGGCCAGCGCCTGCGTCAGACACGTCGCGCGCGGAAAGTATCGTGCGCCAGTGATCACGGCCCAAACGATGTGGCCGGCATCGGCGGGCCGGCGTGTGTTCGTCGTGCAGCGGACCGCAGCACGGCGAACCAGATCCAGTGGCGCGATCCAAAGTCCGGTGCGGATCGCAGCAACCAAGAGCCACGCCCGCATCAGAAGGCGGCGTTCATGGGCTGGACGGTTGATGAATCGCTTCAGACGGCGCATTCGGCCAGCTCCTGCGGTGCGAGTTCGGGTTCGGAATGATCCCGAAGGATGGCGTCGCGGACATCGGTGAGACGATTCACGTCGCGTGGATGAAAAAGTCGGCGAACGGGCATCGCCGCCGAAAGACCCGCGGCTTCGTTGAACTGCCGGTGCAGCCGCGCGGTTGCGGTGATTCGGTAGTTGAACGTGTTCTTCACCAATTCAAAAAATGCCTCGCGCGGCGACAGCGTTTCGATGCGGATCGCCTGCTTCCTGGAAACTTCGCGAGGGGGCGCCAGCGTATAGATCGCCCGCAACGGCACGGGAGTCGTGCGCTTGTACCGGTCGCTCAATGGCACGATCATCTTTCGAGTCGCAGCGTTCATCGGGACTCCCCGGCTGGCTTCGCTCATGAATCTTCGCGCCATGGCCGGAAAGAGCTTCAGACGAGACGGCCCGGGATACGCCAGGTTATCGCGCAGTATCAGAAGGTCGTCGGTCAGAAGCCGATGGCCCGCAGCAAGAAAGCAGGCGGCCAAACTGGACTTGCCGAAGCCGCTGTCGCCAAGAAATACGATCGCCTCGCCGTTTACCTCGAGCGTCGTCGCGTGCAGAGGCTCGAAGCCCTGCTTCACCAGCGCAAAGGACAAGGCCTGTCCGAGCAGATAAACGTGAAACGATTCGGCGGAGGCGGCGCTTGCCTGCCGGCAGAAGATGGTTTTCCCATCCGCCGGGACGAGGAATTCGCCGACGTCCGGCCACGAGGCGTAACTGGAGTCATCCGCCAGATTGGCGTAGCGATACCAGGAAGACGGCGATTCCTGCAGCGTTTCGTTTTGCAGGGCGTTGGCGAACCAGTCCGCCTCCGCTGCGCGCACGATGATTTCACCAAGCGCGATTCCGTCATGCTGCGGCAGAGAAAGGACGATCTCGCTGCACAGTGACATGCCGTAAACGCCGTAGTGGTATGGCATCAATGAAGGCCTCCCACTTCCACAAGGTGCTGATCCGCGAGTTGAGTGAGAAAGTTCCGCAGGTCGGCTTCGAGCCGCTGCGCGTCCACGTCGTATTCGCCGAGAAGAACTTCCCGAAGCCGTGCGAAGGTCTGGGGCTGCTGGATGAGCTCCCACACCCGAATGCCTACGGAATCGAGACCGTAGTAAACACCGTTGATTAGACTGAGAACTGCCGCTTCGCCGCCCATGTCTGACCACACATGGCGCTTCGACACCACAATCTCGGCTGTATCCGAAAAATGCACGCGTTCCTTCCTGGACGATCCGGCTGATATTCTAACTGCTTGATGATAGTAAAAATGTCTCATCCAGCACATCGGCTGAAGGACCAAATTCTCGCCCGACATTTGTTCTGAATTCGAGACGGTGCCGGTGGCGCAATGCCTGAGCGTCCATCAGACATTTGTCTGATGCGGTATGCGGCATTTGCCGGAGGAACTGAAAATCTAGGAGCTGTATCCAAACGAAAAATTTTTCGACTTGGCTACCACCCCGGCGCTGCGCGCCACCCCTCCTGTTCCAGGAGGGGAGAGCCGGTGGGCTATATATTTATGGTCGAAGTGCTCTCCAAATCCACGGAGTCCTACGATCGCGGGCGGAAGTTCTCGCATTACCGAACCATCCAGTCGTCCGGGAGTACGTGCTCGTATGCCGGCAGGCCAACGATCCGAACGGGCAGGTCGAATTCGATTCCATCGCCTGCCGTATGCCTATGACCGGCCTCATTT
>Ga0134122_10004393_pt1 | contig 10469 bp, 8 predicted proteins | sample KB302_FD_96461 | JGI IMG/M metagenome (GOLD analysis project Ga0134122, IMG submission 96461) | Terrestrial soil microbial communities without Nitrogen fertilizer from Kellogg Biological Station, Michigan, USA - KB3-0-2 | ecosystem: Environmental > Terrestrial > Soil > Unclassified ... | reverse complement strand
TCGGCTACCCGTCGCGCGAGGAAGAGCGCCAGATTCTCGATCTCATGGCGCGCACGAGTGGTTTGCCCGGCGCGAGCGCGGTCGTGGATGCCAAAACGATTCTATCCGCGCGCGAAGTCATCAACGACATCTACATTGATGACAAAGTGAAGGATTACATCGTGGACCTGGTCTGCGCCACGCGGGACCCGGCGCATTACAACATTGAAGTCAAAGACTTCATTCAACTCGGCGCCTCGCCGCGCGCCACGATTGCGCTTACTCTTTCCGCGAAAGCCTTCGCGTTCCTGCGCGGACGCGGCTATGTCACGCCGCAGGATGTGAAAAGCATCGGCATGGACGTGCTCCGCCACCGCGTCGCTATTACCTACGAAGCCGAAGCCGAGGAAAAAACCAGCGAGATCGTTATCCAGAAGATTTTTGATGAACTGCCTGTGCCATGAACAATGACCAAATAAATAAGAGTCTATCCGGTTCCTGGCTAGCCAGTGTTTTTCTTTCTTGCCTCCTAAATATGTTAGTCTTCTTCGCGACATCCGCCGCCATTCGAGATTCGCACAAACCGGCTCGTGAGCGTTTTGGGGAGCGCGCCCGCCTCGGGCGCCGCCAACGACGCCCTCGTCGTTGGCTTCCTGGCGGTGCGTGCGTGCAAGACCGTTTCGCTCATCGCTTCGCCAAATGTTCGACGCGAGGGCGCGCCGAACCGCAGCCGGGGCGGCTGCGCTCCCCATGATTCCCCGCTCCGCGCTCCGTATTCCGCACTCAAATGATTCCCCGCGAAATCCTCAAAAAAATCCGGCAGATTGAAATCCGGACGAACCGGCTCGTGAGCGAAACGCTCGCCGGCCAGTACCACTCCGTCTTCAAGGGCCAAGGGATGAACTTCGACGAGGTGCGCGAGTATCAGCCGGGCGACGACGTGCGCGCCATTGACTGGAACGTCACCGCGCGCATGAACCATCCGTTCATCAAAAAGTTCGTCGAGGAACGCGAGCTGACGGTGATGCTCGTGGTGGACCTGAGCGGCTCCGGGTTGTTCGGTTCAGTCGCGCAATCCAAGCGCGAGCTGGCCGCCGAGATCGCCTCAGTCCTCGCCTTTTCCGCCATCCGCAACAACGACAAGGTCGGTCTGCTCCTCTTCAGCGAAGGCGTCGAGAAATTCATCCCGCCGCGCAAAGGGCGCAAGCACGTCCTGCGGGTCATTCGTGAAATTCTTTTCTACGAGCCGAAGCGGCGCGGCACGGATTTGAACAGCGCGCTCGAACTCATGCTGCGCATGCTCCCGCACCGCGCCATCGTCGTGATCCTCTCGGACTTTCTCGGCCAGACCGCGCCGACCCGTCCGGAAATTGACGCGCACCTCCGCCGCAGGGCTGTCCTCTCGGAGACGCTCGGTCAGACTTCCTTCAATGTGTTGCGACAGACGAACCGCCGCCACGACGTTGTCGCGGTCCAGATCACCGACCGTTTCGAGCTCGAACTGCCACCGCTGGGCCGGCTCATCTTGAAGGATGCCGAGACGGGCGAGGTGGTCGAGGTGAACACCGGGGACGAGCGAAAGCGAGCCGCGTTCGCGCAACGCCAGGCCAAGGCGCAGACCGAGCTGGTGCGGCTGTTCCGCTCAGCCGGGATTGACTCGATTCAATTGCGCACCGACCAGCAGTATGCCGGCGCGCTCGGGCGCTTTTTTGAAACGCGTGAGAAGCGGCGTCGCCACGGATGAAAACGAATTCCCCGGCTCTCCTCATTCCGGCGCCGTCTCCCGCGACCAACGGCGCGACAACGAACACTCTGGCGGGAGACATTCGCGACATCAAAGCGCCGGTGCCGATTCCGGCGGGTTGGTTGTGGTTCTGGGGCACACTCGGCGCTCTGGCGGTGGCGGCGTTGTCGTATTTCGCCTGGCGTTACTGGCAAAAGCACCGCGTAAAACCCAAGGATCTCGAAATCGTGATCCCGCCGCACGAACGCGCCCGTCGCAAGTTGCAGGAAGCGCTCGACCTGCTTTACGAGCCGCGCCCCTTCTGCATCCTGGTTTCCGACGCCGTCCGTCTTTACCTCGAGGAAGCGTTCTCGCTAAACGCTCCGGAGCGAACGACCGAGGAGTTTCTCGACGAGCTTCAGTCGAGCGAGCTCCTTTCCTTCTCGCAAAAGCAGTCGCTGGCGGATTTCCTGATGCGCTGCGATCTCGTCAAGTTCGCCCGCGACGAACCCACGGTTGAACGCCTGAAGGAGCTTTACGAAAGCGCGCTGCGACTCGTGGACGAGACGTCCTACTTCAAACCGCACCCGCAGACCGATTCAACTTCCGCCGAATCGCTGCCGGTTGCTCGTCCTGTGCGGCCGCCGCCGCTGCCTCCTGAAAGCGCCGCGGTGAGCGCCGGAGTGGAACAACAACCCGCGTCCGGGAACAAGGAACCCACGGCCCGATGACTTTCGCCCAGCCATACTTCCTGTTGTTGCTCCTGCTGTTGCCGCTGGCGGCGTGGCTGAAAGGAAGAGTCGGGTTTCAGCCGGCGTTTCTCTATTCCTCGGTCCAGCTGGTGCGCGGCATCACCGGCATCACGCGTTCGTACGCCGGGGCCATCCTGCTCAAGATGCGCTGGCTCGCGCTGGCGTTGTTCATCGTCGCGCTGGCCCGTCCGCAGTTCGGCGAAGGCGAACAGAAAATCACCGCCAGCGGCATTGACATCGTGGTCGCCTTCGATTTTTCGAGCAGCATGAGTTCTGAGGATTTCGAACTCGAAGGCAAGCGCGTCAACCGTCTGGTCATCGCCCGCGAAGTTCTGAAGAAATTTGTCGCCCGCCGCCCGAACGACCGCATCGGGCTGGTGGCGTTCGCCGGGCAGGCCTACATCGCGGCGCCGCTGACGCTGGACCATGATTTTCTTTTGCAGAATCTCGAGCGGCTGGAAATCGCCACGCCGGAAAAGGACGGCACCGCCATCGGTTCGGCGCTGGCCACGGCGGTCAACCGCTTGCGGGAGCTGAAATCGAAAAGCAGAATCGTCATTCTGATGACCGACGGACAGAATACCGCGGGCAAGGTGCCTCCTTTGACTGCCGCCGAAGCCGCGCAGACACTGCAGGTGAAGGTTTACACGATCGGCGTCGGCACGCGCGGAACGGCGCCCATGCCGCGAATCGACGCTTTCGGCAGGAAGGTTTACGTGCCGGTGGAAGTGGACATTGACGAGGAAACGCTGACCCGGATTGCGCAGCGGACCGGCGGAAAATATTATCGGGCGGACAAGACCGAGACGCTCCAGTCCATCTACGACGAGATTGATCAATTGGAGAAAACCGAGGTCGAAGTAAAGAAGCACCAGCGTTACCGCGAGGTCTTTGCCTGGGTGGGCCTGCCGGGGTTGACGCTGCTCCTGCTGGAGATCATTTTGAACAACACGGTCTGGAGAAAGCTGCCGTGAAACGAGCCGCGAAGGAATCATGAGATTTGCCGATCCACAGATGCTTTGGCTGTTGCCGGCAGTGTTGCCGCTGCTGGCGTGGTTCCTGTGGTGGGCCTGGAGGAGGAAACAATCGCTCATCGCCCAATTCGTGCAATCGCGATTGCTGGCTCAGTTGACGATCGGTGTCTCTCAACTGCGGCAGAAAGTCCGTCTGGCCCTCCTGGTCCTGGCGGTCGGCTGCGCGATTCTCGCGCTGGCCCGGCCCCAGTGGGGTTACAGCCTCGAGGAAGCGACCCGCCGCGGTCTTGATATCGTCGTGGCCATCGACACGTCGCGCAGCATGCTGGCCCAGGACGTCCAGCCCAACCGGATCACCCGCGCCAAATTCGCCGCGCTGGATTTGATGCGGCTGGCCAAGAGCGACCGGCTCGGGCTGGTCGCGTTTGCCGGCGACGCCTTCTTGCAATGCCCGCTCACGCTGGACGAAGACGCGTTCCGCCAGAGCGTGACCGCGCTGGAAGTCGGCATCATCCCGCAGGGCGGAAGCCTGTTGACCGAGGCCATCGAAACCTCTCTCTCCGCCTTCAAAAGTGACGCCGAGAACCACAAAATCCTCGTGCTGTTCAGCGACGGCGAGGATCACGACAGCGGCGCGCTGGAGGCCGCGGAAAAGGCGGCCAGGGACGGTCTGCGTATTTTCACGATCGGCGTCGGCACGCCCAACGGCGAATTGTTGAAAGTGACCGACGAAAACGGCGTCGCAGGCTACATCAAGGATGAACAGGGCAATGCCGTCAAATCGCGGCTCAACGAATCGTTGCTGCGGCAGATCGCCACGGCCGCCGGAGGTTCTTATCTTCCGCTGCGCGCGGCGAACGCGATTGAAACCCTTTACCAGACCGGGCTCGCGCCGCTGCCCAAGAGCGAGGGAGACGCGCGGCTGGTCAGGCGCTACCATGAGCGGTTTCAATGGCCGCTCGGCCTGGCCATCATGTTTTTGCTCGTCGAGATGTTCTGGCCCGAGCGCAGGCGCGTGCCTCGCAGCGAAACCGTCGTCAGAGCCGCCAACGCCGAATTGCTCAAAGCGGTGGCGACGCTGCTGCTGCTGACTCTGCCCGTTGCTTCGTTTGCCTCGTCCGCGAACGCGCGGCGCCTCTACGAAAGCGGGAAGTTCAAGGAAGCGCAGCGCGAATACGAACGCCTTTTGGAGAAGAAAAGCGATTCGAAACGGTCCGGCGACAAACCGAAGCTGCCCGGGGAGGGCAAGGACGCGGAACAGGAGGCTCGGATCAGCCGGATGTTGGAAAACGAAAAAGCGGACTCGGGCGATCCGCGGCTGCACTTCAACGCGGGCGATGCCGCCTACAAGGCGGGAGACCTGGAAAATGCCATGCAACATTTCGCCGAGGCGTCAGTCTCTCCCGACGTGGACCTGCAACAGCGCGTGTTTTACAACCTCGGCAACACGCTGTATCGCCTCGGCGAACAGCAACAGGATCCGAACCAGAAAATCCAGCGCTGGGAAACGGCGGTTCAGGGTTACGACGCCGCGTTGAAGCTGCGCACCAATGATCTCGACGCGAAATACAATCGCGACTTCGTGAAGCAGAAACTGGAGGAACTCAAAAAACAGCAGTCCAAACAGCAACAGGACAAAAAACAACAACAGCAACAAAAGAAGGACGATCAGGACAAACAGGACCAGCAAAAAGATCAGAAGCAGCAAAACGATTCCTCAAAGGAAAAACCGCAGCAGGCAAAGTCGGACTCGCAGCAGCAGGACCAAAAAGACCGGAAGAAAGAGCAGGAAAACGCCGCGAACCAAAAACAAAAGGAACGGGAACAGGCGAATCAGAACAAACCGCAGGACACCGCAAAGCGCGACGACAAATCCGCCGAACCAGCCCAAAGCGACCCCAGCCAGGCCGCGACCGGAAAGATGACGCCGCAACAGGCTCAACAGCTTCTGGACTCGTTGAAAGGCGAGGAACAGGCGATGATCTTTCTCCCCGCGAAAAAAGGGGAACCAAGGAACCGCGTCTTCAAGGATTGGTGAGCTTATGAATTGCCGACTGCTGAACGCCGCTTTCCCGCTGCCAACGCTTTTCCGGCGCCGGTGGATCGGCGTGCTGCTTCTTTGGTTTTGCGCGAGCGAAGCGGTTTCGGCGGCGGCGACGTTCACGGCGTCGCTGGACCGCGACACCATCAGCGTGGGCGAAAGCGCGACGCTGTCGCTCACCTTCGAAGACGGAGTGCCGACCGAGCCTCCCGCCCTGCCCGCCATGCCCAATCTCTCGATCCACTCGCTCGGGCAGTCCAGCCAGTTTAATTTCGTCAACGGCCGGTCATCGTCCACGCTTGCCTACAACTTTCTGGTGCGGGCGTCGCAGGCCGGGGACTACACCATTCCGGCGGTCAGCGCGGTCGTGGACGGGAAAAAAATCACGTCGCAACCGCTGAAGCTGAAGGTGCTCAAGAGCGGCGCCGCGACACCGGACTCCGACGTCGTCGGCAAAGCGGCTTTTCTGAAGCTGATCTGTTCCAGGACCGAGGCGTACATGGGCGAAGTTCTGCCGGTGGAGATCCGGCTCTACGCCCAGATGGGAAGACTCCGGCAGCCGGCGCCGCAGATCAACCAGGAGGGATTCACCGTCGGAAAGATGATCCAGCAACAACAGACCAAAACACTCCTGGGAAATCAGTACTACAGCCTCCTTGTGTTCAAGTCATACGTCATCGCCGCCAAGACGGGCGACCTCAAGCTCGGACCGGCCACGATGCCCCTGGCGATTCCCAATCCCAACTCGCGCCTCTCGTTTTTAGGCGAGCCTCTGGACTGGATGGAGGTCACCCTCAACAGCGATCCGTTGGCCCTCCACGTCCTGCCGCTCCCGACGAAGGAGATGCCGCCCGATTTCACCGGAGCCGTGGGCAATTACTCGCTCTTCGCGACCGCCAGCACTAATGCAGTGACGGTGGGCGACCCGATTACGCTCACAATTCAGATCGCCGGACGCGGACCGGTTGAATCGCTGAATCTCAACTCGATCGAGCAATGGCGCGACTTCAAGACGTATCCGCCCATCACGAAAGTGGAGACCACCGACCCGCTGGGGTTGCAGGGAACGAAGACCTTCGAGCAGGTCGTTATTCCCGAGAATGCAGAGGTCAAACAGATCCCTCCCATCGCCTTCAGCTTTTTCGATCCTGACCAGAAACGCTTCCAGACGGTGACACATCCGGCGATACCGATCACCGTCCGTCCGAGCAGCGCCGCGCCTGCGCAACCGACCGTGGTGGCGAAAGCGGAGACGAATCAGCAGGAACCCAAGGCCGCGACCGACATCGTTCACATCAAGACGCGGCCCGGAACGTTGGCAGCCGTCCGGCCCGCGCTGATTCAACAAACCTGGTTTCTCGCGCTGCAAGGGGTTCCCTTGCTGGCCTGGCTGGCCGTGGTGATACACCGAAAACGCGAAGAACGCCTGGCCAACAACCCGCGGCTGCGGCGCCGCCGACACGTGGCGCAGGTCGTCCGCGCGGGTTTGACGGACCTGCGGCAAATCGCCGCGGAGCAACGGACCGAGGATTTTTTTGCGGCCGTCTTCCGGCTGTTGCAGGAACAACTGGGCGAGCGGCTCGACCTGCCCGCGTCCGCCATCACCGAAGCAGTGGTCGAAGAACGGTTGCGGCCGTGTGGCGTGCCGGACGCGACACTGCGCGGATTGGAGGAGCTGTTCGAGTCCTGCAATCAGGCGCGCTACGCGCCGGAGCGGACCAGCGAGGAACTGGCCGCCGTCCTGCAGAAACTGGAACAAACGTTGCGCGAGTTGCAACGGTTGGACTTCAAACCCGACGCCAAACCATGATCCTCGCAAAGTTCAGATCGCACCCCGGCAACTGCGCGCGCAGATTCTGGCGCTCGCTCATCAGCGTGTCGCTTTCGCTGCTGGCGCTGCCCGGGAGCCCGGCGCTGGCAGCATCAGGCAACGATCCTGCCGCCATCTTTGACCAGGGGAACAATCTTTACGAGCAATCGAAATTTGCCGAAGCCGCCGCCGCGTACGAAAAGCTCATCGAACTCGGACACGTATCGTCGGCCGTCTATTTCAATCTGGGAAACGCGTTGTTCAAGGCCGGACAGATCGGCCGCGCCATCGCGCATTACCGGATCGCCGAACAACTGGCGCCGCGTGATCCGGACGTCCGCGCCAACCTCCAGTTCGCACGCAACACGGTCGGAGGCCCCGGCGCGCGCCCGAGCCGCTGGCGCGGTTGGATTCAGCACCTGACGCTGAACGAATGGACGCTTCTGGCGACCAGCGCGTTCTGGCTCTGGCTGGTGTTTCTAACTTTCGGACGATGGAGGAAGACGTGGAAACAGACGCTGAGAGGTTACACCGCCACGACCGGCGTGCTTGCGGGCATTCTGTTCGTCTGTCTTGCGGTGGCGGCGTACGATCGCCTGTTGACTCAATCGGCGGTTGTCATCGCCCATGAAGCGGTCGTTCGCTACGGACCCGTGGACGAATCGCAAAGCTTCTACACCGCGCGTGACGGAACCGAACTGACGGTGCTTGATCGCAAGGGTGACTGGCTTCAGGTTGCCGACCGGGCCAGCCGCACCGGTTGGGTGCGACAGGACCAGGTCCTCATGTTGCCCGGAGCCCGTTTGTCGCCTTCCACCTCCGGATAAAAACGGGCGGAATTCCTTTCGGAGAACCCTACCTTTGGAGCACGGTGTGCGCCCAAACGCACAGTGGACGGTTGCTCCGGACCCGGCTAGCGTTTCAACAAGACTGCCAGTGAACCGGATTGTGAAGGTGTTACGATTAACAACCGAAAACGCTTTTGTTTCGCCGGAGGCGGGATTAGATTCCGGCGCCGACAGCCCAAACAACTTTGAGCCGAGATGCATTTCTCTTAACGCGTATGAAAACGTTCAGGAACATGTTCCGGACCAGTCGTAGATCGTGGTCAGGTTTTACGTTGATCGAACTCCTGGTCGTCATCGCCATTATCGCCATTCTGGCCGGGCTGTTGTTGCCGGCCCTGGCCAAAGCCAAAGCCAAGGCGGGGCAAACGTACTGCATCAACAACCTCAAACAGATTGGCTACGGGATGGCGATGTACCTGGGCGATAACCGCGATACGTTTCCCGGCACGGCTTCGCGGAACACTTATGGTTTCCACAACGAGGACTGGATTTACTGGCGCACCAACACCGCTCTTTATCCTCCAGTTCAGAAAAGTCCGATCGCCGTTCACATTGGCGGCAACATCAGCAGCAATCTGTTTCGCTGCCCGCTCGACCGCGACGACAGCGAACGACGCACCGGCGATGCGAACGGTCCTTACAACTACAGCTATTCTCTCCACAGTCTCGACGTCTCCGGCACTGTGAATCGTGGAATGGCTTCGATCTTTCAGGGGAGCGTCAACAACCCGACAGCGTTTTTGTACAAAATCGGTTCCGTGGTGCGTCCCACGGACAAGATCATGTTCGCGGAGGAACAGACCACACACAAAAGGGGGGAAAGCATCGATGTCGGCGGGAGTTCAAGCATTATCAACGACGGTCGTTGGGTCCCTCCCGGGGATAAGATCACGATACGGCACAAGAAGAAGGGCGACGTAACCTATGCTGACAGCCACGTGGGTACTATCACACCACAGTTGGCGGACAATCCTTTCTACCACGATCCCTCGCGGTAAGACGCCGGCTTTGGAGCGGGGACTACAACGCTTGACAGAATGACACCAATTCCCCGATCGATGGTCATACTTGCGCTGGGCCTGAACATCTTGACGGGTTGCGGAAAGAAAGGCGCGGATTCCGCAACTACCGTCGCGCAACCTACACCAGAGCAGGTGGCGCAAATTGAGGCCGAATACATTCTGCCCACTAATCTCACCGACACACCTCCCCCACCCGCACGGGCAGGAGCAACACAACAACCGAAGCAACCTCAGGCTGCCGTCTCGATCCAGCAGCGGCTTCAAGGTGCAATCCACGCTCAGTTGACCATCCAGCTTCGCAGGTATGTCGAGAAGTACGGACACATGCCTGACAGCTTCTCCGAGTTTGTAAACTCCACGATGGACACCGTGCCGCCAGCCCCGGAAGGAATGAAGTTCGCCATCGACCCTACCGACCGGACAGTGAAGGCGGTGAAGAAATGATTTACCGTTTCGTTCACGACTCGAACCGAGTACGGGGGGAAATCCTTTCTCGTCCGCCTGTTGAATCAAAGGGCCTCAATTCCTGAAGCTTTTGAATTGACCGTGCCGAAACGGGGTCAGTAACATTCAGACTAATGACCCCGAAAAACTCGTTTCTTCAATTCGGCACCGTGATTGCCCTCGTGTTGGCCGGCGGTTCGACGGCGCTCCGCGCTGCCGACTCCAAGGCGTCGGGCGTCCAGATCACCGAGCAGGACGGCAGGCTGCGGATCGAGATCAATGGCGAGCTGTTCAGCGAGTATCATTACAAGGATGTGTCCCGGCCGTTCCTTTATCCCGTCATCGGGCCGGAGGAATCGCCGATGACGCGCGACTGGCCGATGAAAAACACGGACAACGAACAGCACGACCATCCGCATCAAAAGTCGCTTTGGTTCGAGCACGGCGCGATCAACGGGATTGATTTCTGGAGCGAGGAGCCGAAGGCGGGCAAAACAATCCACGAGGAATTCACCGAAATCAAATCCGGCCGCGACCAGGGCGTCATCAGGTCAAAGGACAAATACGTCGCTCCCGACGGCAAAGTGATTTGCACGGACGAGCGCACCGTCCGCATCTACAATCGTCCGAACAAGGAACGGCTGTTCGACTTCGAGGTCACGGTCCGCGCTTCGAACGGCGACGTCGTTTTCGGCGATACCAAAGAGGGCACGATGGGGATGCGGCTGAACGAGACATTGCGGCTGGCGCCGAATAAATTCAACCAGGGCAAACCCACCGGCCACATCGTGAACAGCGACGGGGCCCGTGATGACGCCACCTGGGGCAAACGCGCGAAATGGGTGGATTATTACGTCCCGGTCAACGGCAGGATCG
>Ga0134122_10004392_pt1 | contig 10471 bp, 8 predicted proteins | sample KB302_FD_96461 | JGI IMG/M metagenome (GOLD analysis project Ga0134122, IMG submission 96461) | Terrestrial soil microbial communities without Nitrogen fertilizer from Kellogg Biological Station, Michigan, USA - KB3-0-2 | ecosystem: Environmental > Terrestrial > Soil > Unclassified ... | reverse complement strand
GAGAACGCCGCGTCGCCGTGCATCACGATGCCCAGCACCTTCTTGCCGGTCGAATCGCCGACCCGGTCGAGCTTCGCCCGTGCGCGCCCCATCGCGACCGAATCGACCGCTTCGAGGTGGCTCGGGTTCGAGACCAGATGCAGGCGCAACGTGCGGCCGTTTGGGGCGACGTGCTCTCCCGTAGCTCCCATGTGGTATTTGACGTCGCCGCTGCCGAGGATGCTCTTCGGATCGACGTCCTCGAAGCCGGCGAACAGCTCCGCCGCGGGGCGGCCCACGGTGATCGCCATCACGCTCAAACGGCCGCGGTGGGGCATCGCGAGCACCACCTGCTCGGCGGACAGCTCGGCCGCGGTTTCGAGCAGGCCGTCGAGCAGCGGCAGGAGCGAGGTCACCCCTTCGATCGAGAAGCGCTTGCTCCCCAGGTAGCGCTGCTGGATGACCTGCTCGAACGTCTCGCCGCGCACCAGCAGGCCGAGCAACCGGCTCCTGTCGGGCGCTTGCGGTTCGCGCTCCATCCGCTCGGCCAGGAAGCGCCGCCGGGCCGGATCGATGATGTGCATGAATTCGAGACCGATCGAGCCGCAATACCAGCGGCGCGCCTGTTCGGTCTCGGGCGAGGTCTCGCTGCCGGGCGCTGCGTCGGACAGCTCGGCGAGAGGTTCGGTTTCCGGCAAGAGCCGCCCCATCGGGTCGAGATCGGCGGCGAGATATCCATAGCGGCGGAAGGCGTCCAAGACGCCCACGGCGGAAGATTCGAGGTGCTGGTCGAGTATGGCCTGGGTCCTGTCCATAGGGGCGAAAGGATATACCGGCCGGGCGCGATTCGGTGTCCGATGCAAGGCGCGATTTGACGCGCCGCGGCGAGCCGCGTAGCGTCTGCGCATGGGCCAAGCAAAACGCCAGTCCTCTCGGTCTCATCGCCGAATCCTGTGCTACGAGCAACGGAACGAGCCGCTGCTCCCGACCGAGCAGTTCCTGAAGCGCCAGATGAACCACGTAGGCGCGGCGGCCCTGCTGATCGGAGTCTGCCTCGGCGTGGGGGTTTGGGGCTATTGGTACTTCCAGGACCTGCCGTGGCTCGACGCCCTGCTGAACGCCTCGATGATCCTCACCGGCATGGGCCCGGTCGACAAGCCGGATTGCCCGTCGGCAAAGCTCTTCGCCTCGGCCTACGCGCTCTTTTCAGGCGTCGCCTTCATCACCGGAGCAGGAATCGGCATCGCTCCGCTCGCCCATCGGCTGCTGCACCGGTTTCATCTGGATGAGGAGGATGGGGACGGCAAAAAGGATGCGTAAAGGGTAGCCGCGGCAGCCCTCACCCCCGAAGCCGAGCCCCTACGTCAATGGTCGGCGACCGTGCTCCGGGCCGCCGGCCGCTCCGAGAGCGACAGCTCCGCGTATTCCGGCTCGCTCTTGCGCCGTAGGCGCGTCGAGAACTTGCGCCAGCCGCCTTTCCCCAAGTCGTCGAACAGCGAGTAGAAGACCGGGGTGGCGAGCAGGGTGAGGAGGAGCGACAGGCTCTGGCCGCCGATGACGACCACGGCGACCGCGCGCCGTTCTTCGGCTCCCGGGCCTCCGCCCATGGCGAGCGGCAGCATGCCCGCGACCAGGGCGAGGGTGGTCATCAGGATCGGCCGCAGCCGGTCTCGGTTGCCTTGGATGATCGCCTGCTCCCGCTCCATGCCGCCCGCGCGCAGCTGGTTCGTGTGGTCGATCTGCAGGATCGCATTCTTCTTCACCACGCCGAACAGCACCAGCACGCCGAGCGCCGAATAGAGGTTGAGCGTGTTGCCGGTCGCCCAGAGCGAGAAGAGGGCGAACGGCACAGCGATCGGCAACGAAAGCAGGATGGTGAGCGGATGGACCAGGCTCTCGAACTGCGAGGCGAGGATCATGTACATGAAGGCGATCGAGAGCATGAAGGCGAAGAGGAACTCGGTCCGGGTCCGTTCCAGCTCGCGGGCACGGCCGCCGACCGCGGTCGTATAGGCGGGCGGCAGGTTCATTTCGGCGACCGCCTGGCGGAGCGCTTCGATCCGGTCGGAGAGCGCGAAGCCCGGGGCGACTCCGGCACGCAGCGAGGCTTGGCGCTGGCGGTCGAGCCGATCGACTCTGGAGGCGGACGTCTGCTCGGCGAGGCTCACCAGCGAGTCCATCCGCACCAGGCCCCCTCCCGCGCGCGGTACGAAGAGGCGGGAGATCGTGCCCGGATCGCTTCGGTCGGACGCCGCGAGGCGCAGCTCGACGTCGTATTCGTCGTTGGCTGCCGGATCGTAGAAACGGGTGACTTCCTGGTCCCCTTTGATCATCACCTGGAGCGCCGTCGCGACGTCCGAGACCTCGACGCCCAAATCCGCCGCGCGGGCGCGATCGATGTGGACCGCCAGCTCCGGCTTATCGAGCTTCAAGGTCGTGTCGGCGTCGACGATGCCCAGCTCCTGGCTCTTCGCGCGGAGCTTCTCCGTGTACTCGGCAAGGGTCGCGAGGTCGGGGCCGCGCAGCGCGAAGTCGATCTCGGAGTTTCCGCCGCCGATGTTGAACGAGGGGACGTTCCGGACGCCGGGACGGATGTTCGGCAGTTTCGAGAGGCGCTTGCGGATCTCGGTCATCACCTCGCGCTGGCTGCGGCCGCGGAACGCGAGGCCCGGATCGCCGTGGAACAGGCCGCCGAAGAAGCGGCTGAACGCGAACTGACGCTCCTCCTGCGGCGCGATGCGCACGTAGCCGTTGCCCTGGTTGACGCCGCCGAAAAACCCGCCGCCGGCGGAGACCAGGATGTCGCGAACCTCGGGCACCGCCTTCACCTCGGTTTCGATCGCGCGCATCACCCCGTCCATCGCGGCCAGGCTGGTGCCCTCCGGAGCGTTCACGCTCAGCTCGAATTCCGCCTCGTCCACGTCGCTCGGCACGTACTCCGTGCGCATCAACCGCGTGAGCGGGATCGCCGAGAGCATGACCAGCAAGGCAAGTCCGGCCGCGAGAGTCCGGTGGTGCATCGCGGTCTTCAGCAGCCGCACGTACAGGCGGTCGATCTTGCCGTAGAAGCCTTCGCGCGAATGAGAATCGCCCGCGTCTTCGGCGCGCAGCAGCCGGGCGCTCATCGTCGGAGTGAGGGTGAACGAGACCAGCAGCGAGACCAAAACGGCGACCGCGGCGGTGATGCCGAACTGATAGAGGAAGCGGCCGGAGATGCTCGACATGAACGAGACCGGCACGAAGATGACCACCAGGCTGAGCGTGGTGGACAACACCGCGAAACCGATCTCGGCGGTTGCTCTCTTCGCCGCCTCCATCGGCTGCATCTTCTTTTCCTCGACGAAACGGAAAATGTTTTCAAGCACGACGATCGCGTCGTCGATCACCACGCCGACCATCAGCACCAGAGCCAGCATGGTCACGCTGTTGAGCGTGAAATCGAGCGCCTTCATCATGCCGAACGTGGCGATCACGGAGGTGGGAATCGCCACCGCGGCGATCACCGTCGAGCGCCAGCTGCGCATGAAAGCGAACACCACGAGCGAGGCGAACAGGCTGCCCAGGATCAGGTGGAGGTTGATCTCGTGGAGGGCGGCGCGGATGTAGAGCGACTGGTCGCGGATCGGCTCGACTTTGACGTCCGAGGGGAGCGTCGGCTCGATCTTCGCGAGGATCGCCCGGACGCCGTCGATCACGGCGACCGTGTTCGCTCCGGACTGCCGGCGCACTTCGAGGGTGACGGTGGGCACGCCGTTCAGGCGCGCGATCGAGCGCTGCTCTTTCGTGCCATCGGTCGCCTCGCCGAGGTCGCGAATGCGGACCGGCTGGCCGCCGATCGTTGCGACGACGAGGTTTTCGAACCCCTGCGGGTTTTCGATCCGTCCCAGGGTACGGAGCGCCATCTCGCGCGTGCCGGCCGTGACGTTGCCTCCCGGCACCGCCGTGTTCTGATTGCGCAGGGCATCGCGCACGGCCGTGATCGGCAGGTTGTAGGCCGCCAGGCGGTCGGCGTCCACCGTGATCGAAATCGCCCGTTCGAGGCCGCCGACGATCGCGACCTCGCCCACCCCGGCGGCGCGCTCGATCTGCACCTTGATCTGTTTGTCGGCGATCTCGGTCAGCTCGCGCAACGGCCGGTTGGCCGAAAGCGCAAGCGTCAAGATCGGCGAGCTGTCGTTGTTGAACTTGGCGACGATCGGCGGTTGGACGTCTTCCGGCAGCCGGCGGATCACGCCCGCGACCCGGTCGCGGATGTCCTGGGCGGCGGTCTCGATGTCGCGCGACAGGTCGAACGTCGCGATGACGATCGAGTTGGCGCCCGAGGTCACCGAGCGGAGCTCCTGGATTCCTTCGACCGTGTTGACCGCCTCTTCGATCTGCTGCGAGACCTCGACTTCGGTCTCCTCGGTCGAAGAGCCGGGAAGCACCGTGCGCACGTTGATCGTCGGCAGATCGACCGAAGGAAAGCGGTCGACGCCGAGCCGGAAATAGCTCGACGCCCCGACCACCACCAGGGCCAGGATGATCATGGCCGCGAAGACCGGCCGGCGGATGCAGATCTCGGCGAGCTTCTGCATACTTCAGTTCCCCTTTTCCGTGAATTCGTTTCCGCGAGGGACTGTCGAGCGCGTCACTCCGCCGCCACCTCGACCGCTTGGCCTTCCGTCAGGTTGCCGGGCGCGAGGACCACGGATTCGCCCGCCGCGAGACCCGAGACGATCTCCACCTGGTCGCCGCTCTTCCGACCGAGGCGAACTCTTTTTTCAACCGCCTTGCCTTTGTCCACGCTGATGACTTTGTCCACCCCGGCGAACGAGACCACGGACGATGCCGGAACGAGCACCGCCGGATCGGCCGCCCGGACGACGATCTCGGCGCGGGCGAACGAACCGGGGCGCAACGCGCCATCGCCGTTCGGAATTTCGACCTCGATGTCGAGCGTCCGGCTGGCTTCGGTGATCGAGGGGCCGAGGCGGGCGATCCGTCCTTCGATCCCTGAAGGAACGATGGACCCCGACCCCGCGTCGGCGTCCTCCTGGTCCGAGGCTTTCGTGGCCGCCGGGCTTTCGCCCATTGCGTTCGATGGGGATTCGCCGACCGAGAGCCGCACCGGCAGGCCGACCTGCAGCCCTTCGGCCTCCCGCTCCGGCACCGAAAGGCGCAGGCGCAGCGGATCGGTGCGCACGAGAACCATCGCCACGGTGCCCGCCGAGACGTAATCGCCCGGGGCCGCGCGGCGCTCTTCGATCGCGCCGGCAAACGGCGCGCGCAGGACCGAATCCGCCAGCTGGGCCTTGGCGAGATTGAGCTCGGCGCGGCGCTGGGAAAGCACGCCCTGGCGGTTCTGCGCCTCTTCGATCGAGGCCTGATAAGCCCCCTCGGCGACGCCGTAATCGGCTTCCATCCGGTCGAGGTCGGAGCGCGGAATCAGCTGCTCTTCAAACAGCTTCCGGCCGCGGTCACGGGTCACCCGAGCCTGCTCCAGCAGGGCCTTGGCCTGACGAACCGGCGAGGTGGTCGCCGGATCGACCAGCACGTCCGGCCCGTCGGCCGGCAGACCCAACCGGGAGCGCGCCTGAGCGAGGGTGCTCTGCGCCTGGGCCACGCGAAGTGAAAAATCTTCCGGCGCGAGCCGGGCGAGCACCTGGCCGGTTTGGACCCGGCTGCCGAGGTCCACGGGGATGTCGGCCACCCGGCCAGCCACTTTGAAGGCCAGCTCGCTCCGTTCGTCGGCGGCCAGGGTACCGGTCGCAGGGACGACGCGCGGCAAACGCCCCGCTTCGGATTTCGCCAATTTCACCTTGCGTGGAGGCTCCGCGATGGCCTCTTTGCCCCCCTTCGGGGCGGTGCCTCCCCCGCAAGCGAGACAAGTGAGAGCCAGGGCTGGGACGAGGGCGAGCGCGCGGAAAGTTCGGGGCATAGGGGTCCAAGTACGAAAATGGGCGGTAGAAGTTGATCCGACCGGCAGGCCGGCCGCGGGACTCTATTCCAAACCGCTGCAAACCCTAGGCCGCGCCCGCGCCCGTCACGGACTCGTCACCTCCGGCTAAGATGCAGGCCAAAATGTCCTTGGAACCTGCCCTTCGCGCCATCCTGGTCGATGACGAAGAGCCCGCCCGCCGGGTGTTGCGCGAATACCTGGACGAGTTGGGCCAGGTCGAGGTGGTGGCCGAATGCGCCAACGGCTTCGAAGCGGTGAAGGCCGTGGCGGAGCAGAAGCCCGACCTGCTGTTTCTCGACATCCAAATGCCCAAGCTCTCGGGCTTCGAGGTGCTGGAGCTGCTCGACCACGAGCCGGCGGTGATTTTTTCGACCGCCCACGACGAGCACGCCGTCCGCGCCTTCGAAATCCACGCGGTGGACTATCTGCTCAAGCCCTACGGCCCGGAACGCCTCGCCGAAGCGCTCCGCCGCGCCCGCATCCGGCTCGCGGCGACAGAGCGCGAACCGGTTCGCTCGCTGGCCAAGCTCGGCCGAACCCCGGGCCGGCCGCTCGATCGGCTGCTGATCCGAGACGACGCAAAAATCCACGTCCTCCCCGCCGAACGGATCGACTGGATCGAAGCGCGCGACGACTACGTCCTGGTCCGCGCCGACGGAGTCTCCCATCGCAAATCGGAGACCCTTGCCGAGCTGGAAGCCGAGCTCGATCCCCAACGCTTCGTCAGGGTCCACCGCTCCTACCTCCTGAACGTCGAGCGCCTCGCGAGACTGGAGCTTTACGCCAAAGACAGCCGAGTCGCCATCCTCCGCGACGGCACCCGCCTGCCCATTTCGCGCACGGGTTATACGAGATTGAAGGAGCTGCTCTGAGCCGGAAGCGCCTCCTCCTCGTCGGAGCGGGCCACGCGCACCTGGAGGTCCTCCGCCGTTGCGCGGAGGAAAAGCGCACGAAGGACAGAGCCAAGTTTGATCTGACGATGGTCTCTCCCGTGCCGCGCCAGGTTTACTCTGGAATGGTGCCTGGCTTCCTCGCCGGCACGTATTTGCTCGATGAAATCTCGATCTCGGTGGCCCCACTCGTCGCACGCGCCGAAGGGAAGCTGATCGAAGGAAGCGCCGAAGGGATCGACCCCGCAAGGCAAGTCGTGCGCCTTCACGACGGCCGGGAGGTCGAATACGACCTTGTTTCCTTCGCAGTCGGCTCGACCACCGCGGGAATCGAGCGCGAAGAGGTTGCCGCATCCGCCGTGCCGATCAAGCCGCTCGACCGAGTGATCGACCTTAAAGAGCGCCTCGAAGCCCTACTCGACGGGCCTGAGCCCGAACGCCGCGCCGCGATTGTGGGAGGAGGAGCGGCCGGCTACGAAGTGGCGCTCGCGATCCGCGCCGCCCTGGGTAAGGCGGCGCACGTCCACCTGATCGAGCGCGGTCCGCGCATGCTGGCCGAATACCCCGAGCGCTTCCGGAAAAAGGCGCTCTCGGTACTCGCCGAGAAGCGGATCGAAAGGGTGACCGGGGAGGGCGTCGAGAGAGTTTTACTCGATCGCGCGATCCTCGACTCCGGTCGAGAGGTTCTTTCGGATCTCACCGTCTGGCTGGCGGGCGCGGTCGGCTGGCCGCTGTTTCGGGATTCCGGCTTGCCGCTCGACGAACGAGGGTTCCTGCTTCTGGACGACTCGCTTCGCTCGGTAGGCGATTCGAGGATCTTCGCCGCCGGAGATTGCGGCACGATGGCGAATTATCCGCAGGCCCCGAAGGCGGGGGTCTACGCGGTCCGCCAGGCGCCGATTCTTTGGGAGAGCCTTCGGGCGGCGCTACGCGGCGAGGAGGCTCCGCGGTATCGGCCGCAGCCGGGATTTCTTTCGATTTTGAACCTCGGCGATAGGCGGGCCTTGTTGCATTGGAAGCGGTTGGTGGTGAGGGGGAGGGCGGTGTTTCGGCTTAAGGATTGGATTGATCGGCGGTTTTTGGCGAAGTACCGGTAGGCGGCTCGATCATCTCTCCGCGGAGTGTTAGCATCGGATTCATGCGTACCACACTGGACATCGCGGATGACGTGCTTCTGGCGGTCAGGGATCAGGCTCGACGCCAAAAGCGCGGCGCGGGTGATCTCCTGTCTGACCTGGCCCGAGAAGCCCTCACCCGTCGGAGTCAGGCCTACGAGATCAGGGAGCCGCAGAGCTTTTATGGGATCGAGCCTAAAGAACCAGAAAGCTTTTACGGCTTCGAGCCCTTCCCGTACCGAGGAGGGGTGGTTTCCAACGAGCTGATCAACAAGCTGCGAGACGAGGATGTCGAATGACGCGGGCACTGCTCGACATCAACGTACTCCTCGCCCTATTGGATATCGAACACATCGACCACCACCGAGCCCGAGAATGGTTCGCCAGGGAAGTTCAGCACGGTTGGGCCTCCTGCGCTTTGACTCAGAACGGATTCGTCCGAATCATCAGTCAGCCCCGCTATCCAAGTCCGGTTTCCCCGCAGGAAGCGATCGAACGGTTACAGCGAGCGACCGGAACAGAACAACATGAGTTCTGGCCTTGCAACGTCAGCCTCCTGGATAGGCGTCACGTCAACCCGAGACATATTCACGGTCCGCGCCAGTTGACGGACATCTACCTGCTTGCGCTCGCAGTAGAAAATCGCGGGAGGTTCGTGACCTTTGATCGATCCATCCCGCTTTCTGCAGCTCCGGGCGCCACGCTGGAGCATCTGGTCGTAGTCTGAAAAGGTGTTCCTTAATCAAATTTCGATCAGCGCCTTCTTGCATCGTCGGTCCTGTTTAGGGGAGCGGTAAGACTGCGGCAAGAGAAGGTACCCTGAGCGCGGATTAGTTCTTCGCAGAGGAGAAGCGGTATGAGCAGTGCTCCCACGCCCGCAGTTATCGTCATGCGGCATTTCTTGGATTTGCCCAACCCTCCTCCCCCTTGGCCTGGTCCCTATTGCTACCCGATGCCGAGCGGTCCCTCGATCGAAGTCCCGTGGCGCCGCTTGAATCCGGACGGCATCAAGGCGTCCCTCAACTACGGCACCGCCCTGCCGAAGCTGATCCAGGACCTCAACCTATGCCCCGTGAGCCGCGTGATCACCCAGGACCCGCGGAGCAAAGAGCAGACGCAGAATCCCTTCGATACCATCTACCCTTTCCTTTTTGATCTGAAGATCCAAGACCTCAAGCTGCTGCCGAGCGGAAGCGCCTTGGTCAGTACGCGCCATGATGCACTCCTGCCGGATCAAAGCCATTCCACCCTCATCTGCTGGGATCGGCAGACCCTTTGGGGGGACAAGCAATTCGACAAGAATTTGTTTCTGGGTCAGATGAGAAGGAACGGCGGTCCGAGCCTGGACGATCCGCCGGTGAAGGCGCCCACGAAAAGCCCCCAGGGGATCTACGTCTTCACCAATTACAGGAGCGACGACGACCGGTTCGACTTGGCGGTCTACCCGACCTTCACCGATCTGGCGAGCCAGGGACCGCAGCCGACTCCGGGTTCTTGCTAACGGCTCGGCCTGACATTCCAAGGGCTACCGCCGCCGGTCCTTCAGGATCGACAGGTACTCCACCCACGGCCCGGTCGCCTCTGAGTACACTTTTGCCATCGTTCGCGCGATCTGCGCAATGTGGTCGAGGTCGTGCACCACCCAGGTTGCGAGCAACTGGCCAAGCGTGACCTCCCCGAGCGCGGGATGCAGACCTTTGCGGTCCAGATCTTCGTCGTTCAAATTCATCCCGGCCAGGGTGGAGAGGTTCGTCTGCCGGAGCTCGGCGAAAGTCGCCAGCAACTCGCTCAGGCTCTTGCCTTGACTCTCCGTGAACATGGCCGTTCGATCGAACGTTTCGAAAGGGCGCGGATCGCCGGCCAGAATGTGCCGCGCCCGGGGAATCCAATCGGTGCGCTCGGCGTGATTGAGGTGGCCGATCACGTCATAGGGCGACCAGGTTCCTTCGCCTTCCGTTGCGCGGACCCACCTCTCGGGTAAACCGTCAAGCCAGGCTTTTAGGAGGGCCGGGGTTCGCTCGAGAATGGCTATGGAATCGGCGAGGTCGAATCGACGGTCTTTCATCGGGCTTCTCCGGCTATCGAGAGAAAATACCTGCCATGCCTGGGGGCCACTTGGGCGCGTCGCCTTCACAAAGCTTCCTCCGGAGTATTCCCGGATCACGCTCTCCCAGAACCGCAGGCCGCGCTGGTTTCCTTCGGCCACGCGGACGATCCAGCGGACGGGGAATCGATCCCAGAGCAGAAAGGCAGCCTGGCGACCGATCCCGGAGCGCCGGTGGCGGCGGACGACGAAGAACTCCGCCACGTCGAAGGCTTGCGGGTCGTCGGAACCGGGCGAGCCTTGGGTGATGAGCGCGAAGCCCGCGAGGTGGGTGCCCTGGCGGATCAGGAAGGCAAAGCGCCCCTCGGACTCCGACCAATAGAGGGGAAGCTTCTCGTAGCCGAAACGCCCGTCCGGTCCCAACTCCAATCCGAAGGTGTCGCTGAGATCATGGGCATACAGGTCCAGAAGATTCGCAAGCGTCGCCTCGTCGCTCGGCTTC
>Ga0134122_10004391_pt1 | contig 10472 bp, 10 predicted proteins | sample KB302_FD_96461 | JGI IMG/M metagenome (GOLD analysis project Ga0134122, IMG submission 96461) | Terrestrial soil microbial communities without Nitrogen fertilizer from Kellogg Biological Station, Michigan, USA - KB3-0-2 | ecosystem: Environmental > Terrestrial > Soil > Unclassified ... | reverse complement strand
GGAGTCCAGGAGATGGTCCTTGCCCGGGCGTCCCGCCTCCAGCACACGCGTCAGGCCGACGCGCGCGGCGACGTCCACGAAACGAAAAGGGGCCGCGGGGCCGGCCGTCTTCCCCGCGGGCGCGACGGCCAGGGCCAGGGCGAGGAGCCCGGCCCCCGCGACTACTTGGCGGGCGCGATGTGCTTGGCCCAGGCGGCCTCGACCTTCTTCCATTCCGCGTCCAGGGCCTCCGCCTTGGGCTCACGGGCCAGCATGGCCAGCGCCTTCGACGAGTCGAGGAACGACTGCTTGGCCGCCTTGGTCACCACGACGTAGCCGTCGTCGAAGATTCCCTGGCGCTCGCCTTCCGCGTTGGCGTGATGGCCGCCTTCGAGCAGCCGCTTGCGAATGCCCGCGACCGAGTTGTCCCCTTCCGTCCCGATCTGGCCGACGGCGGTGGCGACGTTCTCGACGGCGGCGCGCGCGGCCGCCGCATCGTTCGCCTTCAGGGCCTGCCGCGCGCGAGCCATCTCGCCCTGGGCGTGGCCGTAGGTCGCGGCCAGGATCGCGCGCACGAGCTTCACCTCGGTCTTGTTGGCCCCGAGGATGGTGTCCGCGAGCGACTCGTAGGCCGCCACCATCTCGCGCGGGGTCGCGGGCGGGGGTGCCTGCGCGCGCGCGGCCTCCGGCAAGGCCAGCGCGGCCACGGCCGCCATCATCGCCGTCCAGGGGACTCTGTGGGACTTCATCGACGGACCTCCTCGGGCTGCTCGAGCCCCGCGGGCACAGTACACCGCGCGGCGGCGCCGCTCAAACGCGCGGGAATGCCGCGTTGACGACAAGCGTTGTCCCGGGTAATCTCGGCTCGCTCGTTGCCGGGACCCGACGCCTCTGTCGATGATGTCCCCTCCGGCGTGGGAAAAGAAAGGGAGATTCATGCGTCGGAAAACGGGTATACCAGTGTCTATTGTCGTCATGGCCGCCCTGGGCTGTTCTCCCTCCGGCTCGACGCGCCCTTCCGCCGTGGAAACAGGTTGGAGCGCGGTACCCCCTTGGATCAAGGTGACCGCGACAGGCGTGGGTGCGGGCCTGCGGAGCTCCGCCGTCATCGACGGATTCCGCGTCCATCCGGACCCGGGGGATGACGGCGTGATCCACGCGTTCACCGACGAAAGCGTCGTGGTGAACGCCACCGACATCGCGTCGCGTCCACCGGCCGAGCCGAACTACCTCGTCGTCAACTGGGGCGACGGCCCGAACCAGCGCGTCGGATGTGGTCCCTGCCGCCAGGATCATGGTTACGCGCCCGGGCGTTACACCCTGGTCGCCAGCCTCGACGGCCCTTCCGGCCGCTCGATCACGGTCCAGGTCGAGGTCGTGGCGCGACGGGAAAGGTCCACGCGCGTGAGCGCGGACGGACCCCTCCAGCCCTTCGAGCTGGGTAATGGCGACCTGGCCGTAGGCGAAACCACGTTCTTCCAATTCGGGATTCCCACGAACCTCCTGACACTCTTCATCTTCCCCCCGACCTGTTCGCCACCGGGCGCAGCGTTCTACGACTTCGCGACCCTTCCCGTACTCAATCCTCCGACGTTCGCTCTCCCGATCAAGGGTTTCTTCCCCGGGACCTGCACCATCACCGCCAGCGGAACTCTTGTCGGAGGGGCCCCCTTCAACCAAACCATCACGTTCTCCGTTCACTGAGGATCTAGGGCAGCCGGGGATCGGATCGGAGTCCGGCCCCCGGCTGCGACCTTCGCGCGTTCGCCCCAACCTCCCCCCACCGTTCACCGTCCATCCATCCGCGCGCCTCGCGGAAAGAAAGGGACTCACATGCGCCGTCTCATTGGTATACCCGTTGCAATCATGATCACAGTCGCGGCCGGGTGCGACTCCTCGTCGCCGACGCGGGCGACCGAGAGCTCGGCGGCAAGCGCGACGACCACGGCGACGGTACCCGACGCCAGCGCCTTCTGGGCGCGAGTGCAGATGGACCCGCCGGTCGCACCGGCCGATCTGTCGGGCACGGCCGTCGTCAACGGCTTCCGGGTACACCCGGATCCGGACGAGGACGGCGTCATTCACGTCTTCTCGGACGAAAGCGTGGCCGTCAACGCGACCGATATCGCGGCGCGTCCGCCCGCGGAACAAAGCTACCTGGTCATGAACTGGGGGGACGGACCGAATCAGCGGGTCGGGTGCGGTCCCTGCCGCCAGGATCACCAATATGCTCCCGGCCGCTACCGTCTGACGGCGAGCGCGGACAACATCCCGGCGGAGCCCGGCAGGGAAAACAGCCGATCCATTTCGCTCGAGGTGCAGGTCTTCGCCCGCCGCGAGAAGCCGGAGGCGCCGCAGACGCCGGCGCTTGTCTCGCATTTCCAGACCTTCGGTTTCATGCCGACCACGGTAACCGTGGGCAGCGATTTTCTGTTGGTGCTGCCGATCGTCTATCCTCCCGGAGTCACTCCTCGGTTTCCTTTTTTCACGCTGACGTGTACCCCGCTCCTGGCCGCCATCCCCCGACTTGTGCCGCCGGTGCCTTTCCCCGGGGGTCTCGGAGGCACGCTCCGTGCGAGAAGAGCCGGGACTTGCGTCGCCACGGTCTACGGCACCGATGCGACTGGACCGTTTACCGAGACATCGACGGTGACCATCCACTAGCGCCCGCCTGATCCCGCAGCGCCGGTGACGGAGGGGTGAGCACCCCACCTCCGTCACCCCGCTGCCGGCCGGGCCCCTTCACAATCGTTTACAAGCTCCACCCGCGGCACGGGAATCCGGCCTCCCCACCCGCCGTTTCAACTCCCAGACACGCTTCGAGTACCCGCAGCCAGCTTCCCGCTGCGGCCGGCCGCGGTCGCCATCGCGACCGCAGGGCCTGAAGGTGAAGGAGGCGACGCGCAACCGCCGGTGGCGGGCGCGGGTGCCTGACGCTTCGCCGGACCAATTCATTCGCCGGGCCCGATCCCTCCGACGTCACATTCATGCGAACGAAGGGAGCTCTTCATGCACTGGAGCCTGCGTATACCTCTTTCGGTTGTCCTCATCGCTTTTCTTGGTTGCGCGTCCTCGTCGCCCACGCGGCCCACCGACGTCGCGACGTCCGACTTTGCGGCCAGGGTCGCGGACAGTCCCTGGTCTTACGTCAAGGGCGGACCATCAGCAGCGGCGCGCGGCGTAGAGGCCCTGGCCGTGATCGGGGGCTTCCGCGTCCACCCCGATCCCGGTGACGACGGCGTGATCCGTGTCGTCGATGGCGACAAGGTGGTGGTCAATGCGACGGACATCGCGCCGCGTCCGCCCGCCCCCCCGAGCTACCTCGTCGTCAACTGGGGCGACGGACCGAACCAGCGCGTGGGATGCGGACCCTGCCGCATGGATCACGCGTATGCGCCCGGCCGCTACACCCTGGTGGCCAGCGCGGACGGACTCCCAGCCGAACGCTCGATCTCCATCACCGTCGAGGTGTCGGCGGCGCGGGAGAAGCGCACCTCGCACGTGGAATTCTTCGGCTTCTCGCCCAGCGACGTGGCCGTCGGCGGCACCGGGGTGATCCTCCTGCCGACCGTCGCGCCCCCGGGCGTGACCCTCACCAACATCTTCGGCGAGTGCGTGCCCGACGAAGACATCCTGCAGCCGAACGGGACGGCCAGCACCTTCCCGACCTACGTCGCGCTTCCGTTCATCACCACGGGCCCCGGGACGTGCACCCTCTTCCTGGTCGGAGAGGACGCGAGCGGCCCCTTCACCGACACGTCCACCCTGACCATCCACTGACGCGGGGCGGGCGCGAGGCCCGCCCCGGCCGGACGGCACCTCGACGACCACTCGTCTCTTGGGCACGGCGGAGCTCTGCCGCCGGGAGCCGATCTCGAACGATTCGACCACTCGAGAGGTCCGTGATGAAAAGCCATCTCCTTCGTCTCGCCGCCGTTTCGTCCGGGCTTGCCCTGGCCGCCTGCGCGAATCCGACCGCGCCGACGGAAACGGGACCCGAGACCTTCCAGCTCACCAACAGCGAAGCGCACACGAGCACCGTAGCGCCCGTGCACGCGAGCGCCGACGACGTGGGATCGATCGGCAACTTCCGGGTCAAGCCCGCGCCCGGCGAGGACGGAGCCATCCACGTCGTGGTCGGCGATCCGGTGACGATCAACGCGAACGACTATCGATTCTCCTACCCCGGCGTCACGATCTACTTCATCGCGAACTGGGGCGACGGCGGCGGCAACCAGCGCGTGCCTTGCGGTCCCTGCCGTCTCGCCCACGCCTACGATGCGCCCGGCGAATACCACCTGGAGCTGACCGTCGACGACGGGATCACGCCGCCGGTGAGCGCGCAGAGCCCCGAGACGCAGTTCGTCACCGTGATCGTCACGGGCATACCGGAAAAGCCCGGGAAGCCGGAGCCGGCCTCCCCGCTGGTCTTCCCCGGCAGCCGCCCATCCGCAACGTGGACGTCGATCACCGTGGCCTGCGGCGCCTTGAACACCAGCGTCACGATGAGGGTGACCGATCCGGACAACGACGCCTCGTTCTTCACGCTGGGCCTTACCGGAGGGACGCTCACCAGCGCGTCCTCGGGCGGACCGGTTCCGAGCGGCGGCACGTTCACGACCACCTTCACGGGCACACCCGGGCTGACCGTCCTGCGCGTGGACCTCACGGACACGCAAGGCGCTCCCTCGCTGCCGATCAGCCGCTTCGGGCCCACACCCACGTGCGGGGGCCAGATCCTGCAAATCCTGGGGTGACGGGAGGAGGGCGCTAGGCTGGTAGCGCTACAGGGATTCGAACCCTGGTCTGATGGCTGAGAACCATCCGTCCTAACCCCTAGACGATAGCGCCGTCCGACAAGTATAAGAGGGCGGAGGCGGAGTGAGCAAGCGCCTTTGCGCCCTGTCTGATGCGTGCGGGCTCCTGGGTGCCGGCCTGGCCGTGGCCATGGCCGGCGCTTCCGCCTGCAAGGGGCCGAGCACGATCCCGCCGGAGGGGTGGACCGAGCCACTCTCGATCTGGTCGTTCCAGCCTCGTTCGTACTTCGGTATCTACGACCTGGACCTTGCCGTGTCGGCCGACGATCGCGCGTTCGCGAGCTGGTCCTACATCAATGAGACGGACGAGGCCGTCTTCGTGGCCGTCCGCGAGCCAGGAGGAGGCTGGTCACCCGCGCAGCGGTTGGATCATTCGTCTCCCGCCGCCCAGACGCAGCCGGGTGCGCCCGACATCGTCGGAATAGATCCTGGTGGCGGCGCGCTCATCGTCTGGAAGGAGAGGGCCTCGGACGGCTCACGGGCCTTCTGGTCCTCTCGCCACGACGGGAGGTCGTCCTCGGTCGCGGCGCGGATCGCGACGCTTTCGCTCGAGGACACGGGCGAGACCGCCGCGATGGATGGTCGCGGAGACGCGATCGTGGCCTGGGCGGAAGGAACAGACATGCGGACGGTGGCCGATGCGCGCGGACAGGGGTGGGCGGAGCCCGTCCTGGTCGCGCGGGCCACGCCTGGCGCGTACGTCGTCGCGCGCTCGGCGGCCGTGCGGGACTCCGAGGCGTTGACCCTGTGGACGGTCGCTTCCTCGGATCCCGGGCTGCCGGGCAGCACTTTCGTTTCCCTGGTGGCGATCCGCCGGCAGGAGGGCGCCTGGCTTCCTCCCGAGCTCGTGACCAGGGCTTCCCTGTTCGGCTCCCCCTCGGTGACCTTCGACGCGAACGGATCGGCGATCGTGGTGTGGGTCGAGCAGTCGACGCGCGACGGTTATCACGTCCGCGCGAGCGTGTCCGACGGGCGAGGCTGGGTCGGCGTGCTCGCCGTGCCCGGCACACAGGCGTCACTGAGCCGTTCCGCCAAGGGCGATGTGGCTCTGATCTTCGGCGATGACGTGTTCGGCTCTGGAGAGGTGACCGTCCGGCGCTTCGACGGCCACGGCTTCGGGGCGGCCGAGGTCATCCGTCCGCCGGGCCGGATCCAACGCGCGGGCTCTCGCCCTCGGCTCGCCCTCAGCGGAGGAAGGGGCGACGTCGCCACCTGGCTCGAGTCCGAGAGCAACTTCTTCGAGCTGTGGGTCTCGGTCGCCGCGCCGTCCGGCGCCTGGAGCCCGCCGGAGCGAATGCGTCTCACCCCGATGACGGCCGCCGACTGTGCCGGAGGAAAGGCCGTGAGGCCGGACTTCAATTTCACGCCGCTTCCGGTGGTGACACCCTCGGGTGTGGCCAGCGTGGTCTGGGCCGAAGCGGAGTGCCGCACGACCGGACTCGCGGCCAGCTCACGGATCCTTCCCGTTCGCTGATCGGCGGCGGGCGGGAATGCTCCTCGTGGTGGGGCTTCGCTCAGGCGTACGGCCGCAGCGAACGGGCGACGAGGCCGATCCCCCCCGCCAGCAACACGATCATGATGATCGTGTTGTAGAGCGAGGTGGGCCGGAAGTAGACCTGCAGGTTCGCCAGGATCCCGACGAAGATGATCACGGCCCCGCCGACGGTGAGGACCCAGCCGATCACGCTCTTGCCGTCGAAGAAGAGCATGCCGATACCGAAGACGAGAGGCAGGAGCGTGAGGCCGAAGGTCTGGGGCCCGAAGTAGCCCCAGAAGCCGGAAGAGACGGTGACCTGGTTGGTGATGAGGTACGCGCCCGCCACCGCCATGGCCAAACCCAGGAAGAACTGACCCACGCCGCCGGCGGTCCCACCTGCGCCTCTCGTGCTCATCTGGCCGGGATTATAGAGGCCGGCTCGGTGGCCGTCGACACCAGTGCGGCGCGTCACCTCGCCTTTGTGACACGCGTCCTGTTCACCTTCCCACCCGGACGCTAGTTTCGAAGCGTCGACCCGGGAGGTGCCATGCGTACGACTCGAATTTCCCAGGCGTTCGTCGCCATCCTCGTCTTCGCCGCGGCCGCTCTGAGCGCGTGCGGTGGAGGTCCGTCCGGACCCGATGCCGAGGGCGTGGTCGTGCGCGGCGTGGTGCAGGGCGCGGGTACCCTGCGCGCGGCCAGCGTCGGCGCGGCGAGCGCCGCCACCGTGACCGTCTCCGTGGTCGAGGCTCCATCCATCTCGACGACCGTGGGCGGGGACGGATCGTTCACCCTGCGCGGCCTTCCGGACGGCGGCTTCACGCTCGTCTTCAAGAACGGCACGGCCGAGATCGGCCGTCTCTCGTTCGCGGAAGTGAAGGCGAACCAGGAGATCACCCTCACCGTGCAGGTCTCGGACGCCGGCGTGACCCTGCTCGAGGAGCAGCGCAACGGCATCGGGCACGGCGACGTCGAGATCGAGGGCAACGTCGGCCAGATCGTGGCCATGAATCCCGCCGGCGACAGCCGGTTCGTCATCAACGGCCGCACCGTCGTCGCCCGGCCGGGCGAGACCGCAGTGCGCGAAGGCAACCGCTCGCGCAACATCGAAGACGTCACCCAGGGCCGGCATGTCCACGTGAAGGGCGTGTGGCTGCCCATGGAGGGCTCGACCCAGCCCGTGCTCGCGCACGAGATCAAGCTCCAGGGTGACGACGGCGAGGACGTCGGCGGCACTCCCACCGCTCCGGGCAAGGCGTGCGCCGCCGGCAGCAAGGTCGAGGTCGAAGGCATCATCGCCGCGAAGTCCGGGTCCACCATCACCGTCAACCAGCAGGGCAAGGGTCCGTTCGCCTGCGAAGTCGGGAGCGCGCGCATTCGCAAGGGCAACACGACGTACACGGTGGCCCAGCTCCAGGCGGGCTGGCGCGTGCACGTCTCCGGGACCGCCCTAGGCGATTCCGGGGGCACCTGCCGCGTCGCCGCGGACGAGGTCAAGGTCCAGCAGAACTGAACGACCCGCTGGCCCGGTTCTTGCTCCTGGGAACGGTGGCCTCCGCTTGCCCGGCGGGATGGGGTATGGCCGAGCCATTGAAAGCAGGAGCAAGGTCAATGAAAAGAGCGCTGTCCGTATTCCTCTTCGCGTTCGTCGCCCTGGCCGTGGCCGCGCCGCCCGCGCCGGCCTTCCAGACGACGACGGCGCGTTATTACGACGTCCAGCGGCTGCAAGACGACCTCTACGTGCTGCAAGACAGCCTGGCCACCCTGCCGACGAGCCATGCGCGCTATCGGGAGTTCTCCGACCGCGCGGACGTGCTCCGCCAGGAGATCCTCCGCATGAAGGACGACCTCGATCGCGGGTCCCGCGGCGTCTCCCGGACGTCCATCGACAGCCTGCGTGACCGGATCCACGCCCTTCACGTCGACATCGACGACGCGCTCAGCCGTGGTTACCGCCGCAGTACCGGCACCCGCTTCAGCTTGCCCGAAGGCACGGAGGTGAGCGTGCGCCTCGAGCAGCCGCTGTCCTCGCGGACGGCGCGCCTCGAGGACCGTTTCGAGGCCACGGTCGCGCGTCCCGTCTACCTGGACGGCCGGATCGTGATCCCGGACGGCAGCCGCGTGCAGGGCACGGTGACGGAAGTCCAACGCGCCCAGCGGCCCGCCCGTGGCGGACGGCTGAACCTCGCGTTCGACCGCTTGCTGCTCGACGACGGGAGCACGGTCGACCTGACCGCCCGCGTCGTCCAGGTGCACGAGGACATCGGCAGCGGCGACACGGTCAAGCAGGGCGCGATCGGAGCCGCCATCGGCGGCATCCTGGGGAAGGTGCTCGGCGGCACCAAGGGCGCGATCGTGGGCGTCCTGATCGGCGGCGCGGGTGGCGCCATCGCCTCCAACGGCGACGACGTCGAGCTCCCGGCGGGCACCGTCTTCACGCTCCAGCTCGACCGGGCGGTGAACGTCACGCGGTAGTTCCGTATCGGGGTCGCCGCCCTCACCGGGCGGCGGCCCCCCGTTTCGCCGATCACTCCTGCTATAGTTGGCGTTTTCGTCGGCCGCCCCGCCGCGCGCAAGGAGATCGGTCTCGAAGATGTCGGTTCGCACTCGGATCGCCCCGTCGCCCACGGGAGATCCCCACGTCGGCACGGCCTACGTCGCCCTCTTCAACTACGCCCTGGCCCGGAAGCAGGGCGGCCAGTTCCTCCTCCGCATCGAGGATACCGACCGCCAGCGCAGCCATCCGGCCAGCGAGCGGATGATCTTCGAGGCCCTCCGCTGGCTGGGACTCACCTGGGACGAAGGCCCGGACGTCGGCGGGCCCTGCGGCCCCTATCGCCAGAGCGAGCGCTTCGAGATCTATCGCAGACATGCGGACGAGCTGGTGGCGCGCGGCGCCGCCTACCTGTGCTTCTGCACGCCCGAGCGGTTGGAAGCGCTGCGCGCGGAGCAGCGCGAGAGAAAACTCCCCCTGGGCTACGACGGCCGCTGCCGGGCCCTGGCCCCGGCGGAGGCGCAGCGGCGGAGCGCCGCGGGCGAGGCCCACGTGGTCCGTCTGGCCATGCCCGCCGACGACGCGATGGTGGTCCCGGACCTGCTGCGCGGGGACATCCGGTTCGAGCGGTCGCAGATGGACGACCAGGTCCTGCTCAAGAGCGACGGCTTCCCTACCTATCACCTGGCCAATGTCGTCGATGACCACCTCATGCGCATCAGCCACGTGATTCGCGCCGAGGAGTGGCTCTCGTCGCTGCCCAAACACGTCCAGCTCTACCGCTCCTTCGGCTGGGAGATGCCCGTCTTCTGCCATCTGCCCCTGCTGCGCAACGCGGACAAGTCGAAGATCTCGAAGCGCAAGAACCCGGTGAGCCTGAATCACTACAAGCGCGCGGGCTTCTTCCCGGAGGCCCTCGTCAACTACCTCGCCCTGATGGGCGGGGTCATGGCCAACGACCAGGAGGAGTTCACTCTCGCGGAGTTCGTGGCCGGTTTTTCGCTGGAGCGGATCTCGCTGGGCGGGCCCGTCTTCGATCCCCAGAAGCTGACGTGGCTCAACGGCAAATACCTGCGCAAGATGACGCCGCCGGAGCTGCTGGGCCGCCTGCGCGAATACCTGCTCGCGGACGATTACATGCTGCGCGTCCTGCCCCTCGTCCAGGAGCGCATCGATACCCTCGAGGGGTTCTTCGAATACGGCCAATTCTTCTTCGCGGGCGAGGTCGCCTACGACGCGGACGCGATGAAGCAGCTCGTGCCCAAGGGGCGCTCGGCGGCGGAGACGGCGAAGGCGCTGCAGGTGATGCTCGAGGAGCGGATCGACCCGCTCCTCGAATGGGACCCGGCGTCCATCGAAGGGGCGCTGCGCGCGTTCGCGGAGGCCGCGCAGTGGAATCCCAAGGACGTATTCATGACCGTGCGCGTGGCGTCGACGGGACGCGCGGCCACTCCCCCGCTTTTCGAGACCCTGGCCGTGCTGGGGAAGGAAGTCGTGCGGCGGCGGCTGCGGCACGCGATCCAGACCCTGAAAGCGGCGCGCCCCGCCGCCTAGAACGACGAAGGAGACGATGTCCAAACCGCCCGAACCCGCGCCCGCCGAAGAGACCCTCGACTTCATCCGCGAGATCGTCGCGGACGACGTCCGCACCGGGAAGCACGCGGCGCCCGTCACCCGCTTTCCCCCGGAGCCGAACGGCTATCTG
>Ga0134122_10004387_pt1 | contig 10476 bp, 2 predicted proteins | sample KB302_FD_96461 | JGI IMG/M metagenome (GOLD analysis project Ga0134122, IMG submission 96461) | Terrestrial soil microbial communities without Nitrogen fertilizer from Kellogg Biological Station, Michigan, USA - KB3-0-2 | ecosystem: Environmental > Terrestrial > Soil > Unclassified ... | reverse complement strand
TGACCGATTGATGTTTCGTGAGTGTGGGTCGTTATTGACGTACATAACGCCTGATCCGTATTGCACAGCGCGGTGTGTCCCGCCATCGCCGAGGAGGCGCCGACGAAGGCCATCGCCATCAGCGCCGCCAGAGCGGCGAGACCGAACATCTTGAGTGATCTCATTTCGATTCTCCCTTCATGGATGTCGCGCCCGGGTTGCCCGGGGCCCGATCTGGATCGCCGGACTCTTCACGAAGAGGCGCCCGGCAGATACAGTTTGGCTGACCAGCCAAGATGAGGAAGGGAGATCCGGTGGAGAGGGGCACGATCGACAGGAGCATCGAGGTGGCGAAGGCGCCAGATGGCACAAGCTCGTCCAGCAAGGACAACATCGAGGTCCTCAATCCGGCGACGGGCGAGCTGGTCTCCACCGTCGCTGTCGATACGCCGGAGACCGTCGCCGCAACCGTCGCCCGCGTGCGCGCGAATCAAACCGAGTGGGAGGCGCTTGGGATCGAGGGCCGCTACCGCTGGCTCGGCAAGCTCCGAGACTGGCTGCTCGACAATTCCGAGCGCGTCCTTGACACGATGCAGGCCGAGACCGGCAAGGTTCGCGCCGACGCCTCGGGTGAGCCGGTCTACCTCACCGACCTGATCAACTTCTACGGCACACGGGCGGCGAAGTTCATCGGCGAGGAAGCGGTCAGGCCCCACACGCCGCTGCTCGCCTCCAAGAAGCTGCGCGTGCAGTACCGGCCGCACCCGGTGGTCGGCATCATCAGCCCCTGGAACTTCCCTCTGATCCTCGCCCTCGGCGACGCGATCCCGGCGCTGCAGGCGGGAGCGGCCGTTGTGGTCAAGCCTTCCGAGTTCACGCCCCTCGGTCTCGCCGAAGTGGTGAAGGCATGGAAAGAGGAGGTAGGCGGCCCCGACGTCTTCGACTGCGTGCAGGGGGTCGGCGAGACGGGTGGCGCGCTGATAGACGAGGCCGACTTCGTCCAGTTCACCGGCTCCGACAGGACGGGCCGCAAGGTGATGGCGCGCGCCGCGGAGACCCTGACGCCGGTGAGCCTCGAGCTCGGCGGCAAGGACGCGATGATCGTGCTCGACGACGCCGACCTCGACCGCGCCGCCAACGCCGCCGCCTGGGGCGGAATGATGAACTCGGGCCAGATCTGCATGTCGGTGGAGCGGATCTACGTCGAGGAGCCGGCTTACGACAGCTTCGTCGCCAAGCTGACCGAGGCGGTGGGCAAGCTGCGCCAGGGCGCCGACGGCAAGTCCTTCGGCCAGGAGGTCGGCGCGATGACCTCGCCCAACCAAACCGCGATCGTGGAGGAGCACGTGCAGGACGCCCTCGCCTCTGGCGCCAAGGCGCTTACCGGCGGCAAGCGCCTCCCGGGCCCCGGCGACTATTTCGAACCGACCGTGCTGGTTGACGTCGACCACTCGATGAAGGTGATGAGGGACGAGACATTCGGGCCGGTCGTGGGCGTGATGAAGGCGCGCGATGCCGAGGAGGCGCTGCGCCTCACCAACGACAGCCGCTATGGGCTGTCCGGCTCTGTCTTCGGCGCGCGTGAGAGGGCTGAGCGCGTCGCGCGTCGCGTCGAGTGCGGCGCGGTCAACGTCAACGACGTGCTCGTCAACTATGCCGCAATGGACGTGCCGATGGGGGGTTGGAAGCAGTCGGGCATCGGCTACCGCCACGGCGAGCCGGGAATCAAGAAGTACTGCCGAACCGAGTCGGTGGTGGTCACCCGCTTCGCCGGCAAGCGCGAGCCCACCTGGTACCCATACACCAAGGGACGCCGCAGGCTGATCAGCCGCGTCGCGCAGGCCTTCAACGCGCGCGACATAAAGCGTCGTCTTTCTCTGCGTGGCTAGGGCCTTAAGGTGTCGTAGAGCCCTCTTAGCGGGAGCGTTTGCGCTTTTTGCAGCTGGTCTTCACCGGGGTGTGCAAGTTCACCCGCTTGCCGTTTTGCGCGGTGAAGGCAGAGGTGAAGCGATGAGTTCCAACGCAGAGATTTTCAGAGTTTTCGATAAGGCTCCTCGTTTTCCCGCCGCGCATTTCAAGCACGAATTCGCTCACTGGCGCATCGGGGGTGGCGTCGAAGGTCGTGCGCAGTCTGCCTTTGACCGAGTCTACGTGGCCGACGAGGTCGATCTCGACCGGCAGCGACGGGGGGCCTTTCAGCTTGGCGACGACATCGGGGAGGACGTAGCCGGGCGCTGAGGTCGGGCGCAGGTAGACGGTGCCTTCAAGGGCGCCATCGATCAAAGGCGTGGTGGCTCTGGCCGTGCCGTAAGCGGAGCTGGCAGGGCATTCGTCTGCGGCAAACAAGGGCCTGACGCAGACATCATGGAAATTGTCTTGTTTTATAAACTCCGAATGCGGCAGGACGACGACGGAGGAAGCGATGTTGGCGCCGCCCGCCGGCATTTTCAGCCGCGCGCGAAGCTTGGGGAAGCCCCCCCTGCGCGTACCCCCCAGAAGGCTCACGGAGAGCTTGGGGGAGAAGCCGAGCCTCGAGCACCCGGTCGCTGCGTAGGACGAGGTCGGGCTGGCGTTCATGCCTCCCGTCGAGGTGAGGTTGGCGATCGTTTCCTTCCGTGCGCAGGAGGTCGGGTTGAGAGCGAAGCTCGGCCGGTCGAGCTGGACGCTGATCGCCCTGTAGAAGAGAGGGGTTCCTTCGACGAATTGGGGCAGGGGATCCGCCTGCGCGGTCGCCTGCGCGGTCACCGGATCGACGAAGACGGCCGTCCTGACCACTTCGTCGCCGAAGTCGAAGGGCCCGGCCTGCTTGGGCACTACTGCGACGATGCTCGTCGGGGCTCCTTTGTAGGGCCCGCCGAGGTAGACGGCCGTGGGGCGCTTTCCGGGTTGAGGCACCCAGAGCGGCGCCGGGCCGACGCCGACCCCGGCGACGACCTTGCCGATCCGCGCTTCAGGCGGGCAGGCTCCCGTTTCGGCAGCCGCTCCTTCGCAGTGCGGGATGCCGGCGAAGCTTGCGGCGATGCCCCGCGGCAGAGTGAGGCTGAGCCCGGCGATGTTCTCTTCGCCGTCCTCACGGTAGATCGTCGTGGTGAAGGGCGAGAAGGCGCCCCCTTGGGAGTCGGCGCTGCCGGCGGAGAGCCTCGGCGAGAAGCCGCCGGCTTCGCAGCCTTCGTCGATCTGCATCGGCGTATCGCCGGTTGACGGCGGGCCCCCCGACCACGGGACGAATTCGTAGTGGGTGTAATAGGTGCCGCAGGCGGAGGGCGTCACGAGCGGGGCCCTGAAGCCCGACTTGATCAGGATCTTCGCTTCACGCAGGGGCGCCTGCGGGATGCCTTCGGTCTGCGGGAGACCGAGCACGATCGAGTGGATCTGCCCGGTCTCTTTGTCGAGCTCGAGTTCCCCCGGCAGCTTCACGTGCAGGCCGAGGTCGTCGGCGACGATCCAGATCCGATAGGGATGGCCGGGTTCCTGTTCGCGCAGGTAGACCGCGCCCCTCAGCTTGCGTTCGAGCACGGGGACGTCGAATTCGGTGGCGGCGAGCTTGGCCGCGTCGGGGCACTGGGAGGCGACGTTTTCTTCGAATTTGACCTGCGTCGCGGAGCAGGTGTCGAGCCCGTCGGCCGAGTCGGTGTTGACCGCCAAGCCCTCGGGAAGGTCCATGCGGATATAGCGGATCTGGGAAGGTTCGAAGACTTTGACCCCCGGCGAGGCAGGCAGTTTGATCGTCATCTCGAGCCCGGTCGGAGCCGCGGTGTGGTGGCTGGTCGGCGTAATTTCGACCTTGGGTCCGAAAACAAGGTGGTTGCAGCCGATGATCGTGGGGAAGGTCGCCTGTACTTCGCCCTCCGGCTTCAGCTCGGGTTCGGCCCAGCTTGAGGCGTTGACACCGACGCTGAGCGGCACCCCGCATCGAGTGGGATTGGTCAGGAAGGGCGTTTCGTTGCCGCCTGGAGGGCGGGGTGACGGAGTCGTTTTGCAGCCGTTGAGCGCCTCGGCGGCGGTGCAACGTTCTTTGTCGTGAGCAGGAGAAGCCGGAACTCCCCAGAAAGTCGATTCGATCGCCACAAGACGGGCCAGGGCGGGAGCGTTGGTGACTTCGGAGACGATCCCGTAGTCCGATTCGGAGCGTACCCGGAAGTCGATGAAGGTGGGGTAGAGACCGGCGATCACTCCTACCCGCGCGACGACGTCGCCGCCGGGGGGCTGCATCATGTAGACGGGCTCGGGGAGTTTTTTGGTCAGCTCGTAGGCGGTGACGTTCGAGACGCCGATCTGAGAGCCGTTGGGGCAGCCGCCACCGGGTTCCTGGAAGCTGATCAGTTGCTGGGCCGTGCACTGCTGCACCGCCCCGATCGCGTTCGGGTCGCCGATCAGCCCCGGCGGGATGCTGAAGCGAATGTCGCGCGTGGCGGCATAGGAGTTGTGCAGCCCGAAGACGTTGGTCGGGCTTTTCGGGTTCTGCTTGACCGCGACGTCCAGGCTGAGGTCGGGATGGGCGCCAGCCTGGTTGTAGGGGACGCCTTCCTGGGAGCTAGAAAGCGAGACCTCGACCGACTCGATCCCGAAGCATTCCGGGCGTGGGTCTTTTTCGCAATTATCGGCTCCCGCGGCAGTGCCGGGCACCGCCAGCTGCAGAGTGGCCAGAGCGAGCGCCGCGAGCAGCGGGCTACGGCGGCGGATCATCGGTTCCCTCCCCGGTTGACGTGAGCTCGGCGGTGGTGACGTTTGTGGTGTTTTTTGACCCGCACGCAGCGGCCTTTGACGCGGTGCTTGCCCTTGGGGCAGCCCCGCGGCGTCGACGACGAGGTTTCCGGGCTTTCGCCCGCCCCGGTCGTTGCCGGAATGGGCAGGGCGGGCGGCTGGGAGCCCTGCCCCTGGCAGGCATCCCCCTGGCAGGGGGGCGGCGGGGAGGGTTCGGGGATCCCGCCGCCAACCCTGGCGTCGTAGATCGAAGGGCTGCCGGCGACGTCCACGTCCACCAGCTTCTCCCTGGTCTGGATGAAGACGTCGTGTCCATCGGCGCTCATCGCGTAGAGGAAGGAGGGCACTTCCCCCTGTCCGGAGGAGACCAGCGCCAGGCAACCACCCGATCGGGTGCAACCGCTACTCCCCTTCGCCCGCCACCGATAGACGTCCTCGACTTCGTTGACGTCCTCGGGCAGGAGACGATCGAAGCTCTGGAAGAAGACTCCCTGGCCATCGGCGGTCAGGGAGGCGATCATCGTCGAGGTCTGAAGGGGAACGCCGATCGTTCCCCGGACGTCCTCGAGCAGGGCATCGGCCGAAGGCGAGGCGCCGGTGGGGTCGCAGGAGACGCAGAGCAGGCGCTCGCCCGCCGTTGCCGCGGGGTCGTAGCGATAGATCTCGCCCTTCCCTTCGTTGTCATACGCGGTCAAGCGAGCGTGGGACTGGAAGACGAAGACGCCGCCCTCGAGGGTGGAGCGAGTCGGGGCGAGGGCTCGTCCAGCCTGGGCCCCGGTGGCGAAGCCGATCGCCCTGGTCCAAGCGGCGAGGTTCATCTCGGAGATTTCGGCGAACGCGTTCTGGGCGAAATCCGCTGCGGAGAGCCTGCCCACGAAGCCGGTTTTCGAACCGTCCCAAGAGTAGAGGTTGCGGGCGCCTTCTTCGGCCTCTTCGCCGTTGTCGTTCTCTTCGCCATCCAGCGCTTCCGTGGAGCTGAAGAAGGCGTGGCTCCCGTCCGGGGAAACCCCGGCGAAGATCCCCGCTTCGACAATTTCTGTGGCGCTTTCGGATTGCGTGTCGAAGCGGAAGAGGCGTGCGGGTGAATCTCCATCGGTGAGCGCGAAGAAGACATAGCGACCGTCTTCCGAGGTTCCGGCGTAGGCGGTCTTGACGGAGGCCTGCGCGGTGGCGACCGGCGCGGCTTCAGCGGGTGCGGGAGCAGTAGAGGTGAGGCCACTAGCACGCGCCACAGTGGCGGCGGCGTTGCTGCCGCTTACGACACATTGAAGCGTCCCCGGCACGTCCGCCGCCTGCACTTTGTAGGTCTGCGACGTGGCGCCCGGGATCGCTTTCCCATCCACATACCACTGGTATGCGAACGATTCGGCATCTTCCCAGCTACCCGGGTTGCAGGCCTCGATCGCGCCGGCGGCAGGGCTGGAAGGAGTGGGCGCAGAAATTTGAGCCGGCGGATGAGGCACCTGTCCGGCTTTGAGCGGATCGATCAAGATCGGAGCTGAAACAGCCACCGAACGGGGATCGGCTGCCGTAGCCACGGTCAGACACTGCAATGCCGCCCCTTCATCCGCTGGGATCGTGTGGTAATCGGTTTTAGTGAAGATGTCGTCTCCCCCTGCGCCAGGGATCGATGTCGCGTCGCGCAACCACTGGAAACCGCGTCGCTGTAGCTCCGACTGGCCTTCATATAGTGGGCCCGCCGCACAGACGAGCGTATCCCCCACCCGGGCGGTGCTTGGGCTGAGCTTCTCGGTGCCTCCGTTCCCAAGGTGGGCATAGAGGCCCACGCCCGCCGTGAAGACCACGGTGGCGCCGTCTTCGCTCGCTCCGCGGAAATCGGCCTGCACCTTGGAGCGCAGTGCGGCGAGGAACTCTTCTTCCTCTTCTTCGGACGCGTTGCCGGGCGGCACCGTCAGCACTTCCGCGCTCGCGCTGCCCGCGGGTCGATCGTATAGCGCGGCGTTGCCCTCCGGCGGCGCATCGTCCTCCAGGTGCTCCTTGGACCTGAAGATCACATGAGCCCCGCCCGAGCTCACGTAGCGACCGAACGCATTGAGGTCCTCCCCCAGGCTGCCCTGTCCGAGCGCCTCGAAACCGCTTGGAGTGCGTAGGTAGGCGCCCCGGGGGAGGGCCTCAGAATTCTCGGGTTCGGGGTTGATGTCCCAGGACGAAAAGAGCTGATCGGAGGCGACGCCAAGCTGGTGGGGTCGGCCCTGGAAACCGGGGCCCGCCTCGGCGAAGTCGGGGGAAAAGAGGGTGCTCTGCCAGCCGCCGGGCGGATGCGCCTCTTCTCCGCGCTCAGCTCGGTAGCCGTCGAGGATCCCGTTGCCTTCGAAGCCCGGCAGGGTGCCATCGGTGAAGTAGGAGAGGCGTTCGCCGGCGACTTTACCGCCCTGGACGGTCAGCCAGTTGCTGAAGCTTCCCGAGGCGGTGCCACCGTTGCTGACGGCGTAGGGGGTGAGGCCGTCGGTCTGCGCGGGGGTGACGAGCTCGTAGGCGCGGCAGTCCGGCAGGTTGGCCGAAAGACCCGTTCTGTATTCGGCATTGGAGCAGGGAGGTGAGACGTTCCGCTCGAGCGTTTCGAAGGGAGCGCCTTCATCTTCCACCACCCCGACCGCGTTCATCGCCCGCAGTCGGAAGCGGTACTCGGTTCCTTCGTCGAGGCCGAACACTGGCGCTTCCACCGCTATGAAGCCTTCCGTCGGCGCCAATTTGGCCACCGGTGTCTGCAGAGCGCCCGTAAAGGTTTCCCCGTTGTCCTCGTATTCTCCCTCGGTCAGGTATTCGAAGCGGTAATCGGTGGCCAGCCCGGATGGATCGACCTCTCCGTGCAGCGTCGCTTCGTCATAGAGGATGGGCAGGGCTTTCTCCGCAGCGACTTTGGGCAGGGCGTCGAAGGTAGCGGTCACATCCCTGGCTTTCGACATCGTCACTTTGCATTCGGTTTTACTTGGTTCGGAGTCGCAACCTTTCCAGCCGGTGAATTTGGAGTTTTCTCCTTCCACGGCTTTGAGGGTGACTTCGATGTTCAAAGTGAATTTAGACGAGCAGGTGGCGCCGCAGTTGATACCGGTCGGTTGGCTAGTAATTGTGCCGGAGCCTGAGCCTTTCTTTAAAAGAGTCAGCAAGGGATGCAGAATATCGAAGTCAACTTCGACTTCCATATCCGAGGTCATCGAAATGAGGCATTGATCTTTGCCAATGATTGAATCGCAGCCAGACCATGCAACGAATTCTGAACCAGTGCTAGCGAACTGTGAAAGTGTTACTTCAGTGTTTTTAAAAAATTTGGCAGTACAGGTTGATGAACAATTGACACCAGAGGGTTCGCTTGTAACCGTGCCCGATCCCAGCCCTTTGAATTTAATTTTCAATTCAACTTCTTCTGTTTCTTCTGAGTTGATTTCAGCCGACACTTCCCTGGCTTTAGACATCGTCACTTCGCAAGTGCCTTCGGTAATGGAAACCGTTTCGGCTTCGCAGCCTGTCCAACCTTCGAATTTAGAGTTTGGATTTGGGATCGCCGTCAGCGTCACCACGTCCGTCTCCGGGAATTCCGCCGAGCATTTAGAGCCGCAGTCGATGCCTGCGGGCGAGCTGGTGACTTTGCCCGAGCCCGTACCGGTCTTTTTGACCGTCAGTTTGTATTTGGCTTTGGAGGTTGAATTGAATTCGGCGGCGACTGTCTTTGCTTCCGAGACAGTCACTTTGCACGTGCCCGAGCCGGAGCAAGCACGGCTCCATTTGACGAATTCGGAGCCGGCCCCGGCTTCGGCTTTTAGTTCGACTACTTTCCCCTCTTCGAATTCCGCCGAGCATTTAGAGCCGCAGTCGATGCCTGCGGGCGAGCTGGTGACTTTGCCCGAGCCTTTGCCGGTCTTTTCCACCGAGAGGGTGAATTTTTCGGTCCCCGTGCCGTATTTCAGCGGCCCGAACGCGGTCAAGTCATAGGGAGGATGTTTGGAATTCGTGTCGTCGAAGGCGAGGTAGACGTTGCCGTTCACCGGGCTGACGGCGACCCGGTATTGAAGGGTCAGGTTTTCGGTGAAGTTGCCGAACTCGGCGACGAAGCCACCCGCGGCGTCGTACTCGTGCGCGGTGCTCGTCTTGCCGTCGAACTCGATCACGTGGCCGTTTGACTGGTCGACCGCGATATAGGGGTTCGTGCCGGTTTTCCCGTTCGGGTTGCCCTTGCTGTCGAAGCGCCACAGGCATTCCCCCGCTTCGTTCACCACGTTGATCCCCACCGTGAACATGCCGAAGTAGACGTAGCCGGTGGCGCCGTTCACGGCAATCGACTGGCGGTTGCCCGTGATGCATTTGGCGAATTCTTTGTCGATCAGCCCCGAGCCTTCGGCGGCCGATTTGTAGAGCTGGGTTGAGCTCCCGCTGGTAATAAAGAGGCGATCTTTGCCCGACCCAGGCCCCGACTTGACGGCGATGGCTTTCAGGATCTGGCTCCCGGGGAAGTCTTTTTCGTCGATGACGATCGGGGATCCGCGGGTGTAGCCGGACCCTGCTTCGGGCGGGTAGCCCGATTCTGGTTCGTAGTAGGCCACTTCGGCTTCTTTGAAGCTTTCCTTTTCGTCCAGCACGTAGACCTTGCCGGTCGAGTCGACGGCGAGGTCGATGGGTTTGCCTTCGTCTTCGAATTCGGTGAGCTCTTCGCCTTTGGGGCCATAGACGTGGATCAGGCCTTCCGCCGCCACGTAGACGTCGCCGTGGGAGTCCGTGGCCACCGCGTGGGCTTCTTCCAGGATGCGGGAGATCGGTTCTCCCAGGGTTTCGCGGGCGGGTGGTTTGAGCGGGCCGAAGGCGAGCGCCTTGGCGCCGGCGCCGGCGCCGGCGGTGACGTAGAGGGTGCCGTCGCCCGACCCGCCGGAACGGTCGATCGCGATCGCCGTCGGTTCGGCGTCGGAGAAAGCGGCGTTCGCGGTGCGGTCGAGGTATTCGCCCGAGGCGTCGAACTCGTCGAGCGCTTTGTGGGCGGCGTCATAGACGAGCAGGTGCCCCGACGTGCAGGCCTGTGCGGCGACCGCGGCGCATTTTTTTTCGACGTTGCGGTTGCCCGGGTCGGCGGCGAGGTAGGCGCCGGCCGCCCCGAAGCCGAAGGAGCCGTCGGGGGTGGTGGCGCCGTTCAGCTCGCGACGCAGTTTCGGCGCGCCGAAGGTCACCGTGCCGGATGCGAAGAGATAGGAGCCGGTGAAGACCTTGACCGTGTCCGGCCCGATGCCGTTGGCGTCGGCGACGAACAGGAAGCGGGTTCCTTTTTCTTCGAGGACTTTGCCTTCGCCGGTTTTGGTCACGTCGACCACATACGTGAAGGAGGCGACGCCGGAGGCTTCGGTGAGATCGCCTTCGCCAAGGTTGGCTTCGAAGGTCCCGTCGGATTTGTAGGCGGCGACGTGGTCGCCCGCGGCGACGTAGAGGCGGCTGTCGGAGCGCTCCAGCGCCGTGCGATCAACCGCGATGCCCTTGGCTTTGCCGCTCGAGTCGATCGCTTCGGCGGAGCCATAGGTGGGGGTGCCTTCGAAGGGGTATTTGCTCGGTTTGAAGCGGACGACTTTGCCGGTGGCCTTCTCGGAGACGTAGAGATCGCCTTCGGAGGTAACCGCGAGGCCACAGGGGGTGTTGGCATCGGAGATTTCGGTGAGGAGGGTGTGGGAGGAGTTGTAGACCTTGATCTTCGATTCGCCGGCGCTCGAGAGGTAGAGGTCGCCTTTGGAGTCGACGGCGACGCCGCAGGCGTGGTTCAGGCCGGTGGTGACATCGAGGGATTCATTGCGGGGGTGG
>Ga0134122_10004386_pt1 | contig 10477 bp, 10 predicted proteins | sample KB302_FD_96461 | JGI IMG/M metagenome (GOLD analysis project Ga0134122, IMG submission 96461) | Terrestrial soil microbial communities without Nitrogen fertilizer from Kellogg Biological Station, Michigan, USA - KB3-0-2 | ecosystem: Environmental > Terrestrial > Soil > Unclassified ... | reverse complement strand
CGGCTGCCCGGCAGCGGCGGGGCCAACGACATCATCTCCCTCTGCCGCGAGGTGATGATCCTCACCGTCCACGAGAAGCGGCGCTTCACCGAGCGCGTGGACTTCATCACGAGCCCCGGCTATCTCGAGGGCGGCGACGCGCGGCGGCGCGCCGGCCTGCTCTTCGGAGGCGTCTCCCGCGTGGTCACCACCCTCGGCATCTTCGGCTTTCACCCCGAGAGCCGCCGCATGCAGCTGCTGGCCCTGCACCCCGGCGCCACCGTCGAGCAGGTCCGGGAGCACACCGGCTTCGAGGTGCTGGTGAGCCCCGAGCTGACCACGACGAAGCCGCCCACCGAGGAGGAGCTGTCCATCCTCCGCATGCTCGACCCCAAACGACAGTTCATCGGCTAGAGGCCCCATGACCGACTTCGGCCTGGCGATTCGCAACTTCGTGGGACCCGGCGAGGTGCCGGACATCCCGGGCGTGTACGCCTACTCGGAGCGGGCCGAGGCCCTCGGCTTCGAGTCGCTGTGGGCGTGGGATCACGTGCTGCTGGGCGTGGAGCCCTCGTTCCCGATCGTGGACTCCATCACGATGCTGGGCGCGGTGGCCGCGCGCACGCGGACGATCAAGCTCGGCACCGGGGTGCTGGTGCTGCCGCTCCGCAACCCGGTGGTGGCGGCCAAGGCCCTCGGCAGCCTCGACGTGATCTCGGGCGGCCGCCTGGTCCTGGGGGTGGCCGCGGGCTGGTACGCCCGCGAGTTCGACGCGGTCGGGGTGCCGTTCAAGCAGCGCGGCCGTCAGTTCGAGCGCAACCTCGACATCCTGATGCGCCTCTGGACGCAGGACCGGGTGACGCTCAGGGTGGACGAGTTCAACCTGCGCGAGGCGGTGATGGTCCCCCGCACCGCGCAGCGGCCCCGCCCGCCCGTGCTCATCGGCGGCTACGTGGACGCGGTGCTGAAGCGGGCGGGCACCGTCGGCGACGGCTGGCTCACCTACTTCTACACCCCGGAGAGCTTCACCAAGTCGTGGGACAAGGTGAAGGCCTTCGCCCGCGAGGCCGGGCGCGACCCCGCGAAGCTCACCGCCACCAACCAGCTCGCGATCTACGTGGGGCGCTCCCGGGAAGAGACCACCGCCGACATGCGCCAGTGGCTCTCCACCGAGTGGGACACCGCGGCCTGGAGCGAGTCCACCATCGATCACGCCATCCACGGGTCGGCCGCGCAGTGCATCGAGCAGCTCCGCGCCCACGTGAAAACCGGCGTGCATCGGATTATCCTGATCCCCTACCGCTATCAGCCCGAGCAGGTGGAGCGGATCGCCAAGGAGGTCTTGCCCAAGCTATGAGCCAGCCCATCCACATCGACATCAACTGCGACATGGGAGAGAGCTACGGCCGCTGGACGCTCGGTCACGACGAGGAGGTGATGCCCAACATCACCTCCGCCAACATCGCCTGCGGCTTCCACGGCGGGGATCCGCACGTGATGCGCCGCACCGTCGAGCTGGCCATCCAGCACGGCGTCGCGGTGGGGGCGCACCCGGGGCTGCCCGACCTCATGGGCTTCGGCCGGCGCCGGATGGACGTCTCCCCGGCCGAGCTGAAGGACATCCACCGCTACCAGGTCGGCGCGCTGGCCGCCTTCGCCCAGGCCGCGGGCACCCGGATCCAGCACGTCAAGGCCCACGGCATCCAGTACCACATGTTCGAGGAGAACCTCCCGCTCGGGCGGGCCAGCGCCGAGCAGGTCCTCGAGCTGGATCCTCAGATCATCCTGATGACCATGGCCATGACGAAGTACGACGCGGAGGCCCGAAAGGTGAAGGGCGTCCGCATCGCCGCCGAGGGCTTCGCGGACCGGGTCTACGCCGACGACGGGCAGCTCGTCACCCGCAAGCTCGGCAAGGACGCGCTGATCACCGATCCGGCCCGGGCCGCAGAGCAGGCCGTCCGCATGGCCATGGAAGGCAAGGTGCGCACGATCACCGGCAAGGTGATCGACGCCAAGGTCGAGACCATCTGCATCCACGGCGACAGCCCGGGCTCGGACAAGATCGTGGCCGCGGTGCGCGAGGGCCTGGTAAAGGCCGGCGCCATCGTGAAACCGCTCAGAGACTGGCTGCCCCGGTAGCATTTTCCGACGCAGATCCTGCGGGGCGGGGTCGGACCGTCCGAAATGGGTACACTGTATTCCGTTAGTCGTCACCCGCCTCCGGCGGCCCCGCCGGGCGGTGTCCTGTAACTCATCATCCCAGCGAGCCTTTCTCCCCTCACGGAAATGGCACCGAGTTTGCCCTAGGGTAGATCGGCGCAACCATGGCGGACTACGCGGACGGCAGCAGCGTGAAGGGCGAGAGGCACGGCGGATGCCGGCCCGGCGAGATCAAGTCGGGCACGGGCTCCCGCGGGCATCGGCTCTCGAACCCCCACGGCCCCCGCGGAACCTTCCGGGAGCGCCATATCGGCCAGATCGCGCGGGCTCACCGGCTCCCGCATCACCAGCGTGGTCTGGATCGATGAGTCAGGCGGAAGCCGGGAACGCCATAGGGGAGGAAATCATGTCAACCACCACACTGAGACTGCTGAGCGGATCGGGTTACCGGCGCGAGCCGAGCGCGATGCCTTCGGACTCGCAGATCGCGCATGCCCTGTATGACGCGCAGAGTGCCCAAACGCAGAGAAGCCTCGACGAGATCCTGGCCATGGCGCAGCAGAGCTCCGGCTGGACGCAGGTCTTCAAGCAGCTCAAGACGGAAGGCCTGATCGAGGAGCAGACGCTTGGCCACGTGGTGGCCCGCTGGACCAATCGCACGATCCGTACCCGGCGGCCCTCGCTGGCGCCGGTCGAAAACATCTCCGCCTAGCTTCCCGCATCAACCGCTACCGCGCGGCCAGGATCGACTCCAGCCGCGCGGTAGCGCGTTCCCAGTCGAACTGAGTCCCCACGAAGTTCTGCCCCTGCCGCGCGATCCGAGTTCGAAGCTCCTCATCCTCCACCAGCCGGGTGAGCCCCCAGGCCAGTGCGTCCAGATCGCGCCGGGGCGACACCACCGCGGTGCGGCCGTCGATCGCGTAGTCGCGGCAGCCCCCGTTGTCGTAGGTGCACAGCGCCGCCCCGCAGGCCATCGCCTCCATCGCGGGCATGCCGAGCCCCTCGTCCCATGACGGGCACAGGTAGATCGGGCAGCGGCTGTACAGCCACGCCAGGCGCTCCTGGGCCAGGTTCTCGTGGAACTCGGCGAAGGGCAGCTTGCGCGGCGGCGGCTTCACGCCGAAGCCCACCAGGGTGAGCTCGGGGTGCCGCGCCCGCACGCGGGCGAAGGCCTCGAGGCCGTCGGCCACGCCCTTCCAGGGGTACTCGTGGAAGAGCATCAGCACGCGGAGGCGGCCGTCGTCCTCGACCGGCACCGGGCGGAAGAGCGCGCCGTCCACCGGGGTGACCACCACCGCGGCCGGGGTGTCGAAGCGCTCGGCCATGATGTCGGCGAGCCACGTGGAGATCACGATCTTCCGCAGCGGGACCCGGTAGGTCGCGTCCACCCGCGCGGCCTCCCCGTGATAGAGGCTCTCGTAGTGCTGGATGAAGTAGAACTTGCGCCCGCAGCGGGTCGGCGCCGCCGCCGCCGGCTCCACCGACTGCCAGGAGGTGGCGATGACCGCATCGCCGTCGGGCAGCGCCGCCGCGCTCCACTCCGTGACCCACCGGACGCGGGCCTCGAGGACCGGCATCCAGTCGGGCGCGCGCTGGAAGCGATTGCGCCACCACGCGGTCAGCCCGCGGCGGGCCGGGACGACCAGGGTCACCTCGTGGCCGCGCCGGGCGAGGCGATCGGCGTGGATGAGGATCGCCCGCACCCCGCCCGCGATCCGCAGATGCGGGCAGAGGAACGTGATCTTCATATCGCCATGCTGACCTGCCCGGTGCGCCGGTAGGCGGCCGGGTCCAGTACCACGTTCACGCAGTAGACCTCCCCCGAGCCCAGCGCGCGCTCGAGCGCGGGTCGGAGCTCGCCCGGCTCGGTCACATGAAGCCCCTTGCCGCCCAGCGCCTCTACCATGCGGTCGAAGCGCGTGAAGGGAAGCGACGTGCCGACCGCCCGCTCGGCCCCGAAGAAGGAGAGCTGCGGGTTGCGGATCTGGCCCCAGCCGCCGTCGTTGCCGATCACCACGGTCACGGGCAGGCCGAAGCGCACCGCGGTCTCCATCTCCATGCCGTTGAGCCCGAAGGCGCCGTCGCCCGCGATGAGCAGCACCCGCTGGGCCGGTCGCAGCAGCTTGGCCGCGATCGCGAACGAGGGCCCGACACCAAGGCACCCGAACGGTCCGGGATCGAGCCACTGCCCCGGGCGCGACAGCGCCACGACCTTGGACGCGCAACCCACCACGTCGCCCCCGTCGCCCACCACCGTGGTCTCCGCGTCGACCACCGCGGCGATCTCGTGCGCCAGGCGGTAGTGGCTGATCGGCACGTCCACCGAGCGCCGCTCGGCCATGAGCCGGGCCTGCGCGTCCGCCTCCTTCTTCCGCACCGCGGCCTGCCAGGGCTCGAACCGCGTCGCCAGCGCGCGCGGCAGCGCATCGGCGAGAGCCCGTAGCGTCAGCCCGATGTGGCTCGCGAGGCCCATCGCGAGCGGACGGTTGCGGCCCAGCTCGACGGGGTCGCAGTCCACCATCGCGACCTGGACGTTCTCCGCGAAGGACGGCGGGCGCCCGTAGCCCAGGCGGAAGTCGAGCGGCGTGCCGAGCACGAGCGCGACGTCGGCCTGGCCCAGCGCGAAGCCGCGGGCCTGCGCGAAGGCTTGCGGATGATCGTGCGGGAGGCTGCCGCGCCCCGCGCCGTTCATGAACACGGGCACGCCCGCCCGCTCGGCCAGGCCCGCGAGGTCCTTCGCCGCGTCGTCCCAGTAGACGCCGCTGCCCGCCACGATCACGGGCCGCTCCGCGCGGGCCAGCAGCGCGGCCAGCTCCCGGACGGACTCGGCATCGGGCGCGGTCGGGCGCCGGTGCGCGTAGGCGGTGGGGATCGGGGCCATGCGGTCCTCCACCACCGTCATCAGCAGGTCCACCGGGATCTCGACGAAGACCGGGCCCGGCCGCCCGGTCAGCGCGTGCCGGATCGCGGTGGTGAGCACCTCCGGGATCTGGCGCGTCTCGCTCACCGTCCACGAGCCCTTGGTGATGGGCCGCAGCAGGTCCACCTGCTCGACCTCCTGGAGCGAGCCCAGCCCGCGCAGCCCGAGCGGGGCGGCCCCGCCGATCAGGAGCACCGGGCTGCGCGCGGAGTACGCATTGGCGATGCCGGTGACCGCGTCGGTGACGCCGGGACCGGCGGTCACCACTGTCACGCCGATATTGCGGGTGAGGCGCGCGTAGGCGTCGGCGGCGTGCGCGCACGCCTGCTCGTGGCGCATGTCGACGACCTGGACGTCCTCGGTGATGCAGCCGTCGTAGATCGGGAGAATGTGGCCGCCGCACAGCGTGAAGATGTGACCCACGCCCGCCTGCTTGAGCGTGCGCGCGACGAGGTGCCCCCCATTCAGCTCCGACATGCTAGGCGAGATCCGGCATCGTCAGGCCGGCGGCGCGGGCGGGATGTGCACGATCTCGAGCTTCAGCCGGTCCGGGTCCTCGAAGAACACCGCGTAGTAGCCGGGCCGGTACTCGGGGAATTCGCGCGGGGTGCCGTAGAGCGCGGCGAGCTTGCGCGGGGCCATGAACTCGGCCCGGAAGCGATCCACGTCCTCGCGGCGGTCCACGCGGAAGGCCAGGTGGTTGAGACCGGCCCGCTTGCGGTGAAAGCCGGGGCCGGTGTGCTCATGGGCCGCCGCGCCCACCCAGATGTCGGTCCCCTGGCCGGAGAAGCCGGCCATCGCGTCGGCCTCGTAGACCGTCCGGTACTCGAGATAGCCCAGGAGCGCCTTGTAGAACGGCATCGACCGCGCCGTGTCGGCCACGTTGACCTGGAGGTGGTAGAGCCGGGCCTTCACCAGAACTTCTCCCACTTGACGCTCTTGCGGTCCATGCCCTTCTTCACGAGGACATCGCGCACCTTGTTGATGGTCTCCCCGCCCCCGCATACGTAGACCACCAATCTGTCCACCCCGTACACGAGCCGCTCCACCGCCTCGGCGGGCTCGCCCTTCTCCCCCCGCCAGGTCGGAGGCGGCTCGCGCAGCACCGGCAGGTAGGAGAAGCCCGGGTAGCGCCGGGCGAGCGAGCGGAAGTCGGCGTCGTAGACGAGCCAGCCCGGGTTGCGCGCCCAGTAGATCAGCGCGGTGGACCGGCCGTAGCCGGTCTCGTACAGGTGACTCAGGATCGAGCGGATCGGGACGATCCCGATCTCCTCGGCCACGAAGACCGCGCGGCGCGGATCGGCGCGGGTGAAGACGAAGCCGCCGGTCGGGCCCTTGAACTGCACCGGGTCGCCCGGCTTGAGCCCGCGCGCCCACTGCGAGCCGATCCCGCCGGGGGCCACGTCGATCGAGAGCGTGAACGCGCCCCGGCGGGTGGGCGGCGAGACCATGCTCCACGCGCGCACGATCTTGGGGCCGAAGGGCACCGAGATCCATTGCCCCGCGTCGAAGGTGAACTCGGCGGGCTCGAGCACCCGCAGGTCCACTTCCATGATCTCGGGCGTCACCGCGCGGACCGCGGCGACCTCCGCCTTGCATTCGCGCGGCTTCATGCCACCGTCTGGAAGCGCGGGATGACCTCGCTCGCGATGGCCTCGAGCTGCTCCCGCTCGTCCTGGGGATCGCCGATGGGGTTCATCACGAAGTAGTGGCAGCCCGCGCGCGCGAAGCGGTCGAGCTGCTCGGCGCACTGCTCGGGCGTGCCGATCACCCCGTACTTGCGGGCGAGCGGCCCGAAGTCCTGCGCGTAGCGCCGCGAGAGGACCCGCACCCAGCTCCGCTCCGCGCTCTCGTAGTCCCGGCCCACCGTGATGAACGTGAGGTGGGCGGCCACGAAGGCGTCCAGGCGGCGGCCCGCCTGCTCCGCGGCTTCGCGGATCTTGGCCAGGCTCTGGGCGTATCGCTCGGGCTGGACGACGTACGACACCCAGCCGTCGCCCTGACGCCCGGCCCGTTTCAGCGCCGCGTCGGAGCGCCCCCCCACCCAGATCGGCGGCCCCGGCCGCTGCACCGGCTTGGGATCGACGCTCACGCCCTCGAACTCGGTGAAGCGGCCCTTGAACGAGGCCGGGGTGTCCCGCCAGAGCGCCCGCACCACCTCGATGCCCTCGCTGACGCGGGCCCCGCGCTCGGTATGGGGAATGCCGCAGGCCTCGAACTCCTTCGGGTTCTCGCCGCCCACCCCGACCCCGAAGATCAGCCGGCCGCCGGAGAGCGCGTCGAGCGTGGAGGTGATCTTGGCGACCACCGCGGGCTGACGGAGGGCGAGCAGGTAGACGCCGCTGCCCAGCTTGATGCGCGTGGTGATCCCCGCGTAGGCGGCCAGCAGCGTCAGCGACTCGTAGATGGGGCCGTGGAACGACACGTGGTCACCCGTCCACAACGAGTCGAGGCCGAGCTCCTCGCAGCGCCGGGCGAGCGCGAGCTGCTCCTCCGGCGGGTGGAGCGAGAGGAACGCGCCGAATGTGGCTTTGCGAGGGGCGGCCGAAGGTGAGCCGAGCGGATTCATCGTCCGGCTAGCGGGGGAAGGCATCCTTCACGCCGCCGTCCACCGTGATCGTGCAGCCGGTGGTCTTGGCCGAGCGGTCCGAGGCCAGGAAGAGCACCGCCTCCGCCACGTCCTCCGGCAAGATCGGCCGCGCGAGGATATTGCGCTTGCGGTAGAAGTCCTCGAGGTCGTCCACCGAGATGCCCTGGGCCCGCGCGCGCTCACGCCGCACGTCCTCGGACCAGAGCTTCGAGTCACGGAAGACCGCGTCCGGGTTCACGATGTTGGACCGGATCCCGTGGGGCCCGCCTTCGAGCGCCAGGACCTTGGCCAGCTGGGCCTCGGCCGCCTTGGACGCGGAGTAGGCCGAGAAGTCCTTGCCGGGCGACATCACGTTCTTGGTGGCCACGAAGACGAAGGCCCCGCCAAGGCCCTGGGCCTTCAGCACCCGCATGCCCTCGCGCGCCACCAGGAAGTGCCCGGTGGAGTTCACCGCGAAGGAGCGCTCCCAGTCGGCGAGCGCCATGCGGTCAACCGGGGCCGAGTGCGCGGTCCCCGCGTTGGAGACCACGATGTCCACGCCCCCGTAGGTCAGCACCGCGATCTCGAAGGCCTCCCGCACCGAGGCCTCGCTGGTCACGTCGAGGCCGAGCCCCACCGCCCGTCCGGAGCCCACCGCGCCGACGATCTCCTCGGCCGCCTTGCGCGCGCCCGCCGCGTCCAGATCGGTCACCACCACGTGCGCGCCCTCGGCGGCCAGCCGCTGGGCCGCCGCCCGCCCGATGCCGCTGGCCCCGCCGGTGACCAGCGCGATACGGCGGGCCAGCTCTTTCTCGGGCGGGGCCAGCGAGAGCTTGTAGAGCTCGAGCGGCCAGTACTCGACGTCGAAGGCGTCCCGGGCGGTGAGCGAGACGTAGCCGCCGAACGAGGTGGCCGCCCCCAGGACCGAGATCGTGTGGTGGTAGATGTCGTTGACGATCCCGGCGGTGCGCCGGTCCTTGCCGGCGGCGAAGAGGCCGAGCCCGCCCACCACGACGACCCGCGGGAACGGGTCCGTGAGCTTCGCCCCGCCGGTGTTGTGGGCCTCGAAGTAGGCGGTGTAGTCGGCGACGAAGCGCTCCACCGCGGCGGAGACGCCGGCGCGGACCGACTCCGGATCCGCTGGGTTCTCGACCGGCGCGAAGCACGGGAGCCGCTTGGTGAAGATCGTGTGGTCCGGGGTGGCCGGCCCGATCCGGCAGAGGGCCTCCGCCTCCCGCGAGCCCGCGAACTCCAGCACGTCCGGCGCGTCGTCGAAGAAGAGGACCTGGCGCCGGTCGCGCCCGACCAGCCCGCGCAGGTGCGGGGCCACCGCGAGGGCGACCCGCCGCCGCTCCTCGGCCGGCGGGCTCGCGAGGGCGGCGCCGCCGAATCGCGCTCGGCCCCGCGCCCGATGGGCGATCGCCTCCTCGGCGCGGCTGATCAGCTCGATGGTGGCGAGGTAGGCCTCCTTGACGGTGGCGCCCCAGCAGATCGTCCCGTGCTTCTCGAGCAACAGCGCGCGCGCCCCCGGATGGGCCGCGAAGGTCTGGGCGACCTCGCGCGAGATCAGGAACCCGGGGCGGCGGTACGCGAGGGGGATCACCTCGTCACCGTAGACCTCGCGGAGCACGTCGCGGCTGCGGTCGTTGTTGGTGAGCGAGACGACCGCGTCCGCGTGGGTGTGGATCACCGCGGTCGCGGGCAGGAAACCGTGGAGCAGGGTCTCGATGGAGGGGCGCGGGCTCGAGGGCTCCTGCAGGGCGTGGGCGAGATAATCCACCATCTCCTGGTCGCCCATGTCCTGCCGCTCGAGGAGGGCCAGCACGTCGTCCATCCGCACGCCGGGGAAATCCTTCGTGGCGATGGACTTGAGGTCGGAGCCGCTGCCCTTCACGCGCAGCACCCGCGTCGGCCGATTCCGGTGATCCTGCTCGTCCTGCTTGACCGAGGTATTGCCCCCGCCCCACACCACGAGCGTGGTCTCGGCCCCGATCAGGCGGGACGCGTAGACGAGGAGATCGAGCTCGCTCTTGCCCTCCGCGTCCGCATCGCTCCATCGCGAGTTCATGGCGCCATCACCATACCCGAAACTTCCCGGCAAATCACCTGGCGCCGCGCCGAGGGGCGGAGCGCGCATTGACACCCCCGCGCGCGCCTCCTATCGTAGCCGCGTGACCGCGTGGACGCGGCGGGGCCTCGCGCTGGGCGCCACGCTGATCGTGATCGGGCCCGGCGCGCCCGCGCCCCCGGCCCGCCCGCGCCGACGGGGTCATGCTCATCCAGGCGGGCGCGTTCTGGATGGGCCGCGCCGACCGCGCCCTCGACGAAGGGTGTTCGGACGTCCCTACCACGCCAACGAGCGGGGCGGCCGGCGCCCGGCCGGCACCGGACCGACGGGGGTCCAGGAGCTCCTCGGCAACCTGCGGGAGTGGACACGGGGGGCCAGCCACGACGATCCCGAGGAGACGTTGCGCGTGACGATCCGGCACTTCTACTCGTATGATGGACCCCATCGCGGCCTGGCCCGTGGGCACTACCACGTCGGGTTCCGCTGCGCGACTTCGGAAGACCTGGGAGGATATTGAGGCGATGAAAGGCCTGATGATGGACTACCCGCTCACCCTCACCCAGTTCTTCGAGCGCACGCGCCGGCTCTTCCACCGGAAGACCATGGCGACGCGGGTGCCCGGAGTGGGGCTGCAGTGGTACAGCTACGGCGACTACGCGGACCGGGTCTGCCGGCTGGCGGGAGCCCTCAAGGGCTTGGGTCTGGCCAAGGGAGCGCGCGTCGGCACCTTCGCGTGGAACTCGCACCGGCACATGGAGGTGTACTTCGCGGCGCCGCT
>Ga0134122_10004383_pt1 | contig 10478 bp, 7 predicted proteins | sample KB302_FD_96461 | JGI IMG/M metagenome (GOLD analysis project Ga0134122, IMG submission 96461) | Terrestrial soil microbial communities without Nitrogen fertilizer from Kellogg Biological Station, Michigan, USA - KB3-0-2 | ecosystem: Environmental > Terrestrial > Soil > Unclassified ... | reverse complement strand
GTGGTCCTGGCCGTTCACCCGGTTGACGTCGAACACGGCGCGGACGCTCACGTTGTTCGACTGGTTGATCTGATAGTCCAGGCGGCCGAAATAGTTCTCCGAGCCGACCGGGAGGAACGTCGAGTACGACACCGCGAGGGGCGCCGCGTCCTTCGGATAGAGCAGGTCGGCCGCCTGCCGGATGCGCAGGCGCTCGACGTTGGCGAAGAAGAACATCTTGTTCTGGACGATCGGCCCGCCGATGTTCGCGAGCATCGTCTTGACGCCGCTCTTGGCAGGCTTGGTGCCGGCCAGCTTCAGGAAATAGTTGGTCGCATCCAGCTTGCTGTCCTGCAGGTAGTACGCGGCGCGGCCGTGGAACTGGTTGCTGCCGCCCTTGGTCACGGCGTTGATCACCGCGCCGGCGGCGCCGCCGTATTCCGCGCCGAAATCGTGCACCAGCACCTGGTACTCGGCCGTCGTGTCGACCGTCATCCGGGTCTGCATGCCGGGCCCGGACTGCGTGCGATCGTCGTTGTTGTAGGCGCCGTCCACCATGAACACGTTGTTCGAGGTGCTCTGGCCGCCCGCGCTGTACTGCGCGCCCTCGAACGACCCCGCCGCGAGCGTGGGCGTGAGCCCGGGAACCAGCTGCAGCAGCGCGTACTGCTGCCGTCCGGCGGTCGGCAGCGCGTCGATGTTCTGGCCCGTGATGTTGGTGCCGACCTGCGTCTGAGTCACCTCGACGAGGGGCGCTTCGCCCGTGACCGTCACTTGATCGGACAGGCCGCCAACGGGCAGGGACAGGTTGAGCGTGACCGCCTGGCCGACGTTGACGACGACGCCCGTGCGATTCTGCGTTTGGAAGCCGGCGAGCTCGGCCTTGACCGCGTAACGGCCAGGCTGCAACGCTGGCACCACCCAGCGGCCCGCTTCATTCGTGATCACCGTGCGAACGAGGCCGGTGGTTTCTTCGGTCAGCGTGACCGTGACGCCCGGTAGCACGGCGCCCGACTGGTCAACCGCCGTACCGTTGACTTCGGCGAGTGCTCCTTGCGCAGACAGGGACGTGACAGGGACCAGGGAGAGTAAGGCTCCGACGACGAGGCACACCAGGACGCGCATTCTTGCCTCCGTTTCCGCGAAAGCCGACGACGACTTGAGTGGGGTTCGAAACAAGGTGCCTACAAGACACCTAGGTGCCGATCCGTGTCAATGGGGTATTGACGGGAACCTGCACGGAAGACCTGCCCGCCGGTGCGTTGGCAACGGCGGGCAGATGTGGGCAGGCGAGGTAGATTCGGCCGGATTCGCGCTCAATTCGTCGCGTTGGACGAGGCCAGCCGCCGCCCCGCCAGCCAGACCGAGTGAATCTGTCGCGTGTTCTTGATGTCGGTCAGCGGGTTCGCGTTGAGCACGAGCAGGTCGGCCTGCTTCCCCGCGGCGATGGTGCCGAACTGCTGCTGGATGTTGGCCGCCTTCGCCGCGCCGCTGGTGGCGGCGACGAGCGCCTGCATCGGCGTCAGCCCCGACTTGACCATCTCCTCGAGCTCGATGTGCTCGAAGTACCCCTGCCACTGTCCTTCGTTGGTGCCGGTATCGGTGCCGAGCGCGATCGTCACGCCCGCGTCGGAGAGGGTCTTGAGGTTCTTCCGCCCCTGGTCGAGCGCCGGCTTGATGCTCTGCGCCGCCGCGTCCTTCTTGATCTTTTCCTGGTTGGCCGGGTCCTTCAGCTTCGCCATCTCGTCGCGGTAGTACGAGCCCGGGATGTGGCGCGTGAAGAAGGGATCGGCGAAGTACGGCGGTGTCCCCTCGTAGATGAACGTCGCGATGTCGCGCGTCAGCGTCGGGATGTACTCGACGTCGCGCGCCTTGATGGCCGCGATCGTCGCCTGGTCGACCGGCAGGTCGCGGATGCTGTGCGCGATGACGTCGATCCCCTTCTCCAGCAAACCCTTCGCGTCGCGCAGGTAGAAGAGGTGCGCCGCCGTCCGCAGGTTCCGCTTGTGCGCCTGATCGATCAACGCCCCGTAGACCGCCGGCGTCATGTCCATCGGCCCGCCGGTGATGTGCATCTTGATGATGTCCACCTTCATGTCGGCGTACTTGGTGGCCCAGTCGCGCGCCTCCTGCTCGGTCTTCAGGTTGCGGAGGCTGGCGGCGGCGAAGAGCACGCGCGCGCGGTCGACCGCGCCGGTGCGTGATTCGTCCCGCAGCTTCACCGCTTCTGGAACGTCGTCCAGGGGAAGGCCAAGGACCTGCACCGTGGTGATCCCGTAGTCGGCGTACATGCGGAGCTGGGCGGTGAGCCGTTCGCGCGCCGGGCGTTTCGACATGTCCGCCTGCAGGTGGCCGTGCGCGTTGATGATGCCCGGCATGATGGTCTTGCCGGCCATGTCGACGCGCGTGGCGCCGGCGGGAACCGCGACGTTGCGGCCGACGGCCTGGATGCGTCCGTCGGAGACGACGATCGTCGTCCCTTCCGTCGGCGCGGCGCCGGTGCCGTCGATGACGCGGGCGCCGGTGAACGCCACGACGCCTCCGGCTGGCGCCTGCGCCTGCGGCGCGTCGTACGACGCGGCCGCCCAGATGAGTCCGGCGCCCATGAGAGCCGCCGCGGTCCGCATTGCGGTGCGCATCATGTCGTTACCTCCGTTGCTGCGGGCCGACCTGAAGGTCGGCCCCTCCGATCTACAAAGGGGAAGGTCGGCCGCTACGATCGACAAAGGGTACGTGGGGGCCGGCTTCAGCCGGCCCCTACGATAGCCTAAAACGTATAGCGCAGGCCGATCTGCATCGACCGCGCCTCGTCCGCGGTAATCGAGCGCAGGAAATCGGCGCTGTTGCGCGCGCCGATCGGGTTGGCGAAGTTGACGCGGTTCAGCGCGTTGTAGATCTCCCAGAAGAATCCCGCCGTGCGCTCGCCCCCGATCCGGTGCACGTACTGCAGCCGCAGGTCGAGCAGCATCTTGTCGGCGCCTTCGATGCCGTTGCGCATCGCCATGCCGTCGGCGTCCACCTTCGAGACGATGGGCCGCGTCAGGTCGTCACGTCCCTTCACCGGGCGATCGAAGTTGTCGCGATCGCGGTTCACGTCCGTGCCCACCGTTTCGTTCACCGGGTTGCCGGAGTAATAGCGGAAGATGGCGCCCAGGCCGAGATCCCGCCACGCGTTCCAGTTGCCGCCCGCCGTGAACGCGTGCCGGTTGTCGAAGGTCGCCAGGCCGTAGTCCTTCCGCGGGTTGAAGTCGTCGTTCACGCGCTTGTTGACGATGCCGAAGTTGCCCGCGCTCGTGGCCGCCACGTCACGCGAGCGCGACAGCGTGTAGCTCGCGCGTCCCGACCACCGGTTGGCGAAGCGCTTGTCGAGCGACATTTCGAGCGCATCGTAGTCGCTGTTGAAGGCCGACGACGTCACGTACTCGAGCACGCGCTGGAAGCTGGCGCCGCGCGCCTGGGCGGGAATGCGCGAGCCGTCGGCATCGAACACGGACGGACCCGGCCTGCCGATCGTGCCGTTCGCCAGCGGGCGCACTTCGTTGAGGTCGATCAGGCCCGTCTGGTCGCGGCCGCGCGAACCGACGTAATCGACGGTGACGGCCATGCCGCGAGCGATCTCGCGCTGCACGCCCGTGTTGATCTGGTAGAGGAAGCCCAGCTTGCGGTTGCCGGGCAGCCGCGGCTCGGTGTTGATGAAGCTGCCGGCGGCCAGCTGACCCTGCGCGGTGACGAGCTGCGCGCGGCACGCCGGGCTGATCTTCGCCAGGCCGGCGCCGCCCGTCGTCGCGAGCAGGCACGGATTGGCCGGCAGCACCCCGCGCGTCGCGCTCAGGTCCTCGCCGGTGTCGAACGTGAAGACGCTCGAGATGACCTTGCCGCTGAACAGGTCCGAGATGATCGACGTCGGCGGGAACTCGTAGAACTTGCCGAAGCCCGCTCGCAGCACGGTCTTCTCGTCCGGGGCGTAGGCGACGCCCAGGCGCGGCGCGAAACCGTTCTTCGTGTTCGACGAGTTGTCGTCGTACTCGTAGCGGACGCCGAGGTTCAGCGTCAGCTGCCTGGTCAGCTGCCACTTGTCCGAGACGAACGAGTCGGCGCGCCACGTGCCGATGGGGATGAACATCTCGCCCAGCCGGATGCGGAAGCGCGTCGGGTAGGTGGAGGCGACCGCCGGATCGAACGGCGCGTTGTTTTGTGCGAACTCGAATGTGCCGATCTGGTTCGTGGACACCACGCTCGTGCCCTTGTTCTGGCTCCCACCCACGCCGAACTTGAGCGTGTGGTTGGCGGGCGTGAAGGTGAGCTGCTCGCTGTATACATTCGCCGTCAGCGCGTTGCCGCTCATCTCGACGCGCGGGCCGGCCCGGTAATCCGGGTGCTGCTGCGCCGACCCGAAGTCGATGGGATCGACCCCCTTCAGCGCCGTCCATTGATGCGACTTGAGGTCCCACGGAATGTCCTTCCCCGCTTCGTTGAAGATGCTACGGTCGCCAATCCACAGGTTCTCCTGGGTCGTGCCCACCTTGACCTCGTTGACCATCCTGTTGCTGAAGATCGAGGTCCACGAGAAGTTGGCGAGCAGCTCCGGGGCGGCGAGCTCATAGCGGAACCCCTGTTTGGTGTAGCGCTCGGCTTCCGCATTCTCACCGTGTCCGTCATTCGGTCCGTAGATCAGGCTGCTGTGCATCGTGTTCGACGTATTGAGCTGGTAATCGCCGCGCACGAAGTAGTTCTTGAGATGCACGTTGTAGACGTCCGAAAACGACGTGGCGAGCGGCGCTGCCGCGGACGGAAAACTCAGGCGCACGGCCTCGCGCGAGTGCGTGTACTCGTAGTTGAAGAACCAGAACGCCTTGTTGCGGATGATCGGCCCGCCGACGTTGCCGCCCATCGACTTGGTGCCGCTGTCCGGGTTCTTCTCTCCGTCGAGCTTGAGGAAGTAGTTGGTCGCGTTCAGCTTCGCGTCCTGGAGGAAATAGAACCCGCGGCCGTGAAACTGGTTCGTCCCGCTCTTGGTGATGGCGTTGACGATGACGCCGGACGCGCCGCCGTATTCCGCGCCGTACTCGTGCGTCAGAATCTGGAACTCCGACATGGAGTCGACCGTGACGCGCGACTGCGGGAACGTGCCGGTGCGGTCGTCCTTGTTGTACTGGCCGTCCACCAGGTACAGGTTGCTGCCGCTCTCGCGCCCGTTGGCGTTATACGCCGAGCCCTCGAACGACCCGGGCTGCAGCGCCGGCGTCAGTCCCGGCACCAGCTGCATCAGCGCGAACTGCTCGCGTCCCTGCATCGGCAGGTTCTCGATGTCGGTCTGCGACATGTTGGTGCCGATCTGCGTCTGCGTCGGCTCGATGAGCGGCGCCTCGCCGGTGACGACGACCTGGTCGGTCAGCGCGCCGACCGGCATCGTGAAATTGATCGTCAGCGCCTGTCCGACGGCGACCACGACCGCGGAACGTGTCTGCGTCTGAAAGCCGGCCAGCTCCGCCTTCAGGGTGTAGCGCCCGGGCGTCACCGCAATCGCGACGAAACGTCCGCGATCGTTCGACACCACGGAGCGCGTCAGGCCGGTTGTCTCCTCGACCAGTGTGACGGTCACACCTGGAAGGAGGGCCTGCGACGAGTCGAGGACGTTTCCGTTCACTTCGGAAACGGCGCCTTGTGCGTGGGCGCCGGCGGCAACGAGGAGTGAGAGAAGGGTCCCGACTGTGGCGCGCACGCAGCGACGGTCCATGTCTGCCTCTCTTTCCGGAGCCGATACTATGGGTGGGTTTGTGCGAGGCGCTCAAAGTAGCACTTCGTAACGGCGAATCAACGCGAAATCGGGGTGGCTTGCACGCAACGCGTGTCGGGTCGCCGGGGGATAATCGAGGGGGTCGGCAGGGGGTCGGCCAGCATGCTCAGAAGCGATCAGAACGCTCTGCTGACACAAACCGGGCCGGATACGCCGCTGGGGCGCATGTTCCGCTGTTACTGGATGCCAGCTCTGCTGTCGGAGGAATTGCCGGCCAACGACTGCCCGCCGGTCCGCGTCAAGCTGCTCTCCGAGCGGCTGATTGCCTTCCGTGACAGCGAGGGGCGGTACGGGCTGATGGACGAGTTCTGCGCGCACCGCGGCATCTCGCTCTGGTTCGGCCGCAACGAGGAATGCGGCCTGCGCTGCCCGTACCACGGCTGGAAGTACGACGTCACCGGCCAGTGCGTGGACATGCCGAACGAGCCGGAGCATTCGGCGTTCGCGAAGAAGGTGCAGCTGCAGTCGTATCCGCTGGTCGAGCGCGGCGGCGTGCTGTGGACCTACATGGGCCCGCCCGACACGCAGCCGCCGCTCGCGGAATACGAGTTCGCCACCGTGCCCGCGCCGCGGACCTATACCTCGAAGCGCCTGCAGGAGTGCAACTGGCTGCAGGCGATGGAAGGCGGCATCGACTCGAGCCACGTCTCGTTCCTGCATCGCGGCGACATCAACACCGACCCGCTGTTCAAGGGGGCGCGCGGCAATCAATACAACATGGGCGACCTGCGCCCCGTGTTCGAGGTCGTCGAAAGCCCCGGCGGCCTCTACATCGGCGCGCGGCGCAACGCCGAGAACGGCCACTACTACTGGCGCATCACGCAGTGGGTGATGCCGTCGTTCACGCTCATCCCGCCGCGCGGCAACCATTCGGTGCACGGCCACTTCTGGATCCCGATCGACGACGAGAACTGCTGGGCGTGGAGCTTCGACTACCACCCGACGCGCGACTTGACGGACGCGGAGCTCGCCGCCATGCGCGCCGGCAAGGGCATCCACGCGAAGGTGGACGCCAACTACCGCCCGCTCGCGAACAAGGACAACGACTACTTGATGGACCGGGCCGCGCAGAAGGCGGGGCGGACCTACAGCGGCATCGAGGGCTTCGCCATGCAGGACCAGTCGCTGCAGGAGAGCATGGGCCCCATCGTCGATCGCGCCAAGGAGACGCTCGTCTCGACCGACAGCGGCATCATCATGGCGCGGCAGCGGCTGCTGCGCGCGATCAAGGCGTTCACCGAGCAGGGCGTCACGCCCCCCGGCGTGTCGCTCGAGCACCAGCGCGTGCGATCGGCGGCCGTCGTCCTGCCGCCCGACCAGCCGTTCAAGGACGCCGCGCGCGAGGCGCTCATCGCGCACCCGGGCGTCGCGCCGGCTTCTGTATGAACTGCGTGTCTTCGGCCCGCGTGGAGACGCTCGGCCGCGCGTTCACTCGCGGCCGCGGGGTTCGACGACGCGGAAAACGCTGGCCGGGCGTCTGACACCTCGACTCGACGGATTGAGTACCAGCAAAACTCCGTGGCTCCGTCTCTCCGTGGCTCGTGGTCCGTGTGAGGCGCCGGTATGGTGAGCGACTCCGCGCGCATGAACACCGCCGCGGAAGCGCGCTACCGCATCCAGTCGCCGCCGCCCACGAACCGGGCGGTGAAGGTGATCGATCTCGATGCGGCCACCGATGCCGAGATCACGCGACTCATCGCGGACATCAATGACGCCGACCTCGTGCTGATGCTCGTGAGCGCCGGCGGCAATGCGGACGCGGCGGCGACCATCGGCGCGGCGTGCAGCGCGCGGCGGGTGATGACGCACACCGTCGTCGTGCGTGCGGCGGCAGCCACCGACGAAGCGATCGCCAACACGCTCGCGCAGGTGCGCCCGTGGTCGCTGATGGTCGTGGTCGTCAACGATGACGACTACGTGGACGATATCCTCAGGTCCTTCCGGTAATCGTCCGGCACGCATCGAGCCCGGCGAAGGTGCGCGCGGGCGCGGCCATCAGGAACCGGTAGCCCTCGTCAATCACGCGCTGCGCGTTCTGCGTCTCCACGTGCGGGTGGCCGCACACCACGCCGTGCTCGCCGCAGATGCGGCGGATCGCCGTCATCGCCTCGACGACGGCCGGGTGATCGTACTGGCGCGGGTAGCCGAGGTTCTGCGAGAGGTCGCCCTCGCCGATCAGCACGACGCCGATCCCCTTCACCTCTTTCAGGATCCGCGGCAGGTTGTCGACCGCGTCCACGTCCTCGCACATGACGATGACGAGGATCTCGCCGTGCGGCGCCAGCGGCCAGACGTCGGCCTTGGCGTAGTACTCCTGCGGCGTGATGCCCCAGTAGCGCGCCGCGTGCACCGGTTGATCGCCGCGCAGCCCCGCCGGTTCGTACGCCGCCGCGGTCTGCGGACGCGGGTAGCGGCACGATGCCACGGCGTTGTAGGCCTGCTCCACGGTGCTGACGCGCGGCCAGACGATCCCGTAAGCGCCGATGTCGAGCGCCTGCTTGGCCATCCACTGGTTCATCTCGCCGCCGTTGGCGGGGATGCGGATGATCGGCGTCACCGCGGGCGAGAGCGATTGGCGCTCGAACAGCTGGCGCCGGTTGAGCATGTACTGCAGGCAGTCGCGCAGCCCGCGGATGTCGTACGGATTGTGCTCGGCCTCGAACACCACGCCGTCGTACTTCGCCGTCGCCAGCTCGATGGCGCTTTCGATCGCCGGCGGCGAGAAGACGGTGATGGGGATCTGTTGCTGTTCGAGCAGGCGGATGATGCTGTTCAGGCGCGGCGTGTCGGGCATCGCGGCATAGTATGTCCTGAATGGATCGGATCACGGTCGCGGCACTGCAGCAGATGAAACGGGAGCGCCGCCAGATCGTCGGCGTCGTCGTCTACGACGTGCAGATGGCGCGCATCGCCGACCGGGCAGGCGTCGACATCGTCTCGGTGGGCGATTCGGTCGGCGTGAACATGTGGGGCCATCAGAGCGAGCGCGACGTCACGCTCGAAGAGATGCTGCTCGCGTGCAGGGCAGTGCGCCGAGGGGTGTCGCGCGCCGTCGTCAGCTGCGATCTGCCCGCGGCGGTCGATGATGTCGTCGCGGCAGCGCGGCTGCTCGCGACCGAGGGCGGCGCCGGCATGGTGAAGGTGGAGACGGATGCAGACACCGTGCAGGCGATCGTCGGAGCGGGGATCGCGGTGTGGGCGCAAATCAGCGGGCAGCACGCAGCGGGCAGCAGGCAGCCGGCAGTCGGCAGTGGGCAGGAAATCGCGGGTCTTGTCGAAGCGGCGAAGGCGCTCGAAGCCGCTGGCGCGTCGATGCTCGACTTTCGCCACTCGGGACCGGTGGCGGGTCCTGCCGTCGCCGCCGCCGTGTCGATTCCCGTGATTGGCGGGCTCGGGGGCGGACCATGGCTCGACGGACGCGTGCGCGCGATCGTCAACGCGATCGGTTACACCGCCGCCGCGCTCGACGACCATGCGGATCGGTACGCCAACGTGGCGCGCGTGGCGCTCGATGCGATCACGGCGTACGCGGACGACGTACGTGGCGGCCGTCAAGTGAGAGGAAAGTAGGGCGGGTTCCGCGGAGCGGACCGGCCACGCGAACGCGGACCCGCCGCGTCCGCCTAACGCGCGAACAGCTCGTCGACGGCGACGGGCCGCGGGATGATCCCCTGCTCGACCGCGTGGTCCACCACCGCTTCGAGCATCTTCCGGTTCGGCTCGATGCCGTACGGCAGCGGATCGCCGGTCACGTCCATCACGCTCTTGAAGAACGCGTCATCCGCGTCCTCGAGCTCGCCGGCCGCAAGGCGCGTCACGTACGGACGTTTCGCCTCGTCGAACGCGTTGAACAGGTCGGCCGCCAGTCCGGGGTGCGCGGCGAGGACGTCGTTCCTGACGACGACGGTGTGGTTGATCGGGTAGAGGCCGCGGTCGCGCAACGCCGCGAAGCCGGCGTCGCGCGGGTTGGCGATGAGCGGCTTGACGTCCGGCGCATCGACCTGGACGCCGATCGCGGCCGGAATCTCGCCGGAAGCCAGCAGGTCCTCCATCTTCTTGTCTTTTTCGATGGGGATGACGTTGGCGGGCGGCCGGTATTCGGCGACGTGCTCGTCTCCGGACAATACCCAGGTGACCCGATTGAGATCCACGCCGTATTGATGCTGAAGTATGCTGCGCGCCCAGAGACCCGTGGTCACGGTATACCCCCGGTTCACACCCACCCTCCTGCCCTCGAGATCCCGGGGACCCCTGATGCCGGCCTTCGTGTTGTGCAGGATGGCCCCGTGATGGAACGCGCGCATCGGGAAGACGGGAATCGCGGTGAGCGCCTTGCCGTACGCGCGCGCGCACAGGTAGGTGGTGATGGCCATCTCCGAGATGTCGAACTCGAGGCCGCGCACCATGCGGCGGAACGCCTGGATGATTTGCGGCACCTCTTCGAACGCGAAGTCGAAGCCGCGCGGTCGCACCGTCCCGTCCTTGAGCGCCTTCGTGTGGCCGCGCGTGAGGAGGGCAGTCTTGAGCGCCGGTCGGTCCATGAGTTCCTATGATAGTGGGCGTACGTAGGGCCGGCTTTAGCAGTACGTAGGGGCCGGCTTTAGCAGTACGTAGGGGCCGGCTTTAGCCGGCCCGGAGTAAACAGGTGGCAGCCGATAAGAAGCACACGCTCGAGGATCACCTGCTCGGCCTCGATCCGATG
>Ga0134122_10004382_pt1 | contig 10479 bp, 7 predicted proteins | sample KB302_FD_96461 | JGI IMG/M metagenome (GOLD analysis project Ga0134122, IMG submission 96461) | Terrestrial soil microbial communities without Nitrogen fertilizer from Kellogg Biological Station, Michigan, USA - KB3-0-2 | ecosystem: Environmental > Terrestrial > Soil > Unclassified ... | reverse complement strand
CCACAAAATGGTAATGATGATGCCGCTGGATTCGGGAAGCTTTCATTCCAAGTTTATAGAAGTATCGTCGTGCCCAGGTTGATCAGAGAGTAAAGCCGGGGAAGAAACACTTGAGATTGAAATGAAGTCGGTTGGAGCTTCCGTGTTCTGGCAACGCCTCGCCGACCCGGCTCTCTGGTTGAAAGACTTTCTGAACAGAGCGACGGCCTCGTTTGCTCTTGAGGTAAACAACTTCCAGTGAAGTGGACAGAACCGCCAAACAAGGATGAGTTTGACGCGTTGCTTGCGTGGCTCGACCCGGACCGCGACCGCGCCGGGACGATTCTATACGAGGAGATACGGGTCAAGCTCATAAAGATCATGGTGGGGCGTCAGTGCTACGTTGCAGAGGAGTTGGCGGACGAAACGATTAACCGAGTCAGTCACAAGGTCAAAGACATTGCTCCTGACTACGTAGGCAATCCCGCGCTTTACTTCTACGGCGTATTGAAGAAGGTTTACCAGGAATGGTTGAAATGGTTGAAGGATCAAAAGCTGAGACTGGACCGCATGCCGCCGCCCCGGCCGCCTGAATCAAGCGAAGACGAAGAACGCGTTCATGGATACCTGGAGAGATGCAGACAGGGACTTGATCCTAAAGACCGCGAGGTGATTCTGACGTACTATGAGCACGACAAAGGGGCGAAGATAGCACACAGGAAAAAAATGGCCGATGGGTTGGGAATCACGCTGAACGGCTTGAGAATGCGCATCCATCGGATCAACCGGGATTTGAAAAAATGTATTGATGAATGCCTTAACAAAGCCGCGGGGAATGAAGCGCGTGATGTTTTAGCCGGATAAGCCATTAAGGTTATGGATGGCCGGCGAGTAAGGAAGAAGCAAATGGCGCATGAGAATCCAGAAGACGGCCTGATCAGACGATATCTGCTTGGCCAGCTCGAGGAAGACGAGTTGGGGAAGCTCGAAGAGAAGATGATGGCTGACAACGAATTCTTCGACCGGGTGCTTTTGGCGGAGGATGAATTGGTTGAAGAGTATTTGGAGGGCGAGCTGTCAGACAATGAGCGGGCGGGATTTGAATTGTCGTTCTTGTCTACTCCGGAGGGGCGTCAACAAGTGGCTTACGGCAAGGCTCTGAACAAGTATGTTGGTGATGTTTTATCAGTTCTGGATGTAGACGTGCGAGTAGGAGAAGAGCCAGGCGCAAGGAATCTCGTCGCCTTAGAGCGCCACGCAGAAGGGTCAGTAGGAGCAGAGCCGCAGCCAAAGGGTAAATTTCAGCGACCGGTATGGTGGAAGCGTCCCGGTCTTGTTCCGTTCGTCAGACTAGCTGCTGCTGCGGTCATTATGGCCGCGGTTGGCCTGGGATCTTGGCAAATATACTTACGCTATCATCAGTCGCAGGGTGGAAAAGGAATAGCAACGCTCCGAGACGCTTATCGTGACCAGCGCCCGACGGAGACGCGAATCACGGAACTTAGTTACGCGCCGCCGCCGCCCACCACTCGCGGTCCCGAGCGAGACAAAGTTGATTACGTAACTCTGGACCGAGCAAAGGCACTAATTCAGGTAGAAGCGAATGAGCATCCGAGCGCTCAGTCGTATCACGATCTGGGCCGGTTGTATTTGGCAGAACATGATTTCGACAAGGCGATAGATCAGTTTGAGAAGGCATTGATGCTGGAGGAGAAGAATGCGCGGCTTCACAGCGACATCGGCGCAGCGCTGCTCGAGAAGGGCAAAGCCGAACGCAAGAACGGAGAGAGCACGAGTCCTGAAACATTCGGGCAAAGCCTAACGCATCTTAACCAGTCGCTTGTGCTGAATGCGTCGCAACTCGAAGCGCTCTTCAATCGCGCGCTCTGTCGACAGGAAATCGGCCTGTATGATCAAGCCGAGAAGGACTGGCTCGCCTATCTTGAGAAGGATGAGAATTCCAAATGGGCAGATGAGGCGCGTCTCAAGCTGAAAGAACTTGAGGAGCGCAAACGGAAGACGACGAAGAACGAAGACGGCTTTTTACAGGACTTCCTCGCCGCGTATGAAGTCAGGGATGACGAGCGAGCATGGGTTGCGTTCAGCCAGAGCCGCTTTAGAACTGGAAACATCGTAACCGAAAAGCTGATCAAGGATTATCTCACCGCGTCGGCTCAAGGCCTGATTGATGAGGCTCACAGCAAGATTGAGAAGGTCGTTTACGCCGGAGCGCTCGAAGCGGGGAAAGTTGACGATCGGTATACTGCTGACCTCGCGCAATTCTACAAACACGCCAGGTCTTGGAGGCTACCGGAGCTCGCTCAAGCTCGCTGTCTGATGGCCGCAGCAGCTACGATGTCCACACAAGCCGAGTATGAGCGGTCCCTGAAGTTCTACTCGAAAGCCAACAGTCTTTTCGAACGCACGGGTAATTCTTGCGAATCTATTTTCTCCCAGATGTGGGTTGGCATTTCTACTCTCCGCACAGCGCCAAAGGAAAGCCTCCGAATACTTGAGCCCCTTGCCCAAGTCCTCGAGGAGAGGGGGTACAAGTATCTTCTGGCGATGTGTCTCAATGGGATCGCCGATGCGCAGTTCAGCCAGAGAGAACTCTCTAAGAGTCTTGAATGGGGAAATCGCGCGTATGAGACATCGGAGCGGATTCTGGACTTCAATGGCATGCTCAGAAATCTTCAGTTTCCAGTAGCAGTTCAGCAACAGGTCGGAGAATACAATGAGTCGCTCGCTTCGATTTTTCGGGCACTCGATTTGGCAAGCGGACTCTCCCCGGATCCTAAAGAAATATGGGCTTATTACCATCAGGCAGCTTTGAACTATTACTCGCTTCGGCAGCTCAAAGCGGCGCTCGATTTTCAGGACGAAGCGCTGCGGTTGGCTATCGAAACGGGACTGCCTCTGTATAAGTCTCGTTCTTACGCGCAGGCGGGACTCATCCACGAAAAGCTGAAGGACTACGACGACGCGATTAAGAACGTCGAGGTTGCATTAGCGGAGGGGCAAAAGATAGCAGGCCAGAAGAGCGGTCTCAACCTCGTAGCGAATTCGACGCTCAGCCTCGCGCATTTGTACAAGGAACGCGGCGACCTGACCCAGGCACTTGTCTATTATGACCGGGCCATCGAGCTTCACAAGAGGTTGAAAATTGAGATCTACGTTTTTCAAGCGCACAAGGGAAGACTGCTCTCGCTTATTGGGCTGAACGACGGCGTGGCGGCACAGCAAGAAATGAAGACTGCAATTGCCATGATCGAAGAATATCGCCCGAAGATTTCAGAGGAAACCAGTCGCAATGCCTTTTTTGATCTGGCGCAGAGCGTCTACGACATAGCGATAGACTTATCGTATTCGCTGAAGGATGGTAAAGAAGCCGCTTTTGACTATGCGGAAGCAAACCACGCGCGGTCGTTGCTGGATCTGATGAAGTCCAGTTCAAAAGTAGTACAAGCTGGCCACAAGCGAGACATCAGGCTCTCTGGAACGGCGTCTCCCTCCAAGCTTTCCGAGATCGTGCGTGACTTGCCGGCCCAGACGCAGATAATAGCGTATTCAGTGCTGGATGACCGCGTCATCATCTGGGTGATCTCCAAGGGCGGCTGTGAAAGCAGAGAACGCAAAGTTGCTGCGAGCGATTTGAGCGCAAGAGTTCGTCGTTTCGTGGATGAGGTAAGAGATCCCGGGAGCGCCTCTCAGGAAATAACCAGGCACGGAAAGGAATTGTACGAGCTGTTGATTGCTCCGATTGAGGAGTTGTTGAATCCTGGCGGCTATCTCTGCATAGTTCCAGATAAGGCTCTCAATTACCTTCCGTTTTGCGCGCTCGTTTCACCAGAGACAGGCCGATATTTCGTTCAGGAGCGGGTTTTTGGGCTCGCGCCCAGCGCCACGGTTTTTCTAGCGTGCACCGATGCGGCTAAGACGAAAGAGAATCAGACCGATGAGCAACTCTTGATTGTGGGTAACCCAACCCTAGACCTTGAATCAGCGGAACGTGAAGCCAGAGAAGTATCGAACTTTTATAAAACACCCATACCTCTAATCGGCCGGCAAGCAACAAAGAACCGCGTCAAGAGCGAAATGAGACGAGCGGATGTAATAGAGTTCGCGTCGCACTACGTGACCGACCCACGCTCACCGATGCGTTCAAAGTTATTGCTGGCAAAGAGGGCGGCTTCCGACGGGCCCGAAGGTGAAGATGGAGATCTCGAAGCTTCGGAGATCTACGACATGCGATTGCCGCGCGCTAGACTGGTTGTGCTTTCGGCCTGTCAGACAGGTGTTGAGCAATCGTACCGCGGGGAAGGTGCGATAAGCCTGGCGAGACCATTTTTGAAAGCATCTGTGCCGATTGTAGTCGCAAGTCTTTGGCCGATCGATTCCGGTGCAGCCTCGGACCTGATGATTAGTTTTCAGCATCATCGCAAGAAGGACGGAGTGATTTCAACGGCGGAAGCTCTCGGGCGCGCGCAAAAAGACATGCTAGTGAACTCAAACGAGCGCAACAGCCACCCGTACTATTGGGCAGCATTCTGTGCCATCGGGGGCCACTCCACGTTTTGACGTAAAGGAGAACGCCATGCCGCAAAATGAGAATAGTCTGCGTTGGACCGTTTCGAATAGAATACCCGACAGCCCAACGATCAAGATAGTTTTCCACGGCTTATTAGCCTTCTGCCACAATGGCGACCTTCGGTGCGAGATCGGCGCTCACAACAGGGCTGAAGATCATAGCCCCACTCTTGAGATAATTGAAAACGGTAAGCAAACAGATTTTTTAGACGCAGCCGAGTTCCGACGATTGGGGGCACAGATCATCGAACTGACCGCGGAAGCCCCCGATCCACCGGGTGTGTCCTTTTTCATGCAAGGCGGCATGCTCGATCGATGCAAACCGAAGGACAATCCGAATGATTTTAGGTGGATGTTAGATATGGAAGGACGTGATTTCTATGATAGACCTCCCGGTCAGCCGCTTGATAAGAAGCTCGGCTTCTTTTCACCCAAATTGATTGTCCATCACGGCGTCTTCTATACGCTCGATACTACTAAGAATAAGTTCAAGCGTTCACTCAGGGGAGATCGAATGTTGGGCCATCTATCCTTCTTTATGGCAGCTAATATCAAGCTCAAGTCCGGCCGTGCGTTTCTTCGAGGCGGCGGCCTTAATAGGGAATTCGAGGCGGCAAAAAAATACCAAATAAACTTCAAGAACGTCTGTTTACACAAAAACAAGGAGTGTAAGTTCAAACCGGGTAGTCTCAACAAAGAGGAACGAAACGACTTCTTTGAGTATTACAAAACATTTGCGATACCCCCGGGCAGGGAAGAATTCGAGTTAACGCTGCACGGGACCCCAATAAATGCGAGGCACAGCTTCAAGAAGTTGGGCCTCATGGCGGATGTCGGACCGACGTCAACTGATCCTGCACCTTGCGGGGGTCTGGGGTTTGGTCAAACCACGGGACTTCCTTAGATCTCGTCAATCGTCATATTTTCGATGTCGTGCTGAAGGACTTGGCCTGTCGAGACAGAGTATGCATCAAGTCTACAGTAGTGAATCATCCGGCAACGATTGAAGAAGTTGCCTAGTCCACTTCAAGGAGGAGACGGAACAATGTCACGCTCACAGAACGACTCCGGTGCTTCAAGCATAGTAGTACCGCATGCCCGATGGCCGCGAACCGGTACGTTACCTTCGGACGAAACCTTGAGAATAGTCTTCCACGGGTTACTTGGCTTCTGTTACACGGCGGACAGATTCTGTCAGGTCGGAATCTTCACCCACTCACCCGATCATAAGCTTCGCATTCGTGTAATTGATGGAGAATGTCCGACTGGCACGGTGGAACCCCCTTCCTATGATGGTGAGGATCTCGCGCCTAACGGGCAGTTCAGACTTGAAATACATAACACGGGTGGAGGAGTACCAGAGAAAGGTGTAACTTCCTATCAGAGGACCGACAGAATCGACCCTCAGGATTTCAGACTGCTTCCGGACATTGAAGGCCCGGACTTCTTCGACGTATCGACGCCGCTGCTAAAGTTGACCGGCTTCTACGATCAGAAGCTGATCATTGAAAGAGGCGTGTTCTACACCGCGGAGACAACGGTTTCGACTTTCAGAAGAAGCGATGTTCTTGGCGCACCTCTTCAGCTTGGCCCCATCGCCTATCTTGTTGGCGTAAAGATCAACCTCGCCTCTAACGAATACGCACAGTTGGTTCTGCAGCCAAAACCCGGCGGTCCCAGTATTCCGCCTCGCGTGTTCAGACCCCAGTTCGGGCTGCGAGAGATTCACATTTCGAACACTTGCTTTAAGGACGGACAGCCGTGCGAGGATAGCGACTTTCACCATCACTTCAAGTCACTAGAGAATCCGCAGCACCGTCAACGCTTTCTGCTGGAAACTGCCATAGAAGTCCGGCATGAACATCCGTGTGCAGCCCAAAAGCGATTTGACGACTATGACCTAAGGTCAACAGATCCGGCCCCGTGCGCAAGCGCAGGCTATGGGCAAACACCTGGGCTACCTTAGGTACTGTGACGACACAGAACTACGCGGGCGTCTCCGAGTCATCTCCCATGAGAGGGTGCGGATTAGATCAGTTCCCGCTCTGGGCGAGGGATAGAATCGACTTCTTCGGAACCCTGGGTGTCGTGGACACACCTTGCTGCGCCGTTTACCGATTCACCCGATCGTTCACACAATGTGATGTTTGGCGTTGTCTGATGTTTTGCCCATTTCACGATTAGGAGATGAAGGGAACCGGAGCTGACTCCGAGTCCCTTTCTTAGATCAACCGTCGCAGAAGTCGAATTCGCGGCAAGGGAGCCTCATGACCGTCGTGTCCCCGTTGCGCGATCGGGCATTCTTCAGGAAGAGGTGATTAGACAATGAGCGAACCAATGACACACTTCACGTCCCTCGCCGGGGTTCCTTGTAATTACGCCAGACCCCCGGTTGCACCTTACGGCACACGAGGCAGATCTCACACTTTCGACTGCACGCCGGGGTTCTTGCGGAAACTTGAAGCCTGCTTCGATGAGTTGTTCACGGTCAGTCCGCTTCGCCGGGCCGAAATTATTACTTCCGCGGGCGCACAGGTCGATAAGCCCGGGTTCCACGGCTTGGGACGAGCATTCGATCTGGACGCCTTGTTCTGGCCGGGGAGAGACTTCATAACTCTCCACTATCCAACCGATCAAAAACTCTATCTCGGCGTCGAGGCGGTGTTGAGAAAGCACTTCGGTACCGTGTTGAACTACTTGTACAACTCCGATCACCACGATCATCTGCACGCTGATGACAGAAGCGAAGTCGGCTTCGTGAGGTCTTCGAAGGCGCGAGTGCTGTTCGTCCAGGCGGCCCTCACCCACGTACTGGATGTTCCAGTCGGGATTGACGGTGCATACGGCTCCGAGACCGAGGGCGGCCTTCGCAGGGCGTTTGCGAGACTGGGACTGACCGGAGACATTGCCACCCGCGAAGTGTGGCTTGAATTCCTTACGCGCATAACGAGCGAAGCGCTATAAGAGATCCTTGTCTGCAGAAGCCTTCGGTGATGTTTTCGTCCCCGCCTCATACACTTATGGGAGAGCGAGAAACCCAGGGTTAGGCGCTCTCCCGACAGGTCTGGACTAGTTCTGTGACCCGATTGAGTAGCTGTCCAATCTGAGGATTGATTAAACAACGTTCAAATCAAAAGATCAGCGGAATGGCCGCTGTATGGAGGCCCTATACGCAACACAAGAATTACTCTCGTCGCCAAATGGATTCGCTTGCTCGTGGTCATCTCAGTGGTGGCTTTCCAGCCGACCATTCCTTCCTTTGCCCAGGAGACGCCAAGCCAACCGTTCAGCGGCAAAGATCAATGGAAAAACAGATACGTAAAACGCGCTGAGGAAATCAGGGCCTTGAAAGGCGAAGCCTCGACGCGGCAGCGGCGGCACGCCGATTTGGACATTAAAGAAGACACCCGGCAATTGTTTGTCGAGGATATTGCCCCTTCGCGCCGTCAGCCCCGAAGAAATGTTGCTGAAGAAGTATGTTAGAAGCTACGTGACAGTCTTGGACCCCAAAAGCGTCTCGGACATTTTCGGTAGGCGAGTTGCGAAGCGCTACGTGGCCTTTCAAGTAACCGTCAGCAACGAGAGCAAGGACTATCAGTTCCTGATTTCAGGATCTGAGCATTGATCTCGGTGATGTTGGCGATCTCGAAAGCGTGAGAATACCGGAAAACTATTCTCCTTCCTCAAACGACCTAACGCTCCTTCGCGGCGTGAGCGAGAAAGGGCAGGTCTATGATTGGAGAAACCTCACGGTTCGCCTATTGAGAGGCACCGGAAGCATAGCCGCCAGCCTGCTCGGCGTTACGACGTTCGGCAGCTCTTTTGCTCCGAGTGTGGCTGTTTACAATGGACCTTTCGCCACGTCGTTCAGAGATGTGCTTCCGGACATGACGATCACTCAGATGAATCGATTAAACGACACCGCATACCAGGCCAACACGCTCGTGCCGAAGCAGGGTTCAAAAGTCGCCGTCGCATTCTTGGATCAGGCACTGCTCATGGATATCGAACTTCGCAAGAGATTCGTGAAGGACCCGATGGCTGTCGCCGACATTGTGGATTTTCGGAAGGCCGCCGCGAAGGTCCATGGAATGCTTATAACTGACGCCCTTGATCAGCCCCCGCTAATCTCCGCGATCGAGATTAATGAGGAGCAGACCAAGCATTTCCTGGATGAGCCTGCGACGGTGGAGGGGATTATCGTCGGGAAGAACCTGACGGACGCCCGCGTCCAGCTTGAAACGCGCCGGCGGGCGTTGAAGTCAAGGTAAAAGGTATTCCCGAGAGCAATAGACTCACCTTTACGCTCACTTCGAAATCGCCCATCGTACCTACATTCGTTCCTGTCCTGCATTTCGTAGTTGTGAGAAACAACGATGTTGCGAAGCTGCCCTTCGCCGTGTCGAACAGAACGGAAGTGCCGATGCTCGACAGCATCGCACCGAACAAGGTCAAGCAAGGCGATGCAGACAAGGAAATCACGCTTACTGGAACGAGCTTCATCAAATCGCTGTTCAGCGTTACGGTTTGCGAAAGGATAAAGGTGAAGGACCCGATTTGGCGGAGCTCTACGCAGATCAAGATCAAGGTTGATGTTCCCGCCGATGCCGCGATTGGACCGTGCAATATCCAGGTAAAGAACGGGGACAACTTTATCAGCGGTACTCAGCCACTCACTATTGAGAAGACAACGAATCCATAGCTTCTGGGGCGCCAATCGAGATTGGGGTGGTGTGGAGTTCGGGAGTATGTGGTGCTTTGGGAGGTGGATGTCATCCCGCGGCGCCTCTTCTTGTGTAGTTGCTGATTCGAACAGCGGCCTAGACTTACGCGCTCGGAGCGGTGATCTTCGGAACCAAAACCGCGCGCTCGATTTCGAAGACCTTGTGTCCAGACCTGCCCTCGAACAAATCCAGGCCCGCAGCCCCCAAGGTCGCGGGTCGTTCGTTTTTGACACCGACCAGTTTGAATCGAACTATTCCCGCTTGCTCGCTGTGGTCATGCTTCTCGATCACCTTCGAAGCTGCATACAGCGTATCTCCCGCAAGCACGGGATTTGGATGCCTCCCTTTGTCATACCCAATCTCCCACAACGCATTCGCAGTTGTGTCGCGGCTCGCAAGCGATGCCACCCACGCGAATACCAACCCGCCTTCGACTACTCGAGTTTTCATGAAACTGTGCTCGCGCGAATACACTTCATCGAAGTGCAGTGGGTGACTGTTGCGTGTGAGAATCGTCAACTGCATGTGCTCGCTCTCGCCGACCGTGTGCCCGTTGCTGTGGAGGATCACGTCGCCAACTTCGAAGTCTTCGAACAAACCTCGCGGGCGGCCCGGCCATCTCGGAGTCTTTATCTCCGAGCGTAGCTCGACGGGTATGCAAAGTGAAGCGTTTGACGGCGACGGGTTTCGGGGCAGATCCGATGCGGACGCCGTTGGGTGCGCGCGGCCTTCGAGCTTGCCTGTGGGAATCAGGGCCTTACGCTCGAACGTCACAACGACGACACCGTCTTGATTGACTCCTGTTGTTCTCAGATGAACTATGCCGCGATCGGGCTTCGATTCAGAGACTCGCACGCCGAGTATTTCCGAATGAACCGAAAGCGTATCGCCCGAGTAAGCCGCGTTGGGAAACTTCAAGTCGATGTAAGCCAGATGGGCGATCGCCTGTTCGGAGACATCGTGAACCGTGAAGCTCAGCGCGAGGTTCAGCATTACCAGCGGGTGAACCACTCGGTCGCGAAACCCGAGTTCTTGCGCGAAGCGGCGGCTTGAATAGAGAGGATTTGGATCGAGAAACGATGCGGCAAACATCGCGAGCATCCCATCGTCGATGGTGACTTCCCACGGATGGTGATAGACATCGCCGGCCTGGAAGTCGTCAAGCAGCCGTCCATATTTCGGCTGAATG
>Ga0134122_10004379_pt1 | contig 10482 bp, 9 predicted proteins | sample KB302_FD_96461 | JGI IMG/M metagenome (GOLD analysis project Ga0134122, IMG submission 96461) | Terrestrial soil microbial communities without Nitrogen fertilizer from Kellogg Biological Station, Michigan, USA - KB3-0-2 | ecosystem: Environmental > Terrestrial > Soil > Unclassified ... | reverse complement strand
GAGATTCAAGCTGGATCTCTGGTACGTCGACCGGTGGTCCCTGGCGCTGGATCTCTGGACCCTGGTCCTCACGGTGGGGAAAGTTCTCTCGCGCTCCGATATCGGGGCTGCCGGGGACAAGGCGATGTCCGAATTCATGGGCAGTCCCAAAGTTGTTCCTTCCCGATCGGAGACCCTGGTTGAAATGGGGAGTCACGCATGATGATCCGGTCTCTCTCCGGCACGTTCCGGGCCGTTCGCGAGTTCATCCGTCTCCCAAGATCTTCCCGGGTGGAATTTCTGGATCCGGACGAACCCCGCGAACGAGCGGCATGGATGGAGCTTTGGAACAGCTGGTCCGACCGGGAGGTGATGGCCCATCCGGACTACGTCCGTCTCTTTGCCCGCCCGCAGGACCGGGTCGTCGCGGCCGTCCTGCGAAGCGACGACGGAGGAATCCTTTATCCGCTTATCGTGCGACCTTTTGCGGCGGAGCCTTGGGGCGCGGCCGGCGGGCAGGCCTGCGACCTGACGACGGCCTACGGCTACGGGGGACCCTGCGGATGGAATGTGACCGAAGGGGACACCCAGGTGTTCTGGGCCGAATTTGATGAATGGGCCCGGGATCAGGACGCGGCCACGTCCTTCGATCGGCTGTCGCTCTTTCCGGAGCAGCTGATCCCCTTCAAGGGCGAGGTCGAGATCCGGGGAACGAACATCGTCCGCCGCCTGGATCTGCCCGAGGCTGAGATCTGGACGGAATATGCCCCCAAGGTGCGGCAGAACGCCAATCGCGCCCGTCGACTGGGGCTTTCGGTGGAGGCGGATTCCACGGGAAAACGCCTCGACGAGTTCATGGAGATCTACATTTCGACGATGACGCGTCGAAGCGCGGACCGGGCGTATTTCCATCCCCGCAGCTTCTTCGAATCGATCATCCGGAATCTTGCCGGTCAATTCTCCTTCTTCCATCTGATCTGGAACGGCAGGGTCCTCTCTTCGGAACTCGTGCTGCTCTCCGAGAATTCCGGCTACTCCTTCCTGGGAGGGTCGCTCAAGGAAGCTTTTGACTTGAGAGGCAATGATCTGTTCAAGCACGAGATCATCACCTGGTGCCGGAACGCCGGAAAGAAAGCCTTCGTCCTGGGAGGGGGCTATCGGGGCTCGGACGGCATCCTGGCCTTCAAGAAATCCTTCGCTCCGAACGGAGAAGTCCCCTTCAGGGTCGGAAAGAGAACCTACGACGCGGCTCTCTGCCGGCGGCTGGCGGAGGCGCGGAGATCCTGGGAGCAGGCGCAAGGGAACGACTGGACTCCCGATCCTCAGTATTTTCCGGTCTATCGGGCTTGAACTTCAACACCGAGGCTGTTCATGGAACGCATCTACCTGTCGCCGCCGCACATGGGCGGAGACGAACGTCGATTGGTCGAGGAGGCGTTTGCGTCGAATTGGATCGCCCCCATCGGACCCCACGTGGACGCCTTTGAACAGGAGTTCAGCCGGAAAGTGGGCGTTCGCCAAGCCGCTGCGCTCTCGAGCGGCACGGCGGCGCTCCACCTGGCCATGAAGCTCGTCGGAGTCCGGCCGGGAGACGAGGTGCTCTGCTCGACGCTGACCTTCGTGGCCAGCGCGAATCCCATCCTCTACGAAGGCGGTCGTCCCGTGTTCGTGGATTCGGACGAAACCAGCTGGAACATGAATCCGGCCCTTCTCGCCGAAGAGTTGGATGACTGCGCCCGGAGAGGTCGACTTCCCCGGGCCGTGGTCCTCGTCCACCTGTACGGGCAGAGCGCGGACCTCGATCCCATCCTTGAAGCCTGCGACCGTCACGGCGTCGCCCTGGTGGAGGACGCCGCGGAAGCACTGGGGGCGACCTACAAAGCAGGCCAGCCGGGCACCCGGGGCCGCTTGGGAGTGTTCTCCTTCAACGGAAACAAGATCATTACGACGTCGGGCGGAGGCATGCTCGTTTCCAACGACCCTGCGCTGATCCAGGAAGCGAAATTCCTCTCCACGCAGGGAAGGGATCCCGCGCCTCACTACCAGCACTCCCGGATGGCCTACAACTATCGGCTGAGCAACGTGCTGGCGGCCATCGGTCGGGGCCAACTGCGTGTCCTGGACGAACGGGTGTGCCAGCGTCGGAGAAACTTCGCCTTCTACAAGGAGGCCTTCGGGGGCATCGCGGGCATCACGTTGATGCCCGAGGCGGAGTACGGGGTCTCGACGCGCTGGTTGTCGGTGCTGCTGGTGGATCCCGAGGAGTTCGGGGCGACCGCCGAGGACATCCGGCTCCGGCTGGAAAGCCAGGGCATCGAGGCCCGGCCGGTCTGGAAACCGATGCATCTCCAGCCGCTGTTCGCCTCCTGCCGCCGGGTCGGAGGCGACGTCGCCGCGGGCCTCTTCGCGCGCGGCCTTTGCCTCCCCAGCGGTTCTCAATTGGATGCGGGAGAACTCGAACGAATCGTGGATGTGGTCATGAGCACGCCCCGTCGCAGGGCCGCGGTGGCCGGGGCGATTGCCGGATAAGAACGTATCGGAGGGATATGGTGAGCATTTTTGTTTATGGCGCCGGGGGGCATGGAAAGGTCATCGTCGACACGATCCGCAATGCGCAGGTCCGCTGCGTCGTGATGCACGTGATTGATGATGATGTGCGCCTTCATGGCCGGCAGCTTCTCGGTTTTCCAATCAGAGGCGCCGATGCGATCGGTCTCGAGCGCGGACTGATCGCCATCGGAAACAACGTTTCCCGCCTGCGGATCGCGTCGCGCTATCCGGGAAGGCTGGCCACCCTCGTGCATCGGACCGCCACCCTGGGCCAGGACGTTCCGCTGGGAGAGGGGAGCGTCCTGATGGCGGGAGCGATCGTCAACGTCGGCTCCACCATCGGTGCCAACGTGATCATCAATACGGCCGCTACGGTGGATCATGATTGCGTCATCGGGGACGGCGTTCACCTCGCCCCCGGATGTCATCTGTGCGGCGATGTGCAGGTGGGGGAGGGCTCCCTTCTCGGCGTGGGCACGCTGGTGGTCCCGGGGGTGCGCATCGGCAAGCATGCGTTCATCCACGCGGGTCAGACCGTGACCCGGGATGTCTCCGACGGAGAAACCGTCCGGGGTTCCCGGGAACATCCCGCGCGAAGAATGGCCGAAGCGAGTGGCGTTTCGACTCACGGAGCATGAGGTTCGTATGAAAACATTCTTTCCCGCAGTTCTGTTTCTGGCGGCCTGCAGCGGGGCCGGGCCGGAAACCCGGCAGGCGCCCGTGATGCAGGCGTTCATTCCGACCGGACCGGGGCCGGAACTGGCGTCCGCTGCGAAAGGACGTCGGCCCGAGCCCACGCTGGCATCGGGGGATCTTCTCCGAATCACCGTCTACCGGCAGCCGGACCTGGATCTGGACGTGAGGATCCCGGACAACGGCTGGATCAGCTTTCCCCTGATCGGTGCCGTCCAGGCCGTCGGCGGGAGTTCGTCGGTCCTGGAGCAGAGCATCCGCCGGCAGCTGGAAAAAGACTATCTCAAGAACCCTTCCGTCACGGTGACCGTCCGAGAGTATGCGAAGCGGAAGGTGTTCATCGTCGGCGGCGTGGCCAAGCCCGACGGCTATGAAGTGGCCCCCGACTCGCGGATGACGGTCCTGCAGCTGGTGGCGGCCGCCGGCGGCTTTACCGATCGCGCCTACAAGGAGTATGTGCAGGTTGTCCGCCGCCAAGGGGAGGGCGAGCGCGCGGTCATCCGCCTCTCGCTCGTCGAAGTCGAACGGCAGATCGCCGGCGGGAAACCGGAGGCGGATCTGGAGCTCTGGCCGGACGATCTGGTGGTCGTCCCTTCGGCCGTTCGCGTCGCCTACGTCCTGGGAGCGGTCCATCACCCCGGAAGCGTGGAGGTCCCCAACAACGCGCGCATGACCGTCTCCATGGCCGTGGCGCAGGCGGGGAGCTATACCAAGTTTGCCGCGACCGGGCGCGTCCAGATCCTCCGCCATGACCCCTCGGGGAAGGTGAGCAAGATCGCCGTCGACCTCGATTCGATTCTGGACGACGGGCGGGTCGAACTCGACCTCAACCTCGAGCCCGGAGATGTGGTGTGGGTGCCCGAGCGGGGTATCTTTTGACGAAGGCGGACGAGCTTCCGGTTCTTGGCGATCCCCTGGCCACGGGTCCTCTGATCCTGTGGGCGCATCAGCAGGTGAACGGCGCGAGCGGAAAAGAGCAGGGACTTCAGAGGCTGGGAATCTCAGTGAAGGACGTCGCGGAGCTCCGGAGTCTGCTGGAGAAGGTCGAAGGAATCCAAACTCGCCTGGAGCATCTTGTTCTGCGGGAGGAGATCTCCTCCATGAAGGACAGGCTCTACCAACTCACCTGCAGTCTTGCACGGGCGCTCCGCCTGGAGCCGTTTCTGGGTCCCATCAGGGTGCCGGTGTGGTAGAAGGCGCCGCCTTCAGATCGGCGATCACCACCCGAGGCAATCCCGGGGTCCATTCCGGGACTAGGTTGAATCCGGCGCCGCCATCCACCATTTCGTGGATGAATCGCTGGAACCGGAGGGGGCGATAGACGTCGCGCGAGAGGTCGGGGCGGCGGCCGAGGGCCAGTTCCACGCTCCACTCCACATCGCGAAAGCCCGCCCAGGCGCGCACGGGCGCCAGGCTTGAGAACCGGGCGTTGACTTCGAGAAGCCGGACCCCCTTCGAGGACTTGCGGACCTGGACGTTGGCGCTCCCGCGAAGACCGGACGCGCGGGCGATGGCCCGGGCGTAGGCGAGGACCTCGGCGTCCTCGACCGTCTCGGCGGACCACGAGGAGCCCGTGCGTCCCAGGCGCCGGCGGAAGGCGATCGCGGTCTCCTGGCCGTTGGCTGCGAAGAGTCCGATGCTGTATTCCCCCTGTTCTTCGTCGATGAAGCCCTGAACCACGGGACCGGGCGTCGCCGCGATCGCCGGGGCGAGTTCTTCCATCCGACGAACAACGTGGAAGGAGAGTCCTCCCTGGCCCCGCCGACGTTTCACGATCACGGGGAAGCCATGGTCGGCAATGAGTTGGCCGACCGCCGCCGGGTCTTCGCCGTCCGCATACGGGGCGAGAGCAACGTGCCCTTCAAGGGCGCGGTAGCAGGGGAGCTTGTCGTCAAAGACGTCCCGATACCGCGAGTCGAGGCAGACGACGGGGACTCCGGAAGGGAGGCGCGGAGGGGAGGAGAGACGGCAGAGCGCGTCGATCTCGGCGGGGCTCCCGGGAACGACGGCATCGATGCCCAGCTGTGCGCAGAGGCGATCGAGTCGATCCACATAGGGTTGGCCCGAGGCGGCGGGGGGGACGATGGCGAAGGAATCCACAAACGCCGCTCCGACGCCGCTCGCGGAGGCATCGCAGCCATAGATCTCCCCAGGAGTGCAGCTGAGCCGCAGGGCTTTGACGAATCCTTGACCGAAGTCGCCCTGGACGGCGGTCACCAGCAGGCGCAGAGCAGCGGGAGCTTCCATGTCGGCACTCCTATTTGAATCAGGAGTGCCGGAGCAAATGCGGGGCCATAGACCGCTTCCCTGCACGCTGAACGGGGCTTCATCAAAACGAGCGAGTGGGAAACCACAATGATTGAGTTCGCTTGAATTTCCGGCGGGATTGCCTCATTGACGATGGCCCGGAACTTGCGCCTCCTTCTATGTGATCTATCGCATGCAAGCGGGATGGAGATCCCGAAGGGAGGCCGAGTGGAACTACAGGAGATCCTCAAGAAGCTCTGTCTGATGCACGACCCTGCCGCTCCCGTCGTCACGGTGGCGCTGGACGTTGCGAAGGCCAAGCCACCTCATTCGGATCCGACCGGCTTCCACAGGCATCGATTGCTCGACTTGCTGGGGTCCGGGGAACAGCCGCCGGAGGCCCGGAAGATCCTCAGGGAGATTTCCGGAAGGATTTCCCTGTTCCTCGACAGCGAACTGCGGCCGGAGACGGAAGGACTGTTCCTGGTCGCCGGTCCCGGGATCTGGCAGCCTTTCGAGCTGGGAGTGCCCATCCAGGACTTCATCCATGTCGGCCGGACGCCCTACCTCGCCCCGCTGCTGGAAGCGCTGGCGCGCATGCCTCGAGCCTATGTCCTCCGATTCGATCAGCAGGGAGGGATCCTCGAAGAGGTCTGGAGAGGCGCCAGGAGGGAGATCGAGCACCTCGTCTCCGACGCCGTGGAGCGCGACGCTCAGCATCAGATGTCCGGCCATTCGACGCGGAGCCAGGCCGGGTCCGCGCGCTCCGCGACGCGGATGGGCGGAGGCGGACGCGACCGCTATGACCAGTGCGTCGAAGACGCGGTCGAGGCCATGCTTCACAAAGCGGCCGACAAGGTCCTGGCCCTCCAGCGGGAGGCTCCTTCGGAGTCGATCTATGTGTTCGGCGACCGGAGGCATTTTCCCTCCTTCCGCGATCACCTGCCCGCGCAGCTGCGGGCTCAGGCGATCCACGTGGGTCCGCTGCCTCATCGACACGATGGAATCCTTGAGAAGAGCATCCGGGAGCAGCAGGATCTGCGGGTGCGCGATCGCGTCGGCGAGGAGATCCACGAGTTCCAGGCGCGCCGGGCGGAGCAATGCCACGTCGCGTCGGGCCCCGAGGCGATCCTGCTCCTGCTCGACACCGGCAAGGTGGCGAGAGTCTTTCTCGACCCGCGAGAGACCCTGCCGGGGATGAAGTGCGATGCCTGCGGCGGCCGTGGCCCCCTGGGCCAGGAGAAGTGCGAGGCTTGCGGGAAATCACTGGCGGCGACCTCGATGACCCAGGAGGTTCTCGCCCACGTCCTGCTGCATCCTCCGGTTCCGGTCACGTTTGTTCCCTCCGGGGAAACGTGGCTTCAGGATTCGGGGGGAATGGCGGCGCTGCTCTCTGAGAAAGGAATGCATTCCCGAAGGTAATCCGAGGGGGCGATGCCTGGAAGTCCAAGGAGTTCAAATGATTGCCAAGGACGGCGATTTCATTCCTGAGTGACCCTCCACGAAAACCCGCACTGCTCGCAGATGTACGAAAAGTCGAGACGTCGAGCGGGAGCAGACGCTCCTTGGGTCCATCTCGCCGTGCCCGTGGGTGCGTGACCTATCTTGTTGACGCGCTTCGCTTCACATTTCGGACAGGGCGGGTGAGCTCGTTTCTCTCGGCTCGGGTCTGAATCCGCGGTCACCTTCATGCTCCTGGTGCTGGACGGTTGAGCTCAGCGAAGGACTGACCCGAGTTACCTCATGGGCCCCGTCATCGCAGTCGGGGTTCCTGGTAGAGAGGGGTCTATCTGGATTCCTTTCCGGTGTCCGGTTCCATCAGGGTCGCCGGGCCGACCTGGATCGAAGCGGTCATCTTCTTCTTGCCGTTGGAAAAGGCGATCCTTGCCACGCGCTTGTCCTTTCGAAGCGTGGCGGTTCCCGCGTCCCCGTTGAAATTGGCGTACGTGGCCATCCAGCCTTCCCGCTCCATGGCGTGGACGTAGGTTTGAAAGGTCTCTTTCAGATCGCCCTCCCCTCTGTAGACGAGCGTTCCGCTCTGGAGCGTGCCTCCCGATTGCAGGAGATCCGTCGCGCTTTCAATCTCCAGGCCTGGGATCGGCAGGACGTCGGTTCCGGGATAACGCTCGGGACCGGAAGAACAGCCGGAGAGCATGAGCATCCCAAGGCTGAGGAAGGACCATGAACTGCGCAGGACGACCATCCTGTCCTCCATTGGCATCGAAGCCTGTACTCTGAGTTCCGCTTCTGGCTCCCGACAGTTCTGAGTACGCCCTTTTGTGTGAAAGGACGCGCCTGGCTGCGCTTATGCCGGGCAGGCTTTGAAACTGCCAAGGGAAGTCTCGGAAGGTCTGCGGAGGAAACCCTTTAGCCGCCATTGGCGATCTGAGCAAAGAGCGCAGGGAAATCGAATGGGGGCTCGAGGGAAGGCCTGTCCTAATTTGTCCTAGAACTCATCTCCAAACGGCGTTCTATAGCGTAGTGGACGCTATTTCCGTTCGAATTTTCGCCATGGCAAGATCCAAAATCCCTCGTGCTACCGTTACACCACGGCCCAGTGAGTTCAATCGTGGAGTCGCCAAAGAGGGGGGAAGGAAGCGGACGGGGGCGCTAAGGTTGTCGCCGGGGGGACGTCGTCCGCATGGGGGGATCCTACCCGATTCCCGCGGCGCACACAACTCCGGGGAGGGGGAGGCCGGCGGCGATGAGCGTGACGGCGGGGATCGCGAAGACCCTGCTCACTCGGAGAGCCACTTCAAGGCCAGCTCGGTCGCGGCCCAGGCTCCCAGCAGAAAGCCGAGAGTCGTCGACAGGCGGAAGTCGGTGAGGGCGACACACTGCGCGGCGAGGGTGGTGGCCGTCAGGAGCACCAGCCGGAGCCGCTGCAGCGTGCGGGGGGCCACCAGGGGGAGGCTCAGGTCTCTCGTCATCCGGGTCACGTCTCTCTCCTCACAGGGGGAGCGCGAAAACGACGCTTGGGTGATGATCGGGGGTCGGAAAAGTTACGGCCCGCGCGACGAGCTGCGGGATCTCGAAGAGAAGCCCCTCCCGTTAGATCCGGCACCCGAACTGCACTAATGGGTGATGCTGATCGCCCTCCTTCTCGCCGCGGCCCGGCTCGGAGCCGCCGACGAGGAACCGCCCCGCGCCGTCGAGGGATTCAAGGTCGAGCGACTCCTGGAGGTCCCGCCCGCGCAAGGGTCCTGGGTCGCGATGACCTTCGACGGCCAGGGACGCCTGATCGTCTCCCCGCAGGAAGGCGCCCTCCGCCGGGTCGATCCGGCCAAGCGCAGCATCGAGACCCTCGACGTCCCGGTGGGCGACGCGCAGGGGCTCCTCTGGGCCTTCGACAGCCTCTACGTCAACGGCAAGGGTCCGTCGGGAGCCGGCTTCTATCGCCTGCGGGACCGCGACGGCGACGGCCGCTTCGAGGAGGTGAAGCTCCTTCGCGCCTGGCCGATCGACATGACCGAGCACGGCCCGCACGGGATCGCGCTGGGCCCGGACGGGAAGCTTTACGTGATCAACGGCAACTACACCCCGGCGCCCAAGGACCTGTCGCCGCGCTCGCCGCACCGCAACTACCGCGAGGATCTGCTCCTGCCCCGGCAGTGGGATGCGACTGGCCACGCCGTGGGCCTGCTCGCCCCCGGCGGCGTGGTGCTGCGCTGCGATCCCGAGGGCCGGGACTGGGAGCTGTACTGCGGCGGCCTGCGGAACGCCTACGACCTGGCCTTCAACGCCGAGGGCGAGCTCTTCACCTACGACAGCGACATGGAACGGGACCTCGGCACCCCGTGGTATCGTCCGACCCGCATCTTCCATCTGGTCGCCGGCGGCGATTTCGGCTGGCGCTCCGGCACCGGGAAGTGGCCCACGGTCTGGCCCGACGTCATCCCCCCCGTCGTCGACATCGGCCGGGGGTCCCCGACGGGCCTCGCCTTCGGGACCCGGAGCCGCTTTCCGGAGCGCTACCGCCGCGCCCTCTTCGCGGCCGACTGGGCCTTCGGACGGATCCTCGCCGTCCACCTGTCGCCCCGCGGCGGAACCTACGAGGGGAGCTTCGAACCGTTCATCACCGGACAGCCGATGAACGTGACGGACCTGGAGTTCGGCCCGGACGGCGCGATGTATTTCATCACGGGGGGACGAGGCACCCGATCCTCGCTCTACCGGGTGACCTGCGACCGGCCGGCAACGGCCGACCTCGCGCCCCTGCCGTCCCCCTCGCGCGAGCTGCGGAAACGGATCGAAGGCGCCCAGGAACCGGCGCCGACCTTGTGGCCGCACCTGGGCGACCAGGACCGCTCGATCCGCAGCGCCGCGCGGATCGCGCTCGAAGGCCAGCCGCTCGACTCCTGGCGGAGCCGGGCCCTCGCGGAGAAGAACCCGCGGGCGGCGCTGACGGCGCTCCTGGCCCTCGCGCGGACGGGAACCCGCGAGGATCTCGAGCCTTTCGTCGATGCCGTCGCGCGCCTGGACTGGGCCGCGGCAAGCGAGGGCGAACGCGTGGAGATCCTGCGACTTTACCAGCTCGCCTTCCTGCGGCTCGCGGCGCCCGGACCGGAGACCCGCGCGAAGGTCCTGGCGCATCTGGATGCCCGCTATCCCTCCGGAGCGGATCTCGTGGACCGCGAGCTGGCGCAGGTGCTCGCCTATCTCGCCGCGCCGGGCGTCGTGCCGAGGACCCTGGCGCGGATCCGGGAGGCCCGGAGCCAGGAAGAGGCGACTCATTACGTGTTCGTCCTCCGGACCGTCCGCGAGGGCTGGACCGCGGAAGAGCGGCGCGAGTACTTCTCCTGGTTCGGAAAATTCGCCGACTACAAGGGCGACATCGGCTTTCCGCTCTTCCTGCGCAACATCCGCTCCGACGCGCTGGCGACGCTGACGGAGGCCGAGCGCAAGCCGCTGGAGCCGCTGCTCGAGACCCAGTTCCGCGCGACCACGCGGATCGCGGCACCGACGGATCCGATCGTCCAGGTCTGGACGCTCAACCAGCTGCTTCCCCAGGTC
>Ga0134122_10004377_pt1 | contig 10483 bp, 8 predicted proteins | sample KB302_FD_96461 | JGI IMG/M metagenome (GOLD analysis project Ga0134122, IMG submission 96461) | Terrestrial soil microbial communities without Nitrogen fertilizer from Kellogg Biological Station, Michigan, USA - KB3-0-2 | ecosystem: Environmental > Terrestrial > Soil > Unclassified ... | reverse complement strand
GACCTTGTTCTGCTCGATGTCGGTGACCTGGGCGCTGTTGTTCTTGTTCTCCGTGATCGTGATCTTGTCAACGCCAGCGTCGGCCACCTCGTCGGCCCCGGCGTCCTTGACGTCTTGAAGTTCGGGTTGCGCTCCAACGTCATGGTGCGGGGCGCTTCCACCTTGCTGATCATGAACGGTCCGCTCGACGCAGGCGGGTTGTTGGTGGCGTCCTTGTCCAGCGGGGTGGTCGGCGGCACCGGTGCGGCGAACATGAGCCCGAGCACGTTCTCGAAGGTGCCGTTGGGCTCGGTGAGTTCGATGGTGATGTCGCCGGTGTTGTCGTCGGTCTTGATGCCGCTGATGGTTTGGGCCTTGCCGTCCGCGTAGTCCTTGGCGCCGACGATGACGTCGAAGAACACCGAGCCGCCCGAGTCGGCCTTGAACAGCCGCTGGATGCCGTACGTGAAATCGGATGCCTTGATGGGGGTTCCGTCGGAGTACTTCATGTTCGGCCGCAGCTTGAGCTTGTAGATCTTGCCGTCGGGTGAGATATCGGGCATCTTCTCGGCCAATGCGGGCACCACCTGGGTGCCTTCTTTGCCCTTGGCGTGCTTATAGGTCAGCAGAGGGGTGTAGACGTTCCACAGCACCTCCCAGCCCTCGAGCGTGTAGGAGAGCTGGGGGTCGACGTAATCCGGGAACGAGGTCATGGCGACGTTGATGTCGCCGCCCCCACCACCGCCACCGCCACCGCCACCGCCGCTCTTCTGACCGCCGCCGCACGCGGCGACACCAAACGCTGCCAGTGGGGTGATGCAGGCGATGGCTAGCACTTTGCGCAGTGTGTTCATCTCGCTCCCTGTGGCTCGCATGTGGGGTGACTCCCCTAAAGCTGTACGCCTTTTCGTCCGGTCGAGTTGCCATCTTGGAGGAAAATTTCCTGATGGCAAGTCGAGCGTTTTCGCACATCCGCTGTGTTCGTTTACCCGGGTGTTTGCCGCACGTTCGTTGGCTCGGCGGCGACGCCGGTCCGGTGCGCCTGACTAACCGTAGAGGTCGATTTTCCTCGATATTCACGCGGACGGAGTTAACTGTGTCATGATCTTGACAGGGCTACATCCGTTCACCTGCCGCGACCACTCGTCAAGAAACGGCTAGTCGCGGCGCATATAGACAGGAACTGAACATGGAGTCATCCCGCTTGGCCCGTCGTCTTGCGGCTGTTGCCGGGGGCATCGCGATTGTCGCGATGGGTGCGCTGACCGCATCCTGCGCCAAGGAAGAACAGAAGGCACCCGAGACCACGACCACTACCACGACGACGACCACGACGCCTTCGCCGGCACCACCTGCGTCACCCGCCCCGGGCGAGAAGAGCATCAACCCCACCGGAGGCAACCTCTTCACGCCGCCGGTCAAGGCGCCCCCGGCACCAACAGAACCGCCAGGCGTCCACCGCAACAACTAGCGCCTCACGTCGCCGGCCACGCCGTCGCGCGGATGTCCAAGTGCGGCGGCTCAATACTTCGATAGATAGGACTGCACCATGGATTCACGCCTCTCGGGTCGTCGTCTCGCAGCGATCTCAGGCCTTACCGCGATCATCGCGATGGGCGCCATAACGGCCGGGTGTGCCAAGGAAGAAAAGGCACCCGAAACCACGACACCGACCACCACCACCACCATGACCACCACGACCACGACGCCCGCACCGGGCGCCGGTGCGCCGCCTGCCCCTGGGGAGAAAAGCATCAACCCGACCGGAGGAAACCTGTTCACTCCGCCGGTGCAGGCACCGCCGGCGCCAAATGTCCCGCCCGGACAGCACCCTGGTATCAACGGGGTTCCGTAGGTCGCTGTTGCGGTACCGACTGACGGCGATCCTCGCAGCGGCGTTGCTTCTCCTCGTCATGGGGACGCGCGTCGCGTCGGTCTCCGATGACCGCACGGTCATCGGAGGGCCACTGGCGTTATTACTAGCCAGCTCAACCGATCTCGGCCCGTCCCTGGAGGGCGGTGCGCAGCTTACTGTCTCGCTGGCGGACTCGGCCCGCCCGGCGACGTTGATCGAATGGGCACGCGCACACCGTATCTCGGTGCGGTGGCGGCCTGGCGACACCTGGGCCGTCGTCGAAGGCGCCGCGCAGGATGTGGCAACTGCGTTCAACGTGCCGGTGAACGATTACCGTGGCCGCAAGGGGCAAGTCTTCTACGCGTCGCCGCGGCAGCCGGCGGTTCCCGAACCCGTTCGCGACGTCGTGACCGGGCTGGGCCGAATCCTGGGTTACACCCCGCATCATGAGGCGGGCCCGGGATTCCTGCCGCTGGACGTGCCGCGTGGAGGACTGGGCCCGAAGGCGTTGCTGGAGGCGTACAACGCCAATCCGCTGGCTGCCGCCGGCTTTACCGGCAAGGGCACAACGATCGTGTTCTTCGAATTCAGCGGATTCGACCAGGAGGACCTCGACACGTTCGCCGACACGTCGGGATTGCCGAGGTTCACGCCGGTACTGGTCGGGGGTCAGCCAGGCCCGTCGGGTGTCGAGACGGTGATGGACCTCGAAGTCGCACATGCGATTGCGCCCGACGCGCAGAAGGTGGTCGTCAACGCCAGGCCCACCGTCGAAGGGGACGGCGCGTACGAGAAAATCGGCCAGCTGTTCGAGGCGGTGGACCGGCAGTTCCCGGGTGCGGTGTGGAGTCTGTCGATTGGGTGGGGCTGCGACAAGCTGATCACCTCCACCGACCTGGCACCCGTCGCCGCTGCGCTGGCCGCCGCGCAGAAGCGTGGCACCTCCGCGTTCGACGCGAGTGGCGATGCTGCGGGCCTGGAATGCAAGGGCGGCGACGACTGGTCGTCACCTCCCGGGCAGGACGATGTCGGACTTGACGCTGTCTCGTCGCTGCCGGCGATGACATCCGTCGGAGGCACCACCTTGTCGACCGATGACACAGGGGGCTGGATCGAAGAGCGCGCCTGGGTCGACTCGCCGTTGTCGCAAGGCACCAGCGGGGGAGTGTCGGCTCTGTTTGATCGGCCTGCGTGGCAGAGCACGTTGTCTGTGCAGCGCGACATCAAGCACCGCCGTCTGGCTCCGGATGTCGCCGCGGTCGCTGACCCCTTCACCGGAGTGAGGATCGTGTTCGATGGGCAGGACGCGGTCGGTGCGGGGACATCGCAGGCAGCGCCAATCTGGGCCGCACTCGCGGTGCTGATGAACCAGTACCTGTCGGCGCATGGCGGAAAGCCGCTGGGCAACATCAATCCGCTGCTGTATCGGGTTGCGACGGGTGCGAACCGGCCCGGATTCCGCGATATCAGCCTTGGCGGAAACGCGGTCGATACCTCGCAGCCCGGCTATGACGTGGTGACCGGCCTCGGCAGCCCGAAAGTCGACTACTTGGTCCGCGACCTCTTGGACATCCAGAACGGCGTTGCTCCCCGATGACCGCCGGTATTCCCGTCATACGGTGTCCGGTATGCCAGCTGGACGTTCCCACGGGCGCGTTCTGCGGCACCTGCGGCGCGCACTTATCAGCGTCTCGCGGAGCTGGCCGCAGCGTGCTGCGACCCGAGGCGTACGCGGCGGCATCTGGCGAACACACGCTGCGGCTGTCTGTGGTCAGCTCGTTGTTTCCACACCTGCCGCAACCTTCGCGCGCACCGTTCCGGATTGCCTTGGCTGTGCTGTTTCTGGCGCTTGTCGCGTTGGGGCTGCTTCGATGGCAAGCACCGTTGATCGCGGTAAGCGCGCTGGGTTTCCCCCTGCTGTTTCTGTTCTATCTGCACGAGTCCGACATCGACGACGATCTGCCGCTGAGCTCGCTCGTGCTGACCGCATTGCTGGGTCTCGCGCTCGGTGTGGGGTGGGCCCTGCTGACCGGCGACATCGTCGCCGGGTCCTACGACGTCGCGCTGGGCGACGTGACCCCCACGGACCGCTCGATACTCGAGTCGTTGCTCATCCCAGCAGGCGGCCCTGTTCTGATGCTGCTCCCAGCGGTCGTGGTGCGCCTACTGCGGCCAGGGACACGAGAGTCGTTGGACGGGTTCGTCATCGGTGCACTGGGCGCGATGCTTTTCACCGCCGCTGCGACGCTGACACGGCTGGCTCCGCAACTGGCCACTGGAGCGACCGCTCCGGACCGGCCGGTCAGCGGACTTCTCGCCGAGGCGGGAATCAATGGGGTGGCCTCGCCATTGATCGCCGCGGCCGCGGGCGGTTTGGTCGGCGTGACACTGTGGTTCAACCGTCCCGAGGGCCAAGGTAGCCGTCCGACGGCCGTGCTGGTTGCGTTGAGTTGTCTGGTGGTGCTGTGCCTTTCGTTCGGACTCGGGTTGATTGAAGCGACCTCGGTCGCGAATGGACTTCATGTGGGGCTGCACCTGCTCGCCGCGGCTTTTGCATTGGTAGCCTTGCGAATTGGCGTGCAGATAGCGCTACTGTACGAAACTCATGACGAGGCCAACGCGGATGCACAGGTCTTGTGCCCGCACTGCGACCACGTCGTGCCGGATACCGCGTTCTGCCCCAACTGCGGTGTCGCATCGCGAGCGGCGTCGCGGACGTCGCGCACAACACGGCGCTCGCCCGCAGCGATCGGAGTTACCCGGCCGGGATACGCGCTGCCCCCAGGACCGTATGAGGCCGTCCCGCCTCATAGCACCACGCACACCCGATTGCTGACGACCGTCGGCGCAGGCGTGGCAGTCGCTGTGGCGGCAGCAGTGACAGTGTCTGAACTCGCCGCGCCGAGCGTGCCGCGCTACGTCTGTCCGCCCGATTGCGGACAGCCTCCGATCGGCAAGCCTGTCGAGACGAATCCATGGTTCACGTCCAGCGATGGCAGGTTCTCCGTGCAGTACCCGCGCGCAGGTACGGCGTATGAGGTGACGTTCGATCCCGACGGTGTGAATGTGAACTTCACCGCCGGCGACACCGGCACGATGCAGTTCCTCGGCTTGCCTGCGCAGGGCCGGACACCCAAGCAGATCGCCGAGGACCTGATCAGTGACAAATACCCGGACGCCACAACGGATTACGAGATTCCCAACGCCATGGTCGGCTATCAGCCGGGGTACGGTGTGGTCAAAGACGAGTATCCGCAGGATGTCTCGGGCACGTACACGCGGCTGCGGCTGCTGGTGATGGTCGCGATCAAGAAGAACTACGCGTTGGTCGCCGCCGCCATTGGCCCGTACCACCAATTCAGTCCCGAGTTCGGCAGCGGCCACCCATCAGGGGTCAACATGCAACTGGCCTTGGATATGGGCAAGTACGTGAACAGCTTTATCTGGCGCGAAAACTCGCGGCGCTGAACACACTTGGCGTGATTCGCCCCGATAAGGCCGGCCGTGGTGTCGAATTGACGTATGAGAACCCGGTACACAACTGCCCTCTGTGCCGCGATCGCGATGGTCGCGGGCATTCAACCAGCCACCGCCGCGGCGACGCCTGCCGAAGGGGAGATCGTCCGCACGGAGATCGCCAAGGGCACAACGGATGCTCCAATTGCAATCGTCGCGGTGGGGCAGGAGACCGCGTACTACATCCAGAATCTGCTGTTGAAACCGGCCTCCAGCAGCGGGTGGCATACGCACGCCGGACCGGAATACTCGGTTGTCAAGCGGGGCACCTTGTACGTCCAGCAGGCGCCCGGCTGCGTGCCGGTCGCGTACAACGCGGGTGATGCTGTCTTCATCCAGGCGGGAATCCCGCACGTCGTGGCGAACCGTGGTCCCGGGGACGCCGAAGCTGTTGTGACATATATACTTCCGGCCGACAACGCAGTCCGAGACGACGCGCCCGCGGCCTGCCCGTAGCGGATCGACTGGCCGCGGAGGGCTAGCCGTACGGGTTGGGTTCGTGGAACCGACCGATGATCGGGATGCGCTCGATGATCCGGTCGCGAAGCCGCGGTTGCGGCGCGGGCGGAACGTAATTCGGCGCAGGCGCGGGAGGTACGTAGGCAGGTGGAGGAACATTCGCCGGCGCGGGCGGCGGCGCCGCAGGCGGCTCGACCATCTGGATCGCGTCCGGCACGGGCGCCGTGGCCTCCACGAGCGGCTCGGCAACGGGCGGCGGAGCTTGCGGGGGTGGTGCCGCGGGCGACGATGGGGGCGCGGCCGGAACCGGTTGCGGCGCAGCCTGTGCGGCCGGTGGGGCGGCGGGCACTCGGGCAGGCTGTTCTGCAGTGGCAGCGGTATCCCGTTGGGCCACCGTCGAATTCTCATTCTGTGTCAGGCCAAGGCCGATGGCAGCGGATAGCGAGCCAACGAAGACGACCGCCGCCGCGGCCACCACAGAAATCAGCGCGCCGGTTCGCGAAGGCAGGCGCCACCGAGCGGGTCGCATGTCCAGGGTGTTGACCGCCCACGCCGAAGCCAGCGCGGCTCCGCGGGCCAGCGCCCCGTCGGCCTCCGCCGCGGTGATGACCGGTACAGCGGCACCGTGGAACGATGCCGCGATCGAATCGAGGTCGTCGGCAGAACCGAGGACGAATATCGCCTCGGGCTGGGCGTCGTGGCGATCGAGCAGCGCAAGCATGTCGTCGGCCGACGGGTCGACCCGCTCCGTCGTCACCCCGTCGGGGCTGACCATCGTGAACAGTGCGTCGTCCGGATCGACGATGCACACCGCGACGTCGGTGTACCCGCCGCGATCTGCGATGCCCAGTGCCAGCGACTCCGTGGCTTCCTGCTCGGAAACCGTGATGACATTGGCCACACCCCGGTCCGTCAGGGCGTCGAGCAAGGTCGATGCGGCCGTATCGGCCGCATCTGCCCAGGTGACGCCGACGGCGTGCAGACGGTTTTCCTGGACAGCGGCGAGCACCTCGTCAAGAGTGCCGAAATCGGCGGTGCCGCGGCAGATGGTGGCGCCCTCGGCCGTCGTGCCCTCTACCAGCACCCATCGGACGTCTGCCGACGTCATCGACAGACCGAGTACGAGGTCCACCTGGTTAGCCCCCGATCGGGATCAAGTCGGCTCCGACATTACCGCTCTAATCAAATTCACAAAAACCGTCGGTAAATCGCGCACGGTGCCCGCTTATGCCTCTAGGGTTCCAAACGTGCCTCAGATGGATCGTCGCAACATGATGTTGATGGCCGGGCTCGGTGCGTTGGCCGCCGCTATCCCCCTTCAGCAGGCCCGGGCGAACCCGGCGGACCGCGTATCACCGCCCGCTGCGCCGCCCGATGCTGCCGGCGCCTACATTTTCCAGGACGAGTTCGACGGCCCCAACGGTGCCGCCCCCGATCCGGCGAACTGGACGGTGCAGAACTGGCAGGACGACGTGTGGCCGCCGGTCCTGGGGATATACCGCGACGATCGCCGAAACGTGTTCCTCGACGGCAACTCCAATCTGGTCCTGCTCGCCACACACGAAGACGACCAGTTCTTCAGTGGCAAACTGCGCGGCAACTGGCGGGTGCCCATCGGCCACACGTGGGAAGCGCGAGTCAAGCTCGACATGACCCCTGGCCTCTGGCCCTCGTTCTGGGCGGTGAACGAGGATCCGCTGCCTGATGGCGAGGTGGACGTCTTCGAGTGGTACGGCAACGATGTCTGGCCTCCGGGAACCACAGTCCACGCCGCATCCAACGGGAAAACCTGGGAAGGGAGATCAATCCCAGGACTGGTCGACGGCGCGTGGCACAACTGGCGCATGCGCTGGGACGACGACGGGTTCAAATTCTGGCGAGATTACGTTGACGGTGCGAATCCGTACTTTTCTGTACCGCCGAAGCCCATCCCAGTCCACGGCAATACCAGCGACTTGCGGTGGCCGTTCAACAACCCCGGCTATTGGCTTTCGCCCATGTTCACCCTGGCAGTCGGTGGGCCCGGCGGCGGCGATCCTGCCAAGGGTGGTGTCTTCCCGGCAGCCATGCTCGTCGACTGGATACGAATTTGGTAGCTCACCGCTCCGCCTTGATCACCTGAACCAGGTTGAACTGCCAGCGCTCGACAAGCCGGAAGCCCAGGCCATACGGGACCGCGAAGGCAGGTGTACCGCCGAATAGCGGGCCGGGCGGCATCAGCGGATCCTGTTCGTGTGCGGGCTGCGCAGGGTCGGCCTGGGTGATGATCCACACGACGCGGCAGCCGCTCAAGGGCCCGGCGATGACCTCCGGGATGAGGTTGGTGTCAAAGATGTCGTTGCGGTCGGTCGCGCGCTGCCACAGGCTGAGATCGATCAGTTTCGTGTATGCGTCGGGGCGCGCCGCCAGCAAGGGGCGCATGGGGGCGGGCATGAACGTCACGGTGTCGTTCACCAGCAGACAGTCACCGGGGGCGGCCTTGGCGGTGACCAGATCGGCCACTTGGCTGTAGTCCATTCCGTATTTCGCGTACGGACCACGTTGCACCACAACATAATTCGGGGCGGCAGCGAGAGCGAATACGCCCGCGATGGCCGGGGCGACCCATGGCTTGGCGGCCAATGCGCCGATGCAGACGCCCAAGATCAGCGCCACCGCCGGTGCGGTGAAGCACAAGTAGCGAGGCGTGTAGATCGGGTGAACCCACGCCGACCAGACGAGGATCACCGCGGTCGGTATCACAAGCCATGCGATCGCCACGGTCAGGAGCTGTCGATCTCCCTGGACCAGTCGGGCGGATGTGCAGAGCCACAAGACAATAGCCGCCGCTACGACCAGTGCCGACACGATGGCGAACGGCGGGCTTCTCTCGAAATACTGCTGAACCGCCACATCTTCGATCGTCCGGCGCCCGATCGGTGCGATCCAGATGATCTGATGCGCTTGGCCGATGGCTTCCCGTACGAATGGCGTCACGGCAGCTACCGCTAGAACCGATGCGATGGCGAACCGTGTCAGGACCGTTCGACTGCGCACGCAGATACAGAGGAAAGCGGCGTGCGCCAACAACATCAGCACGAGATAGAGGTCGAGCAGAATCGACGACACGACGGCGATCCCATAGGCCAGCCAGACCCAAGCGGTTTTACGGCGCGTGGTGTGAACGAGCAGCACCGTCAGCCATACGGCGGCCATCATCGACAAGGCGTACGGCCGAGCCTCGATGCCTGCCCACGTCGCCCGCGGCAGGATCGCGCAGAGGATCCCGGAACTCACCGCGACGGTGCGAGACGAGAATTGCTTGCCTAACACCACTACGCCTGCCGCCGCGCCCCCGACCGCAAGACCGCTCGGCGCGCGGGACCAGAACTCCGTGGGCGGGAAGATCTGAAACCAGCCGTGCATGAGCAGGTAGTACACGCCGTGGACGGCGTCGACGTTGCCGAGCAGCCGCCACAACTGACCAAGCGATCGGCTGTATGAGGCCGAAATGGTCGCGGCCTCGTCGTACCAGAACGAGGGGCGGCCCGCTCCGCCCAGACTCACTGCTGCGCCCAACACTGCGACGATCAGCGGGTCAAGCACGGCCGGTCGCAGTCGCATCATGAGTCCCCGCCGAACACGGCGCTATGGTGCCAGAGCCGGCTGGCGCCTGTTCTGACCGGCCTGATTCGTCGTAGCCTTTCTGGCGTGGGGTGGAAAGGCCTGGGGAGCCCGTTCCGAAGCATGCCGCTGCGGATCCTGGTTGTCGGCGCAGGCGTGGGCGGCATCTCCGTTGCCAGGGGATTGTTGCGGGACGGACACCACGTCACCGTCTTCGAACAGCGGCCGGATGCACGGGCCGGTGGCGGAGCCGTCACCATCTGGCCCAACGGCGCAACAGTTCTGGAGCAGCTGGGCGTCGATATGGACGGAGCCGGTCAGCTTCTGTCCACCGTGCGGGTCGTGACGTCCGCTGGACGCCCGCTCGTCGCCTTGGACCTGACCGCGATCGTGGACCGGCTGGGGGCGTCCGTCCGCATGGTCCCGCGTCGCGTGCTGCTTGAACGACTGTTGGCCGGCTTTCCGACCGACCACATCCAATACGACCGCCGAGCGGCAAAAGTGGCCAGTACGCCCGACGGGGTGCGGGTCGAGTTCGCGAACGGGAGCGTGGTCGAGGGGGATCTGCTGATCGGTGCTGACGGCCTGCATTCGAAGATTCGTGACGTCGTCGGAGCCCGTGACGCGGAGCCGACGGGCTGGTGCAGTTGGCAGGGACTGGCGACGCTTCCGTACGTCGCCGACAAGCACGTCGCGCTCCTCGCCATCGGTGAGCACGGAAACCTCGGCCTGTGGCCGGCCGGAGGCACCGATGTGCAGTGGTGGTTCGACCTGCCGTGGTCGGACGGCTTCATCAGACCCGAACGCCCGATCGACGTGATCCGCGAGCACTTCACGGGATGGTGCGACGCGGTCGACGAAGTACTCGCAATGCTGACCGACGACGACCTCGCCGACTCGCCATACCCGCATTTTCGGCATCCGATACCCGGGCCGGGTCGAGGCCCGCTCACGTTGCTCGGCGACGCCGCACACACGATGCCGCCGACCCTTGCGCAGGGGACCAACCAGGCGCTGCCCGACACCATGGTGTTGTGCAAGGCACTCGCGGACTCGGGGAAAACCAACGGT
>Ga0134122_10004376_pt1 | contig 10484 bp, 9 predicted proteins | sample KB302_FD_96461 | JGI IMG/M metagenome (GOLD analysis project Ga0134122, IMG submission 96461) | Terrestrial soil microbial communities without Nitrogen fertilizer from Kellogg Biological Station, Michigan, USA - KB3-0-2 | ecosystem: Environmental > Terrestrial > Soil > Unclassified ... | reverse complement strand
TACCATCAGAGGAAGAAACCCCAAGCAGGCGTAAAGAGGTTCCGGTTGGCCCAGATCGAGACGATCCCCCCTGGGCGTCGTTGAAGGAGGGGAGCTTGGAGCCGATGACATCATGAAACGGATCACCGCGTTGTTTCAAACCGTCCGTTGGGGGAAGGCGCTGCTCGCTGCGACGATCGGTGCCGTTCTCTACACCGTGGTCAGGCTGCTGCTGGGGGACAAGCCGTTCTACTACGGCGAGATTCTCCTGCCCAACGCCAGCCCTACGGTCCAGACGCTCGCCGGCGCCGCGTCGGTGCTGATCAGTTGCCTCGCCTACGGCCTGGTCTTTGCGATCTTTTATGCGCCGGTCCCGGTGTGGGACCGCATCATGAAGGCGATCTTCTTCTCTTTCGTCGCCGCCTACCTCTCCATCATGATCATGCCGGGTGCATCCCCCGTCACGTTTGCCAGCTCGTGGGAAAAGTACATCGAGTTCCTGGTCTTCAGCCTGACGATGGCCCTGCTCTATACCAGCGGGCCGCTGCCGACCGTGCCGGCAGCCGCCGGCTCCGCGATCAGTAATCGCGCTTGAGGGTGGCGTCCAGGATCATCCGCGCCATCGTCACCGACAGGTTGTCCACCACCGGGCTCGCGAAGTGGCGGACGTAGGCCGCGAGGTCGTCGTCGAGCTGCTGCTTGGTGTACAGCCGGCCCTGAACGATCACCGCCGCGAGGGTGTCGAGCGCCGCCAGGTCCCGCGTCGGGTCGCGGCGGAAGAGCAGCAGGTCGGCGGGGGCTCCCTGGCGCACGGTACCCAGCAGCGGCACCTCGAGCTCCGCGGCCCCCTGCCAGGTGGCGATGGCCCACACCGCCTCGGCGGGAACGCCGGCTTCGTTGAAGAGCCGCATCTCCTCGTGCACGGCGGCGCCCGGCACGACGAAGGGCTGCGGCGTGTCGGTGCCGATGCGGAGGCTCGCCCCCGCCTCATAGAGGCGCCGTACCAGCTCTTTTTTCTTCGCTTCGGCGTCGGCCGCCCGCGCGAGGTCGGCGGCCGAGAGGTTGCGGTAGACGGCGATCCCCTCTTGCGGGTGCCAGACGACCTCGCGGTACATGCGCGGCAGCAGGCGGACGACCGGATCCCGGAGGGCGGCCGGGTAGTCGCGGTAGAGCAGGAGCTGCTGGCCCTCCACGAGCGTCGGCGTGTTGACGATGCCGTGCTCGAGGGTGACGGCGACGATGCGGTCGAGGCGCGCCTCGTCCACCGCATGCCAGTCGGTCAGCCGGTCGACGATGTGGTCCCGCTTCAGGCTCGCCGGCGGCGGTACGCCCAGGAAGTGCTGGACGTTGGGAATGAGGGCCTCCTCGTAGGAGAGCCGCGCCGGCACGTGGCCGAGCACCGGCAGGCCCCGCGCCCGGGCCGCCGCCACCAGAGCACGGATGTCCTCCACCGTCAGGTCCTCGTACGACTTGACGCAGTCGAAGCCCTTGCGGTCGAGCTCGGCCACGATGCGCGCCGCGTCCTGGGGGCCCGACATGTGCACCGAGTTGGCCCAGCGCGGCTGGCCGCCGTCGATGAAGGGGCCGCAGGCGAAGATGCGGGGGCCCGGGAAGTCGCCGGCCGCGATCCCCGCACGGGCGCCGGCCACCCCCGTGCCGTCGGCGTCTCCCACGTCGCGCACGGTGGTCACGCCGTGGTCGAGGTTGAGCAGACAGGCCAGGCCGCTGAGCTTCAGGACGTTGCCCGGCGGCAGGTGGTGGTGCAGGTCGAGCAGCCCCGGCAGCAGGTAGGCGCCGGCATAGGGGGACGCCTCGCCGCCGGCCGCCGCCGGCTCGATACGGACGATTTTGCCGTCGCGGATCGTCACCGTCTGCCCGGCGCGGCGCTCCACGCCCGGGGTGATCACCGTCACATCGCGCAGCACGATCTCTGCGCCGGCGGTGTCGGGGGCGGCGGCCATCGCCGCGACCTTGGTCTCCGGGGGTCTGAATTCGATCCAGAAGAAGAGGAGAAGCAGCAGGAGAACCGCCGCAGCACCGAGCCCGAAACGCAGCAGACGTTTTTTCATCTCGAGGCGAAGCGGAGCCGCCCTCCCGGATCAGCGAATCCATCCCGGACCCGCTGGCGCCAGATCTCGAATTGCGTCTTCTCCCCCTCTGCCGGCAGATCCCGCAACGCGGCTTCCGCCCGTTCGGCGGCGGCCTCGGCGGAGAGGCCTGCGAGCACGCGGCAGGCCATCTCCGTCTCCAGCGTGGGATTGCCCGCCCGCTGCCGGGCCCAGGCGGAGACGGTCACGCCCTGGCAGAGCTGCGGCCGGTAGGAGCCGGCGGCCTCGGCGAGGGCGGCCATCCGCTGCCGGTCCACCCAGCCGGTGTAGGAGCAGGCGATACCGAGCCCGCTCCAGAGGTCCGGCCGGCGGGCGGCGTCGAACGCTCCCACCGCCGCCGCGACGCTCGCAACCTCGGCACCGCAGGTGAACCAGAGGCTGCGCCCCAGCCCCACGTCGTAGGACCGCAGCGCCGCACCGCTGAGCCCCGGCGACCGCCGCCTCTCCACCCGCAACGGCCGCCGGGTCAAGCCTTCGAAAAATCCGTAACCGTCCAGCGCCGCCCAGCGGAGAAACGGATCGAAGCGCCGCACCAGGAGGTCCGCCGGGAAGGGCCAACGGCCGAGCATCCAGCCGGCCCCGACGTGCATCATGTAGGCGTGGGGCGCTCCGGGGCCGGCGGTGAAGCTCCGAAAGTGCCGTCCCCGTCCAAAGGCAAGGATGTCGAGGGCGGCGAGGCCCAGCCCCGCGCCTTCGAAAGCGAAGCCGGCGAGGCCCGTCGGCATGGCGCCGAGCCGCGCCGTGAGCCGCGAGGTCGAGCCCTCTTCCAAGGCGGCGTGGAGGCCGGCCTGGAAAGCGTCCACGACCGGCACCATGCGCGCCCGCAGCTCGCCCCGTCCGCCCTCCAGGGCGAGCCGCGCCAGCTTGGTCTCGCGAACCCCCAAACAGATGGCGCGCCGCCGCAGCCGCCCGAGCCTCGGGGCGGGAGGGTCCTGCCGCGGCGCTCCATCGTCTCCAGAGCGAGTCACCGACCCACCTCCTTCCGGTAAGCCGTCTATCCGCAATCCTCCCCCGAGTCTCCGGAAGGGTCAAGCCGCATGCGCCGCTGGTCTTTGCGAACCGCTGCGCAAGGCGCTCCAGGTCCACAGAGCACCGGCGAGATTGATGACACCAAGGATCCAGAGTCCCGGCTGCGTCAAGCCCGCCAGCACGAACGCGCCCAAGACGAGGAAGCCCGAGGCGCGCAGCGGGACGGACCAGGTTATGTAGGGCCGGAGCTCGGAACGTCCAGCGATGAGGGCAGATGCGCCCAGAACGAGCATGGGCACTCCGGCCACGCGAATCCAGACCTCCATCGTGGGCGGGAGCAGCAACAACCCCAGAACCCGATTCGGGATCAGCACGAAACCCGCGGCGAGCGCCACTGTGAGGCAACCAAAAACAAAGACGGTCTTTGCGGGATAGCTCATGCGAGCGCCTCCCGGTGCGGACCATTGGCCCAGCGACTCACGGCGCAAGGCGCTCCAAGTCCACAACGCACCGGCGAGGTCGAGAATGCCAAGGAGCCATAGTCCCGGCCGCGCCAGGCCCACCAGCACGAACGTACCGAAGAAGACGATGACCAAGGCGCGCAGCGGTACGGACCAGGTCATGTAGGGCCGGAGCTCGGAACGTGAAGCCACGAGGTCGTTGGCGCCCAGATTGAGCAAGACCAATCCTGCCACGCGAATCCAGACCTCGGTGGTTGGCGGCATCCGGAGCAACCCCAGAACCGGATTCGGGAACAGAACGAGGCTGGCGCCGAGCGCCAGGATGTAGCAACCAAAAGCGAAGACCGTCTTGGCGGCATAGCTCATGCGCACTCCTCCCTAATCTGAAGCAGTGAGATAATGAGAGCTTACGCCACCTCTGAATTGGTGTCAATCCCCGTGAAGCCGGTCGCCGTAGTGCTTCTCGACCAGCCCACCGCCCTCGGTCACCTCGACGATGCGGCCGCCGGCGACGCCTTGGAACCGCTGCACGCTGTGCGACGCCGGCCACTGCACCGTCATCTCGTCGACGTGGCCGGCATTGCCGAGGCCGAAGTGGAGGCGCAGGGAGTTCTGCGAGGCGTAGCCGTCGCCGAGCACCACCTCGCGCATCTGCTGCTTGCCGCCCACCTTGATGGTGACGCGCGCGCCGACGGCGTCGCGGTTCGAGCGGGTGCCGACCAGCTCCACCTCCAGCCAGTTGCGCCGCTGGCCGACCTCGTTGCGCAGCAGCGCGTGGCGGCCGGCATAGGCTTCCACCGCGATATCCATCACGCCGCGGTTCCAGAAGTCGGCCACGGCGACGCCGCGGCTGTTGAGCACCAGGTCGGTGCCGGCCGGACGGCCGATCTCGCGGAAGGTGCCGTCGCCCTCGTTGCGCAGGTGGCGGTTGCGCTCCCAGCCGTGCCAGGAGCGCCGGCCGTAGTACTTCAGATCGAAGAACTTCCCCGTCTTGTACTCGTCCTGATGGCCCACCACGGCATTGAAGAAGTCGAGCTCGGCCTCGGTGTCCTTGTCGTTGTACATCCAGCCGTCGGCGGCGTAGATGTCCTGCCAGCCGTCGTTGTCGAAGTCGGCGAAGGAGGCACCCCAGAACCAGCCGATCGGGGCCGCACCGGCCTTCGCGGTCACGTCCGCGAACGTGCCGTCGCCGCGGTTGTGCAGCAGGTTGTTGCCCGAGGCCATCTGCCGGAAGACGTCGGGGAAGCCCATGCCCGACTGCCGCATGATCTGGAGGTAGAGCCCCATGTCGCTGCGCCAGGTCCCCTGCAGCCAGGAGTTGGCGATGTGCCGCCCCACCGTCGGATAGCCGGCGAACCAGGCGTGCTCCGAGCGGATGTTGGTGACGTAGACGTCGAGCCGGCCGTCGTTGTCATAGTCCCCGAACGAAGCGTTCATGCCGGCGCCGTAGGCCAGCGCTCCGGCCCCGACCGTGACGTCCGTGAACGTGCCGTTGCCCTCGTTGCGATAGAAGGTCTTGCGGCCGAAGTCGTTGGCGATGAACAGGTCGGCGTCGCCGTCGTTGTCGTAGTCCCCCCACACGGTGCCGAGGGCAAGGCCGCGGTCGCCGACCCCGGCCTGCTCGGTGACGTTGGTGAAGGTGCCGTCGCCGTTGTTGCGGTAGAGCTGGTTGGGCTCGCCGTTGCGGGCGTAGAAGGTGGGAGGGATGTCCTTGCGCGGATCGAGGTAGCGGCCGACGTACAGATCGAGGTCGCCGTCGTTGTCGTAGTCCGCCCAGGAGGCCACCGTGGTGCAGATGTCCGGGCCGAGGCCGGAGCGGGCCGTCACGTCGGTGAAGACGCCGTGGCCGTCGTTGTGGAAGAGCTGGTTGGCCTCGAACGTGCGGCTGACGTAGAAGTCCTTGAAGCCGTCGTTGTCGTAGTCGGCGAAGACGCCGACCGAAACGCCGTCGAGCCCGGCGAGGCCCGCCCGGGCGGTGATGTCCTCGAACGTGCCGTCGCCCCGGTTGCGGAACAGCTTCGAGTCGACGCCGTCCGGGATGAACAGGTCGTAGAAGCCGTCGTTGTCCACGTCCGCCACGCTGATGCCCGAGCCGCCGAAGAGATTCAGCCGGTAGTGCAGATTGTCGGTGAGGAAGCGCGGGTAGAAGCGGTTGACGAAGCCGACTCCCGCCGTGGCCGCGACGTCGGTGAACTGCGGCTTGTCGCCGATCAGCCGCTCGCCGTCCAGCGGCCAGACCTCGCGCAGGCGCGGCCCCTCCGGCGTGACGGCGAAACGCGCCTTGAAGTGCCCGCGGTCGATGCCGGCCTGGCTGTGCCCCACCGGCGTGCCGATCAGCTCGTAGCGCACGGTGGCCAGCAGCTCGTCGGATCCCCACTCGTCGAGCCAGTGGAGATGGAGGCCCACCTCGTCGATCGAGGAGAAGCCCGCGAGGTACTGCCGCCACTCGGCGACCGCTGCCCCCCGGTCCTGAGCGCCGGCGGCGGCGGTGAAGCGGAGCGCCGTGATCCCATCTTTCACCTTGACCGGCCGGAGCCGGGTGAGCCCCAGGGGACGGCCGCTGAAAGAGGGGCTGTAGAAGCCTTCGATCGCCGCGGCGTCCCGGCCCTTGGCCGCATGGGCCATGCCGTCGAGCGCCGTCACCAGGCTCCGCCCCGCGAGGTAGAACCGCTCTCCTCGCCAGGAGAGGTATCTGAGGACCAGCCAGGTGCCGAGCACCAGGATGAGGGGAAGCAGGAGACCGAAGATCAGCAGCTTTTTCCGGCGGGACCAGCTCCGCCCGACGGCTCTGACGGGCGCGGCAGTTTTGTCGGAGACGATGGATCTTTGAGATTTCGAAGGACTTACGGAGAGGTCCACAGCAGCCCCCTTTCACAAAGCTATACTCCGTATGATCCGCTCTGCGACGAAGTCGCCCGCCGGACCCGGAAGCGCACTTTCACTATTGGTTAAGGTAGAAGAACCCTCGGTTGTTGTCAATCGGACGTCAGACTATCGTATGGGCCTTCAGTCCGCTAGGCACGAAGATTGCAAAAATAGCGAAGGAAGATCTCGTGCGGCGCAGTTTGCGGCACACCCGGACTGTCAGGCGATTGGCCAGGAGGAGGGCAGAGGAATGGACGCGGATACGCTCACTCGCACCAAGGATCTGATCGAGAAGTACGAAGGCCGCAGGCACTTCGCGGCGGCGGACGGCGAGCATCGCCCGGTGGTCGGCGTGGGATTCGATCTCGAGCGGCCGGATGCGCGGCAGAGGATCGAAGCTCTCGGCCTCGATTTCGGCGCGGTCCGCAGCGGCCGCATCGCGCTGAGCGATGCGCAGATCGACGCCCTGTTCGACGGCGACGTGCGCAAGGCCGCCGCGGAGGCGCGGCAGCAGCTCGCCGGCTTCGACGACCTCGCTCCCGACCGCCAGGCCGCCGTCACCGACATGATGTTCAACCTCGGCGCCGACGGCTTTTCGGAGTTCCGCAAGATGGCCGGCGGCATCGAGAGGCCGGACTGGCGGCTGGCTCCCGGCAGCGCGAAGAAGCCGCGCACCGTCATCCTCGACGACGAGGACAGCTAGTTGAGCCCGCCGCTGCTCGTCGTATGGCCGGAGTATCCTCCTGCCATCGGGGGGATTCAGGTCCACGGGCTCGAGTTCGTGCGCTTCCTCCAGTCCCGTGCCGTGCCTTTCGTGCTGTTGACGCGCGTTCCCCAGTCTGCCGCAATGGCGCGCGAGGCTGCCGAGTTCGATGCCCAGGCGGGGATCGCGCCACGGCGCATCCTGCCGCGCGGCGACTTCGGCAAGGCCCTCGACTTGCTGCGGGAGCTCACCCGCGCCCTTCGTCCGGCGGCCGTCTTCTCGTCGCAGATCGCGTACGCGCCTGCTTTCGGGGATGGCTGCCGCGTGGTCTGCCGGAGCGCGGGCAACGACGTGCTGCGTCCCTGGGTGGGGCCTTGCGACGTCTCCTACGCGGAGATGCGCGACCTTTCGGAAGCGCAGCAGCAGCAGCGCCTGGCGGCCAACGCGGAGTGGCTCCGCCGCGCCGCAACGGCTTGCGACGAGGTCGTCTGCAACAGCCAATGGACCGCGGAGTGGCTGCGCTCGCTCCTCGGCGTCCCGACGGTGGTGATCACCGGCGGCGTCGATACGAAGCGCTTCAAGCCGTTGAACAGGGAGCGTTTCCGGGCCCATATGCCCGGGCTCGGCCGCGGCGCGCTCGTCGTGGTGGCGGCGCGGCACGTGCTGAAGAAGGGGATCGACGTGGCGCTTTCGGCTTTCGCCCGGCTCGACCGCGAAGCCCGGCTCGTCATCGGCGGGCGCGGGCCGGAGACGCCGCGGCTGATGGCGATGGTCAAAGACCTGGGGATCGCTCGGCGGGTACGGTTCATCGGCCCCGTGGCGCACCGCGCGATGCCGTGGCTCCTCGGCACCGCCGACGTGGTGCTGACGCCGAGCCGCACGGTCTACGATGAACGCCGCTACGGATTCGATCACGAGACCATGGGCCGGGTGGCGTGCGAGGCCGCCGCTTGCGGCACGCCGGTGGTGGCCTCCCGGTGCGGCGGCATCCCCGAAGTGGTGCGGAACGGCGAGACCGGCCTGCTGGTCGAGCCGGAAAACCCCGAGGAGCTCGCGGCCGCGGTGCAGCGGCTCATCGACGATCCTCCCTTGCGCCAACGGATCGGCGCCGCGGCGCACCAATGGGCGTTGGAAACGCTGAGCTTCGAATCGGTGAATCAGGCGACGTTGTCCAGGCTCGTTTGACGGGGACCCGCGGCCTGCCGCCCACGCTGCTATCATCGTCCTCCGATGCCTCCCGACCTCCGGCTCGCCGATCTCCCGCCCACGGTCTATCTGTTCCCCGTCGACGGTTTCATCCTGCTGCCGGAGACGACCTTGCCGGTGACGATCACCGATCCCCGAAGCCGGAAGATCCTGGAGGCGGCGGAGGCGGCCGGCGGCTATGTCGGCGTCATCCAGACCCGGCAGCAGGAGAAGGTAGCCGCTCCCCGCTTCTTCGCCGTCGGCTGCCTGGGGCACATCCGCTCGCTCGACAGGGAAGAGGAAGGCGTTCGCGTCACCCTCGAGGGCGTGATCCGCTTCCGCGTGCGCGAGGAGCTGCCCGGGGGCGACGATTTGCCGCGAGCCGCCGTCGTCTATGAGGAGTTCGAGCGGGACCTGCTGCCCGTCGAGGAGGATCTGACGGGCTGGGATCTGGAGGGCTTCAAGGCCGCCTTGCTGCGGCTCGGCCAGCTCCAGACGGGCCGCGATACCACGCCGCTGGAGTCGATGAGCCCGCATCAGCTCGTCCGGGTCATGGCTCAGACCGCGCCGCTGGCCGCCGCCGAAAAGCAGGCCCTGATCGAGACACGGAGCTTCCGCGAGCTGCTGGAGCTGTTGTTCCAGCTCCTCGCCCTGAACTTCCTCACGACGACGCCCGATACTTCGCCGCCGTACAAAACGAACTGAGGTCGCGATGCCCCAGAGAGTCTGGGATGAAGACGATCCCGTAAAACCGGAAGAGATGCCGACCATCCTTCCTTTGTTCCCCCTGGACCAGCCGCTGCTGCTGCCGGGGACGGTGGTACCCTTCGCCGCCGAGTCGCTCGGCGACCGCAACCTCGTCGACGACGCCATGGCGGCCGACCGCTACGTGGCCATCGTCCAGCCGCTGGAGGAAGGCACGCCCGCCGCCCGCTCCCAGGAGGGCCAGCCGGGGATCTACTCGGTCGGCTGCGTCGGCTACATCGGCGAGTGCCACGAGACCGACGTGGACCGCTACCTGGTGCTCGCTGGCGGCCTGATCCGCTTCCGCGTCCTCGGCGAAGCGCCCTGCGACCGCGGCTACCGCCGGGTGAACGTGGACTACAGCGAGTTCCTGGACGATCCCGAGACGGTGGACAAAGACCTCGAGTTCCCGCGCCTGCGCGACCTGATCCGCCGGCGGGTCGAAGCCAACGAGTCCGAGCTCGACCTGTCGATCATGGACAACATGGCGGGCACGGAGATCGTCACCGCCATCGCCCACGCCATACCCCTCTCCCCCGCCGAGCGCCAGGTCCTCATGGAGTCGCCCAGCCTGCGCGAGCTGGAGGACATCCTGCTCGGCTTCATGACCGGCCCGGGCGGCATGCCCAGCTTCGACAACATCTCGCTCTGGCGTCCGCCGAGCTGAGGGGCGGCGGATCTACCGCAGCCGGTTGCGCCAGACCCGCCAGTCGTCGTTGAGGAAGACGCTGAGGACGAGGATGAAGCCGCAGGCCACCGCCAGCAGGAAGAGCAGCATGGCGATGCCGGGATAGCCGAAGAGGGTGAACGAGGTCCGCACCTGCATCAACAGCGCCGCGCCGACGATGAGGGCCGCCAGCACCAGGCCCAAGGCGATGCGGTTGGCGATCTTCTGCAGGTTGTCCATCAGGCGCGTCTCGTCGAAGGCGTCCACCTTGACCTGGATCTTGTTGCCGGCCAGGTTGTCGAGAACGGCGTTCATCCGCGCCGGCAGGTGCTGGAGGAACTCCTGCAGCTCGAGGGCCGAGGCGAAGAGGGTGGCCGGCGAGAGCTTCTTCAGCATGTGGCGGCGCATGATCGAATCCGAGTGCCGCCGCACCGTCTGGTTGGGATCGAAGCCGGGGTCGAGCGCGCGAGAGGACTCGTCCAGGTGCAGGAGGGCCCGGCCCATCATGGTCAGCTCCGGGGGAGGCCGGACGCCGTTCGCGGCGGCCAGCCGGGTCAGGCTGATGAGGACGCCTCCCACCTGGACCTGCTCGCCCGAGACGTTCTGATAGCTGCCCACGAGATCCGCCACCTCGCGCTGGTACCGCGCCTCGTCGCGATCGTCGAGCAAAGTGCCGATCTGCAAGGTGATCTGCGCGGCCTGCTGCCCTTGCCCTTCGGTGACGGCGAGCAGGAGCTTCAAGAGCTGCTCCTGCATCGCCGGATCGATCCGCGCCACCATTCCCAGGTCCAGCAGCGCCAGCC
>Ga0134122_10004373_pt1 | contig 10489 bp, 21 predicted proteins | sample KB302_FD_96461 | JGI IMG/M metagenome (GOLD analysis project Ga0134122, IMG submission 96461) | Terrestrial soil microbial communities without Nitrogen fertilizer from Kellogg Biological Station, Michigan, USA - KB3-0-2 | ecosystem: Environmental > Terrestrial > Soil > Unclassified ... | reverse complement strand
CTTGGCGACGTTGTCGGCGTCTGGTTTCTTGGTCGGCAGTATCCTGCCGTCGAGCGCCTGTGTCCGCCACCACAACGGTTTCGAACTCGGCACCTGCATGCGAATCTCCAGCCCGACGCGCAGCGGCCCCTCGAGCAGCGAGAGGCCGCCGCGCTCCATGACGATCTGCCCTGCATGGGCAAGCCGTCCTTCGTAGTTCACTGTCTTTTGAGGCGTGAAGGGGCGGTGCCCCTCCTCGGTGAAGCGCACGCGCTGCTTGCCGAGCGGAGCGCCGGCCAGCACGATCCTGATCACGTGTGGTGATCGCGCAGATAGTCGCCGACGAGGAGATTGGCGACGGTGCGGCATTCCAGGTCGAGGTCTTCCGGGGCGCGGTCGAGCAGCAGCCACAATTCGGAAGCCCTCTCGTAGAATGGTCTTAAGGTGTTGTTTTCACCCCGGTTTCTGTTGACTGTGACGTCCTTGATGCCGTCACAGCAACGGTCGAAAGCTTCGATCCACGCCCCTCGGTCATGACTTGGGTTATCCCTCATTGTTGCGCGCTCCTGACCCGCCCTCTCCGGCTGTGTCCGTCAAACGTTCAAAGACGTGTCAATCTTCCCGTCGGACCTGAGACTGACCATCATACAACCTGTGGCTGCTGGGACACAATCTGCAACCAAGTTACCGAACCGTAAGATTCTCTGAATTCCTTCCGCTGGGAAAATGACATACACTGACGGTTCGTCAACGTACGAATTTAACGCCCTGTCCCCGGCTGAGATCAAGGTGGAAAATTCACTGCTGTCATACAAAATTCACTTGACACCGTATGACGCCGACCTTACGTGTGACATACATTCCAAGCCGTGGGGGCTGGGGATGCGACAACCAACGCAAACCACCGACGAGGTTTTTAATGGCAAGGAACAAGATGGCGGTCACCTCAGACGCGCCTGGGAACCGGGTGACTGAGGACGCACCCCGGCACCTGTCGAAGCAGGAATTCGGGCGGAAGCTCCACAAGCTGATGCTGGAGAAGGGCATGCACCACGCCGAGCTTGCCCGTCGCGCCGACCTGCCCCGGAACAATATCAGCACGTACATCAACGGTCGCTCGTATCCGACCGAGCAGAGCCTCAACAAGCTCGCCAAGGCTTTGGGAGTAAGGCCCGACGAGCTTCTGCCTAACCGGGCGGAGATGGCGATCCGCGGCGAGCAGATGCCTGACCTGTCCATGAAGACCTCCATCGCCGACCCCGGCCAGTCGTGGCTGATCATCAACCGGCTGGTGCCAACCGCTCTGGCTGCCAGAATCATCACGATGCTGGAAGAGGAGCGGGCGAAGGATCAGGGTAAGTAACTGTAACACAACGTAAAAACCAACAAGGACACCGAGCAATGCCTAAGACCCACATCCGGCTCGAACGCGACAAGAGCACCGGAGTTTTCTACGCCCACTACCGCGAGTTCGACCACGGTGGCCGCAAGTCGATGAAGACCAAGGACGAGGCCGAAGCCCAGCTGGTCTTCGCCGACTTCCTGCGTGACGCCGGCAACGACAAGGAAATGAAGGCCAAGGGCGTCGTCTACACGGTCGAGTACTGCTGGGGCGAGTACACGCGGAAGAAGCTCTCCAAGGGCCGCAGCCAGAGGCGTGCCACCTACAAGTGGGACGCCTTCATGAAGGGCTTCTTCGGCAAGCTCACCCCGGAGGAATGCACGAACCGCAAGGTCGAGGAGTACGTCGAGGCGCGGCTCAGCGGCAAGATCGTCAACCGCCGGGGCACCGTGCCGCAGGAGCCGACCGTGCGCGGCGAGGTCGAGTTGCTGCGCTTCTGTCTGAACTTCTGCTCGCACAAGGACCACAAGCAGGAGCTTTTCTCCAACGATCTGGTCAAGCCGTGGGACAAGCCGAAGGCCGGCAAGCCGCGCGACCGCTACCTTGAGCTTGAGGAGATCGACGCGCTCTACGCCGCCGCGCGCAAGATGCGCAAGCCGGGTGAAGAGCACCTGATGACCCGCGCCGAAGCCTTCCTGCGGCTGGCCTTCGCCACCGCCGCCCGCGAAGACGCGATCAAGGGCCTGACGTTCGACCCGCGCCGGGTGAACTTCCAGACCCGCAGCATCGACCTCGATGACGGCGAGCGTCTGGAGGGCGATAAGGGGCGTGCCGCCGTCTACATGAACGACGACCTCTTCGTCATCCTCAAGCAGCTGCTGGCGCAGAGCGACCAGTCCATCCCGCTCGCCAAGCGCTACGTGCTCCCCGGCCCGCGTCACGCCTCGGTGTGGTCGACCATCCAGCGCATCGTCTACTACGCTGGCCTCGCCCCGGAAGGCTGGACGCTGCCGACGCGCAACCAGCAGCCGAAGAAGACCGGCATCAGCGCCCATACGCTGCGCCACTCGGCTGCGACCCACATGGCGATCAACGGCGTGTCGCTGTTCAAGATCGCAAAATATCTGGGCAACTCGGTCGAAATGGTCGAAAAAGTGTATGCTAAGTACCAGCCCAAGCACCTGCAGGAGGAGGCCAACATGCTGAACCGGGGCACGTTGCATCTGGTCAAGAGCACTGGAGTCGCGCCATGATTGTCTACAACGTCTTGAGACGGTGGTTTACAGAGAAGGCAGCCGCGCAGGCCTACCGCAAGGCGGAGGGCCTCAAGCCCTCCGCGCTCGCCAAGGTCACGGTGAACAGCCGTGACGATCTGGCGGCGCTGCTGAACGCGCTGTGCGAGCCGAGTGGCCCCGCCGCGCTGCAGGGCGTGGCCTCGCCGGAAGTGCTCGACCGGGCGTGGATCGACCCCAAGACCGACATCAGCGAGGTGCCGACCTTCCTGCTGAAAGGCAGGCCGGAATACGCCGACGAGGTCAAGCGGCGCGAGCAGGGCGGCGTCTTCGGATGACCTATGTGCCCGTCGTGGAGGTCAGCATCATAGATCCGAACGGGGATGTGGCCCCGTTCGTGCTGACCTTCTACGGCGTGCCCTACGAGGACTTCATGATTGTGCCCGGAGGCGGGAACCGGGTGTACGAGGCGCTCCACCGGAGAGGCCTCCATGGCTACGGGGCGAGCCCATTCTTCATCCGGCGGAGGAGGTTCCCCGGTGCGCATGCCCGACCTCAAGAAAGTCGACCATCTTGGCCCCCTGACGATCCCGCTGCATGGCCTGCACGCGATGGCCCTGTCGAGCGCGGAGGAGACGTTCCGCCTGAAGGGCGAGCACCCGCCGACGTTTCTCGTCGCCGCCGGCACCGACGTCTACTGGATTGAGGAAAGCTGGGACTCGAACGAGGAGCGCGGCTTCAAGTTCTCGCTGATGCGCGTGGTGCTCGCCATGATGGGAGCCCGCGCCTATTCCTTCATCAGCGAGGTCTACGTCGCCGCGATGACGGTCGAGGAGGTCGAGAAGTACGGCCAGCCTAACGAGCTTGCCGATCTGCCGCGCGACCGGCGCGACGAGATGCTCTGGATCGACAGCTGGGACCGTCAGGGCGCGAACTACGGCTCCACCTACCTGATCACCCCGGCACGGCCTCCTGCCCGCCAGCGGCCCTTCCTGGGCCCGCGCGTGGAGCAGGAATACGACGTGATGGTCGGGCGTGCTTCGAACCTCTTCCAGCCGCCCAAGGACATCCCCTGATGCGCGACATGGTGTGGACCTGTCGCGACGGTCGGCAGCTGCTCGTCTCCGAGATGAGCGACCAGCACCTCGCCAATTGCGTCCGCCTGATCCAGCTGACCGGCTGGCGGCGGCGCTACCTCGACCGCCTGCTGCTCGAGCTAGACATCCGCCGGCTGGGGCTTCGCCCATGACCCCGCGCAAGCTGCTGTTCAACAGCCTGACGCCAATAGGTGACCTGATGATCAAGGACGACCAGCTGGAAGCGAAGCGCGTCAGGGACCGCCGCAAGGCGCTCCTGATGGTGTCGAAACGGCAGCCGCGACCCGGCGTGCAGGGCACGCCCAAGGCGAGCGCGGCAAGCCTGCCGGCAGTGTCAATCCAGAAGGGAGCGAAGAGCGATGCGCGCGATTCTGATCGACCCGACGATTGAGGGCGGACTGGTCACCGAAGGCGACTTCGACATCGAGCGCGGCGACGTCCGTTCGCTCTACAAAATCCTCGGCGTCGACAACATCGAGCGCGCCGGCCCCTTGCCTAATAACGACATGGTCTATGTCGACGGCTACGGCTTGCTGAAGCCCGCTCCCAGGTTTTTCTCCCTCATCGAAGGCTGGCACGAACCGCTCGCCGGAAGAGGCCTCCTGCTCAGCGACACGCGCGGCGGCTACCTCGCCTCGCCGCGGACCTCGCTCGCCCAGGCGCAAGCTGCGGTGAGCTTCCCGGCCATCGAACTCGTCGGTTTCGAGCCGTTCGATGAGATCGTCAGGACGCCGGATGGCGGCAACCTCTATGTCATGGGTTCACACGCTGTCTTCCGCCAAAAGCAGTGACGTGATACGTGACAGCATACACCAGAATCCGGGGTGACCCGGATGCACGTCACCGGGGCTGATGGCATGTTCGTCGGCAGCAATCGGTCCCGGTGACAGCGGAGGCAAACTCGTGACCGGCACCCCCTCGATGGACGACAAGGCGACCCCGTCGCCACCGACGCTGACGGTCGAGGAGTACGAGGCGATCAAGCACAAGGGCCTCGGCCCGCGTCCGATGCCGACCTATGGCGAGAAGCTCCCGGCGAAGTCGAAGGTGTCGAGGCCGGCGGCGGAGACGGCGCCCTACCAGCCGCTCAAGACGTTCCGCGAATGCCAGCTGGAAGCCGCGATCAACGTCGCCGAGCGTCTCCGCCTGGTATGGGAAAAGGCCAAGGCGGCGAAGGAGGCGATGATCGCCGACGCGGTCGCCACCAAGAGCAGCCTGCCCAACAATTTCTGGCTCGAGGAGCACCGGGCCCGCGCTCACTACGGCGCTGCCCTGCAGCTGGTCGAAGCGCTCTCCTGATGGTTGTGAGACGAGTTGGGACTCACTTGGGACTCGTGGAGGCCCCTACAGGTGCGATTGGGACGTTTTTGTCGCTTCATACGTAACATACACAGCGCTGTAACCCTTGGAAATGTTGGTTTCTGTGTATGTTCACTGTCCCGATAAGGAGCTTCATGCAATTCCTATATGCATTAATTTCTCCTGTAGTTTCAAGCATTTACGCACCTGCAACCAAAACACTTGGGACTTTTCTGGGACTCTTAGCTACTAGGCCGTGTTTTTTGCAACCCTGTGTGGCATACATAGTCACGGTTCGTTCTCTCGCTATGGCATACGCAGCAGTTTATATGTGGCATCCACAGTGAGGATAAAAATGAATTCGAGTTCATGTCGGGAAACCGTCGAGACGGTCATGGGCGAGGTCTTCTGGTCGGACGACAATTGGGCGACCGTCTGGAAGCTCGCCCTCGGCGGGCAAGGCGGCGAGCGCAAGGTGAAGGGCAAGGACGCCGACCGGGCGCGCTACCTCGCCATCATGAAGTACGGAGGAGGCCGCGATGACAACTGACCGGGTCGTGGAGTACGCCCGCACCTGCTTCAAAGCCAGCGTCGAGTCCTTCCTTGACGACCCTCACGGCATGCTGTCGACCGGCTCCGAATGGGCTACTCCAGTGGCTGAGTATGTCGAGGAGTGCCGGCTGCTGGCGCACGACATGGGGCTGGACTTCGACCAGCTGCTCGCGACCATGGGCACGCCCCACGAGCGCGAGCGTGTACACAAGCTGATGGACGCAGCCGGATGTCCTGTGTATGCTGCGAGTCCGTCATAACGACGTAGATCGTGTTGGCGTTTGGGGCTCCCGGCGGACATACGCTGCCTCGTCCGTCGGGGCTCCCCCGGTTCCCCTGAGATGCTTGAACACTACATCCTCGACGCCGAGCATCACGTGGTCCTAGAGCCCGACCTGCTGACGTGGGCGAGGTTCATGGAGGAGCACGAGCGCCGCATCGTGGAGCAGACCGAGACGAAGCTCTACTGGGTGTCGACCGTCTTCCTCGGCCTCGACCACGGCTGGCACTCGCGGCGCAACCTGCCTGTCGTTTTTGAGACGATGACGTTCGACCTCAAGCACGTCGTGAAAGAGGGACTCGGCGACCGCCTGATGCGCGTCCGCGAGGAGGCCGATCTCCCCGACTGGTCGTTCGACCGCTATTGCAGCTGGGACGACGCGCTGACCGGCCACCGGTCCATCGTCGGTCGCCTGCACCGCATCGAAGCAGAGGCCGAGAAGGTAGCGACATGAAGAGGTGGGATGATGAGCGTCCTTACGACACGCGGAAAGACCGTCGCGCTAGAAGGGCTGAGAGAGCGGCGAGCGCATTACCTGAACCAGCCCCTGCCAAGGAACGAGTCAATGCCGGCGGGCAGCCCGATGGTCTACGCCTGCATCGGCTGCGGGGCGCCGATCTGGATGCCAGAAACATGGATTTCGCGACCCGACTGCTGCGCCGAATGCGGAGCGCTCGCAAGGCTAGGCTGGCTTGAGTGAGGAACATCGGGTTCCTCCTGTTCTGGCTCGCCTTCGCGGCCCTGTGGGGCGTGGCGCTGTTCTACGTGTCGAGGGTGCCGTGAGCTACTGCCGGGTGATGACCGACGACGGCGTGCGCGGCGGGCCGCACCGGTTCCTCTATCAAGGCCAGGACGCGAAAGAAGCGGTCGCCGCCTTCCTTGCGTGCCTGCCCAAGCAGGGCGAGGTGATCCTCGAATACGACAGCCATGTCGTCACCGACGAGCCGGCGCTCGTCATGCGCCGGATGAGCGACGGCAAGACGCTGGCGGCGATGTGGGGTGTCGACTGGGAGCAGTGGGAGGAGATCGTTGGAACTGACTGACATGGTGACCGAAGAGCAGCTGGGCGAGATCGACCGGGGCTACTGCCCTGACTGCCACGGTCGGGGCTTCGTGATCGGCCCCATGGCGCTGCCGTCGCCGCAGGGCGCCAACATCAATATCGAGTGCGCCAACCTCGCCTGCCGCTCGCGCTTCGCCGTGGCGTTCTACGCCTCGCAAGTGCTGTACGGCGTGCGCATCGAGAAGCAATCGGAAGGAGGCCATTCGTGGCGCTCCGACCCCAAGAGGTCCGCGGTCAACTAAGGCATTGTTGACCGCCACCTAGGCCGGTCCTTCGGGACCGGCCCTTTTCGTCAGTGCCCCCACAGCCACCAGCCAATCGACACGCCGACGCCGATCCATGCGATTGTCATGACGATGCCGGCGACGACCACCTGCTTCGTGGTGATGCCGAAGGGGTCTTCGGTCACGAGATCAACTCGCCGTTCTGGGTGACCTCTAGTTCGATCTTGACGTCGTCGGGCGTCTCAAGGTCGAGCTTGACCTTCACCGTGCGCATCTCAGGTTCCGGCCCCGGTGCAGGCTCCTCGCTCGCCGGCCCGAACCAGGCGGCGCAATTCTCGCGGCTGCCGTTGAAGCGGTCGCCGTCGACCGCGCCCGTGATCCCCGGCACGCTTGCCTTGTCGGTGTACTGCCACAGCGTCCACTGCGGCCACACCTGCGTCGGCCAGCTGGGCGTCGAGGAATACTGCGCCAGCCACAGGCTGGTTTTGGCCAGCACCGGGCTGTCGTGCGAGCCCAGCTGCTCCTTGAGGACGTGGCCGGAATAGATGGTGATCTGGAGGTCGGGCCGCTTGCTGAGCAGGTAGTTCACGCAATATTCGAGGTCGCCGATGTGGACGCCCTGATCCTCGTAGTCGAGACAGACGCGCTCGCCTTCCACCGGGTCGATGGTGTTGAGGTAGAAGTCCATCTGCTGCGGCAGCGAGCCTGGGCGCAGGAAATGATAGGTGCTCCATTTGAGCCCCGCCTGCATGGCCTTGTTGGCGCGCGAGAACAGCTTGTCGTCGACCGTGCCGGTCCCTTCGGTGGCCTTGTGGATGACGCCGATGATGCCGGCTGCCTTCACCTTGGCAAAATCCACGGGATCGGGCTGCCAGTGGCTGATGTCGATGGCGACGAGATCGTTGGCCATGGGTCTACTCCTTGAAGTACCGCATGATGATTGGGTTGATCAGCGCGACGATGTAGCCGACGAGCACGCCGACGAGCTTGGCGATCTCCGGGCTACGGATGTCAACGAAGCCGACGAGGACCACCGTCACCAGGGCGAAGAAGCCCACGATCACGAGGATCGCAATGGCCGAGCGTGTGAAGTCATCGGTCAAAGGGTCGGAACTCGCCACGATCTCCCGCCCAGCCTAAACCAGACGCATTGCGCTCCTGCGGGATCGGCGGGTTTGGGTAGATGAGTTTCGGCGTGATCAGCCACAGCCACAGGCGCTTGAGCCTGCTCGCCGTCGCAGCAGTGCGCGATGCCGCAGCCGCCGCAGCTACTGCACGGTGGGAACCTTCCATCCGCATGACAGACCTCGCAGATCATCCGTAGAGCCCCGCCAGCGAGCCTCCCGGCGCGACAGGGACGGTCGGCGCGAACAACGCCTGCCGCCGCGCCTGCGCCTCGTCCTCCTCGCGCTGCTGGCGTTCCTGCGCCTGTTGCAGGAAGGTCAACGCGAGGTTCGGCATGGCTGGCGGCATCGTCGCCGCCTGCACGCCCTGCTGGCCGGCGACGTCGCCGAACGCCTGACCGGCTCCGGTCGCGGCAGTCTGGCCGAAGCTCATGGCGAGGTTCGACGGCACGGGTGCGCCGCCGGCATTGATCGGCTCGATGTGCCACGGCTCGTGGCCCATGCGGAAGCGCAGCCCGAAATCGCCCGCGTGCGCGTGGGCCCACTTCTCGGCGTCGGGGTTGGCGAACGCCAGATCGGCGGCCTCGCGCTTGTTGTGCATGCTGTGGCCGGGAGGGGCGACCCAGTGCCGCGCCGCCTCCTCGCTGCCGTACTTGGCGACCGCCCGCTGGAATAGCTCCGCCTGGTGCTCCGGGGTGCGGTAGCCGCTGCCGACCGAGATCGCGGGCTGGGCGGCGATCATCCGCTCCAGCGCCGATGCGAAGGCAGGGTTCAAATCCTGAAAGCCGCTGAATGGCATGGCCCTATCCGTACAATCCCGCGAGCGACCCCGGCGCGACGGCCACGGTCGGTGCAAACAGCGCCTGCCGCCGCGCCTGATCCTGCTCGTCTTCACGCTGCCGGCGGTCCTCGGCCTGCTGCAGGAAGGTCAGCGCGAGACTGGGCAGACCGGGCGGCGACATCGCGCCCTGCACGCCCTGCTGGGCAGTGACGTCGCCGATCCCCTTGCCCGCGCCAGTAGCCGCAGCTTGACCGAATTGCATGGCGAGGTTCGGAGCCGCCGCCGTCGCGCCCGCCACCGGAGCCGCGCCGCTGCCGCCGGGGATGCCGGCGAAGTTCGGGATGCCGGTGTTCTTGGCCCCCATCCACGAGCCCCAGCCGTGCTTGCGGGCGAAGTCGAGCGAGAAGTCGATCTGCTGCTTCCACGTCCGCGGATCGCGCGCATCGAGGCCGGTCGCCTTGGTGAACTCGTCGCCGAGCCCAGCGTGCGGCATCTTCGGCGACAGCCCGCCATAATGCAGCTGGTAGACGCCGAACGACGAGCGGTCGTCACCGCCCAGGTCGGGGCGGTTCGGGTCGAAGACGTTGAGCGCCTCGGCGGCAGCCACGCGCTCCGCGATGCTGGGGTCGATGCCGAGCGCTGCCGCCCGCTGACGGAGGTATGCTACAATTGAGGGATCGGCGGGCATTGCACTCTCGCCTCTAGCGTCCTATTTTGTATGTCACATCGTCAGAGGGTTCAATGGTCACTGTCGTCAGTTTTCCCGTCTGGGTGCTCGTCACCCTCGCCTGTATCGTCGTCGCGGTGCTCGCCTTCTGGGTGCCGCTGTGGCTGAAGGAACTGTTCCACTTCCGCTCCATGAACCCGGTCCAGCGCGCCGAGCACGAGCGCTGGCGGGAATGGGACCGGCGCACGCGCCGGGAGCAGCGCGCGTCACTTGGCCGGTTCCTGTCCCGTGTCCTGAAGATAGTTGTAAAGCGCCGCCACGCCTGACCGCGCGCCGCCGGCTCCGAGCGCCTGCAGCCCCGTCCGTTCGATCTCGGCCATGAGATTGCGCATCTGCCCCGCGCCGGGGCGGAGCAGTTCGCCGACCCGGCGGGTGTTGGCCCGCAGCATGGCATCGCGCCACATGCCGCTCAGCGCCGTCCCGATGTTCTGACCCTTGTTGGCGACAGTCTCGGCAACGGCGGTCGCCGGTCCTGAACTCAGGTCGCCGTACATGGTGTTCAGCGCCGCCGTCGGGCTGCCCTCGGAAAGCCGCCTGCCGGTCGTCTGCAGGACGTCGAGCAGGTCGCCCAGCTGCTGCACCGAACCGGGCTGGCCGAGTTGCTGCGCCAGCGCGTTCAGCCGCTCAGTCGCCTCTGGCCTGCCGCGCAGCGCCTTCTCCAGTTCGGCGCCGGCATACTGCCGGTTGCCGCCGCGCGTGGCCTTGCCGACATCGCTCCAAATCTGGTCGAGCGTCTGCCGCAGCAGCCCCGGCAGCGCGCCCGTGCGCTGGCCGATGCGCTGGATCGCG
>Ga0134122_10004370_pt1 | contig 10494 bp, 7 predicted proteins | sample KB302_FD_96461 | JGI IMG/M metagenome (GOLD analysis project Ga0134122, IMG submission 96461) | Terrestrial soil microbial communities without Nitrogen fertilizer from Kellogg Biological Station, Michigan, USA - KB3-0-2 | ecosystem: Environmental > Terrestrial > Soil > Unclassified ... | reverse complement strand
TCGGAGAACTCGGTGCTGCTGGTCGAGGCCGACCTTCGCCGCCCCTCGATCGGAAAAGTGCTGGGATTCAACGGCTCACGGACCGTGGGCCTGGTGGACGCGATCCTTGATCCCAGCATCGCCCTGGAGGACATCGTGCAAGCGCGGCCCCCGTACAACCTGAGCGTGGTGCTGGCCGGCCAGGTTCCGGCAAGCCCGTACGAGGTGCTGAAGTCCCCGCAGCTCGGGGCGCTTCTCGACCAGGCCCGGGCCCAGTATGACTACATCGTCATGGATACTCCGCCGCTCGCGATCGTGCAGGATTGTCTGGTGGTGGCCCGCTGGGTCGACGGCGTCATCGTGGTCATGGCGGCTCACCAGACGCCGCGGGCGCTGCTGGAGACCGCCCTCGATACGATCGATCCGACCAAGATGATCGGTATCGTCTTCAACGGGTTCGACAACCTGGGCTCGGGCCGCTATCGAAATCGCTACCCGGGGTATTACACGGCACCGGCCCTCGACGAGGACGAACGTCGCGGGTCCTTCACCCGGATCGGCCGAAAGGTTGGTGCAATGCTCCGGCGCGGCGAGGAGGCCGCGGTGAGGAGCCGGCGCTCCCGGGACCGCTCGCGGTGACCCTCGCGATCGTCGAAGGCCTCCTGCTCTCGCTGGCGGTGGCGGCGACCGCCTTTGCCTGGGGTCATCGCCTCTTCGTGGACTGGCTCGACGTGGCCACCATGCTCGGGCAGGCCGGGGCGGTCTCGCTTTGCTGCATCGTGGCCTTCTACTACAACGATCTCTACGACCTGCGGGTCGTTCGCAGCTTCAGTCTGTTCGCGTCGCGCCTGCTGCAGTCGTTCGGCGTGGCCCTGATCCTGCTCGGGCTCTTCTACAAGATGGTTCCCGATGCCGGCATGGCCGAGGGCGCCTTCGTGTCCAGTCTACTGGTGGGGGCGGGGCTGCTCGTTCCTCTTCGCGCGGTCGGCTACACCATCATGCGGCGTCGGGCATTTGCGGACCGGGTGCTCGTGCTGGGGACCGGGCCCCTGGCCCGGCGGATCATTCTCGAGATCGAGGCGCGGCCCAATTTCCGGTACGCCATCGTGGGCGTGGTGGACGAGGGCAACGGCTCGGATGCGAGCGGCCTGCCCTATCCGGCGCTGGGACCGCTGGAGAGGCTCGACAAGATCATCGACGACATCAAGCCCGACCGGCTGATCGTCGCGCTGACCGAGCGCCGGGGCCGTATGCCGATGAGCCAGCTGCTGGAGTGCGGGGTCAAGGGCATCGTGGTCGAGGACGGTCTCGGCACGTACGAGTCTTTCAGCGGCAAGCTGCCGATCGAGTCGCTGACTCCGTCGTTTCTCATCTTCTCCGGCGCCTTCCGCAAGTCTCGCCTGCAGCTCGCCCTGCGGCGTACGTCCAGCATCCTGGCGGCCACCGTCGGCCTGCTTCTCACCGCCCCGCTCATGGTGCTGATCGCGCTCGCTATCAGACTCGACTCGCGCGGCCCGGTGCTCTTCATCGACGAGCGGGCCGGGCGGAACGGTCGGCGGTTCCGGCTCTACAAGTTTCGGACGATGTATCCGCTGCCGCCCGGGCAGACGGTGGCGGCGGCGGTCTGGGATCGCGACGATACGACCCGTATCACCCGGATGGGCCGCATGATCCGGCGGCTCCGGCTAGACGAGCTCCCCCAGTTCTGGAACGTTCTGAAGGGTGATATGGACCTGGTCGGGCCGCGGCCCGAGATCCTCGCCAACGTCCAGACGATGGCCGAGCACGTTCCGTACTACGCGCTCCGACACTCGGTGCGGCCCGGCATCACGGGCTGGGCGCAAACCCGGTTCGGGTATTCGGTGAGCCTGGAACAGGTCACGGAAAAGCTGCGCTACGATCTGTTCTACATCAAGCACATGTCGTTCTGGCTCGACCTACGGATCCTCGTCGACACGGTGAAGATCGTTCTCTTTGGCCGTGGGGCCAAGTAGCGGTCGCGTGGCGGCTATGGCTCTCCCGCTGGTATTCTGGGCCTGCTTTCTTCTCGTGGTCTATACCTACGCGCTCTACCCGGGCGTGCTCTTCATGGTCTCGCGGATCGCGCGCCTCTGGCGGGGCGCTCCGGTGGGCACCGAGACGGGCCCACTCCCCGCCGTCTCGATGATCATACCGGCCCACAACGAGGAGCGTCATCTCCCGGAGAAGCTGGATAACCTGGGCGGCCTGGAGTACCCGAAAGATCGCCTCGAGATCCTGTTCGTCTCCGACGGCTCCACCGACGGCACCAACGAGATCCTCGCGCGCGCGGCCGAGGGCACCATCACGGTGCTCGTCCTGCCCGTCCGCGGCGGCAAGTCGAGTGCGCTCAACCAGGCGGTGGGCCGGGCCCGACATGACATCCTGGTTTTCTCGGATGCGGCCACGCTGTTCGCGCCGGACGCGGTGCACAAGCTGGTCCGCCACTTTGCGGACCCGCGGGTGGGGGTGGTGTGCGGGGCGCTCCAGTTCCGGGCCAGCGCCGAGTCGCGCCAGACGGAAGGGCTCTACTGGCGCTACGAATCCTGGCTGCGCCTGATGGAGTCGCAGATCGGGGTGACCCTCACCGCCAGCGGCGCCATCTACGCGCTCCGACGACAGTGCTTCGTGCCCCTCTCGGCCGACTCCCTGGTGGAGGACCTGGTAGTCCCGATGAATGCCCGTCGCCTGGGCTTCCGGGTCCTCTACGATCCCGAAGCCCGGGGCACCGATTTCGCCGCCTCCACGGTCGCCGGTGAGTTCGCCCGTCGCGTCCGGATCGCCACCGGCAGCTTCCGGGCCTTGAGCGGCCTGCTCCGGGGGCCCCTGGACGCGGTCACGGCTTTCGCCTTCGTCTCGCACAAGCTGCTACGCTGGACCCTGCCCTTCCTCCTCATCGCCATGCTGGTGACCAGTGCGGCCCTGCTCGAGTCGCCGCTCTACCGAACGCTCTTTGGCCTCCAGCTGATGTTCTACGGGTGGGGCCTGGTCGGCTACCTCTTCCGGCAGCGCATCGGCGGCATCCGGTTCGCCCTGGTAGGCTACTACCTCCTGGCCATTCACCTGGCCTTCCTCGTTGGCTTCGTCCGGTTCCTCTCCGGCCGCCGAGAGAGCGAATGGCGCCAGGTCCACTAGCCCGGAGCGCGCCGTGAAGCCCCGCCTCCTCCAGCTGCTCGTCTGTCCTGCGTGCAAGGGTGAGCTCGTCCTGCACGCAGAGGGCGCGGTGGGCGCTGATGTCGAAACCGGCACGCTCAGCTGTTCCGCGTGTGCGGGCGCCTACCCGATCGTCCGGGGCATCCCGCGGTTCGTGGGTGGCGACGCGTATGCCGAGAGCTTCGGTGACGAATGGCATCGCTTCCGGACCGTCCAGCTGGATTCAGCGAATGGGACGCGAGAATCAGCGGATGGTTTCAGACTCAAGACCGGTCTGGGGCCCGAGGACGTGCGGGGCCGCCTCGTGCTCGACGCTGGCGTGGGGGCCGGGCGTTACGCCGAGGTGATGACGCGCTGGGGGGCTGAGGTCGTCGGGGTCGATCTGACCCGCGCGGTGGACGCGGCCGCGCAGAATCTCCAAGGCGTGCCGACCGCCCACCTGGTGCAGGCCGACATCTTCGCGCTGCCCTTCCCCGACGAGACCTTCGATCTCGCCTACTCGATCGGCGTGCTCCACCACACGCCGGATACGGCGGGGGCGTTCCGGTGTGTCGGCGCCACCGTCAAGAAGGGCGGACAGCTCGCGGTCTACGTGTACCTGGCGGGCGGGATGGCGCGATACGTCTCCGACGTCCTGCGGCTTGTCACGAGCCGCCTGCCGCGTCCGATCGTGTATTACGCGTCGACCGTCGCGGTCCCGCTGAATATCGTGCATCAGCTGCCGCTCGTCGGGCGGGTGTCGCAGATCCTGCTGCCCACGAACACGCACCCCAATTGGCGCATCCGGTGGCTGGACACGTTCGACTGGTACACCCCGAAGTATCAGTGGAAGCACCGGTACCCGGAAGTGATCCGCTGGTTCCGGGAGGCCGGGTTCAGCGATCTCTACGTGGCGGACGAGCCGATCTGCGTGCGCGGCCTCAAGGTGGCCGATCGATGAGCGCCCCGGCGCCGGCCATCTCGGCGATTCGGTCGTCCCTGGTCGGGCGCTACGAGCTCGCCTACCGTGGTCTGATCCTGTTCACGATCCTTCTTTATCTTCGTCCCAATGAGCTGCTGCCGATCGGGACGTTCCCCCTGGTGAAGATCCTGACCATCGGGACGCTCGCGATCTACTTCCTGGACAAGCTCGGCCAGGGCGGCCCGGTGTCGGTCATGCCCCGGCCCTTCAAGTACGTCCTGGCCATCGATGCGCTGGCGATCATCTCGATTCCCCTGGGTCTCGATCCGGCCGCCAGCTTCGAGTCCTTCACCGATCTGTTCGTGAAGATCTTGCTGATCTTTCTTCTGATGATCAACGTCGTGACCTCGTTTCGCCGCCTGCGGTTCATCATTGAGGTCATGGTCATCTCCGCGACCATCGTCGGGGTGATGACGCTCGCCGACTTCGCTCAGGGCAAGAACCTGGTGGAATACTACCGGGCCTCCGGCGCTCTGGGCGGCATGTTCGCGAATCCCAATGATCTCGCGCTGGCCATGAACATGCTCATCCCGTTCGCGATCTACCTTGGCCTCATGCGCCCGAACCCGCTGATGAGGTTCACGTACTTCGTCTGCGCGATCCTGCTGGCCGCGACCTCGGTGGTGACCTACTCCCGGGCCGGCTTTCTGAGCATGGTCATCGCGGGCGCCTTCTTCCTGGCCAAGATCGGCCGACGCTACCCGGCCGCGCTCGCGGTGGGCGCGGTGGGCGCACTGGGCCTCCTGGCGACCAGCCCGGGACGGATCTTCACGATCTTTGCCGGGGGCGGCGGCAACACGAGCGCGGCCGATAGCGCGTCGGCACGCTGGGACCTGATCAAGCGCAGCTTCGAGGCCGCGGGCGTGAATCCGTTCCGGTGGTTGTTCGGGGTGGGTGTCAACAACTTTCACATCGTGTCCAACAAGGAGCTGGTCAACCACAACGCCTACCTGCAGGTGTTCAACGAGATCGGCCTGCCCGCGCTGTGCTTCTACGTGCTCTTCCTCGCCAGCGTCATCGCGATTGCGGCCCGCATCGTGAAGCGATGCCGACGGGCTCGCGGGTATCGGCAGGTCTGGCTGATGGCGGTCGCCATCCAGACGTCGCTGGTCGTCTACTTGGTCGGGAGCTTCTTCGCGTCGGTGGCGTACCTCTGGTACATCTACTACCCGGCGGCGTTCGCGGTGTGCCTGCAGCAGATCCTGCGGCAGGCCGAGCGGCTGCCCGCGCAGAACGGAGTCGAGCCTCGTGTGTGGTATCTACGGCGCGTTCAGCACTGACCCCGCCCGTCCGGTCCAGATCGAGGTCCTGGACCGGATGGCGCAGGTACTGGCTCACCGGGGGCCAGACGGCGAAGGGCGCCACCTGGTCGGGCCATTCGGCATGGGAATGTGCCGGCTCAGCATCATCGACCTGGCAAGCGGCACGCAGCCGATGTCGAACGAGGACGAGACCCTGTGGGTGGTCTTCAACGGTGAGATCTACAACTACCGCGATCTGACCGCCGACCTCGTCGCCCGGGGCCATCGATTCGCTACGGCTTCTGACACCGAAGTTCTGATCCACCTCTACGAGGAGTACGGGGAGCGCTGCGTCGAGCCGCTGCGCGGGATGTTCGCGTTCGCCATCTGGGATGGCCCGCGCCGCGAGCTCTTCCTCGCCCGAGATCGGCTCGGGATCAAGCCGCTCTACTACGCGGCCACATCCGAGGGCTTCCTGTTCGGGTCCGAGCTCAAGGCGCTCGTGCAGAGCCCGTGGCTCGTTCCGCGCCTCGACCGGAAGGCGCTCGGCGCGTACCTCCAGTACGGCTACGTGCCGGACCCGCTCAGCATCCTGGAGGGCGTGGCCAAGGTTCCCCCGGGCCATACCCTGCGGGTCCGGTCCGGGCGGCCAGAGGCGCCGCGCCGGTACTGGCAGCCCACCGACCATTTCAAGACCGGTCGGAGGCCCGCCAGCGAGGCGCAGGGAGCCGCCGAACTCTGGGAGCGGCTCGAGGACGCCGTGCGATTCCACATGGTCAGCGATGTGCCGGTGGGCGCGTTCCTCAGCGGGGGGGTGGATTCCACCGCCGTGGTCTCGATCATGGCCCGAGCGTCGAGGAGACCCGTCAAGACCTTCTCGGTGGGTTTTCGTGAGGACCGGTACAACGAGCTCCCCTATGCCCGGCAGGTCGCCGAGGCCTGCGGCACCGAGCACCACGAGCTCCTTGTCGAGCCCAACGACCTGAAGGTGCTGGAGGAGTTGCTGTCCGGGTTCGACGAGCCGTTCGCGGACTCGTCGGCCATCCCCACCTATCTCGTATCGCGGCTGGCCAGACAGCACGTCAAGGTGGTGCTCTCCGGCGACGGCGGAGATGAGCTGTTCGCCGGCTACGACCGGTATGGCGTGGATCGCGGACGCCGCCACCTGGGCCTGGCCGGCGACCTGGGCCTGGGAGGCGTCCTTCGGGCGGCCAGCGCGCTCCTGCCCGTTGGGGGCGGCAGGAACACCCTCTACACCCTCTCCCTCCCGCGATTGCAGCGGTACATCCATTCGATCTCGCTCTTTCCCCGCCAGGCGCTGGAGGCGGTTCTGGAGGGCGATGCCGGGGCGGCACCGGTGGACATCGCGCCGCTGGCGGATCGGGACCTCGATTCCCTCTCCCGGCTGCAAGATCTCGACCTCAAGACCTACCTGCCCGGCGACATCCTCACCAAGGTGGACCGGATGAGCATGGCCAATTCCCTCGAGGCGCGCGTTCCGCTCCTCGACCATCCTCTGGTGGAGTTCGCCTGCTCTCTTCCGCCCGATCTCCAGCTCCGCGCCGGTACTACCAAGTACCTGCTCAAGCGCGCGCTCGAAGGCCGCGTGCCCCCGGAGGTGCTCACCCGCGCCAAGCAGGGGTTCGCGGTCCCGCTGGAATCCTGGTTCTCCGGCTCCATCCCCGGCTTCTTCCGCGACGAGCTCGCCGACACCTCGCACCTGATCGGGGTCGGCATTCGCCGCGCGGAGATCGGCCGGCTCCTCGATCGCTTCGAGACGACCCGCCGCCGTGACTACTGCGATCGACTGTGGGCTCTGGTGGTCTTGAACCGAGCGGTTCGACGGCTCCTGGGTCCGAGGCCATGAGCCGCCCGCGTCCCGGCGTGCTCCTCGTGGGCGACACCTTGAACCTGGGTGGAACCGAGGGCCAGTTCGCGGAAGTCGCCTGCGGGCTCGATCGCGCACGCTGGGATGTCCACGTCTGCTGCGTCCGCGCCGAGGGCCCTCTGCGCGGCCGCCTCGAGGCGGCTGGCCTTCAGCCCTGGAGCGTCGGGCCGTCGTCGTTCCGGTCGCCGGCCCTCACGCTCGCGATTCTGCGGCTGGCCCGCTATCTGCGGCGCCACAGCGTGCGGCTCGTCCACTGCTTCGACTTCTACAGCAACATCCTCGGGGTGTCCGCGGCCCGGCTCGCCGGCGCGTCGGTCGTGATCGCGAGCCAGCGCGACATGGGCAACCTCCGAAGCCGCGGGCAGCAGACCATTCACTCGATGGCGCTCGGGCTCGCGACGCACGTCCTGGTCAACTCCGAGGCGATCGCGGCCCGCCTGGCCGGCACCCGGGCCGCGAAGAGAGATCGGCTCGCGGTGATCCCGAATGGGGTCGATCTCGCGCGCTTCGCGCCCGCGGCGGAGGCTTCGAGCGGTCGCCCGCCGATGACGGTGGGCACCCTCGCCAACCTTCGTCCCGAGAAAGGGCTGCGGCAGCTCATCGAGGCCGCCGCCGTGGTGACGCGGAAGGTTCCCGGCGCTCGGTTCGTCATCTGGGGGGACGGTCCGCTCCGGAGCGATCTCGCCGCGCTGATTGGAGCCAGGGGACTGAAGAGTATCGTCGAGATGCCGGGACCGACACGGCAGCCCGAGGCTGCCCTCAAGCGCTGTGACGTCTTCGTCCTCCCCTCACTGAGTGAGGCCTCCTCGAACGTTGTCCTCGAGGCCATGGCTACCGCCCTGCCGGTCGTGGCGACGCGGGTCGGTGGCCTGCCAGGGCTGGTCGAGGACCAGGGAACGGGCCTTCTGGTGCCGCCGGACGATGTGCCGGCGCTCGCGCAAGCGATCGCGAGGCTGCTGGAGACACCGGGCCTTGCTGCCACGATGGGCGCTCGCGGTCGGACTCGGGCCCTCGCGGAGTTCGGGCTCGACCGGATGTCCGAGCGTGTCGATACGTTCTATTGCCGGGCCCTCGGACCGGGGGAGGGTGCTCCCGCCCCTCGAGAGGTGGTCCAGCGCGTATGAACGACAAGCGCGCGGTACTGGCCGGCTTCTATCCGCCCCCGTTCGCGGGGGAGCCCGTGCACGTGATGCAGCTCACGCGACTCCTTCGGGAACACGGCTTAACTGTTGATATTCTTAATCTGAACCGACACGCTGATCGGAGCCGGGAGTACGACAGCTCGGGTAGCCGATTGGGTCTGTTGTGGAAGCTTTTGACCCTCGCGGACCGAGGCTCGATCCTTCACCTGCATACCAACGGGCACAGCCGGAAGAGCTGGCTGATGATCCTGATGGCGAGTCTCGCCGGACGGCTTCGAGGCGTCACAACGGTCCTCACGCTCCATTCCGGGCTCCTGCCCGGATACGCGGCCGGGTTCGGCGCCGCCCGGCGTCGGCTCGCCCGGTGGATCCTCCGGCCCTTCAGCCGGGTCATCTGCGTCAATCCCGAGATCTGCCGGTCGGTGCAGCGCCTCGGCATCGCCTCCTCCCGGACCGCGATCATCCCCGCCTTTCTTGGCGTCCCGGACGCTCCCGAGCTCTCCACTGACGACCACACTCTCGTACGAGAGTTTCATCCCCTGCTGGTCGCGGTGGCCGGCGGCGAGGAGGACCCCGAGCGCGGGCTGGCCGTCGTGCTTCGCGCGGTCCAGCATTTGCTGCCGCGCCACCCGGGGCTGGGTGCGGTCTTGATGGGCTGGCAGGTAGGTCCGAAGACGCGTCCGCTCATCGAGGAGCTGGGGCTGACCGGCCGTGCCGTCTGCCTGGGCGAGGTCTCGCACGACCGGTGTCTGGGGTTGCTCCGTGCGAGCGACGTGACCGTCCGGTGCACCTTCGTGGACGGTGATGCGATCACCGTGCGGGAGGCGCTGGCGTTGGGGATTCCGGTGGTCGCCAGCGATACCGACTTCCGACCCGAGGGGGTGACACTCTTCCGTCGGGGTGACGTGTCCGACCTGACGGCGAAGCTCGGTCAGGTGCTTGACCAGCCGGCCGGCGGGGTTTCAGCCCCCCGACCGGTCCAGGACCAATCGGCCAAGGACATCTGGAGGCTCTATGCCGAGCTGGTGGGGTCGGAAGACGCCGCCACTGGGATCATGCGGCCGCCACCCCGCCGCGCGGCGTCGGGCTGAGACGCCGGTGAGGCTTCAACGCGTCTTCCGGATGGGCTTCGCCGAGATCTCCTGCCGAGCCCGGCAGGAGATGGCGAAGTGGATCGATCGCCGGGCCGAGCCGCGCCGCGACAGCTCCGAGGGCCCCACTTCCGCCGAGCAGGTCGATCGATGGCTGGATGAGCTGGCCGCGCATTTCTTTGCGGGTCCCGGGGATCCACGGGTCCCGGCTCTCATGGGCGAACGGATGCCAGACAGCGTCCACCGCGTCATCGCCGCAGCCGACCGCGCGCTGGAGAAGCAATTCGACCTGCTCGGCTATCGAGATCTGTCCTTTGGCGATCCGATCGACTGGCACCTCGATCCCGTGGCGAAGTGCCGGGCTCCCCTCCTCCACTGGACCCTGCTCGACCCACTCGACGCAGCCATGGTCGGGGATAGCAAGGTTGTCTGGGAGCTCAACCGGCACCAGTGGCTCGTCGGGCTCGGCCAGGCATACCGCCTCACCGGTGACGAGCGCTATGCGGCCTTCTTCGCTGACACGATCCGCGAATGGCTGAGGGCGAACCCGCCCGGCATGGGCATCAACTGGGCGAGCAGCCTCGAGGTCGCCTTCCGGCTGATCTCGTGGTGCTGGGCGCTCGCACTCTTCCACGGATCGCCGGCGCTCACGCCGCAGCTCCGAGCCACGCTCGTTGGGGGCGTGGCCAGCCACGCCTCGCGGATCGAGCGGTACCTGTCGTACTACTTCTCACCCAACACGCACCTGACCGGCGAAGCGCTCGGCCTGTTCTACGCCGGCACGCTCTTCCCGGGCATGTCCGCCGCCGCGCGCTGGCGACGGGTGGCGACCGACATTCTGGTCCGGGAGGCCGAGCGCCAGATCCTCCCCGACGGCGTGTACATGGAGCAGGCCACCTGCTACCAGCGCTACACCGCCGAGATCTACCTTCACTTTGTGATCCTGGCCGCCAGGAATGGCTTCGCGGTGCCCCACGGCGTGATCCAGCGCCTCGAGCGCCTGCTCGATGCCCTGCTCGTC
>Ga0134122_10004368_pt1 | contig 10495 bp, 8 predicted proteins | sample KB302_FD_96461 | JGI IMG/M metagenome (GOLD analysis project Ga0134122, IMG submission 96461) | Terrestrial soil microbial communities without Nitrogen fertilizer from Kellogg Biological Station, Michigan, USA - KB3-0-2 | ecosystem: Environmental > Terrestrial > Soil > Unclassified ... | reverse complement strand
CGCGCCGCCGAGCGCCAGCGGCCTGCGCTCGGCGCCGTCCCACGAGTCGTCCACGGCGAAGAGCTCGCGCACGGCGGCCATGCCTCCGGCGTGATCGATGTCGGCGTGCGTGACGACGACGGCGGCCAATCGCAGGATCCCGCGATTCCAGAGGAACGGCGCCACCACACGTTCGCCGGCGTCGAGACGGTACGGCCCGCCGGCGCCCGCGTCCACGAGCACGGCGCGCCCGTCGGGGGCCTCGATCACGATGGCGTCGCCCTGGCCGACGTCGAGCACGCTCACGCGTAGCCGTCCGTCGGCGGGCCGCAGCGCCGGCCACAGCGTGAGCAGCGTGCTGGCGAGCGCGAGCGCGCCGGCCACGAGCCCCAGGCGCCGGGCCAGCCGTAGGCGCGTGGTGCGCGCGTGCCAGGCGGCGAGTCCGAGGACGAGCGCGCCCGTGTACGCGACGATGGCGATCGGGCCGGGCGCGGGCAGGTGCACGACCGCACCCGGCACGGCGGCGGCGAGCATGACGGCCCAGCGCAGGAGCAGCAGTACGGGCCACGTCGCGGCCAAGAGCCAGCCGGCCACGAGGGGGCTCAGCGCCGCCGCGGCCACGCCGACCAGTCCCACGACCGTGGCGAGTCCCGCCAGTGGAACGACGGCCAGGTTCGCGACCACGCCGATCGTGGACACCTGGTTGAAGTGGGCGAGCGCAATCGGCAGCACGGCCAGCTGCGCCGCGGCGCTGACGCCGAGGGCGGCCAGCAGCGGCTGTCGCGGGATCGGCGCCAGCACGATGCCCGCCGTGGCGGCGAACGAGAGCTGGAAGCCCGGATCGTGGAGGTCGTTGGGGCGGAGCGCCAGGATCACCAGGGCCGCCAGCGCCAGGCTGTTGAGCACGGCCGCCTCGCGCTCCAGCAGGAGCGCGGCGAGGACGAGGACCGCCATGAGCGTCGCGCGCAGGACCGAGGGCTGCGTGCCGACCACGGCGGCGAAGCCGAGCACGACCACGATGGCCGCGAGCGAGGTGAGCCGGCGGGGCACGCGGGCCAGCATCAGCAGCGTCCACACCGTGGAGGCCACCAGCGCCACGTTGAAGCCCGAGACCGCGAGCACGTGATAGACGCCCGCGCGACGGAACGCGGTATCCACCTCGGGCGGCAGGCCGGTGCGCTCGCCGAGCAGCAGGCCGGCCAGCAGCGCGGCGGACGTGGCAGGCAGCGCCTCGCGCATGGCGCCCACCGCGAACCGCCGCACGCGCGCGTTCCACGGCGCCTCCGCCCCGTCGGTCTCGATGCGCTCGGCGCGGGCGGTTCCGACCACGGCGATGCCGCGCTGCGCGAGCCGCTGCGTGTAATCGAACGTGCCGGGATTGCGAAAGCCGATCGGCCTATCGAGGCGCGCCATCAGGCTCACGCGCTGGCCCTCGGCCAGCGGCGGCGCCGTGCCGTAGGCGGTGAGCTGCAGCGTTCCGGTACGCGGCGCGCCGTCCACGCGCTCCACGTCCAGCAGCAGACGCGTGCGCTCGGCCGTCCACGCCAGCGGCTCCTCGAGCAGCCGGCCTTCGACGCGCGCCGGGCGCGGCAGCTCGAGGCGACTCACGTCGTCGGCGGGCGCCGGCGGCGCGAGTCCCCGCAGGGCGCCGACCGCCACGACGGCGATGCCGAGCGCGCCCGCGGCGACGAGCGGCCGCGCGAGCGCGAGGCTTCCCGCGCCCGCGGCCGTGGCGATTGCCCACGCCGCGGAGGCCGCGGCTGGCGTGGCGAGCGGCGCGGCCGCGATCCCGCCGGCGAACGCGGCGGCCAGCGGCAGCAGCGGCCCGCGCCGCCAGCTCACGGCTGCGCGCGCACGAGGTGGCGCATGCGCTCGAGCGTGGCGCGCCGGAGGCCGGGCACGCGCGCGAGGTCGTCGAGGGAGGCGAACGGTCGCGCCTGCACGATGCGCGTCGCCAGGGTCGACCCGATGCCAGGGAGCCGCGCGAGCTCCGGCGCGCTCGCGTGGTTCACGTCGAGCGGTCCATCCGGCGGCCGCACCGCGCCTCGCGCCTCGCGCCCCGCGCGTTCGCGCCCGCGCGCTCCCTCGGGCGCTCGTCTCGGCTCGCGCGGGGCCGGCGCGGGCGGGACGGCCCGCTCGACGCGATCCAGCCGTTCGAGGCGCTCGACCAGCTCGGGGCTGGCGCGGCGCCAGTGATCGATGGCGAGGCCGGCCCCGGCGGCGCCGACGAGCAGCAGGACGAGCAGGAGCTGGTGACGAGTGTAGAGCGTCATGCGCGCACGATCCCACGCGCAGGCGCCGGCGGCTAGAGTGGACGAAGAGAGACGCTCAGTGACGCGGCAGGCGCACGGTGAAGCTGGCGCCGCGGCCGAGGCCCTCGCTGGACGCCTCCACCGTGCCGCCGTGCAGCGCGACGAGCCCGCGGACCACCACGAGTCCGAGGCCGAGGCCGGGCGCGTCCTCGTCGCGCCGGAAGACGTCGAAGACGTGCGGCAACATCTCGGAGTCGATGCCGTGGCCGGTGTCGCTCACGCGCAGGCGCACGATCGTGTCGTCGGTGTCGAGGCTGACGAGCACGCGGCCGCCCGACGGTGTGAACTTGAGCGCGTTGGCCAGCAGCGCCATGACGATCTGCGCGAGCCGATCGCGATCGCCCTGGCAGCGCGCGGCGCGATCGAGCTGGAGATCGACCTGCACGCCTTTCTCGCGGGCGCCGGGCGCCAGCTCGGTGACCACGCGCTGGACGATCGCGGCCAGGTCGACGGCGCGGCGATCGACGCGCACCTTGCCCATGACGATGTGGGAGGTGTCCATGAGGTCGTCGATGAGGCGGCCCAGCACGCGCCCGTTACGCTCGATGACGTCCAGCGCGCGGGTGGTCTCGTTGGCGTCGGTGCGATGGTGGAGCAGCTGCAGCCAGGCCATCATCGCCGTCAGCGGCGTGCGCAGCTCGTGGGAGAGCGCGGCCAGCACGCCGTCCTGCCGGCGGTTCACCGCGGCCAGCTCGTGACCGAGGCGCGCCTGGGTGAGTGAGAGCGCGGCCATACGGGCCAGCGTCTCGGCCAGCGAGACGTCAGCCTCCTCGAAGCGCCGCCGCGGGCTGGCGGCGACGAGCGTGAGGGCCCCGAGGGCGCGCCCGTCGGCCCGGATCGGCACCGAGACGTAGCCGCAGACGCCCAGCTCGGCGGCGATGCGCTCGAGGTCCTCGTGCTCGGTGGCGACGAGCGCGGCCGGATCGGCCGCTTCGATCGCCACCTGCCGCTCGCCGGTGCGCACCACGTGCGCGACGCCGTGCCGCTCCGGGTGCACCCGCCAGCGGCCGAGCAGCCGCTCGGCCTGCGGCTGGCAACGCGGATCGGCGTGCGCGACCGTCACGCGGCGGTAGGTGGCGTCGTCGTCGAGGACGTCCACGGTGCACCAGTCGGCCAGGCGCGGGACGGCCAGCCGGGCGACGCGCGAGAGGGCGACTGTCGGATCTGGGGACCACGCCACGGCACCGGCGGCGTCGGCGAGGAGCTCGACGCGCTGGCGATCATTCAGAAAATGCTCGGCGCTCACGGCGATCGGCCCCTTTCGCGGCCCAGGTGGGCAGCGTCCAGGGCCTGAGGGGGCAAGGCCCGTGCCAGCGGACGTGCTTAGCCGTCCCCGCCGCGCTCGATCTTTTCCTGGCAGCTCACGCAGGTCGCTACTTCGGGAATGGCCTTGAGGCGGGCCTGGCCGATGGATTTTCCGCATTCGACACAGGTGCCGTACGTCCCGTCCTCCACGCGCTTGAGCGCCGCGGTCAGCTTCTCGATGCGCTCCACCAGCCGCTCGCGGCTCATCAGGCCCATCTCGCGCTGTTCGCTGGCCTGGATGTGGTCTGCCTCGTCCCACACGCTGTCCGCCGGCCCGCCGATCTCCTCCAGCGTGATCGACCCGCCGAGCTGCCGCAGCCGCGTGGCCGCGGCCTGACGCTCCCGCTCCAACCGCCGGCGCAGGTCCTTGGTCATGGCACCAGCGCCGCCCGCGTGATGGTCGTGGTCTCGCGGCCGTGCCACTCGGACTCGCTGAACGCCGTGTTGATCTGCTCGAGCGGATACTTGTGCGAGACGAGCTTGTCGAACGGCCAGCGCGTCTTGTTGCGCACGAGGAAGTCGAGCGCGCGCGGGATGACCCACGGGTCGTACATGATCACACCCACGATCCGCTTGGCGCCCCACACGAGCTGGGCGGGCTCGAAGTCGATCTTGGCGCCGCGGCTGATGGTGCCGATCTCGAGATAGGTTCCGCCGGCACGCAGCATGTCGAGGCCCTCGGGGATCACCTGGGGAAAGCCGACGAAGTCGCACGCGATGTCGGCGCCGGCGCCGCCGGTCCACTTGCGCACGAGCGCCACGCGATCCTTGCGCTCGGCGACGTCCTTGAAATTGATCGTGTGATCGGCGCCGAAGGCGCGGGCCAGCTCCAGGCGGCCCGGGATCTGGTCCACCACGATGACGGTGGCCGCGCCCATGTCCTTGGCCACCGCCACCGCCTGGATGCCGAGGCCGCCGGCGCCCTGGATCACCACGCTGCCCCCGAAGCGCAGGCCGGCCTGGTGCAGGCCGTAGATCACCTGGGAGAGCGCGCAGTTCACCGGCGAGACCAGCTCGTCGGACAGCTCGTCGGGCACCTTGAAGAGGTGGCCGCCCGGGCGCAGATAGTAGTACTCGGCGAACGCGCCGTGGAAGTGCGGGAACTCCGCGGGGCCGCGCGGCCGCTCGATCTTGGCCGGGCAATTAGCGGGCTCCTTGTTGAGACACACGTAGCAGCGGCCGCACGGATAGAAGTAGCTGTAGGCGACGCGATCGCCGTCCTTGAGCGGACGGCCGAGCGAGTCGCTCTTGACGTTCCGGCCGAGCGCGGCCACGCGGCCCATCATCTCGTGGCCGAAGATCCAGCCATCCTCGGGCAGCCGCAGCGGGGCGTCGCCGCGCCAGAAGTGGAGATCCGAGCCGCACACGTTGGCCAGCGACACCCGGATCGCCACCGCGTCGGGCTCGATCTCCGGCAGCGTGACCTCGCGAATCTGGAACGGCTTGCCGGGACCGAAGAAGACGGCGGCCTTGCCCTTGATCATCGTTCTCTCCCCAGCCCGAAGGCGTCGTGCAGCGCGCGCACCGCGAGCTCGGCGTACTTGTCCTCGATCACGCAGGAGACGGCGATCTCGGAGGTCGAGATCATCTGGATGTTGATGCCCTCGCGCGACAGCGCGGTGAACATGGTCGCGGCCACGCCCGAGTGGCTCCGCATGCCGACGCCGACGATGGACACCTTGGCCACGCGCTCGTCGTGCACCGTCTTGTCGGCGCCGACGGCGCGCGCGACTTCGTCCAGCGCGGTGCGGGCGCGCTCCATGTCGCCGCGGGGCACCGTGAAGGAGATGTCGGTAAAGCCGTCGCGGCTGATGTTCTGCACGATCATGTCGACCACGACGCTCTTGGTGCCGACGGCGCCGAACACCTGGGCGGCAATCCCCGGCCGGTCCGGCACCCGCAGCAGCGAGATCTTCGCCTGGCTGCGATCGTGGGTGATGCCGGTGACCACCACGTCCTCCATCGCGCGTTCCTCCCGGGTGACGATCGTGCCCGGATCGGGCTTGAACGTCGAGCGCACGTGCACCGTTACCCCGTACTTCTTGGCGAACTCCACCGAGCGCGCCTGCAGCACCTTGGCCCCCAGGCTCGCCATCTCCAGCATCTCGTCGTAGGCCACCCGCGGGAGCTTGCGCGCCTCCCGCACCACGTTGGGGTCGGCAGTGTACACGCCATCGACGTCCGTGTAGATCTCGCACACGTCGGCCTTCAGCGCGGCGGCCAGCGCCACCGCGGTGAGGTCGGAGCCGCCCCGCCCGAGCGTGGTGATCTCGTCCTCGTCGCTGAGGCCCTGGAAGCCGGCCACCACTGCGATGGCGCCGGCCTCCAGCGCGGCGCGCACGCGCTCGGCGGTGATCTGCGCGATGCGTGCCTTGGTGTGGCTGCGGTCGGTGCGCATCCCGGCCTGGGCGCCGGTGAACGAGCGCGCCTTGAAGCCCTGCGCGTGCAGCGCCATGGCCAGCAGCGCGATGGTGATCTGCTCGCCGGTGGCCAGCAGCATGTCCATCTCGCGGGGGTCCGGCGCGGGCCCGAGCTGCTGCGCGAGGCTCACGAGACCGTCGGTGGTCTTGCCCATGGCGGAGACGACGACGACGAGCTGATGGCCCGGCGCGCTCTCGGCTACCCGGCGCGCCACGTTCTGGATTTTCACGACGTCGGCGACCGACGAGCCGCCGTATTTCTGGACGATCAGCGCCATAGCCCACGCATCCTATCAATCGTCATCGGGACCGGCAAGGTCAGGCGCGCGTGGCCTCGCCGAGCGAGACGTGCTCGCGCACGAGGAAGATCCAGCCGATGAGCGTGATTGGTACGAACTGGCTGGCGTGGTAGAGCACCGCGTAACCCAGCGCGGTGGCCTGGCTGACGCCGAAGATCGCCAGCGCCAGCACCGCGGCGGCGTGCCACACTCCGACGTAGCCGGGCGCCGACGGGATGCTGATGCCGAAGCCGACGAAGGCCAGCACCGTCCAGCCGGCCGTCAGCGTGAGATCGAGGTGCACGGCGCGCAGGAGCATCCAGGCGCCGGCCGCGCCCAGCACCCACACGAACACCGTCCACGCCGCCAGCGGAAGCAGATGGGCGCGCGCGCGCACGCCGGCGAGGCCGAGCAGCACCATGTCGAAGCCGCGCTCGGCACGCCGGGCCAGCCGGGGCCAGCGCCGGGTGAGGCGCGCCAGCACGAGGCGCGAGCGGCCGGGTGCCACGGCGAGCGCGACGAGCACGGCGGCGGCCACCGCGTCCAGGGCCAGGATGACGACCGCCGCGTACTGAAGGGCGGGCGGCACCGGGATCACGAAGACGAGCACGGCCATGATCAGCACGAGCGAGAGGCTGTCGAGCACGCGCTCGACGATCACGGTGGCGCCGGTGAGCCACAGGCTCTGCTCCGCGCTCATCCCGCGCTCGGTGCGCAGGTGGCGCGCGGCCACGTAGACCCGCACCAGCTCACCGGCGCGCAGCGGCAGGACGTTGTTGGCCATGTAGCCGATCATGTTGGCGGGGATCAGGCCCGGCGGTTCCGAGCGCGGCGGAAAGAGATACCGCCAGCGCAGCGCGCGCGCCCAGAGGCCGAGCGGGCCCACCGCGACCGCGGGCACGACCCAGCCCCAGTGCGTGGCGGCGAGCTGGCGCCCGAGCTCGGGCAGGTCGACGCTGCGGAAGAGCCAGACGACGAGGGCGACGCTGATGGCGACGCCCGCCACGACCCGTAGCCTGTTCAGGCCGGGCCGCCCTCCACCCGGATCATCGTGGTGGCGCTCGCCACGTCGCGCATGCGGTCGATCTTCGCCAGCGCCGCGCGCATGTCGCGCTCCCGCGCCTCGTGGGTGAGCATGACCACGGGCACCGCCTCGCGCTGCCCGCGGCCCTTCTGGATGACGCTCGCGATGGAGATGTCGTTCTCGCCGAGGATGCCGATCACGCGTGAGAGCGCGCCCGGCTTGTCCTGCATCATCACGCGCAGGTAGTAGCCGCAGCGGATCGTGTCCATCGGGGCCAGCGCCAGGGCCTGCCCCGTCGACGGCAGCTCGAGGGCCAGCGAGGGGATCCCGTGCACGATGCGCCGCGCGATCTCCAGCACGTCGGACCACACGGCCGAGGCCGTGGGCATCTGGCCGGCGCCGCGCCCGTAGAACATCAGGTCGCCGACGGCGTCGCCGGTGAGGAACACGGCGTTGAACACGCCGGACACGGCGGCCAGCGGCGAGGCGGCCGGGATCATGGTGGGATGCACCCGCGCCTCGACGGCGCTGTCGCTGGCCTTGGCGATGGCCAGCAGCTTGATCCGATACCCGAGCTCGCGCGCGTACTCGATGTCCTGCGCCGTGACCCGCGTGATGCCCTCGGTGTGGATGTCCTTGAGGTCCACGAACGTGCGGAAGGCCAGCGCCACGAGGATCTGCAGCTTGTGCGCCGAGTCCATGCCCTCGATGTCGAGCGTGGGATCGGCCTCCGCGTAGCCGTGGGCCTGCGCTTCCTTCAGCACCAGCGAGAAGTCGAGCCCCTCGTCCGTCATCTTGGACAGGATGTAGTTGCACGTCCCGTTGACGATGCCGGCCAGCGAGAGCACGCGGTTGGCGACGAGGCCTTCCTTCACCGCGCGGATCAGCGGGATGCCGCCGGCCACCGCGGCCTCGAACCCGAGCGACACGCCGCGCCGCCGCGCCTCGTCATAGAGCTCGGCGCCGTGATGCGCGAGCAGCGCCTTGTTGGCGGTGACCACGTGCTTGCCGGCGGCCAGCGCCTTGAGGATGAACGTGCGCGCCGGCTCCAGCCCGCCCACCAGCTCGATCACGACGTGGATGGAGGGATCGGCGATCACCCTGGCCGCGTCGTTCACCATGGGCAGCGCCGCGAGGTCGAGTCCCTCGCGCGGGCGAATGAGGTCGGCGTCCGCGACGGCGGCCAGCGTGAGCTGGCCGCCCGCGCGCTCCTCGAGCATTGCGCGGCGGGTGAGGAGGATCTTGGCCACGCCGGCGCCGACGGTGCCGAGGCCCAGCAAGCCGATACGGACGTCGTTCACGGGCTTGGAGGGGGTCACGCGCCGCGCGTCAGCGGCTCAGGTGCTTGAGGCCGCGCAGCGCCTGGCGGATCCGCTGCTCGTTCTCCACCAGCGCGAAGCGGACGTAGCCTTCGCCGTACTCGCCGAAGCCGATGCCCGGCGAGACGGCCACCTTCGCTTCCTGGATGAGCAGCTTCGAGAACTCCAGCGACCCCAGGCTCTTCCAGGGCTCGGGGATGGGCGCCCACACGAACATCGTGCCCCTGGGCTTGGGGACGGACCAGCCAAGCTTGTTGAGGCCGTCCACCAGGACGTTGCGGCGCTTGCGGTGCACCTCGACGATCTGCTCGACGCACTTCTGGTCGCCCTCGAGCGCCACGATGCTGGCGATCTGGATGGGCTGGAACGCCCCGTAGTCGAGATAGGACTTGATGCGCGCCAGCGCCTGTACCATCTTCGCGTTGCCGCAGACGAAGCCCATGCGCCAGCCCGCCATGTTGTACGACTTCGACGTCGAGAAGACCTCGACGCCCACGTCCTTGGCGCCCGGCACCTGCAAGAACGACGGCGGCTGGTAACCGTCGAAGGTGAAATCGGCGTACGCGAAGTCGTGCACGACCATCAGCCGGTGCTCGCGCGCGAAGTCGACCACGCGCACGAAGAAGTCCTTGTCCACGCACATCGTCGTCGGGTTGTGCGGGAAGGACAGGATCAGCATCTTGGCCTTCGGCCACGCCAGCCGCGCCGTCTCTTGCAGACGCGCGAAGAAATCGCCGTCCGGCGTCAGCGGCACCGAGCGCAGGTCGCCGTCGGCGATCACCACGGAGTAGGAGTGGATCGGGTACGTCGGGTTCGGCACCAGGACGCCGTCGCCCGGCTGGAGCACGGCCAGGGCCAGGTGGGCCATGCCCTCCTTGGCGCCGATGGTGGCGATGACCTCGCTGTCGTGATCGAGCTCCACCGCGTAGCGGTCGCGGTACCACTTGGCCATCGCGCGACGCAGGCGCGTGATGCCGCGGGAGGCGGAATAGCGGTGGTTCTGCGGCTTCTGGGCCGCCTCGATCAGCTTGGCCACGATGTGCTTGGGGGTCCCCAGGTCCGGATTGCCCATGCCGAGGTCGATCACGTCCTCGCCACGGGCGCGTGCCTTGGTCTTCAGATCGTTGACGATCGAGAAGACATACGGGGGCAGGCGCTTGATCCGGTAGAACTCGTCCATGCGGCGGATGATAGCCCTTCGCCACGGAGATTGTCACGCCCCTGACATTTGGTCGCGCCACGTGCCTCGATGGCGCACGCCTGCGGCGGTAAGTACTTGATACTGCAACCGTCCAATTAGGCACGTCAATTGCCCCACAGGCGGCCCATGTTCACCAAGGGCACCGGACCGGAATCCCTGGTTGACAGCGCTCACGGGGCGGTGCTTGAATCCTCCAACCCCGGGTCGCTGGCACGCTCGGGGTCCGGCACGGTCGCCGGGGCGCATCTCGGGAGGAAACGCAACGGCTTGAACCGCCGGAGTCAGTTTAGTCTGCTCCTGGTGCGGGGAGACGGTGTGCGGGTCATCCGGTTCAACTTCTCCCGTCCGTCGGCGGTGGGCGCGGGCGTCGTGCTCGCCTTCATGGTGTCGGTCACCGGCGCGCTCGTCGGCGACTGGGCGCACCTGCGCGAGATCAATCGGGACGCCGCCACCTTCCACACGCAGATCGCCGAGCAGCGCGCCACCATCGATGCCTTCAACGGCCGCGTGACGGAGCTCCGCAAGGAGATGGCCGGCTGGCGCGACCTGCACGCGAAGATCTGGGAGCCGTTCGGTCCCGAGATGTCGCCCGGCGGCAAGGACCGCGGCATCGGCGGCGGCACGCCGGCCAAGGATCCCAGCGGCGGCAGGCTCTCG
>Ga0134122_10004367_pt1 | contig 10496 bp, 11 predicted proteins | sample KB302_FD_96461 | JGI IMG/M metagenome (GOLD analysis project Ga0134122, IMG submission 96461) | Terrestrial soil microbial communities without Nitrogen fertilizer from Kellogg Biological Station, Michigan, USA - KB3-0-2 | ecosystem: Environmental > Terrestrial > Soil > Unclassified ... | reverse complement strand
TACCACATCGACTTCGGGGCAAACGCAAAGGCATACATCGATGCGTTTCACCGCAACATCGATTGGCCGTCGACACAGACGCGCTACGAGGATGCTTTAAAGGTCGAAGGGCCCCGGCCCCTCGTCCAGAAGGAGTTCGGGGATCTGCCGGGCGTGGGGGTGGAGGAAGTCAAGGCGATGCTGGACTCCGGCCAGCCTCTCCAGATCATCGATGCGCGTCCCCGGTCCTACATTTCCCGCCAGCAGGACATCATGGATGGCGCGGTCTGGCGCGATCCCGAGCGCGTTCATGACTGGATCGGGGAGCTGTCGAAATCGGAGCCGGTGGTGGTGTTCTGCGCGTACGGATTCCACGTGGGATGCAAGACGGCCATTGCGCTGCGCGAGGCGGGATTCGACGCCAAGTACATGAAGGGGGGCCACTCGGCGTGGAAAGCGATCGGAGGCCCGCTGAAGCTCTACACGTAGCCTCGGGCGGACCGGTCGCCTACGGCATCCCGAAGGGCGCCGGATCCAGGAAGCGGCGCAGGACATTCCCCGTGAGCCGGGCGATATTGTTCTTGTAGCCGGCGTGCGCCAGGCTCCCCACGTAGGCGATGGAGCCCGTAGAGAAGACGGCGCCGCCGCTCGGATGCTCGAAGAAGACGATGTCCGCGCGCACCGCGGGAGAGAACCGCCCGTCCGAGCCCGCGAAGGACACGTTCATCTCCTCGTTGACGAGCTGGAAGGCGTTCGAGTGGTCCTCGGACGAGGCGACCACGAGGGCATGCGCCGGAGATCCCAGGCTCGCGTTGAAGGCGTCCAGCTCGAGCCCGGCGGCGCCGCTGCCGGAGGTGCCGAAGTCGCCGAGGATCTCGTCCTCGATGCCTTCGAAGATGAAGCGCGCCCGCGGGTCGCGGCTGGCGGCGGTGCGGCGGTAGTACGACGAGCGGTCGAAGCCCTGGGCGACGAAGCCGATGCCGGCCAGCGCATTCGGCGCGCGGCCCTGCCGCCGCCACATCCCGCCGTACTCCCCCGTGGAGCTGTGATAGTACTCGCCCACTGACTCCACCCAGGCGCGGGTGCCGTCCTCCGCCCGCCGCACCTCGAGCAGGCCCGGTTGCGCGGCCGGGTACGAGACGCGCCAGTAGAAGCCGTTGCCGCCCATGTACATGAGCCGCCCCCCGCGCCCGAGATGCGTCTCCAGCGCATCCAGCATCGCGCTGGAGTAGTACTCGGGGTGGCAGCCGGTCAGGATCACCGCGTAGCCCTCGAGCAGCGCCGCGCCCTCGGCGTGGAGATCGTCGTCGGTGATGACGTCGTAGGGCTGCCCCTCGGCCTCGAGCCAGTCCACCAGGCAGAGGTCGAGGAAGAAGTTCCACAGGCGTCCCGTGGGCCGCGTATTGACGATGGGCCGCAGCCGCGAGACGTGGCAGACGCCCGAGCCGTCGGAGTGCGTGTCGTAGGTCGAGCCGCCCAGCTCGGGGTGATACATGAGCAAGAGGTCGGTGGGGTCCACGATGGGCAGCGCGCCGATGTAGAGCTCGGCCGGGCCTTGCCGCATGCGCGCGCGATAGTTCGAGTAGGCGAGGTAGGTCGCGGTCGACGCGAGGAAGGCCGTGCGCGCCCGCGGCCCGCGTCGCGGTGGCCGCACGTAGAACACCACCCAGAACTCCGGGCCCCCGGCCGCCTCGAGCCGGAGCGCGTAGGCGCCGCTGCGCGTGCCGGCGGGAATGGTCAGCGTCAGGCTCGGGGTCCAGCCCGCGTCGTGGAGATCGTCGTCGTGAAAGTGAATGGCGCCGTATTGCTCGGGCGCGACGCGCCAGTCCATCGCCGTGCCATCCCAGTTGTGGCCCGTCACCGCGCGCTTCGGCGCGTTCACCGTCCGGCCGTGGAGACGATTCGACGACCGATCCGTCACCTGGTCCGAGGGGATATCGGCGGCCAGGTCCCAGAGGGCGATCGCGTCGGCGTCGGCCGCTCCCCCGCTCCGCTCGGCGGCCGCCGTCTCGAGCTCGGCGGGGGTCAGGGCGCGGCCGGAGGCGCGCGGGCGGTCGATCTTGCCGTTGAAGTGCCAGCAGGTCCGGAGGCGGCCCCCCTCGACGCCTTGGCGCGCGGCGGCGAGGAAGAACTCGCCCGGAGGCGCGGCCGTCGCGGACACGGACGCCGTCACCGCCACCGGCCGCTCGAGGCTCGGCGTATGGTCGGACAGCGGCGTCTGGCGCAGCGACACCGTCCCCGCCGCGAGGTCCACGGAGGCCGCGACGTGATACCACCGCCGCCCGGTGAGCGGCGCCCGCGTCGAGACCAGCGCGGCCGCGGGCCCGCTGCCGATCAGGAGCGCGAGCGCGCCCGTCTCGTCGAGGAGGAGCGCGAAGCCGCCGGCGCGGTCCTCGGCCCAGGTCCCCATGATGGCCTGCCGAGCCGGCTCGGGCCGGATGGGCACGCGCGTGGGCTGGATGAAGGCCTGGAGCGTGAAGCGGGTGAGGCCCGCGAAGGCTTCCGGGCGCTCGACGATGGCGTAGGAGCCCGCATCGATGAGCTGGGGGACGCCGTCGTGCTCACCCTCGATCGGCGTGGGGAGCCGCACGGTCCGGGGCCCGGCGCCGGCGGGCCCCGTATCCCCGCACACGAGCCGCACCACCTCCGCCCGATAGCGCCGCGGCCCATCGAGCGTGCCGACCATGAAGCGGATGGTCTCCCCCGGCGCCGCGCTGAGGGGATCGGCGTAACCCAGCACCCGCGGCATGGGGGCATTCATCGGTCGGGCAGCGCCTGGCCGGTCACCGCCTCCCACCGCATCCGGAAGGCCTGCCACTCCGCCGCCTCGAGGCTGTCGAATCTCCACTCCGGCATGAGCCGGGGCGGCAGGCCATGCGGTTGCTTCTCGGCCAGCGTCCACTCCGCGTGGGGCCGGGTGCACACGAGCAGGAGATTCTGGCAGTGGAGCGAGCCCCGCAGCACGATCAGCACCGCCTGGAGCTCGGGGCTATGCGGGCCGAACGGCCGGCGCTTGAACTCCTGCGCCAGGTCCGTCCGGCGCGGATCGATGGTGAACATGGCGGCGGACTTACTCGCCGGCGGCGTGGGCGCCGGCGATGCGGCCGAACACTGCGCCCGACATCAGTCCCGTGCCTCCCGGGTAGTTGCCGTGGAAGAGACCGCCCACCATCTCGCCGCAGGCGTAGAGCCCGGGGATGGGCGCCCACGACGTGCCGATCACCTGGGCGCGCTCGTTGATGCGCACGCCGCCGAAGGTGAAGGTGATGCCGCCGGTCACGGGATACGCCACGAAGGGCGCCGTGTCCAGGCGCTGGGCCCAGTTGGACTTGGGCAGCTCGAGCCCCTTGGTGGCGAGGCCGTCGCGCACGGTCGGATCGAAGGCGCCCGCGCCCACCGCGCCGTTGTAGTCGTCGAGCACGCGCCGGCAGACGGCGCGGTCCACCGGCAGGCGGTCCACCAGGGCGGCCAGCGTGTCGGCGACCAGGGGCGTCCCCGTCTTGTAGCGGCCCTCGAGGAGATGCGCTACCTTGGCGTCGAAGATCTGATAGCCGACTCCGCCCGGCTCGTTCAGGATGATGCCGCCAAGCTTGGCATACGTGTAGAACTGGAAGTCCTCGCCCTCGTCGAAGAAGCGCCGCCCCCGATTGTTGACGAGCACGCCGTAGGGATACGAGAGGCGATTGGTCTTGTCGGTGAGCTTGCGGTCGCCGTAGGGCGGCGCGTCGGCGTCGATGGGCGTGGAGTGGCAGCCCGTCCACTGGCCGAAGGGAAGGGCCCGGATCTCCACCGCCATGCGCAGCCCGTCGCCGGTGTTGTAGCGGGTGCCGCGCACCTTGGCGTGGTCCCAGGGCCGGCCGAGATAGCGCGCCCGCCAGGCGGGATTGGCCTCGAAGCCGCCGCAGCCCAGCACCACCGCGCTCGCGGTGACGTCCTCGAAGCCCCGCGCGCTCTCCGTGCTCACGCCGGTGACGCGGCCGCCGCGGTCCTGGAGGAGGCGGATGGCGCTGGTCGCGTAGCGAATCTCGACGCCGGCGCGCTCGGCGATCTCGAACCAGGAGCGCGAGAGCCCCACGCCCTCGTGCTCGGCGCGGATCACCGCGCCCGGCGACCACTTGATCTTGTTCCCCACCCGCACGCCGCTCAGCGAGAGCGCGGGCTCGAGCGGGATCCCCTTCCCCGCCATCCATGCCACCGTCTCGAAGGACCGACCGATCAGGATCTCGCCCAGCTCGGGGTCGGACCGGCCCTCGGTGACGCGGAGCAGATCCTCCCAGAAGCGCTTCTTCGGATAGGGCTCCACGTCGGAGAGAAAGCCCGGGATGCGGCGCTCGGCGTCGGGCACGAGCGGGCGCAGATCTTCGCCGGTGTCAAAGGCGAAGCGGAAGAGGCCGCCGCTATAGTGAGTATTGCCGCCGCGGAGCTCCTCGGGCGCCTTCTCAAGGACGAGGACGCGCCCGGCGCCCTGCTCGCGCGCGGAGACGGCGGCGGCGAGCGCGGCGTTCCCGGCGCCGACCACGATCACGTCGTGCTCAGGCATGCGCGGCGCCTCCGGCGCCTGCCTTGTCGCGTACCTCCACACCCGCCCACTCCTCGTAGAGGCGCGTCACCGCCGCCATGTCCTGGTTGGCCAGCCCCTGCGCCGCCGCCGCCTCGTAGACCTGGCGCACCGCCGAGGCCACCAGCATGGGCAGGCCAAGGCCGGCGGCCAGCCCCAGCGCGAGCGACACGTCCTTCTTGGAGAGCGCGATGCTGAAGCTCGGCGTGAAGTTCCCCGCGAGCACATTCGGCATCCGCTTGAGGAAGTGATGCGAGCGCCCGCCGCTGGTGGAGAGGATCTCGAAGAGGCGGCGCGGATCGATGCCGGCCCTGACACCCAGCACCATCGCCTCCGCGGCCACCGCCATGTTGCCCATGGACATCACGTTGTTGACGAGCTTGACGACGAGGCCCGACCCCAGCGGCCCCACGTGATGGATCTCGGTGCCCAGCGCCATGAGCACCGGCCGGCAGCGCTCGAGCACCGCGGCCTCGCCCCCCACGATGAAGATCAGCTTGCCGCTCCCCGCCTCGAGGGGACCGCCGCTCACCGGCGCGTCCAGGCAATCGATCCCGGCGGCGCCGGCCTTTGCCGCCACCTCACGGCAGGTCTCGGGATCGATGGTGCTGAGGTCGATCCAGGTCATGCCCGCATGCGCGCCCGCGAGCACGCCGGACTCGCCCAGATAGGCGGCGCGGACCGCGGCGGGATCAGGCAGGCTCGAGAGCACGACGTCGGAGGCGGCCGCCACGTGACCCGGCGAGGACTCGAGGATCACGCCGACGGCCTTGGCCTGGGCGGCGCGCTCGGCGCTCGTGTCGTAGCCCCGCACGGTATAGCCCTGCGACACGAGCCGCCGGGCCATCTGGCCGCCCATGGTGCCGAGCCCGATGAAGCCGATCCGCGGACGGCCCTCGGTCATCAGGGTCAGGGGGTGGCGATGGCGGCGGCGGACTCGGCCTGCGCCTGGGCCGCCTTGGCTTTCCACATCGCGTTGGCGTGCTCGACCTTGGTGCGCGCGTTCGAGTGGTGCTCCTTGGCCTCGGCCACCAGCTTCTTGGCCTTGTCGATCAGGTCGCGGCCCTCCGGCGTGAGCTTCATCGCCTCCGCCTTCTTGATGGTGTCCTCGGCGGACTTGATCTGGACGGGGCAGTTCCAGGCGGCGGCGGGCGAGGCACCCAGCGCCGTCGTGAGCGCGACGGCAAGGGCCACCGCAAAGGTCCGGACCGATCGTTTCATCGAACGGAGTCTAGCATGGCGAACCAGCTCCCTCGGCGTGGAGGCGGATATCCTCCCCACCGAGGGCTGGGCGATGGACCTCGAGGAGTCTTCTACCGGAAGAACGGAAAGAACAAGCTGATGCCGGGCGACTGAACCGGACGATAGACGACCGGCGGAGGCGCGTAGACCGGCTGATAGGCATGCCAGCCTCGGCTGTCACGCCACCCGCCCCGATCATGCCAGCCGCGATTGTCGTGCCACGCGTTGTGGTCGCGCCGGTCACGCTCGTTGCGCTGCTGTTGCTCCCGGCGCCAGTGGTTGTCGTCGGCCGTCGCCGTTCCCACGGAGAGCCCGCCGATCATCGACGCGAAGGCGACCGCGGCCAGGATGCTTCCGGCTTTCCGCGCCGTCATCGTGCGGCTTTCTGTGCGGCGCCGCGGCGGAAAATATGGTCCGCATTCTTCTTCTGAGCATCCGACATGCTGTCGTAGAGCGCTGAGAAGACCGGGACGAACTTCTTGATGCCATCGGCATGGGCCGCGGTCATCTCGCCGTACGATGCGAAATCCTCGACCGCGGTCCTGGACTGTGCCTTCTCGGTCCTGGCCTTCCGGAACTCGTCCATGGTCTTCGCGTTCTCACGCATCACCTGGGTCGTGTTGCTCCAGAGGTCTTCCTGGGCCGCGGTGATCTGGAGCCGGGTGTGAAGGTCCTTGATGCGGACCTCGACGGCGTCAACGGCCGAGGCCCTCGGAGCGGCGGCCCGGACCCGCGGCGCCGCGGCCGGAGCGGGGGCCGCCTGCGCCAGCATGACCGGCGCGCCGAGCGTCGCCGCGGTGACGGTCGCCGGCGCCACGGTGGGCGCCATGCCCAGGACCATTGCGGCGCAGAGCATTGTGATATTGCGAGTCTTCATGATTGTCCCTCGGGCCGCCGGCGGCCACACGAATATTGGTCGGTGTGAATCTGTCGGTCCTTCGTCGCACTGGCGAGGGATCGGATCCTCATCTCAATGTAGTCGGGGGCTTCGGCCGGGGCTATTGGACCTTGGTCCGGGACTGGCGAAGCCGGCCGGAGGGGGAGGGCGTGGACGGGTTGACGCGCGTCCTGTGCCCCGCTACGATGCCGCCCACGAGGACGTCCAGGTTGGCCGACGCGGGAGCTTCATTGCGACGTGCGGCGGCGGTCGAGAGCGCGAACCGACGTCGTTCACCGGCGCCGAGGAGGCATGAAGGGTGGCGCGACTCGGTTCGCATGGCCTTGATAATGATCCTCTCGCCAGACCGATCATGGCAGTGATCATGCCGCCCCTGGTGCCGGTGGCCAACGAGGTCCAGGCCAGCGGCGTCCGCGCTGGGACGTCGGCGATTCTCCCCCACATCCTTGGCGAGCGCGTGCTCGGCTTGTCGAAAGACTGAGCGCAGCGGCCACACCATGGCCGAGCAAGTGCGCTACGCTCAGAGCGGCGACATCAGCATCGCCTACCGGGTGATCGGAGAAGGTACCCTCGACGTCGTGCTCCTGAAGGGCGCATTCACGCATCTCGAGCACATGCTGCTCGAGCCGCGCTCAGTACGGTTCGATCAACGGCTGGCATCATTCGCGCGCCTCATCACATTTGATGGGCGCGGGACCGGATTGTCGGACCGGGCCGTCGCGATTCCAACACTCGAGCAACGGATGGATGACGTCCGCGCCGTTATGGACGCCGTGGGATCCGAACGCGCCGCACTCATAGGCGTCTCCGGGGGCGGGGCGATGTCGATGCTGTTCGCGGCCACCTATCCCGAGCGCACCGTCGCCCTCGTGCTATTCGGGACCTTCGCGCGCTCGTCGTGGGCGGAAGACTACCCGTGGGGGCGGCGCAACGAAGAGCGTGAGGCGCAAATCGCGGGGATGCGCAGCGCCTGGGGTACCGGCATGTCGATCGACCGATACGTGCCCAGCCTTGCCGGGGACAGTGCGTTTCGCCAGTGGTGGGCCGCGCTCGAGCGGACATCGGTAAGTCCGGGCGCCTTCGTCGCGCTCTCCCGCATGAACGCTGAGATCGATGCGCGCCACGTGCTCGATGCGATTCGCGTGCCGACGCTCGTCATGCATCGAGCAGGCGACCGCGCCGTCGCGGTCCAGCACGGCCGCTATATCGCCGAGCGCATTCCCGGAGCGAAATACATCGAGTTACCGGGCGAAGACCACGTGCCGATCGCGGGCGACACGGATCGCGTGCTCGACGAGATCGAGGAGTTCCTGACGGGCGTGCGGCACCGAGCCGACCACGACCGTGTCCTCGCCACGGTGCTTTTTACCGATGTGGTCCGCGCCACCGAGCACGCCGTCGCGTTGGGCGATCGGCGATGGCGCGAACTGCTCGACCGGCATCATGCGATGGTGCGCCGGGAGCTGGTGGCGTTCCGCGGACGCGAGATCGACACCGCGGGCGACGGATTCCTCGCGGCGTTCGACGGCCCGGCGCGCGCGATCCGTGCCGCACAGGCGATCACCGACAAGGTCAAGCTGATGGGCCTCGACGTCCGCGCGGGTCTCCACACGGGCGAGTGCGAGGTCGTCGGCGACAAGCTCGCCGGGATCGCCGTGCACATAGGGGCGCGGGTGGCGGGGCTCGCGGGTCCCGGAGACGTCCTCGTGTCAAGCACCGTGAAGGACCTCGTCGCCGGATCAGGGCTCGAGTTCGAAGATCGAGGCACACACACGTTGAAGGGCGTCCCTGGAACATGGCGCCTCTACGCAGTGGACCGTAACGCAGCTGCGGCGGCATCACGGCCCGGGTGACGACGGCGCTGTCTGGGAAGTACTTTTAAAGGTGGTCGGGGTGAGAGGATTTGAACCTCCGACCCCCTGCTCCCAAAGCAGGTGCGCTACCAGGCTGCGCTACACCCCGAAACCAGCAGGAATATTATCACGATGCGCGAGGTCACGCGGCGCCCGCGCCGTCAGCCGTCGCGCGGCTCATCGCGGATGAAATGACCGGTGCGAAGGTCCTGCAGCGCCTGCTCGATCTCGGCGCCTGTGTTCATCACGAAGGGCCCGTGGCGGGCGATCGGCTCGCCGATGGGGCGGGCGGCGGCGAGGAGAAAGCGCCCGCCGCCCGGGCCCGCCGACGCCTCCACGCTGTCGCCGTCGCCGAAGATCACCAGCGCGGGCGCCCGCGCCGCCTTCTGCTCCGGCCCGAAGCGCGCCTCGCCCTGGTCCAGATAGGCAAACACGGTGTGACCCTGCGGCACCGCTTCGCGGAAGGTCGCGCCGGCGGGCAAGGTGACGTCGATGAACTTGGGGGCGACGGCCAGGCCTTCCACGGGCCCGATCACCTTGCCGCCCGCCGCCTCGCCCGCGATCACGCGCGCCCGCGCCCCGCCATCCAGCGTGGTCTCGGGGAGCCGCGCGCCCGAGAGGTCGCGATACTTCGGCCGGCTCATCTTCTCCCGCGCCGGCACGTTGAGCCAGAGCTGGAGCCCGCCGATGCCCTCCGGGCGGACCTGCGGCATCTCTTCATGCAGAATGCCGCTGCCCGAGGTCATCCACTGGATGTCCCCGCCCCCGATGCTGCCGCTGTGGCCCAGCGAATCGCGGTGCTGGATCTCGCCCTTCCGGACGAAGGTCACCGTCTCGATGCCGCGATGCGGATGATAGGGAAAGCCGGCCTCGTAGTCCGCCGGGCTCGCCGACTCGAAATGATCGAGCAGGAGGAAGGGATCGAGATGGTCGAGCCGGCGCGTGCCCAGGCTCCGCCGGAGATGCACGCCGGCGCCTTCGATCACGGGCTCGGGGGTCACGACCTGCGCGACGCGACGCGAGGACTGAGTCATGGTTCGGGCCTCCTGGACGCGGTCACGGTACCGTCAGGAGGATCGTACCACTCGCGTCCACTGGCGCCGGAGGCGGCGCTAGGACGCGGCGCCGGCGCGGCGCCAATCCATCAGCAGCGCGCGGGCGCGGGCCATCGCGATGCCGCGGTGGCTGACCGCGTGCTTCTCGTCGGGTCCGAGCTGGGCGAAGGTGGCGTCCAGGGGCGGGTAGTAGAAGATCGGGTCGTAGCCGAAGCCGCCGGTGCCGACACGCTCGTCGAGGAGGATGCCGTCGACGTTCCCCTCCGTCGTCACCTCTCGGCCCCCCGGCTCGGCGATGGCGATGACGCAGCGATAGCGGGCGGAGCGCTTGAGCGGTAGCACCCCCTTGAGCGCCTCGAGCATCTTCGCGCATCGTTCCGCGTCCGACAGGCCCTCGCCGCCGTAGCGCGCGGACAGGACGCCCGGCGCGCCGCCGAGCGCGTCCACCTCGATGCCGGAATCGTCGGCCAACGCGAGCGTGCCCGTCGCCGCCGCCACCGCCCGCGCCTTGCCCAGCGCGTTCTCCACGTAGGAGTCGGCGCCTTCGGGCGGGAGGGTCACGTGGGGGAAGTCGGCGAGGGAGCGCAGGCGATAGGGAATCCCCGTGAGCAATGCCGCCAGCTCGCGAGCCTTGGCGGCATTGGCGGTGGCCAGCACCAGCGCGGCGTCAGAGGGCGAAGGACTTCTCCCGTCGCGTGGCCACCGCGCGCCGCTGCAGCCCCACCAGCGCGTCGATGCCGCGCTCGGCCAGGGCGAGGAGCTCGGCGAGCTTGTCCTTGCCGAACGGCGTCTGCTCCGCCGTCCCCTGCACCTCGACGAAGGCGCCGGATCCGGTCATCACCACGTTCATGTCCACCTCGGCGGTGGAGTCCTCCGCATAGTCCAGGTCGAGCAGCGCCCGCCCGCCCACC
>Ga0134122_10004366_pt1 | contig 10497 bp, 5 predicted proteins | sample KB302_FD_96461 | JGI IMG/M metagenome (GOLD analysis project Ga0134122, IMG submission 96461) | Terrestrial soil microbial communities without Nitrogen fertilizer from Kellogg Biological Station, Michigan, USA - KB3-0-2 | ecosystem: Environmental > Terrestrial > Soil > Unclassified ... | reverse complement strand
CTGGCCCACGAGCGTCTGGCCGCTCCTGCAGCTCGGATTCAGCCCGGTGTTCGTGGACGTCGATCCGAAGACCCTGAACGTCGACCTCCGGGACCTGCGGGCGAAGATCGGGCCGAAAACCCGCGCCCTGATGGCGGTCCACATCCTCGGCAATTCGGCCCCGATGGACGAGATGAAGGAGATCGTTGCGGGCAAGGCGCTGCTCTGGATCGAGGACACCTGCGAGTCCCTCGGCAGCCGCGCCCTGGGGCGGTCGCTCGGATGTTTCGGCGACTTCGGCACCTACTCCTTCTACTACTCCCACCACCTGACCACGGGCGAAGGCGGGATGGTCGTCTGCCAGACCCCGGAGGATGCGGATCTCCTGCGCTGCCTTCGCGCGCACGGCTGGACCCGGGAACTGAGCAACCGGCAGCAGGTGGAAGCGCTGCATTCCGGCATCGACTCCCGGTTCTGCTTCGTCAACGCGGGCTTCAACGTCCGCCCCATGGAAGTGCAGGCCGCGGTCGGCCTGACCCAGCTGGCGAGGCTCGACGCGATGAACCGCGTCCGGGTCGAGAATCGCGCGGCGGTGATCCGGACGCTGAAGAGCCATCCCCGCTGGAAGGAGCAGTACGAATTCACGGAGCCGTCGAAAGGAACCGAGCCGGTCTGGTTCGGCCTCTGCTGCCTGCTGGCGCCCCGGCACGCGGGGCGGCTCGTGGAGCTGCTCCGGCACCTGACGTCGAAGGGCATCGAGAACCGCCCGATCGTCAGCGGGAATTTCGCGCGGCAGCCGGGGTTGAAGCTGTTCGACGTGAAGCTCGATCCCGCGTCCCTCCCGGGCGCGGAAGCGGTTCATCAGCGCGGCTTCTTCATGGGGCTGCACACCGACCCGCTCAAGCCGGAACTGCTCACGCAGCTGGCGGATGCGCTGCTCGGCTTCGAGTTCTGAGCTCCGCCAGCGTCCAGGCGACGAGGACCAGGCACCAGAACAGCGAGAGCAGACCCACTCCCCGCGCGCAGGCCGTCCTCAGCGGCGCGCTGAAGCGGAACTCGACGACGTTGCGGCCGGCATGGAGACGCACGGCCTTGTAGGCCAGGTTCGCCCGTTCCAGCGGCACCGGAACTCCGTCGACCGTCGCCGTCCAGTCGGGATGCCAGGCGTCGCCGTTGAGAAGCCAGGCCTCGGAGGGCGATTCCACCTCGACGCGAAGCCGGTTCGCGGCGAATTCGAGCACCTTGGGGGTGGCCGCGAGGCGCTCGTCCTTCGCCGGGAAGGAGGCGTCGCCGCGTTCCCCCGGCGCTGAAAGGAACAGCCTGTCGCCGCGGAACTCCGACTGCCTCAACAACTCCGCGATCTCCGCGTCGGAAGCGACGCGATGCGCCGTCGAGAAGACCTGCAGCTTGTCCCGGGCCGGCTCCGGAAGATCCCGGAGGGGAGGCGGGACCTCGTCGTCGGGGATCAGGCTCTGTCCGCCGCGGGCGCGCAGCAGGAGATCCATCGAGGGCGACCACTGGGTGACGTAGTATCGCGACCAGATCGGATCCCGGTGGAGGAAGGCGTCGGCGTAATCGTAGGTGGTCCGTGCTCCGGCCCCGGAGTCGAAGACCTCGCGGCCGAAAAGGCGGGAGCGCTCGGTCTCCTCGCCGGCCGCGCTTCGCCGCGCGACGTAGGGCAGGGGCCGGACTCTCTGGATCTCGTAGAGCGGATCGCTGAGCGGCAGCGTTTCTTCGCGAAGGACCTGGATCCGCCAGCGGAAGACGTCGGCGCCCTGGAGGAGGAGCAGGATCGGGAGCAGCGTCCGCGCGCGCCCGGGGCCGATCCTCCGGAGGAAGAGGCCGGCCGCCGCGATCGCGACGACCAGCGCGCCGACGAGGAAGGGAGCGGGCGGCGCGTCGGGCCGAAGCGCGAGTCCGTCTCCGATGCTGCGGAAGAAGGGAGCGAAGGGGGCGAGGACGGAGAGCAGGATCCCCGCGAGGAGGAGTCCGACCAGCGACAAGCCCGCGCGGGCGAAGGAGGTCCCCGGCCGCCCCCGCGGCTGCGCGAAGGCGTCGACGCCGAAGCCCGCCAGCAGGATCAGGAACAGTTTGACGAGCGGGGCCGCGAGGCTCACGTAGCGGAAATAGTGGAGGGGGTAGACGGCGTAGTACCCCGCCATGCCGACCCAGCTCAGGTAGCCCATCGAGAAGAACAGCAGCAGCAGGAGGCAGAGGGCGAGCGTCACGACTTTTTTCCCCGGCCGATGCAGGAAGGCCAGAAGGGCGAGCAGCACCGTGCTGAGGCCGCAGTAGAGCGAGTAGTCGTTCGACGGCGTGAGGCCCAGCAGCAGGTCGAGATAGCGGAGCGGATTCGCGCTGCCCGCATAGGTGAGGAAGGAGTCCAGGCTGACGCTGCCGTCCGGATTCCTTCCGGCGTGGTACTGGCGGATGGAGTCGAGGCCCCGGGTGAGGACCACCGCCACCGAAGCGACGACGAGCGCGAGGGCGGCGAGCCAGGCGGCGTCGCTCGGCCGCGGTCGCAGGAGCGGCAGGGAGAGCCGGAGCTGCCTGCGATGGAGGAGGACATGAATGCCGAGGAAGAGCCCGATCGCCAGCATCGACAGGAGCGGGATGTAGAGCGCGTTGCCCGTCGTCTGCAGGGCGAGAAGGCTGACGGCGAGGAACAGCTTCCCCCGGCTTCCGGTCTCCAGGACGTCGAGAAGAAGGGAGATCGCCAGGGGGACGGCGTAGAGGAGGCGATGGTTCCAGTACAGGTTGCTGATCCACATCGAGCTGCCGAGCGCGGCCAGGGCGACGAAGAACTGCGCCGCGGGAGTCCGGTAGAACCTTCCGCCGAGCCGCCACACGCCGAGGAGCAGGACCAGGTCCTCCAGGAAAAGGCCGGCGTAGAAGACCGGCAGCATCGGCGTGCCCTCGGGGACGCCGCCGGCCAGGAGCAGGACGTTCTGGAGGAGCCCCGACTGGAGATTCGTGAACCAGGTGCTGACGACGCCGTGCGCGAGCCAGGGCAGCCAGAGCTCGACTCCTCCCGGCGACGCCTGCGAGAGGTACAGGTACTGGAGGAGGAAGACGCTCTGCGTGTCATGGCCCTTCGGCAGTCTTCGGGTCAGGAGGAGGTAGCCGAACACCAGCGCCTGGAGCAGAAGCACGAGGCCGAAGTAGAGCCGTCGCTTGCGCAGGTCGTTCTTCACGGAGAGCTCCCTCCCCGGAGCGCCAGGAGCAGCGCCGACCGCAGGGTCCACAGCAGCCAGAAGAGCGCGTTCAAGCCGGCGAGGAGGATGCAGAGCTTCCGCCCCGGGCCGAAGCTCCGCGGGTCGGGGGCACCCGCATCCGGCCGCATCAACTCCACTCCCCAATAGGCCGCGACGATTTCGGAAGGATCCTTCCTCGGGACGTACTGGGGATTGGAGCGCCCGGGCGCGATCCGGTGAAAGGCCTTGTAGCGCGGCGCGGCCTTCAAGCTCATCACGCGAGGCGCGGGAAGCGGGCGCGGCTCCAGCCGCTGAAGCTCCCGCTGCGCCGGGTTGGCCGCGAAGGTCTCCAGCCAGGACATCCGGAACTTCCAGCTGAACACGTCGAGCGGGTGAAGGAACAGGATCAGCGTGAGCGCGAGCGGGCCGACCCGGGACCTCGATCCCCAGAGGATCAGGAGCGCGCCCGCGAGGCCCGCCGTCAGCGCCGAGGCTCCGAGAAGATCCGAGGGCAGCGACGAGCCGCCGCGATCGGGGAAGGGGCGGGGCTGGAGGACGGCCGAGGCCGTCGACCCTGCGGGTTCGCCCGCGACGAGCATCGTCAGCGATTCCCGGAAGCGGTCGGGCCGCATCGCGGCGCTCCACGACGCGAGCGAGAGCAGGAGGCAGCCGATCAGCAGCCAGCGGCCTCCGGCGAGCAGGGCCTCCGGCCGGGCGTCGGTCAGCATCCTCTGAAACCCGGCGCCGGCGAGAAAGACGACGAAGAGGCGGAGGAGCGGCGTTCCGAAGGGCGCCGTCGGATCCGGTCGCCCCGAGGGGACGAGCGAGAAGAACAGGAAGAGGGCCGCACCCAGGATCAGCAGGCCGGCAGGCAGGGCGGCGATCAACTTGAGCGCCTGGGCTCGGGGAGTCGTCATGAGCGCGACGATCGCAAAGGCGAGGGTCAGGGCGCCGCAATAGACGGACCAGTCGAGGCTCGGCGTCGCTCCGGCGAGGAAGTCGAGATATCTCAGCGGATTGGCGAGTCCGGCGTAGACGAACAGGTCGCGCCCTTCCGGTCTCGAGGAGTCCGCAGCCGTTCTCAGTCCTCCCGCGATGAAGACGGCGAGCCAGGACGCGACGAGGCCGAGGATCAGAAGCGGGTCGCTCTTTTTCCAGCGGAGGTTTTTCAGCAGGTCGCGAAGAGGTTCCCCCCGGACGAACGCTCGTCCGACGAAGTACAGCAGGGCGGCGATCGGCGCGGCGGGACCCGCCAGGGCGGCGAGGAGTCCCGCGAGGAAGAGGGTCCGTCGAGATCCCTCGTCGAGCGCGTCATGGAGCAGCGAGAGGATCAGCGGCAGGGCGCAGAGGGATTGAAGGTTCGACCCGGAATGGCTCAGTCCGAAGGCCGAGCCCAGAGCGGCGACCGAGACGAAGAACGCGGCGTAGGGCGAGGAGAACAGGCGCCGGGCGAGTCTCCAGCATCCGACCAGGAGGACGAGCTCCTGCGCGAAGAGGCCCAGATGGAACAGGGGGAGGAAGTTCAGGCCGGCGAGGGCCGAGCCGCCGCAGGCGCTGAGGAAGGAGTACTGAAGCTCGTACTGAAGCCGCGTCTGGTGTCCGCGGATCAGACGGGCGTCCGCGATCAGGAACACGGGGAGGCTGGCCGTCAGCAGCAGCACGAGGAGGAAGAGCCGGCGCGACCTTCGCCGGTCGGCGTCGGCAGCGAGAGCATCCGGAGGAAGGGGGGAGCTGTTAATGATGCGGCCCCCCGCGGTCGGGATCCCCGGGAAGACGGAAGAGCCGGACCAGGAGGACTCCGAGGCCGGCGAGGAAGAGCAGCGACGCGGCGCCGACGAAGCGGTAGCAGGCGGAGCGGAGCGGATCGCGGAAGCGGAACTGCACAAGATTCGACCCCGGCGCGAGCTTTACCGCCTTGTAGGCCAGGAAGGCCCGTTCAACCGGGACGGACTGATCGTTGACGCTGGCCGTCCATCCCGGATGCCAGACGTCGGCATACATCAGCCATCCCTCGGAGAGGTCGGCGGGCAGCTCGACCTTTGCGGTCAGCGAGTCGAAGTCGAAGCGCAGCACCGTGACCGGCAGGGACATCCGGTCGTTTCCCGAGACGGAACCGGGCTCCGCGTCCGGACCCGGGGAGGCGAGCAGGAGCACGTCGCCCCGGAACTCCGGGCGGTTCAGCAGTCCCGAGACCGCGCGATCCGAGCCGGCACGGACGGCGCGGCGGAAGACCTGAAGTTTGTCCACCGATGTTCCGGTGATCCTCGCGTAGGGATCGTCGCTGCCGACCCGGAGCCGGGGTGCCTCCGTCCGTTCCCGCTCGAGAGGGCGTCGCTCGTTGGCGGCGAGCAGCGCATCGAAGGGCGCGAGCCAGTGGGTCAGCAGGAAGCGGGAGGAGGGCGGATCGACTCCCAGGAAGGCATCCGTGAAATCGTAGACCGCGCCCTGCTGGGGAAAGTCCTTCCAGGCGCGGGCGCGCCCGGAGTGCTCGTAGTCCGGATCCCGGCGAGCGACGTAGGGGATCGGCTCGATGGTCTGAAGGGCGGCCTGCTCCGCGCTGAGCGGAGTCGATTCCTGCAGGGTCATCTGCAGTTTCCAGCGATAGAGATCGGCGGCCTGGAGGCCGAGGAGGGCCGCGACGAAGAAGGGCGTCGCTTCCGGCCGCCGCGCCCGGAGACCCAGGAGGATTCCTGCAGCGGCGAGCGCGATCGCCGTAGCGCCCAGCAGAGGCTGCGCGCTCGACCGGACATCGGCCGCCGGTCTCCGGCCCAGTCCGAGCCGGCCCGTCCGGAGGATGTCGTTGAGGTCCGACAGCATCTCGGGATTCCGGGAGATCAAGCCGACGATCAGCGCCAGCAGCGCGGCCGCGGCGAGGAGCCCGCCGGACAGGGACGCCAGCACGCGCCTCAAGGCCTCCCGTCGGGCGAGGAGCGCCTCCACGCCGAAGCCCGAAAGCAGGATGAGGAAGAGCTTCGCGACGGGCGCCGTCAGGGCGACGTAGCGGAAGAAGTGGAGGGGCGGGACGAGGGTGTAGGCCATCAGCGACACCGCGCTGAGATATCCCGTCGAGAACAGGAGGACCAGCAGGAGACAGAGGAGCAGGTGATAGACGCTCCTGCCGGGCCGGTGGAAGACGCCGAGCATCGCGCAGGCGATCGTGAGGATCCCGCCGTAGAGCGTGTAGTCGAGCGAGGGAGAGAGGCCGAGGACGAGATCGAGGTAGCGGATCGGATTCAGCGCGCCTCCGAAGGTCATGAAGTCGTCGAGCCCCACGCTGCCGTCGGGATTGCGGCCGGGACGGAAGAGTCGGAGCTCCGAGGCGCCGTGCGAGAGCGTCGCGTAGATCGCGGCGAGCGTCCCGAGGGGGACCAGGAGCAGGAGGGCGTCGGCCGGCCGGAGCTTGAGCGATCGCAGCAGGCCGGCGAGCGGGATCCGGAACACGAGGAGGTAGGCGATGAAGTAGACCAGCACCACCAGGAGGCTGAAGATCGGGATGTAGGGCGTGCTCCCGGTGAACTGGAGGGCCATCAGGAGGGAGGCGAGGAAGAACTTCCCCCGTTTGCCGGTCTCGAAAAAGTCGTGGGTGAGGGCCAGGAGGAGCGGGAGGCTGTAGAAGCTGCGGAAGTTGCAGACGAGGTGGTCCATCCAGAACGTGGAGCCGATCGCCGCGGCGGCGACGAAGAAGCGCGCCGGAGCGCCGGCGTAATAGCGACGACCGAGGCTCCAGATGCCCGCCAGGAGGAGCAGTTCGTCGACGTAGAGGCCGGCGTAGAAGACGGGCACGTGACTCGTTCCCGCGGGCAGGCCTCCGATCAGGAGCAGCGCGTTCTGGAGCAGGCCGCCCTGGCAGCTGGCCGTCCAGTTCGTGATCAGGCCCTGCGCCATGTCGGGCATCCACAGGGCGACCGCGTGGGCCTGCGTGGCCTGGGCGAGGAAGAGGTACTGCTGCAGGTAGAGTCCGAGCGTGTCGTGCCCGCGGGGCAGGCGCCGGCTCAGGATCAGCCAGGCGAAGACCGCCGTTTCGAGGAGCAGGAGGAGGCCGAAGAGGCGGCGTTCCTTGTTCATGCCGCGCCGTCCTTCCGGAACCGGGCGGCTTCCCAAACGGCGGTGACCGCGGAGACGATTCCCAGGAGCAGCAGCCCGATCGCGACGTCGCGCGGCATCGGCGGCGCAATCCCGGGAGCGGCGTTGAGCCAGGTCATCCGGAATTTCCAGCCGAAGAGATCGAGCGGGTGGAGGAAGAGGGCCAGCCCGAGCGCGAGGGGCGCGGCGCGGCGGCCGGAATTCCAGAGGAAGAGGACTCCCGAGGCGAGCGCCGCCATCAGCGCCGAGATCCCGGCGAGATCGGAGGCGAGGCCGGCCCGCTGAATCGCCAGCACGGCCGTCTTCGACGTCGGCTGAAGCGCGAGCGTCTCGGTGACGCCCCGCAGCGCGGCCGGATCCACCAGCAGCATTTCCGCCAGCGCGGCCAGCGTGAGGGACAGCAGGGCCAGCGCGAAAGCGGAGGCGCGGACGGCGCCGCTGCCGCGGAAGGCGCCGTCGAGCATCCCCTGGAATCCCCATCCGGCGAGGAAGACGACGAGGAGGCCAAGCAGCGGCGCCAGGCCGCTCAGCAGGCAGAGCAGGGCGACCGCAAGGAGTCCGAAGACCTGTTTCCGATCGCCGCGGGAGAGCCCCAGACCGGCGAAGGCCAGCGTCAGGAATCCGCAGAAGCAGGCGGCGTCGGGAGAGGGGGAAATGCCGAAGGCGAGGTCGAGGAATCGGAAGGGCCGGCCGGAACTCCAGGGTCGGGGCTCGCCGATCCGGGAGACGAAGACCATGAGTCCGATCAGCAGGGCGCCGAAGATCCAGGCGCGGAGCCCCCAGGCTCTTTCCCGGAGCCGGCTCCTCAAGGGATAGCCGAACAGAAACGCGGCTCCCATCCCGTAGAGCGCGATGGCCGCCGGGATCGCCAGGGCCATCGCGGTCGATCTTCCCATCGACTGCAGCAGCAGCAGGCTGCCGGCGAGGAAGGCCGGCGCGCGGGCCGGGGTCTCCAGCGCTTCGTGCAGGAGGACCAGGATCAGCGGGAGCGTCGCGACCCTCAGCGCGTCGGCATCGAGCCCGAGGGAGGATCCCAGGGCGGCGACCGCCACGAAGAAGCGGGTCCGCGGGGAGGGGAAGACCTTGGCCGCGAGCCGCCAGGCCCCGACGAGGAGCAGCAGTTCGTCGAGCAGCATCCCCGCCAAGAACCCGGCGGAGGGCGCGCGGCGTCCGAGGATCAGGAATGCGGCGTGGAGGGCCAGGAGCGCGAGGACGACGAGGAAGAGCCGCGATCCGCTGCGCCGTTTCGGTGTTGCGGGGAGGCTCATCCCTTCTTCAGGACGGGCGCGTTGAGCGACCGCGTGATGGCCTTCGCGATATCCCCGGGCATCGGACGCTCCTTGGCGTCCTTGTGGAGCATGCGGAGGATCAGGTCGTTCACCGACGGCGAGATCCTCGCGTTCTTCGAGCGCGGCTCGGGCGGGGTCTTCGTCACGTGCTGGATCAGGAACTGGCCGGGGGCGTTGCCCTTGAAGGGGAGCTCGCCGCAGAGCATCTGGAAGAGGGAGACGCCCAGCGAATAGACGTCGCTGCGGATGTCCATCTCGCGGGAGCCCTGCGCCTGCTCGGGCGACGCGTAGGGCGGCGAGCAGTTGACGGAGCCGGTCATCGTGAGCGAGATGTCGCTCGTCACGTCCTTGGAGAGGCCCAGGTCGCAGAGCTTCACGGTGCGGTCCTGGCTCAGCATGATGTTCTGGGGCTTGATGTCGCGGTGGATGATCTTGTGGGCCCAGGCGTAGTCGAGCGCCTGCGCGACCTGGCGGACGATCTCGAGGGCCGTGTGCTCCTTGAGCATGCCCTTCTTGTGGAGCACTTCCTCCAGCGAGGGCCCGTCCACGTACTCCATGATGAAGAACTTCTGCTCGCCGGTGACGCCCGCGTCGTAGGCGGCGACGATGTTGGGGTGATGGAGCTTCTGGAGGTTGCGCGCCTCCTGGAAGAAGCGCTTCACGTACTCCTGGTCGGAGGCGAGGAAGGGCGCGAGCAGCTTGACGGCCACCCAGCGGCTGCCGATCAGATCGCGCGCTTTGTAGACGGTTCCCATTCCTCCCTGGCCGAGACGCTTGACGATCTCGTATCCTGACAGGAGGTGCACGAGCTCGGCGGACACCGTCGGCTTCACCCTCGGCTTGCCGGTCTTCTTGCGGAGCGAGGTGGTGGCGATGGTGATGGAATCGCTCACGGAAGGCGTTACAGGCTTGGTCGGCAGCGAGAGCTCGGCCGTGCAGTGCTTGCAGGTATAGGTTTCGGTGGCCCGGTAATGATGGACGTTGTAGCTCTTCTGGCAGGCGTGGCAGCTCATGATCCGCTTGCCCTGGGCGCGGAGCACCAGGAGGACCTGCTCGCGCGACAGGAAGCGCTTCTCCAGGCAGAGCTCGCCCAGGCGGCGGTCCACCCCGATCTTGTGGAGGTCGGCCTGGAGCTGCAGGATCTTCTCGAGGTCCTCCTGCGTCAGGAACCCCAGCGCCACCGCCAGCTTGCCGAAGTCGGGACCTTCTTTTTCCAGCATTCCTTCGTCAGAGTATATCCGCAAGCCCCGGCCCGCGATCCTCAAACCGCCGCCGCGCCCCGCTCCGGCAAAGCCCTAGCACCCCGACGCGCCACACCGGGGCTTGACGGCGGGGATTCAAGTCATATACACTCATATAGATATAGTTTTTCGCCGCCGATCCGCGCGGAGCGCTTTGCCCCGGCGCGGCGGTTTTGGTAGCATCCCATCCCCGCTGAGGAGGACGGCGTCGCATGACCCTGACGTGGAAGGATCAGCTGGGGGACCGGATCCCCCCCGATCTCGCCCGCGAGATCGAGATCTTCGAGAACGAGATCGCGCTCCGCAAGCAGGGCAAGATCGACGAGAAAGTCTTCGCCGAGACCCGCCTCCGCCGCGGCGCCTACGGGCAGCGTTACGACAACGGCCAGCGCAACGACGGCCTGCGGACCCAGACCCTCGTCTATCCGCAGTCCGAGCTCACCAAGGGCCCCTCGACGCTCTGGGACGCCCCCGGCATGCAGCGGATCAAGATCCCCTACGGCGGGCTGAACCCCACCCAGCTCGAGGCGCTCGCCGAGTGCGCCGAGGAGTACTCCGACTCGATCCTGCACGTGACGACGCGGCAGAACATCCAGCTCCACTACGTCCACATCGAGGACACGCCCACGATCATGCGCCGCCTCGCGGCCGTCGGCGTCACCACGCGCGAGGCGTGCGGCAACTCGGTGCGCAACGTGACCGCCTGCATGT
>Ga0134122_10004365_pt1 | contig 10497 bp, 4 predicted proteins | sample KB302_FD_96461 | JGI IMG/M metagenome (GOLD analysis project Ga0134122, IMG submission 96461) | Terrestrial soil microbial communities without Nitrogen fertilizer from Kellogg Biological Station, Michigan, USA - KB3-0-2 | ecosystem: Environmental > Terrestrial > Soil > Unclassified ... | reverse complement strand
TGAGCAAGAGCGAACAAAACAGCGACTCCTCGTTATCGAAAGTTCAAACAGCGCAACTGTATGCCGTTGGGAATCCCGCGCTCGGTGGCGAAGCACTGGCGCGAGCGCAGATGCTGAGGAACTCGCCTTTTGCTCCGCTACCGGAAGCCGAGAATGAGGTGGAGACTCTCGCCGCTGACGTGTACGGGCCACCGGCAAGCGTAGTTCGCATTGGAGCGGCTGCGAGAGAAGACGCTGCTAAGGCCGAGATGGGCAAGTACAGAGTGCTTCATTTCGCAACTCATGGAGTGTTTAATGATCGCGACCCTCTATATTCTTACATCGTGTTTGCGTCCGACCGGGACTCGAACCAGGATGGTCTCCTCGAAGCTTGGGAGATCATGGATATGGAACTCAACGCCAATATGGTAGTGCTCTCGGCATGCGACAGCGCCAGGGGACGTGTTGGCGCTGGCGAAGGATTGATTGGAATGACGTGGGCACTGTTCGTGGCGGGGGTTCCTACGACAGTAGCTAGTCAATGGGCAGTGCCATCCAACAGCACTGCTAAGCTGATGGTGGCTTTTCACGAAAACGCGAAGAGAGTATCCAAAGCCGAGGCCCTCCGCCAGGCGGCTCTCCAGATGATCAAGGATCAGCGTTTTCGCTTAAAACCCTATTACTGGGCTGGATTCGTTGTCGTAGGCGACGGCGGTCTATAGTACGATTGAGTTCAGAAATATAAAACGGCTTCGAGCTTAAAACAGCGCCATAAAATAAAGATGAGACTTCTCGCGCTGCGCTTTGACAGCGCTGGCGAGGGCGAGCTTCATTTTAACAAGCGCCACTTCCTCGCTGGTCAAACCGAGGAATTCTTCGGCCGAGGTCAGGCGCCAGCCATTTGCTTCACTCATCTAGCTCGCCACGTCGAGCGGATTAGTTGATTGTCCGCCCCCTCGAGATATCTCAAGAACTCTTCCCCAGTTCCAGCACCGGGTAGCTACCTGAGACTTCCTTGTTAGAGGCATTGACGCAATCAGTGCGGTGCCGCAGCATTGACCGACGACGATTCGTATCCACGACGGACTTAGGTTTGAGACCTCTCAGAGTGATGTTGTCCAGCTTCCAACATCTCGACGGCCCTCCAATACCAATGAGCGGCGTATCTATGATCTGGGTTTATCTCCCTTGCCTTCTTCCAACATAAAGCCGCTTCTTCATAATTCTTCTGGTTCCACTTCTTTACCCCTCTACGATAGTAATTCTGTGAGGCGAAGTGGATAAGTCTGTGACCGAGTCGATACAACCATTTTTGATTCATCGATGCAATTAGATCGAAGGCGTAGTGATTTGCCGCCGCTTCCTCGTGCCGATCACCCTTTACGGATTCACCCTTAAAGAAAATATACCCTCGGGTTCGCCTAAGATGGTGGGCAACCTCGTGAGCCAAAACCTTGGTTATTAGTAGTGTGGGCACAGTCGTCCACCAAAGAATCTTTGGAATACCAAAACATAAATCAGGCATATGCAAAACGATGCCAGCGCAGTAGTCTTCGGTCTCCTGTTTATACCAGGCGTTGATCCCCCTCTCAGTTGTCCTGGCTTGCTTATACCAATCAGGAGAAGTCGCTTTGACCTCAGGCAGCTTATCAATGAGCTCAACATACTCAATTCCCGCTAAGTCTTTCGGGTCGATCCACCGTAAGGATCGCCTCACTTGCCAAATGGCGCCCAAAGGCAAATCCGCGCTTCGATTTATAATCTGTGGTTTCCGTGTCCGCACTCAACCACCTCTCTCTATCCTTACATCCGATTGTATTCTAAGCTCAAGGTGAGTTGAAGAGTAGAAAGGCGCTCGCCCATGTATCGGTCATCGAATAGCGAAATAGCTTTGAAACCTGAAGTTCTTGGGACGTCGACTGCGCAGAGCAGGTGAATCACCAAAAATGTGCTGTTGTTGTGGCGCGCATTTCTCGAGCCGCCGATACTTAAGAGCCAGCCAAATATTAAGATCAGTAAGCGCCTCTTGCGGTTCGAATCTAGCTACTCCTGCCACTCCTGCCTCGTAAGCTAAGTAAACACCATGTTCCTGACGGCAACTTCTTTAGGGAGTCTTCGGTTGCTCTTCGGATTCGAGTGACCGAATTAGGTCCTCAGAGGCGCTTGAATCAACTTGCCCGTTCGCAAGTCTTCGTTCATCCAAGTTAGCTCCCTTCGGGTTCCCAGGAGACGGCGCATTCTTCCACAAAGTAGTCATCGGACCAGGGTCATCACCATTCCTATAATGATGACCATACGGATCGCGTAACAAATACTTGGGAGTCACAACTACGACAAAGTCGTTTAGTGTTCCACCGAGCGCTTTCACGATTTCTCCGGCCGCCGTTACTAACTTACCAAGTCCACCCTTCCAGCGTTGCCAATTAGATGGATTGTTAACCGGCATCTCTGGAGGTGGAGTAGAAGGGTCGTTAGGGTTTCCAGGAGACGGATTCCTGACTCGATTCCATTCATCTCTCAGATCGGGTGGCTCACCAACCCGCGGTTCAGTGGGACCGGGTCCCTTCGGTAGATCCGGTGGTCTTGAAGGTCCTGGCTCCTCTGGAGCATATCGTCCATTATGCGGTTGCCACCAACGTCCATTTTCCCAGGGAGGTGTCCTAGGCGGCCAACCGCGAGCGCCAGCTGTATGTCCACCGTCGCCCCAATTGCCAAACGGATTGCCTGGTTTTAGGCCAAATGCGTCGCTAAAACTTATTGGATTATTATCTCCGTAAGCGTAAGAATTGATTCCGCCAGTCAACTCAGCGGGATCTTCATCTATAAATCTTTGCAAGGCAGGCGAGTAGTACCGAGTGCGGTAGTAATACAATCCTGTGCCGTCATCTTCTCGACCCGTGTACTTCGATTCGTTTCCGCTCGTTGGACCGGTCGTAGTTGAGGTGCCAAACGGCTCATAGCTGTACTGCGTTTGAATTGCCCCACTTGAATCGGTCAATGCGAGAACGCTTCCGAGGACGTCCGTTAACGGACTCACTGTATTAGAGGCGTCAGACCGGGTGAAGAACTGATCGATTCCTCCTGCCAACTTGTTGACAATGGGTGATCCACCTGATTGCTCCTGCACAACATTCACGCCGTCGTAAAGGAAACTGGTCGTCGCACTATTTATCGTCTTACTGCTTCTTCGTCCCAGCGCGTCGTATTGGAAGCTCGCAGTCAGTCCCGCGCCACTCATGGACACAAGCTGATTGCGAGCGTTCCAAGTGTAATTGTTGGTCCCGTCGTTTGTGAGGTTGCCGTTGTTGTCATAGGTCAGCGTCTGCCCGCCGAATGCGGTCTGGTGATTCGCAGAGTTATAGCTTGTTGTCGTGAGAGTCGCCGGCAAACCGGTGCTGGCGAGGCTTCCGCCGATCACTGTTCTTCGTCCGGCTGAGTCGTATGAATAGAGGAGCTTGCCCAGGACAATCGCGTCCTTCTTGTATGTGAGGCTTGTTAGACGCGACGCGTCGTCATAGCCGTATTCGGTCACCACTCCGTTTGGCAACGTTTGAGTGGTAACACGGCTAGCGGCGTCATAGGTGAAGGCGACGATCGAGGTACCTTGCACGATCTGCGTCAGGCGATCCGCGCTGTTATACGTGTAACTAACTGTGGCCTGACCCGGCACTGACATCGTTGCGCGGCGGCCCGCTACATCGTACGTGTAGCTCACCGTTCCTTGCGGCGTCGCTTCGCTGGTCAGTCGATCGAGGTTGTCGTATACGTAAGTGATCGTGCCCGAAATTGAATCGACCACCTGAGTGAGTCGATTACCGCCATCGAACGTGTAGCTGGTCGTAGAGTTATCGGCGTAGGTGACGAGCGTCAGTCTATTCAATGAGTCGTAGGTGTAACTCGTCACCTGGCTCTTGCGGTCTGTTAGCTGACGAAGATTTCCGTCGTTGTCGTAAAGGTAGCTGGTGTTTCGCAGTAATGGATCCGTTCGCGTCTGAACACGATCCATGTTGTCGTAGGCATAACTGATCGCATTGTTTCGGGCATCGGTGACGCTCAGCAGATTGCCGTTCGCGTCATACGCGTATGCCGTCGCGCCTTGCAGGGGGTCAATCACTCGCGTTTGACGGTTCAACAAATCGTACTCGAGCTTAACAGTCTGTCCCATCGGACCGGTGACGCTGAGCAGTCGCCCTGCGCTATCGACAAAACTGTTTACACTCTGATTTAGCGGATTTGTGATCTTCGTCAGGTCGGCGCCATCGTAAGCAAATTGCATTGTCTTACCTACAGGGTTGGTGGCGCTCATTGCTTGACCTGACGGGCTGTAAGCGAACGTCGCTTGATTGCCAAGGGGATCAGTAGCACTGATGAGATTACCCTTGCTGTCATAGGCAAACTGAGTCGTGTGATTCAGCGGATCGGTCACGCTTGCTAATTGATTAAAGATTGGCTCATAGGTGAAGCTGGAAGTTACGGCGTCGGGAGTGCCGGTAAGCTGCGTAATGCTGGTGACGTTGCCCATCGAATCGTAAGCATAGCTGGTCATTCGCCCAAGTTGATCGACCAAGGTCAAGGGCAGGTTAGTCCCGGTCTGTCGCGTGTAAGCGTAGGTCTGTTGCTCCGGTGTTCCCAATGCGAAGATATCGGTAAGAGGATACCCCTTATCGTTGAAAGTGATCCGATTGACTTTGCCGCGCGGGTCGGTGACATCGGTCTGGGTAACCTTGCCGCTGCCGTTCAGTGTGTAGGCGAACTGATATATCGTACCGTCGGCGGCCGTCTGTAGAGTGACTCTGCCATTTGCATCATACTGGTTGGTGAGATAGACAATTCCTCGCGCGTCCTTGATCGTCAGCATTCGGTGAGAAGAGTCATAAGTATATTCGGTGATCTGGCCGAGCGAATTGGTGACCTTCCACAGTCGGCCATTCGCGTCATATGTATAACTGACCGTCCGGCCAATATTGTCCTTAGCCTGGGTGATGCGATTGCTTCCATCGTAGGTGAACTCGACCCATCGCCCGTTTTGCGATGTGATCTTGCTGATGTTTCCCGTTGGATTGTTGGCGTGCGTGATAAGAAGCTTGTTGCCGTAGCGGTCCGTGATCGATTGAAGCGGCGCTACGTCGCCGAAGACATAGACTGTTCCGTCCTTGAGCGTGAGATTCCATCCGGTACCGTTCCACTTGATTCGCGACTTATAGAAAACAGTGGGCGTTGCAGTGCTTTCGTACTCGGCATCCGGGTAATAGTTTCCCGGTGAGGTGCGTACGTAGTGAACTCGTCCGCCATCCGCCAGAATAAGATCGGTGTAGCTGTAGGTTATGTTGTCGCCGGCGAGGAACATGTTATAGGGATGGTTCGCGCCGATGCCAAAAGCCCGGGACGCGGTGTCGCGAGGACGATACGTTCGCGACAGAACGATCGGGATTAAATCCGGCAGGGCCAGGTCCGTAGCTTGAAGCACAAACAAGCCCGTTGACGGATCTACGGGGTCACCACTGTTTTTCCCCGAGCCGGGCGGCGGACCCTCCGCAGGACCCGCACTGTTGGCAAACACCATGGCTCCGGTGAACTCGTAAACCGAAACTCCTGGATCGGGCGTGATATGGCTTCCGTCCGCCGTAACCGCGCCGTGACCATAGATGAACCAGCCTTTGTCTTCGGGATCGTAGTGCCAGAAGTCCGCCGGCAGTTGCGGAGGCTGATTGAAGCGGTTCGGGTAGATCACTCGAATGCCAATGTGTTCGTTTTTGCCATAGGTCTTTACGTAGGCTCCCCCCGGTTGAAGCGTGAAGTAAATTGGTACTTTCAATCCGGGAAGGGGGAAGGGTGTTCGGTCGAGTGGTATCGCGGTTATGCTCAGCTCGGTGACAACCTTTCCATCTCGATCGTGGATGACGGCGCCCGCTGGTACGTGCACTTCCAAGCCTGGAATACGCGGCGTACTGACGACTACTTCGGTTGCGGCTGGAGAAGAAATCGTAACGGTGTTTGAGGTATCCAGCTTGGGCATCCAGATCGTGTAAGACAAGAAGTTTGTCTTTCCCGCGTTGATATCAATGCCGGCTTCGAAGACGCCGTATGTCTTTCCGGGACGGTTTGCGCTTCGGCCGTCGATCAACAACTCGCGATGTCCAGGAGTAAGCGATTCGAGCAGGAAGCGTCCTGTCTCGTCGGTGAATGCGGTCTTTTCGTCAATTTGAAGCGTGACACGCGCGAGTGGCTTTCCGTTGAGAGTCAACACTCTTCCCGCCAGCGCCGTCACTCCATCGCGAGCACGCAGCGCCGGAATCGATTCCCATTCGGAATCAGCGCGGTCTGTGCGCCAGTCACCTTGAAGGTTTCGCGCGTCCGGTATCCAATCTTCGTCATCGGGCGCCCCGATTTGCGCGCGCGAGGTCGCACTCGTGAAAGTAATGATGGATGATTCGAGCGCGAGACCCTCTTTATCGGTCGAACCTGCAAGCGACGCCGTATAGGTGGCTCCAGGGAACAGTGGAGACTTTGGTGTTACAAATGCAAGCTTGCCACCCTCTGCCGGCACGACCCGTGTTTCAACTCTACCGTAAGGCCCGGTCAGGGACACCGTATCTGCGTTAACCGTATCAACTCGCAGCGGCTTCGAGAAACGAAATGCGATGAACACATCGAGGGGGACGTTGGTGGCTCGGTCTTCCGGCAAGGAAGCTGCCAATTGAGGATTTGGGATTGAGAACTGCTGATCCAGGGAAGCCGCCGTCTTCGCTCTTGTGAAGCGCTGGGTCTGCGGATCGTACAATTCCTCGTTCTCGATCTTCGCGCCGTTCTTGTCGAGACCACCGGAGAAAAGCACCTTGCCGTTTGCCAGGAGCGTCGCGGTGTGGTTGTACCGCGCGCTCTTGAGCATTGATCGCAATGTGGTTACTGCTCCGCTCCTGAAGTCCCACATCTGGGCCTCTCTTACGGCATCGCCTTTACTCGACAGCCCGCCCAAGATCAGTACCAGTCCTTCTGTTAACAGAGTCGCGGTGTGATATGCGCGAGGGGTGATCGAGGACCGCGGATTGACGGCTGATGACTGAGGCGAGGTGAGAAGCTCAGAGGTTTGCGTCTCAGGATTGACTATCTCCGCCGAGTCGACCAACTCACCGTCTTCACCAACGCCGCCCACTATCAGAACATTTCCATTCGGCAGCAACGTCGCGGTATGCCACGCGCGTCCTCGTTGGAGGCGAAGAGATGATCCCTCAACAACTGCAGTGGAAACGGGACCATCAATTCCAAGTCCGCCGATCTTCAATAGGCGGCCATCGGGAAGAATGGTACTTGTCTGACCAGGACTTGCGTCTGCGCTTTGCACCGGCCGCTTGGAGAAAAGCCTGGTGTTCAGTATCGGCTTGATCGATCTTGAACCTTCGCTCTTTGTGCCGGCAACGCGGAAGTTCGCGGCCGTAGAGTTGTTCAGCCGTCTTTCGATTGGCGCCGCAAGGGTCAGGAGAGGCCCGGCTCCAAGGACGAATGCCAGCATCAGACTCACGCAGAGGGTCAATCGCTTTCTCATCTTCGTTGTCTCCGGTCTCGCAAATAACTCTGATTAGCTTCCGAAAACCCGCAATCGTAGATTGGTAAGAACTCACGGACTCGTAACGCTCACAGTCAGCGTACCGGTATTCGCCACGGGAGGATCTATGGTTATTGTGTACGTCCCGGTGGCGCTCAAAGTCTGCTGTGGAAGATTGAAGCTGCTGTTCGACGACGAAGCCCATGTTTGTTGCGTGCCATCAGGCTTGAACAATCTGACCGAGACGCCTGCAATCGTATTGCCGGTAACGTGGACCGTAACCACCTGGCCGGATGTGCCACTGAACGTCACCTGCCCATTCTTGCCGGGCGTGTTTAGAGGAACAGTGACTGAGGCGCCGCCCACCGTCGTGCTCCCGACGAAATCAGTACAATCGAAGAGCGTTAGGGTCATGCTGCCGGTGTATTCGATCTGGGGATCCACGAATATCGAGTATGTCCCCGTAACGGGAAGAGTAACGGCGTCGAAGTATGCCCCAGTCATTGTGACGTTCGGGTCCCAGAGCAGCGTCGAACCATCTGGTTTGTTGATGTACACTCTGGTTCCGTTGATCGTGACGTTGCCGATATTCAGACTCACTCGCTGTCCTGAAGTTCCACTGAAACTCAATCCGGCGTTCTGTCCAGGGACGGTAATGGCGACGGTTACCGGAGACCCGCCTGGAGTAATTGCGCTGTTTCCGTCTGCAGGCACATTGTAAAGCCTAAGAGTCATGTTCCCGGTATAGGTGCCCTGTGGATCGACGAGTATCGTGTATGTTCCCGTGACAGGCAGCAATTGAGTGTCAATAAATTTACTCCCCGTGCTAACAAAGGTCGGGGATACAAGATTAGTAGAATCGGGTTTCACGATGGACACATAGCTCGTGCTGATGGTTACGGCGGTTAGGTTCAGGCTGATTCTTTGTCCGCTTGTACCACTGAATGTAAGCCTCGCATTCTGTCCTGGAGAGGTCAGCGCTATTCCGACCGCGGCGCCTCCGGGCGTAATCGGCCCGGTTATGTCAGAGGCCACATCATATAATGTCAGCGTCCAGCTGCCCGTTGCGCTCGATGCGGGGTTAGCGAAGATTCTGTAGGTTCCGCTTACCGGAAGTGTCTGCGCGTCAATAAACGAACCATTCGTTATGTCCGTTATGGATGCCAGCGAGGTCCCGTCCGGCTTGTAGACGGTGATGGAATGAGCTCCACTGCCAGCAGTCGTGACGCCGCTTACTGAAAGGCTGACTCGTTGGTTTTGATTCGCGCTAAACGTAAGCGAAGCATTCTGCCCCGGGAAAGAGAAGATAACCGGTACAGCGGCTCCACCGGGACTGATCGTTCCCGAAACGTCCACAATATTGTAGAGCGTCATTGTGATGCTGCCAGTGTATTGCTGAGGATCCACTAATATCGTGTATGTTCCCGTCATCGGGAGTGTAAACGTATCAATGAACTTCCCACTCGTGCTCACGAACCCGGTTGAAAGCAAAAGGGTACCGTTCGGGGTGTAAATGTATTCATAGCTCGAAGAAATCGTGACAGGCGAAATGTTAAAACTTACTTTTTGACCCGCGACGCCGTCGAACAACACTAAACCGATTTTGTTTGCCGTGCTGATCGTTGCTGTTATGTTTCCGCCGATTGACATCCGTCCGGTGAAGCCCACACTCGCAGCGGTATACGGAGAGGGTGGCGCAAAGAAATCCGCGTTGCTGACCGCCTTGCCCAAGGGCGTTGCCACTGAAATCTTGCCTGATGTCGCGTTTGCCGGAACGGTTGTGGCGATGCTCGTACTGGTCGCCGAGCCGACCAAGGAATGCATGAGGTTGAAGCTCACGCGGTCGTAGCCAATTGTCGCGTCATAATTGGTGCCGGTTATCGTGACTGCGGTTCCTGCTGTTCCTACGGTCGGTGTGAACGAACTGATAGTCGGCGCGCCTGAGGCCCCGCTTCCAACCGTAAATGATGCGCTACTCGTAGCGGACCCTACAGGACTGGTTACGTTGATCGGCCCGGTGGACGCGCCGCTTGGAACATTGACGACGATCAGCGTTGTGCTTGACGAAATCACGCTAGCCCCGACGCCGTTGAACGTAACGGTGTTTTGACTTGCGGTGGCGCTGAAACCGGTGCCGTATATCGTGACTGTCGTTCCGACAGGTCCGCTGCCTGGGTTGAATTGAATGATGGATGCCTGAGCGGGCGCCTGCCGGGAAATGGAGAGCAGATTGCCCACAGCATCGTAGGAATAGGTCGCGGCGTTTCCGTCCTTGTCGATCACCGACACTAGCCGGCCAAGAGCATCGTAGAGATAGTGAATTGGAACGGCCAGACTGATGTTCAAAGTATTGGTACCAGCGTTCACTGCGATACCAGTTTGTGTGTTTGTCTCGTAGCCGATGGCCGAGGCTTCAACCGTAGAGGTTCCGGTGCTGAGCACGCCCACCGTATAGTCACCAGTCGCGTTCGCCGATGCAATACCCATCAACGTGACGCCCTGATAGACCTTCACGTTTGCTCCCGCAATGGCAGTCGTTCCGTCGGTTCGCGTGACCCGTCCTGAAATCCATCCCACCGGCATGACTATATTAACCGGAGCAGAAGTGTTAACTGTATTGCTATTGTCGGTGGCTCGTGCTGTCAGACTGTAACTGCCTGGCTGGATGTTATTCCAAACAAAGTTGTACGGACTCGTAATCGATTCACCAAGTTTAGTGGCCCCCTGAAAGAACTCAACTTTGGTGATCGTGCCGTCGGCGTCGCTCGCGATTGCGTTTATCGTGACGGGGTTCGTATTCATTAATGTCGTACCGTCTGAGGGGGAGGTAATACTCACCGACGGCCGTTGACTTGGGGTCCATGCTTCGACCTCAATCAACCTGCTATAAGAGCTGAGTGAATTCGTGACGTAGATTCTAATTTTGGTGGTGGTAATCGCAGCGAAGGTGAATTGCCTCCAGACTTTGTTATTTC
>Ga0134122_10004364_pt1 | contig 10497 bp, 8 predicted proteins | sample KB302_FD_96461 | JGI IMG/M metagenome (GOLD analysis project Ga0134122, IMG submission 96461) | Terrestrial soil microbial communities without Nitrogen fertilizer from Kellogg Biological Station, Michigan, USA - KB3-0-2 | ecosystem: Environmental > Terrestrial > Soil > Unclassified ... | reverse complement strand
CGGATGCGCCGCGGATCGCCACCCTCGGCCGGCGTCAGGTACAGCCCCCAGCTCGCGAGCATCCCCGTCCCGCCGCCGGTCGAGATAAAGGCGATCCAGCGACCGTCGGGCGAATACTGGGGCGACGTGTTCAGGCCGTCGCGGTCCACGATAACGCGGGGTTCGCCGCCGCCGGCGGGAAGAGCGTAGAGGCGTGTGTGGAACTGACCGACGTACCCGGGCCGCGGCGAAGCGGCGTAGGCGATGGTGGCGCCGTCCGGCGACCAGTCGAGAGCGGTCGCGAAGTGGTCGGGAGGACTCAAGACTCGCGCCGCACCGCCGGCAACGTCCTGAACCCAAACCCGCGCCGGGCGGTCTTGCCGGTCCACCTCGATAACGAACGATTTCTCCTTGCGCCGCCGCTCCTCCGCCGCCGAGGGAGCGTCGGGGGCCAGATAGGCCAGCCGCGTGCCGTCCGGCGACCACACGTAATCAGAGACGCCCTGGGGACTGGAAGTGATAGCTCGCGCCTCACCGCCATGCACGTCGAGGGCGAAGACCTGCGGCAGATCGCCCGCGAAGGCCAGGAAGGAGAGGCGGGTGCCGTCGGGCGACCAGCGCAGGTGAGGCGCCGGTCGCGGCTTGTTGAAGATGCGGGTGCCCCAGGTGAGGCGCGCCGGCGTGCCACCCGTGGCGGGCACCAGGTAAAGCGCGGCCTCATGCTCGTCCTTCTCGAACGAGGGCTGCGAGACCACGTAAGCCACCTGACGGCCGTCGGGCGAGATCCGCACGTCCGAGATGGACCGCAGCGCCATCAGGTCGGCCACGGAGACGGGGTGCGGCGCGGCGCACAGCGGAGCCGCGAGCAAAGAGAGACCGACGGCGAGAGACGCTTTGTTCGGCATGCCGGGTTCGGCTGGTGACGCTACTGCGCGGGGGCGGCGGGCGTCAACTCGGAGCCCGCCTCCCAGTGAAAACGGGCAGATTCAAAGTTCAATTTTGAATTTGCCCGATTATCGGGATCTCTCCTGCCTGTTCCCGCAAGGAATCCCCGCTCCATCGGTTGCAGAGGTGAAGGGAGGGCCGGCGCGGTAGAATCGCGCCTGTCTTCAAGGGGAAACCATGCTCGGCAGGGTAGTCGGCAACTATCGCATCGTAGAGAAGATCGGCGAAGGCGGCATGGGCGCCGTGTACCGGGCGGTCGACGAGATGCTGGACCGCGAGGTGGCGATCAAGGCAATCCGGCCCGAACTGGCGCGCGAGCCGCAGATCGTCGAGCGGTTCCGCGCCGAGGCCAAGCTCCTCGCCCGCGTGAGCCATCCGGCGATCGCCACCATCTACAGCTTCTTCTACGACGGCGGCGAGCTGTTCCTCGCCATGGAGTACGTCGTCGGCCGGACGCTCGCCGAGGTGCTGGCGGATCACGGGGCCATGCCCTGGCAACGGGCCGTGCCACTGCTCTCGACCGCCCTGGAGGGGATCGAGCAGGCGCACCGGGCGGGGATCATCCACCGCGATTTGAAGCCGGACAACCTCATGCTCACCGAGGCGGCCACGCTCAAGGTGATGGACTTCGGCATCGCCCGCATGACGGGGAGCAGCCACATGACCCAGACCGGGCTGCTCATCGGGACGCTGCGTTACGTCGCCCCCGAGCAGATCCGGGGCGAGGAGGTGGACCAGCGCACGGACATCTACTCCCTCGGCGCCGTGCTCTATCAGATGCTCACGGCGCGCGTGCCGTTCGACGGGCCGACCGATTTTGCCATTCTCAAGGCGCAGCTCGACGATCCGCCGGTGCCGCCCGGCTCGCTCGTGCCGGGCCTCCCCGGCTGGCTCGACCGCGCCGTCGTCAAGGCGCTGGAGAAGCAGCCGGCCACGCGCTTCCAGACCGTCGAGGAGCTACGCCTCTATCTGAGCCGCCAGGGCACGGGAACTTTGGACGTGCGACCCGAGCCCACCGGTGAGCTTCCGACTCTGGTCCTCCCGCCGCGCGCCGAGACTCCCGGTTCGACGGTGGCCTCCGCCGCGACCATGGAGACGGACCGCCCTCGGTTGGCTCCGGATCTTCCTCCCTTGCCCGCGACGGCTTCTCCAGCCGCCAGTACCTCCTACCGTCCATTGGAAGGAGCGGGATGGAAGCGCGGCGCGATGGCGGCGGCCTTCCTCCTGGCGGCGCTCGCGGTCGGGATTTTCCTGTGGCTGCGCCGCGGGTCCGACGCGCCGGCAATCACCAACGCCGGGGCGGCAAATTCGACAGCGGCACCGAGCACGACGGCGGCGGCGGAGCGGCCGACAGGGCTCCAAGCGGCGGCCGGTGCCGCCTCCGCTGTCAACCCCACGCTGGCAGCGCAGCCGCTACGCCCGGCGCCCACTCCGAAGCTCCAGGAGACGCCGAAGCCGGCGAGCCCTCAGACACCGTCTTCTCCCGCCCCCCGCCCCGCTCCGGCGGCCTCCTCGGCCGAGCAGGCTCCGGAGAAGACCGAGCCGGCGCCCGCCGAGCCCGCTCCGTCCCAGGAGGAGCCGGCCGCGTCACCAGAGACCCTTCCTGCCACCGGCGAGCTGCCCGCCGAAGAGCTGAGCCGGCTGGGTGACGAGCTCGTCGCCGCGAGCGAGAAGCTCGGGGAGTCGTACGGAACCTTCCTGGAACAGAAGGAGACTGGAGGCGGCGAGCTCACCGAGAGTGACGAGAAGCTCCAAGAGGAGCTGGAGCTGCTCGCCGACGCCGCGGAGCGGTTCAACAAACGGTTCAACGAAGGGTTTATCGGCCGCACCCGCGACCGCCTGAGGAAAACGGACCAGCGCGGCGAGATCGTGCGCCGGTTCAGGAACCTGGTTGCCGTCGGCGGCCGGGTCGAGAGATTGATGGCGGAGGTGCGGCCCGGCCCCGAGGTGCGGCAGGAGTGGCAGGAAGTGCGCCGGCGATGGGATCGGGTGGCGCAGATCCTGAGAGAGCGGTAGGCGCTCATGAGCGAGCGTATCCTGGTCGTCGACGACGAGGCGGGGATCCGTTCCACCCTCTCGGGCATCCTGGAGGATGAGGGCTATCAGATCGCCTCCGCCGGCACCGCGGCGGAAGCGGCGCTGCGGCTGGGATCGGAATCTTTCGACGCCGTGCTGCTCGACCTCTGGCTGCCGGACCGGGACGGCCTGGAGCTGCTCTCGGAGCTGCGAGAGCAGAGCTTCCTGCCGCCGGTCATCGTCATCTCGGGCCACGGCACCGTCGATACCGCGGTCCAGGCGATCCGGCTCGGGGCCTACGATTTCCTGGAAAAGCCGCTCGCCCTCTCGCGCGTCGTGGTCACCGTTCAGAATGCCCTGGAACGGGGCCGCCTCGAGCGGGAGCTCCGGCGGCTCTCGGACCGGCTGGACCGCACCGAGCCTCTGCTGGGCGAAAGTCCGGCAATGCGCCGGCTCAAGGCCGACCTCAAGACCGCCGCGGCAGCCGACAGCCGCATCCTCATCCTCGGCGAGAACGGCACCGGCAAGGAGCTGGTGGCGCGGCAGGTCCATCGCCTGTCGCGGCGCGCTCCAAAAGCCTTCATCGAGGTCAACTGCGCGGCGATCCCCGAGGACCTCATCGAGAGCGAGCTGTTCGGCCACGTCAAGGGCGCCTTCACCGGTGCCGCGAGCGGCCGGCCCGGCCGCTTCGAGCAGGCGGACGGCGGCACGCTGTTTCTCGACGAGATCGCCGACATGTCGCTCAAGACGCAGGCCAAGGTGCTGCGCGTCCTGCAGGAGCAGCGCTTCGAGCGGGTGGGGGGCACCTCGCCGGTCCAGGTGGACGTGCGGGTGCTCGCCGCCACCAACAAGAGCTTGGAGGAGGAGATCCGGCAGGGCCGCTTCCGCGAGGACCTGTACTTTCGCCTCGCGGTCATTCCGCTCCGGGTGCCGCCGCTGCGCGAGCGGCGCGAGGACGTGCCGCTCCTCGTCGAGCACTTCATCGCCTTCTTCGCCCGCGAGCTGGGGCGCCGGCCGAAAGGAGTGGAGCGGACCGCGATGGAACGGCTCCAGGCCTATGCCTGGCCGGGGAACGTGCGCGAGCTGCGCAATCTCGCCGAACGGCTGATGATCATGGCTCCAGGCGACGCGATCGGCGCGAGCGACCTGCCGCCGGCCGTGCGCGGCGACGGCAGCGAAGCCGATCCCGCGCGTCTGCTGTGGGAGGCCGAGTATCCTTCCTTGCGCGATGCCCGCGCCGCGTTCGAAAGGTTTTTTATCGAGAAGAGGCTCGCCGAGCTGGACGGCAACGTCTCGGCCGCCGCGCGAGCGCTGGGGCTAGAGCGGAGTCATTTGTATCGGAAGATGCGGGTGTTGAGGATTCTGTAGGGGCGGCCCTATGTGGCCGCCCTGTGGGGTCCGGGCGGCCACATAGGGCCGCCCCTACAGCGTGGCCTTCAATCGATACCGCGGCAGCTTCTTCGCTCCGTACACCCCCACGAGCAAAAGGGCTCCCAGCAGAATGATCGCCGGACCCGAGGGCAGGTCGTAATAGAAGGAGAGGACGAGCCCGCCGAGGGTGATCCCCACGCCGATCAGCACCGAGCCGAGGAGGACGCTGCGCAGGTCCCGCCACAGCATCAGGCTGATCACCGAGGGGATCGTCAGCAGCGCCACCACCAGGATGATCCCCACCACCTGGATGAGGATCACCACCGACAGGGCAATCATCGCCAGCAGCAGCGACATGAGGAGCCGCACGCGCACTCCCCGCACCCGCGCGAAAACCTCGTCGAAAGCCACCGCCACGATCCCCTTGAAGAAGACGAGCAGGACGGCCAGCACGGAGACCGCGAGCACGAAGATCACCGCCAGGTCGTGCCGCGAGACGAGGAGGATGTTGCCGAAGAGGTACGTCATCAGGTTGGGGGCATAGCCCGGCGTCTTGGAGACAAAGACGACCCCCACCGCCATGCCCACCGCCCAGAGGACTCCGATCAGGGCATCGTAGGAGCGGATCGTCTCGCGGTCCACCGCGCCGAGAGCCAGGGCGCAGGCGAGCGCCACGGGGATGGCGCCGAGCAGTGGATCGATGCCGAGAAAGAAGCAGACCCCCATGCCGCCGAAAGCGGCGTGGCTGATGCCGTCGCTGATGAAGGCGAGCTTCTTGACCACCACGAATGTACCGATGACGCCACACAGGACGCTCGCCATTACCCCGGCGATCAGGGCATTGCGCAGGAACTCGTAGGAGAGGGCTTCGAAAAAGGTTGGCAAGAGGCCTCGTCAGTGGCGATGCAGCACGCGATGTGGCACGCCGTGAGTGACCAGCTCGACCGGGCAGCCGTAGACCTCCTCCATCACCTCCAAAGAGAGCTCGGGATCGCCGTGGTAGAAGAGCCGCCGGTTGATACAGGCGATGCGCCGCACCATGGAAGCGATGGAGGTCACGTCGTGGGTGACCACGACGACAGGGATGCTGCGGTTGAGATCCTCCAGCAGCTCGCGCAGGGTCTCGCGCGACTCGGCGTCGATCGACGCGGTGGGCTCGTCGAGGAAGAGGATCTCGGGCTCGGAAACCAGGGCGCGGGCGATGAGCACGCGCTGGAGCTGGCCGCCGGAGATCTCGGCGGCGTGGGCGCGGGCGACGCTGGTAAGGGCGAGGCGTTCGATCGCCCCCTCCGCGGCGGCGCGGTCCTGCCGCGACCAGGGACGCAGCAGACCGCTGTTGCCGAGCCGGCCCATGAGCACCATGTCGAAGACCCGCAAGGGGAAGTCCCGGTCGAAGGTCGAGAACTGGGGAACGTAGCCGAGCCGGCCGCGAGGGTCGCGGCCGGAAGGCAGGTGATAGATCACCTCGCCGGACCACGGGCGGAGCAGGCCCAGCATCGCCTTGAGCAGAGTGGTCTTGCCGCCGCCGTTGGGACCGATGATCGCCAGGAAATCGCGCGGCTGGATGTCGAGGTCGATCTCCTCCAGCACCACCTCGCGGCCGTAGCCAAAGGTGAGGTTGCGGACGGCGACGACGGGTGAGGTTTCCGCGGGCAGAACGATCCGATTCACCTCAGACATCTGCCAAAGCCTCCTGCAGCTCCGCCGTCACCCGCCGCAAATTGCCGAGCCAATCCCGCTCCTGGGGATCCGCCACCACCACCTGGCCGTCCACCGCGTCGGCGATCACCTGCGCGCTCTTACGGGGGAACCCGCTCTGGACGAAGACGACTCGCACCCGCTGCCGCTTCGCCTCATCGATGAGCTGGATCAGCCGCGCGGCACTCGGCTCCTTGCCCTCGGCCTCGATCGCAACCTGCCGCAGGCCGTACTCGCGTGCGAAGTAGCCCCAAGTGGGGTGGTAGACCATGAACGAGCTGCCGCGCTCGGGCTCCAATCGCAAGCGAATCTCCTGGTCGACGGCGACGATGTCGTCCTCGAAGCGCCGGAGGTTGGCGCGATACTCCGCGGCGTGAGCGGGATCGATCAGTTCCAGGGCCACCGCGATGTTGCGAGCGGCGACCGCCACCGTCTCAGGCGCCACCCAGACGTGAGGATCGCTTCCAGCGCCGCCGGCGTGGCCGCCGTGCTCCCTCCCCTCACCCTCGCCCTCGATCAGCCGCATCCCCCGCGACATGTCCACGACCTCGACGCCGGGGAGCCTGGCCAGGAGAGGCGTGATGCGCGCCTGCTCGAGCTCGAAGGCCGGATGCCCCACCGCCACGTAGAGCCGCGCCCTGCTCAACGCCACGATCTGCCGCGGTGTGGGTGAATAGTCGACGTGCGAGTAGCCGGGTGGAATCATCACCTCCACCTCGACGTGCCGGCCGCCGATCCGCTCGACGAAGTAGGCCTGCGGCGGCACGCTCACGGCGACGCGGATGCGGCCCGTCGCGGCCGCAGGGGTGGCCGAGCGGCAGGTGGAGAGAGCGAAGATGAAGATGAGGAGAAGGACTCTCACGCGGCACACGCCGCGCAACGGCCGTAGAGCACGACCTCGTGGGACTCCAGAGCGAAACCCGCCGGCGTCAGGCTGCGCAGCCCCTCCGGACAGCCGTCGAGCTCGTAGACGCGATCGCACGTCCTGCAATGGAAGTGGTGGTGGTGCCGCTTGCCGGTGGCCTCGTAGCGCGGCGGCTCGCCCGGCAGCTCCACCTGCGCCAGCGCCTCATCCGTCACCAGGGCCTTGAGCGTACGGTAGACAGTGGCGATCCCCAGCCCCGGACAATGGGCGCGGGCCGTGGCCAACACCTCGTGCGGGCTCAAGGGGCGGTCCGCGTCCTCGATGGCGCGGCGGATGGCGCGGCGTTGCTGCGTATCTCTCTTCACGAGCGAAATGATAATACAGTCTCAAAAAGCGCCGCAAGCCCCGCCCTCCTATAATCTGCGTCATGACGACTACAGCACCGCAGCAACGTATCGAAACCGACGTGAAGGCCGCCCTGAAGGCAGGGGAGAAGGAGAAGCTCTCCACCTTGCGGCTGCTCCTGACGGAGATCAAGAACGAGCGCATCCGCCGAGGCTCGGAGGTGGACGAGGCCGGCTTCGTCTCGCTGGTCCGCAAGTCGATCAAGCAGCGCGAGGACGCGGCGTCGCAGTACCGCGCCGGCCATCGCGAGGAGCTGGCCGCGAAGGAAGAGGCCGAGATCGGAGTCCTCATGGGCTACCTGCCGGCGCAGGTGGACGAGGGGCAGATCCGCACCGCGGTCGAGGAGCTGGTGACGTCGCGCGGCCTCTCGGGTCCGGCGGCGATCGGCCCGGTGATGAAGGAGATTCTCGCCCGCTTCGGCTCGAGCGCGGACGGCGCGACGATCAACCGCATCGCGCGCGAGGTGCTGGCGAAGAAGGCCGGTTGACTCGCGAGGCCATGCACAGGGTCATCGTCGGCACCGCCGGTCACATCGACCACGGCAAGACCAGCCTCGTGCTGGCTCTGACGGGGATCGACTGCGACCGCTGGGCGGAAGAGAAGGCCCGCGGCATCACCATCGATCTCGGGTTCGCCCATCTGACAGAGGGGGACCTGCAGCTCGGCTTCGTGGACGTACCCGGCCACGAGCGGTTTCTGCACAACGCTCTCGCCGGCCTCGGCGGCATTCGCGTGATGCTGCTCGTGATCGCCGCGGACGAGGGAGTGAAGCCCCAGACGCGGGAGCACCTGGCCGTCTGCTCGCTGCTGGGCATCCCGGCCGGTCTGGTGGCGCTGACCAAGGTCGATCTCGTGCCTCCGGATCTCCTCGAGCTGGCGCAATTGGAGGCCGAGGAGCTGCTCGCCCCGACTTCCTTCGCGGGCTCGCCCATCGTGCCGGTCTCCAGCACCACCGGCCTGGGAGTTCCCGAGCTGAAGGCGGCGCTACTCGATCTCGCGACGCGCCACGCCGCACCGGCCGATCCGGAGAAGCCGGCCCGCCTGCCGGTCGACCGCGCGTTTCACCTCAAAGGGTTGGGAGTCGTGGTGACGGGCACGCTGGCGAGCGGCGCCGTCCACCCCGGCGAGACGTTGGAGATCCTCCCACGCGGCGCGCGCGCCAGGGTGCGCAGCATTCAGGTGCACGGCCAGTCGCGGGAGCAGGCGGAGGCCGGCGAGCGCACGTCGCTCCAGTTGACCGGCGTGGCGCTCGAAGCGCTCGCTCGCGGCATGCAGCTCGGCAAGCCCGAAGCCTTCGCGGCGACAACCAGCCTGCTCGGCCGCTTCATGCTCCTGCCGGACGCACCCGCCGCCATCCGCGGCTTCGTGCCGGTACGCCTGCACCTCTACGCCAGCGAGGTGCTCGGCCGTCTGCGCCCGCTCGCCGAGGGCGGCCTCTCGCCGGGCGAGACTGGACCCGTCGAGATCCGTCTCGAGGGTCCCGTCTCGGCGGTGCGGGGCGACCGCTACATTATCCGCCGCCCCTCGCCGGCCGCGACGCTGGGGGGCGGCGAGATCCTCGATCCGCGCTGGCGGCGGTATCGCGGCACGGTCCTGCGGCAGGCGCTGGCGGCTCTCCAGGGAGATCTTCCTGCCACCCTGGCCTTTTGGGTGCAGGAGGCCGGAGAGCGCGGAGCGGAGGCCGCGGAGCTCGCCCGCCGGCTGGGTCTGCCGCCGGCCCGGGTGGCGGCGCGGCTGGCGGAGCTCGCCGCCGGCCAGCGGCTCATCGAGGTGGCGGAGGGCCCCGGACGGGCACGGCGGTGGATCGCGCCCGCGGCCGTGCAGCGGCTCACCGAGCGGGCGCGCCGCATCCTCAAGGAGCACTTCCAGAAGGATCGCCTCGCCGAGTCGATACCGAAGGCGGAAGCCGTGCGCCGCATCCTGCGCGGCCGGGCGGCCGAGCTCGCCGACGTCTATCTCGGCTGGCTGGAGGCGCAGAAAGTGCTCGCCGTGCAGGGAGACCAGGTGACGCTGCCCGGCCGCAGCGCGCAGCTCACCGGCGAAGAGTCGCGGCTCTCGGCGGCCGTGCTGGAGCGCTTCGATCGGGCGGGGCTCGCGCCGCCGTCGCCCGGCGAAGTGGCGCAGGAGCTCGGCGCCAAGCCGCAGATCCTGGAAGGCGTCATCCGCCACCTGATCGCCCGCGGCCAGCTCGCCAAGCTGCCGAGCGGCCTGATCCTGGCCTCGTCCGCCCTCGCCGGCCTGCGGCGGGACCTCCTCGACAGCTCCTGGGAACGCTTCTCCGTCGCCGACTTCAAGGACCGTTTCGGTCTCACCCGCAAGTGGGCCATCCCGCTGCTCGAGCACCTCGACTCGACCGGAGCGACGCGCCGCATGGGTGACGATCGCATAGTGGTGCGGAGGGCGAGCGCCTGATGACGCCGCTCCTCTCCGACGCCGAGCAGCTCGCCCACCTGGTCGCCTTCGACACGACCAGCCGCAACAGCAACCTGCAGATGGCCGACTTCCTCTGCGACTACCTGGACCGCCCCGGCATACGGATCACGCGCAACCCCTCGGCCGACGGCCGCAAGACGAACGTGATCGCCTGGATCGGGCCGGAGCCGGAGGGAGACCGCCGAGGGCTCGTGCTCTCGGGGCACATGGACGTCGTCCCCGCCGAGGAGGAGGGCTGGCGGAGCCCGCCCTTCACCTTGACCGACGAGGGAGACCGCTGGGTGGGACGCGGCGCGTGCGACATGAAAGGCTTCGTGGGCCTCGCGGCCAATCTCGCCGCCGAGGCCCGCCCCGAACGATGGCGCGCTCCCCTGGTGCTCGTCTTCACCTACGACGAAGAGGTCGGCACGCTGGGAGCCAAGCGCCTGACCGAGAGCTTCCCCGAGGCGGCGGCGCTCCCCCGCAGCGCGATCATCGGCGAGCCGACCTCGCTGCGGGTGGCGCGCACGCACAAGGGCCACTTCAAGATGCGGGTGGTCCTCCGCGGCGTCGCGGCGCACAGCGGCTATCCTCACCTCGGGATCAACGCCATCGAGCCCGCCGGGCGGGTCGCCGTCGCGCTCACCCGTCTGCGTCATGAGCTGGAGGCGGAGCCGGCGCCCTACCGCGAGCTGTTCCCGGAGGTCCCTTATGTGCCGCTCATCCTCGGCACGATCCATGGGGGCTCGGCGCAGCGGTCGGGTACGACGTTGATGGCCGAGCCACCATGGATCGTGCCGAGGATG
>Ga0134122_10004363_pt1 | contig 10499 bp, 7 predicted proteins | sample KB302_FD_96461 | JGI IMG/M metagenome (GOLD analysis project Ga0134122, IMG submission 96461) | Terrestrial soil microbial communities without Nitrogen fertilizer from Kellogg Biological Station, Michigan, USA - KB3-0-2 | ecosystem: Environmental > Terrestrial > Soil > Unclassified ... | reverse complement strand
GGCCGAACCGGCGCGCGTACGCGAAGGCGAAGAACGCGATCCGCTGTGACGCCTTGGCCGTGATGATCTTGAGGCTCTCGACGACGCCGGGGACGACGACGTGCTCGAGGCCGGCGTAAAGATCCTCGGTGTTCTCGCGCACGACGATGATATCGACCCCTTCGAACCGGCTCGGGATGCTTTCGAGCGACCGGGTCGGCCGCAGGTTGGCGTAGAGGTCGAGCTTCTGGCGCAGCTGGACGTTGACCGACTGGAAGCCCTTGCCCACCTGGGTGGTGATCGGACCCTTGAGCGCAACGCGAGTCCGACGGATCGATTCGAGCACCCGCTCCGGCAGCGGCTCGCCCTCGGCCGCCACCGCGTCCGCGCCCGCGGTATGGAATTCATATTGAAGGTCGGCGCCCGCGGCGTCGAGCACGCGAAGCGTCGCCTTCGTGACCTCCGGCCCGATGCCATCGCCGGGGAGTACGGTAATCGTCTGGCTCATGCGGAAAAGACCTGCCTCTCGGGGGGACTTTTAAGAAAAGCGCACCATAGGCGCTCGGGGGAGATTATCACGCCTCCCCGCCGCGCCTCTCCCCTTTCAGGCCAGGAACCAGGCCCCCAGCAGACCCAGGACGACGACCCCCAGCAGGAGAAATTTGATCGCCGCCGCCGTTCCGGCGAGCGCCTGCCAGGGCTGGCGCGGACCCTTGCGGGCGAGGGTTGCGCAAAGGCAGAGGTTTTCGATCGCATCCAGGCATCCCGCCGCGAGCGGCAACACCGCGAGCGCCGCGAGGTCGATCGCGAGCCCGCTCGACGGGCGGACGGCCTCCAGCCAGTGGGCCGTCCGCCAACAGGCTCCGGCCAGCAGGAACGAATAGGCGGGAATGAACAGGGCATCGAGCCCGAGCTGGACGCGCAGGAGATGGCGCACCCGAGTTTCCGGCAGGTGGGCGTTCCATGCGGCAAAAAGCCCTTGCGCCCGTTTCTTGGTGAAGGCGAGCTCCCAAGTGGCGACGCTCGCCGGAGCGATTTTCCGCAAAGGGCGCCATTGCCGCTTGAGCGCCCGGCTGCACGCGAGGAACCAGAGCGCCAGGAAGAGGAGCGTCCAGCCCGAGCGGAGGTACGGGAGGCCGGTCCCCGTCCCGCTCCGAGCCCACTTTTCGAGCCGCGCCACCGGTAGCGCCGGCGCGGCGGGGGCTGCGTTCGAAGGAGGCGAAGCGAGTGGCGGGAGCGGCTCGCGCCGGCCGAGCGCTTGGCGGAACTGCCGCATCTTCTCCTGGCCGGCGACCTTGTCCCAATGCTTTTCGATGCGCGCCTTCTCCATCTCGGTCAGACGCCAGGAGAGCGGGCCGATGTCGTTGTACCAGGCGTCGATCCGCCGGATGTCGAGTCCTTGGGCCACCCAGCGGCCGGCGAACTGATCGATCTCCCACGCGTTGCGGGCCGCCTGCGTGGTGGTCCGCACCCGGGCCACCGTGGTCACCGGCGAAAAGATCTCGGTGCTCCACGAGTCGCCCGATTTGACGTCGGAAAGCGGCCGGGGATCGGGCTCGAACACCCGCAGCGTCAGTAGAAAGATCGGCCGGCCGGCAAGCGCTTCCTCGCGTCCCGGCAGGACGCGGTTGAGCAACTCCAGCGCGGAGAGGATGCCGCTGTTGTCGTAATAGCCCCCGTCGACGAAATGAACCGCGGGCCCTGCGCCTCCCTCCGCCCGCGCCGCGGAGCTGACGAACGGAAAAGTGGACGACAGCCGGACCGCGGTAGGCACCGCCAGATCGCGGCCGGAAAACTCGGCGAAGAAGTCGCAGCAGCGCGGCTTGGGCTCGCCCGAGCTTTGATTCGCGATCTTCCTCTGCTCCAACGCCAGGGTGGCGAACTGGAAGCGATCCCCCGTCTCGGCGACCGTTGAATTGAAGATCACCAGCGGTTTCCGGCCCGCCAGGACCTCCCGGCGCCAACCGCGGAGCGTCGGAGCGGACTCGCCCGGCCGCAGCCGCAGCTTCCATGAGTTTTCGAGCGCCCAGCTGCGATCCAACCAGCGCGGCCCGACCAGCGGCCAGGGGACGACTCCCCGGAGCAGGTCGGGATAGGCCATCCCCCACGCCACCGGTTCGAGGCTCGATTCCGTGGCGCTCCGCCAGATCTCGTCGGCGGCCGCGGGTTCCAGGCGCCTCCCGATGGCAGGCATTCGATCGACGAAGTACATCGTCCCCACCGAGCCGCCGGAGACCGCGCTCACCAGCCGCAGGCTGCGGAGGAAGGCGGCCCCGGTCGCCTCGTCGCTCGCCAGCTCCGAGAGCACTTTCGCGCTCCACGCGGCGGAGGTGATGCCGCCGCCGGCCGCCATGGCGATTACGATCGGCTCGTTCGGCCCGCCCGCCGTCAGGCGCTCACCGAAGGCCGCCACGTCCCGGGCCGGCTCAGGGATCGCCGCGTCGTCTTGAGGCGGCGCAAGGACCTTGAAGAAATGATCGTTTCCCGGCAGCTGGAACAGCAGCAGGCTGAGCAGCAAGATGCCTGAAAGGACCGGCACCCGGAAGCGGTCGAGGAAGAAAGCGAGGGCCGGCAGGGTCCAGGCCAGGAAGAGAACAATCAGCAGAACCCCGGCGAGAGCCGGCATGGGCGTCGGCGCCCAGAGCGGGCAACTGAGCAGCCCATAGGCGAAATAGAGCGCCGCGGAAAGAATGGTGAAGCCGACGGCGAGCGCGTGGCCGCGGCCGATCTCGCGGTCCGCGTCGAGGTAGCCGGGGCCGAACCCGGGCGAGCGCAGCAGGGCACGCAGCAGCACCAGGGCTCGGCGCGGGGAACGCGGCGGACGGAGCGAATGGAGGCGCGAAATCCAAGCCGGAAGCTCGGGAAATAGGCCCGACCGGGGGCGCTCCGGCGGGGTCAACCAAGCTTCGAGCAGGCCCGAAAGGTAAAACACCACGACGGCGGCGAGCAGACCCGCGACGAGCGCTCCGGTCCGGCGACCGAGATCCAGCAGGTGCTCGCTCAAGCCGCCGCCCGCCAGTCCTTCGCCGGACGCGATGAACACCGCGGCGAGGTTCGGCGCGGCGAGCGCGAGCGCCACGAGCATCCGCGCTCGGAACAGGGGATGGCGCAGGATCGAGGCGAACGGCAGCTCGCACGGCTGGTCGATCCGCGCCCCGCCGTGCCAGACGACGAGGGCCGTGGTGACCAGAAACACCCAGGACGCCACGAGGGCGGAAAGCGTGATCGTCGCCTGACCGACCCAGCCGAGCACGAACAGGTTGCCGAACAGGGCGTCCCCCGGCGCTCGGCGGGCGAAGAACGGGAACAGAAAGAACACCGCGCCCAAGAGGATCTGAAACCGCAGCAGGATCGCCAGGCTCAAGTAAGGCCGAACGGCCGGAAGCCGACGGAAGACCGCCCGGGCGCTACGCCGCCAGATCGAGAGCATGGTTCTCCGGGTCGCCGAGGTTTCGCATCGAAAGTTTTCGCGCGGCAAGAGTATGACGAGCGCGGCCTTGTCGTTCCTCATGGCATGATGCCGCCCCATGGCCGAACCTGAAGCCCCCGCTCCCCGCTCCAGCCTGATCCTCTCCCCCGCGTTCTGGATCGCCGCCTTGGGGGTCGCCCTCCATGCCGCGACGATCGGCAAGTACGGCATCTTCCGCGACGAGCTGTACTACGTCGCCTGCGGCCGGCGGCTCGCGTGGGGGTACGTCGATCATCCACCGGGGGTGGCGCTGCTTGCGCGGATCTCCGAAGCGCTGTTCGGGACGCGGCCGGAGGGCTTGCGCGTCATGCCGATCCTCGCGGGCGGGCTGGTGGTGTTTCTGGCCGGCTGGATCGCCAAGGATTTGGGCGGCGGCCGGTTTGCCGAGGCGCTCGCGAGCTTGGCGACGCTGGTCGCTCCGGTCTACCTGTTCATCTTCCACTACCTGTCGATGAACGTGATCGACGCCCTGGTCTGGACGCTCCTCGGCTGGGTCCTCCTGAAACTCCTGCGCGGCGGTAATCCGAGGCTCTGGCTGGCGTTCGGCGCGATCGCGGGACTGGGCCTTGAAAACAAGGTCAGCGTGGCGTTCCTCGGCGCGGGGGTCGTGGTCGGGTTGGTGCTCACGCCGGAGCGGCGCCTGCTCGCCAACCGCTGGCCCTGGATCGGCGGCGCGCTCGCGGTCGTTCTGTTCGTTCCCCACCTCGCCTGGCAGGTGAAAAACGGCTGGCCGCTCCTGGAATTCGCGGCGAACGCATCGGCGCACAAGAACGTCCACTACTCAGGCCTCGCGTTCTTGGTCGAACAGGTAATGCAGATGCATCCGTTCACCTTCCCGCTCTGGCTCGGTGCCCTCGCCTGGTGCACCTTCGGGCGCGAAGGGCGCCGCTACCGGGCGGTCGCGGTCGCCTACGTCGCGATCTTCGCGCTGCTCGTGGCCCAAGGGGGCAAGCCCTACTACCTCGCGCCGATCTACCCGCTGCTGTTCGCGCTCGGTGCGTTCGCCTTCGCGGGCTGGCTCGCCGCCCGGCGGCTTGCCTGGCCGAAACCCGTTGCGCTCGCGCTCCTCGCGGTCGGCGGCGCGTTGGTTGCACCGCTCACGCTGCCGATCCTGCCGATCGAGACGTTCGTCAGCTACCAAGCGGCGCTCGGCCAAGCCCCCAGTTCCCCCGAAACCCACAAGATGGGCCGCCTGCCGCAGCATTTCGCGGACATGTTCGGCTGGGAGGGCCTGGCCGCGACGGTGGGCCAGGTCTGGCAGCAGATCCCTGAAGCGGAGCGCGCCCGCTGCGCGGTCTTCGGCCAGAACTACGGCGAGGCGGGAGCGATCGAAGTCCTCGGTGACCGCTACGGTCTGCCCGATGCGATCTCCGGCCACAACAACTACTACCTCTGGGGACCCCGCGACGCCGACGGCAGCTGCATGATCGTCATCGGAGACGACGAGGCGACCCTGAGCCAGCTGTTCGAAAACGTCCGCCTCGGCGCGATCTACGAATGCCGAAACTGCATGCCCTACGAGAGCCATCTGAACATCCACGTCTGCCATGGGCTCAAGGGAAACATCGCGGACCTCTGGCCGCGGGTTAAGCACTACGACTGAAGGTCCTGCGAGCGATATGGAGTGCGGCGACGCGTCGCCGCTTTTCACCGGCATCTCCTGCGCCGATCCCGTTCAAAGCGCCGACGCGTCGGCGCACTCCATATCCGTCCGGCCCTATCTAAAAGGAATAGGGGACGCTCACCCAGGCGAACCGCTCGGGCGGAAAGTCCTTGGTGTTGCGCGTGACCAGCGCGAGGGCGTGGTACCGGGCGAGAGCGGCCTGGAGGGCGTCCGGCATCTTCCAGCGATGCTCGCGGCGCAACCGGGCCGCGAGATCGGCCACCGGGGTGTCGATCGGCAGAGTCGGAAAGCGATCGAGGAATGCCGTCGCTACGGGCACTTCGTCGTCGCCGAAACCGGCCAGTACCTCGGCGCGGGTGATCACCGAAAGCATGGCGCTCCGCTGCACCCCGGCGAGGTACGTTGAAGCGGCCGCCACACCGCGGAAGTGGTCGATCAGGATCACCGAAGCGAGCAGGAGGTTCATCCTTCGTCCTCCCACTCGGCGCGGATCTCACGCTGATAGTCGAGTCCGTCGGCCCCCGGCCAGATTCCGGCCGTCGCCGCGAGCAGACGCTCGAAAGAGCTCGACTCGCTCTCTTCCCGGTAGCTGCGAACCGCACGGCGGACGATTTCGGTCATGGCGATCCCCTCTTCTTCGGCCCGGCGATCGAGCCACGATTTGTCCTCGGGTTCCAGACTGATCAGGGTACGGATGGTGGGTGCTGCGCGATATCGGTTCGTCACGAGAGATATCATAAGGGTTCGTGCCCTCCTTTTCTACCCCCTAGGACGCGAACCACCTTCTATTTCCCGATGGTTTCCGCAACGAAGTCGAAAAAACCTTCTGCGAACCCCCGGAGTAGCCTCTGGGCTATGCTTTCCGCCGACCGCACGACTGGAGGTTTCCATGCTCCCAACCCGCTTCGCTCTTCTGGCCGCCGTAACTCTTCTGCTTCCCACCGCCGCCCGCGCCGCCGATCCGGAACCGAATGCGGCGCCTGCCGCCGATGCGGCCTATAAAAAGGAGATCGATGCTTTCCGCCAGGAGCGGATCGACGGTCTCAAAAGGCCGGATGGGTGGCTTTCGCTGGTCGGGCTGTTCTGGCTTCAGGAGGGGGACAACCGGTTCGGCAGCGGCGCCGAGAATCGGGTGATTTTCCCCGAGGGTAGCGCTCCGGAGGTCGCAGGCAAGTTCGTGCGCCATGGCGACAAGGTGAGTGTGGAAGCCGCGGCGGGTTCAGGCCTCACGAGCGACGGCAAGCCGGTGGGTCGGATGGATCTCGCGATCGACGCCGACGCGAAGGGACCGACCCGTCTGGAGCTCGGCTCGCTCCGGTTCTACCTCATCCGGCGCGGCGATCGGCTCGGCGTGCGGGTGAAGGATACGAACAGCGCCCTGGTGAAGAACTTCCCGGGGATCGACACCTACCCGACCCGGGCCGATTGGCGGTTCGAGGCGAAGTTCGAGCCCTATGTGCCGGTGAAGAAAGTTCCGGTGCCGAACATCTTGGGGCAGATCGACGACACCTCGTCGGCCGGCGCGGTGGTGTTCGAATTCGGCGGCAAGACCTATCGGCTCGACGGCCTCGGGGAGCCGGGCGAAGGACTGTTCCTGATCTTCGCCGACGACACGAACGGCGGCGAGACGTACGGCGCCGGGCGCTTCCTGGATACCGATCCGCCGAAGGACGGCAAGGTGGTGGTGGACTTCAACAAGGCGTACAACCCGCCTTGCGCGTTCACCGCGTTTGCCACTTGCCCGTTGCCGCCGAAGCAGAATCGGCTGGATCTGCGAGTCGAGGCCGGCGAGAAGAAGTTCGCCGGGGATCCCCACCACTAAATCAAGGGTGCGCCACGAGGGCCAGCGTGGCGGCGGCCAGCTCGGCGGCCGTCCGGGTGTCTTTTGCGAGCTTCCCCTCCTCCGGGCCGGCGCAGTGGCTCGGATGGAGGATCTCGAAGGGATTGATCGGCTGGCCGAGCCAGGAGGAGCGCTCCTCGGGCAGCCGGTAGATCGCGAAATGCAGGTGCGGGGCGTTCTTCGGCGCATTGCCCGAAGTCCCGACGTAGCCGATCACCTGGCCGCGCTGCACCGCCTGGCCGGCGGCCAGGCCGGGGGCGTAGCGTTCCAGATGGGCGTAGTAATAGGCGTAGGTGCCGGTGGGGTCGAGCTGGTAGAGGGTGATGCCGCCGAGCCGGTTGTAGGTGAGCTTGACGATCGTGCCGTCTTCGATCGCGAGGATCGGCGTGTTGCGCGGCGCCATGATGTCGATCGCGTGATGGGTCCTTCCGCCGCTCCGCCGCTGGACGAACGAATCCCGCAGCTGGCTGCGCACGATCCCCAAGACCGGGATCAGCAGTGCCTTGCGCGCCAGCACCGGTTCGTTCGGCAGATCCGGGAAACAACCCTCGAAACCGGCAGGCGCCGGCCCGGTCGATTCGGGCGGTGCGACGAGCTCCGGAGAAAGAGGGGCGGGAATCGACTCCGGACCGACCGCGGGCTCGGGGTTTCGCGCGCTGGGAACGCTCGGGTCGGTCGAAGCATCGCCGCTCGCAGGCAGCAGGACGACCGCCCCGCCCGGCTGAGAATCGCCCGAGGCCGCGGGCGGCTCCTGGCTCCGCAGCGGTCCTGCCGCGAGGGCGAACAGGACGACGCCCGCGGCGAAAATGGGCCGCAAGATCCCTCTCGGCGAGATGAAATTCGTCTTCTCGGGCATATCGATCGGGTCGCCTACATCTTTCCGGCGAGGCGCGGATCATACCCGAGTTCCGGAACGGTTCAACCCCTCACCTCCGGACTTGGCCCGAGCATGGAAGAATGCACCACCGCCAACCCCGAGGTCCCTCATGACCGAGAAATCGAACGAGCCGATGAACCAGCAACGCGTGTCCCGCAATTTCTTCCTCTTCATCCTGATTGCGACGACCGCCCTGTTTTTCTACATGGTCCGGGAATTCCTGATCCCGGTGCTGCTCGCGGCCGTGTTCTGCACGCTGCTGGCCCCGTTGTTCGACGTTCTGGTGAAGAAGACCAAGGGGCGCCGCGCACTCTCCGCCCTGATCTGCTGCGTCCTGGTGATCATCGGACTCGTGGTGCCGATTTATTGGGTGGCGAACCTGGTCGCCCACGAGGCGCTCGACTTCTACAACTCGTCCGAGGCGCAGCTCCGCAGATTCTTCGAACAGGGCGACGCCGGCCCGCTCGGCGCGATGAAGCGCTCGGTCTGGTTCCGCACTCTGCACCTCGATCAATTCGATTGGAGCGCGAGCGCCCAGGACGCGGCAAAGAGCGCCGGCACCTTTCTCGCCGACGTGATCAAGGCGACGTCGTCGGGCACGATCCACGTGGTGATTCTCCTGTTCCTCACCCTGTTTACGCTGTTCTATTTCTTCCGCGACAGCGAGAAGATCATCCCTCGGCTCAAGTACCTGATCCCGCTGCCCGAAGGCCACCTGGACGCGATCATCACCCGTTTCTCGTCGGTCACCCGGGCGACGATGAAAGGCACTCTGGTGATCGCCCTCGTCCAGGGGAGCCTCGCCGCCATCACGCTCTGGGCCTTCGGCCTCGACGGGGCGATCCTGTGGGGCGTGGTGGCGACCCTCATGTCGGTCCTGCCGGTCGTCGGCGCCTGGCTGGTTCTCTACCCCGCGGCGGTGTACCTGTTGCTCACCGGGCAGGTCTGGCAGGGAATCCTGATGATCGTCCTCACGACCGTGGTGATCGGCGGCATCGACAACTTCATCCGCCCCCGGTTGGTCGGCCACGAGGCGGGCATGCACGACCTGATGGTCTTCTTCTCCACCCTCGGCGGCATCGCGGTCTTCGGCGCCATGGGCTTCATCGTCGGTCCGGTGATCGCCGCCCTGTTTCTCGCCGTCCTCGAAATCTACGCGGTCGAGTTCAAGGACGTGCTCGACGGCCTGAACGCCCCGCCGGCCGCGTCGCCCGCCCATCCGGCCCCTCGGAAACCCGCTCAGGCGTCGGCCGCGGGGGCGAAGCGCGCCGAGGGGTAGATCACCACCCGGCGGAACGGCTCTTCGCCCTGGCTGCGCGAGGCGAGGCCGGAGCTGGCGATCAGCTCGTGCTGCAGGCGGCGCTGGTGGCTCGCCCGGGGAGCCAGCTCGACCGAGCGGCCGGATTCGAGCACTTCGTCGATGCCCGCTTCGACCTCTTGGAGCACCGCGTCCTCGGTCCCTTCCTCTTCGTCGAGCCCGAAGACGTCGCGCAGGAAGATCTCGATCTGCGCCTGAGTATTGGTGCGCACGACGCCGATCGGCAGGCCGCGCTCGGCGGCTTCGCGCAGCTTCCGCGGCTGGCGCCGCTCCTGGCCTTTGAGCGCGATCACCAGATCGGCGTCGTCCAGGTCTTCGACGATGAGGACCGGCACCCGCAGCTTTCGGAGCGCGCGCTCGATCTTGCTTCGCGACACGGCGTACGGAAACAGCTTGCGGGTCCGGCTCTTCACCGGCCGGCCCGGCCAGTTCGATTCCAATCTCGGCACGGAGGGCGCGGGACCTGCCGGAGCGGTTTCGCGCGGCTCGTCGGCGCCGGGCTTGGCCGGCTTGGGCCGGGGCGACCCGGCCGAGGGAGCCGCCGAGACCCCTACGCGCCCGGCCGGCGCCGCCTGGATCTCGAACCCGTCGGCCGTGCGCACCCGCAGCTCGGGGGCCGGCGGAATGTGACGCAGCAGGCGATCGACGACCTCCGCCACGTCGCGGTGGACCGCGAGCCGGTCCTTGTCCTGAATCTCGACCAGCACGTCGAAGGTCGGCGGGCCTTTCCTTTCGAGCACGGTCTTCTGGGTGCCGCGGCGGCGCGCCTCTTCGTCCGACAGGGTGACCGCCTGGATGCCGCCCACCAGATCGGCGAGCGTCGGGTTCTGGAGCAGGTTTTCCAGAGCGTTGCCGTGGGCGGTCGCCACCAGCTGGACGCCGCGCTCGGCGATCGTGCGCGCCGCCGCCGCCTCGGCCGAGGTGCCGATCTCGTCGATCACGATCACCTGCGGCATGTGGTTCTCGACCGCTTCGATCATCACCGCGTGCTGCTCGGCGGGGGTCGGCACCTGCATCCGCCGGGCGCGGCCGATGCCGGGATGCGGGATGTCGCCGTCGCCCGCGATCTCGTTCGAGGTGTCCACCACCACGACCCGCCGGCCGAGCTGGTCGGCGAGCACCCGGGCCGCCTCGCGCAGCAGGGTGGTCTTGCCCACCCCCGGACGGCCGAGCAGCAAAAGGGAGCGCTCCGACTCGATCACGTCGCGCACGACGTCGATCGTGCCGTAGACCGCCCGGCCGACCCGGCAGGTGAGGCCCACCACCTGGCCGGTCCGGTTGCGCAGCGCCGAGATCCGGTGGAGCGTCCGCTCGATCCCCGCCCGATTGTCCGCGCCGAACCGCCCCACCCGCTCAACCACGTGGGCGAGATCGGCGCGCGAGACCGGTTCG
>Ga0134122_10004362_pt1 | contig 10500 bp, 18 predicted proteins | sample KB302_FD_96461 | JGI IMG/M metagenome (GOLD analysis project Ga0134122, IMG submission 96461) | Terrestrial soil microbial communities without Nitrogen fertilizer from Kellogg Biological Station, Michigan, USA - KB3-0-2 | ecosystem: Environmental > Terrestrial > Soil > Unclassified ... | reverse complement strand
GTCTTCACTATCCATGAAGCACTGCTCTAGGGTAGGCTTATTGCCGAACTTACCGCTTTCATCAATAAACAAGGTGGTATAAGCTGTTCCCTTCAAAGCACCTGAGTGGGTAAATTGCTTAATAGCCAGCCGGGACAAGGCCCCCATTTTTTTATCCCCTTCATCGGTTTTTACTTCAACACCAACCTCGCGGCCTTTTTTGTTGTCTACACTGAAATTCTGAAATAGTGCAAGGGGTAAATTATTCCAGCCGGTATTCAGTATGGGTATTGTATTCAGGTAGGTGTCTTCATCCGGCACTCCAATGGCCACCTTGGAACCCTTATGAAATAAAAGATTATGGGCAATCTCTCCACTGATTACATTCTCACTGGCCGCTTTACGCCTGCCCTTCATAATAATTAACCCGCCATTACCCTCTTGGCGCTTGCGATAAATTTTATCAAACAGTTCGTGGTCACTGTCACGGTAAAGAGGATAGGAATCAAATTTCTTTTCAATGCCTTCCGGGTCAAAGGCAGGATTGGCAAGCGGATAACGGAGCAACGCCTTAGCTGCGGCCTTTTCATCCCACCGTAGGCGGTTAATGGTCCAAAAATTAAGGTGGAAATAATAATTACCCGGAATCCATACACCATCCGGTGGCTTATACCCATTGATACAGCGGAAATATTGCTCACTCCACCAGCGCAGGTAATCGCGGCTATCCAGCGGATAACTAGGTATACCATCCCTGATAATCGGGGAATATTTTGAACAAAGCGAAAACGCTTTTTTAGCCATCTACTGCTCTACATAATCTGCTGGGTTAATTTGTCCTCCATGAACCTTTTCCATAAAGGTCAGCGCCTTGCCTGCCTTCGTGGTAAACTGGGGTTTGCCTAAATCTCCCTGGCTGGCTCGCTGCAATAAAATGGCGTGAATAGCATTACGCTGCTTATTCAGGTTAGCCAGGGATTTAGCTATGCTTTCAATTTCTTCTCTCTCTGCCGGTACTGCAGGGTCCAGTTGGCCCATGCGCTCAGTCATTTTGTTGCACGTTACTTCATACACCCGGTATTGCTCCAGGTCAGTGTCCAAATAAAGGCCCATATACTTATCGCATGCAGCCCGCATGACACTACCGGGCTGTACATCGAAAGGAAGTGTTTTACGCTTGAATATATCCTTACATGTTTGCTCCATTCTTTTTTTCTCTTCCAGGTGATAGTAAGGGGAACGGCTGTCATACATGGCTGCTACCCATCGCATGGCCAGTGGACCCAAACCTTCAGTACGCATCACCTCCAAAAATTCGGGCACAAGGTTTACTTGTTCCTTAAAGAACTCAAAATTACCGGTAGTTTGATTGAGCCAGTAGAACATGCTTACTGAATATAAAACCGTAAATCAGATTCGCGCATAATCAGGTAGGCCTTATCATTTGCCTCAAATGGTTCCGCATAAAGAGGGTTGAAGTTAACCCGGTCCCCAACTTTGGAAACCATCTTTTCTCCTTTATATCCCGGGCCTACCGCTATCACCGTACCGGTATGAGGGAATATGCGCTGGTTCTCAGGAATCTCTAAGCCTCCCTTACTAAAAATAGGTGCAGGGTCCTGTTCAACAATAATCTTGTCCTGCACCGGTACCATTGTTATCTCGGTGGGTGTTTCAACCGGTTCGGGCAATAAGTCAGATTTTTTCTCTGTAATTTGCATGTATATTAGTTTAAAGGGTTTTTAATCGTTCAAGTACATCGGCTGGCGTATGAAAATCGTACTCATACTTCTCAATTACCTTAGCAAAAGAAGTTTGTTCCCACTTGCTCTCGGGCAGATGGTAGGAAATCTGTTTACCAGGTTCCGTGTTTATACCCATAATGAACCATCCTTCCAGCACCGGGCATTTCCACACTTGCTTGTAAGTGTTATACTCCGGATTTTTATACAACTCACGGCACAGGGCAATGAATAGTTCAATGCGGTGAGAGTATAACTCGCCGAAGGTATGATAGCCATCTGAAATCAGGTTATGGTCAACTCCGCTTTGCTGAATCAGCCTGTTTATTTCTTCAATAGTGGCTGCTTCTTGTGAATTGGTAAGAATAAGCCCTGTTTGATGCCATTGGCGCACAACATCTTCGGCTGACCATCCATCCGGAATAGATTTAAGGTCAACAATAATATGTTCAACTGGCTGGTAACGCTCAATAAACTTTTCTTCAGAAACAACAGAAAACTCCTGACCATCTGGTTGCTTAATTACCCAATCGCCTTTATTTACCTTAGCTCTCCCATCATTTGTTCCAAGATAAAAAGTGTCGCTACCCATTTCACCGGGCAACCATTCAGGCTCTAAGGATATTATCTCCCTCCATGAATCAGCAGTGCCTAACCACTGTACTACCTCGAAAACCTCTTTTTTGTGTACCTGCATAAAAATTGTTTTAGCGCCACGTTTCACATGAAACATAGCAAAGTTAATTTATTTCTTCTTTGTGATGGTGATTGACTTTTTAAGCATCATATCCGGATTCTGTTCGTGGTCATAAACAATTTCCTCTGACAGCTTTCTCATTTTTTCTTCATTAGCAAATAAATTTATTACTGTATCAAAATCGCCCCCAATCCTTATTACACAATCCTCGTCTTCCACACTATCAAAATACTGCTTTGAACTAAGCCATTGAAATACATCACGGTTAACTTTGTAATAGTTCCTGCTCTCTTTTATCAGTAAACCATGTTTTACCAGCTTGCTGAGATGTTTGTAAAATGAAGCACTGCTTATATCAAAGTACTCTTGTACTTCCTCCCTTCGTGTCTGATAAATTTCCAATTCATTAGTGGAGTATTTCATCCAATGCAAAGTGATATACAACAAGAACTGCAGGCTACTCCCTGGAACTTTCATTAGCAGCTTCAGGCTGTCCTGGAAGCAATGTATCAACAGGCGCTGGTTGTTTATCGGTATTCGCTTTACCCGCAAACGCGCTTCCCCGATGTTTTCTAGTTTCGTGCTTCTCTCTAGTGACTGCAGTCCCATAAGTAATTAATTTTTCATTAACATGATAAACCGATTTTGCTTTACGCACTATCAGCTTTTTTTCTTCTAAAATCTTAAAATGATTGAAGTACATCGTGTCGCTGATATTGCCAAGCAACTCACAAACAAACTTTTTTCTGGTAGCATCCATCCGGATGGTGTTCTGTTCATAATCCAGGAAGTGCATCGCAATAGCACACATGAAAACAAACGTGGAAGAAGGTAACTGCCGAAAGGCCCACTCCATCTCAAATGAATTAAAATGTTTTATGAATTTAACCCCCTTCTCCTTCTTAATCCTTACCCGGTTTATCAGCACCTCCCCACTACCCTGATTTATGCTAGTTTGTTCTAAAAACCTATCCATCGCCTCAAATGTACGATTTCCATTTTCTGTACTCCATCACAGGTGGAGTTGTAATACACACACTATTGTGTGTAACTCCATCAGGGGTGGAGTTGGGTATTTTGCATAACTACCTGATAATCATAAGACAACTACCTGTTTTTAATCATTTTCCCTATCTTATCTTAATAAATGGAGTAAATAATCCCCCAATTTCAACAGTTTTAAAGGTTTCTGATTTTGTCCTCAAAATTGGATTCCAAAATATGGAAATAGGTTTATTGCTAAAAATTGAAGGTTGTGAGTAGGAGTAGCGGACAGTACCCCCCATCCAGGCCCCGAACTTTTCTGCGCTTCCACCCCCCGTCTTTCGATTCCGAGTTTCAAATTGAGTTTTGGAATTGGCTTCCGGATTGGACATGCTTGGGCTATGTTGGCCTCTTGTTGTGGGCTGGCTGATGTGGTTGTGCGTGTTGGTCATGTGCAATGTCCTATTGGATGGTGCTATTGAACTGGGTGCATTGTGTTGGTGGTTGCAATCAGCAATTGTGACACAAATGTATGAATTGTTGTCATACTTCCAAAAAGCTATTAGAGGCGATTTGCCGAGGTTTGGTGCCTTGCAGGTAGTTCTTATCAAAAGATGCAGTTGTTTTCAGCCTAGTTTACGGCAGGTGGGCTGGCGATGGGTTGATAGGGTTTGTCATTTCGGGACATGGGATTGATATGTTTTGCCTCATTTGATGGCATCGATGCTGTAATGGCTGCGTTATAGCTTGGGAATAGTCAAGTTGATTGGCTCCATTCGATTGTCGTGGCCTTCATTTGGCTGTTTTGGGGTGTTTTTGATTTCTATTTAACATAATACTAATTATCAGACCAATGTTTGTTTGATTTTATGCTCAATTCACCATATATTGTTGTGGCATACTATATTTTTGATGTTTTTAGGTAGCATAGTTACTCATTTATGTGGACTGGTTAGTTTTCAGCTTATTTTCATGATTATATTTGTGGGTAATCATAAATAGGGGATTATCTCTACACCTTTTCATCAATCCATGTCATTACAACATTTCGTTATTTGCTGTTGTGTTTACACGGTGGGTATGTGGCATTAAAGTGTGTTTGTTTGATTTGTTTGGGGGCATGTGGAAAACTTTTACAACAAAATGTTATGTGGTGTCGTTAAGATGATTTATATTTGTGTTCTAATCAGTTCATTAAAAACAAATCTCACTATGAAAAACGATTCAACTTTCTACGAAACAGGCGCAACTTCACACGCTGTAAACGACTTAATCTTATTTGCTGACAACACACGGGAATTAGCGGCTGCCCGCGATACTGTTTACAGACATTACGTGCAGCCTAATAAGCTTATTAATCCATTGAAAGCGATGAAGGCTGAATTTATTAATGTCCTGCTTTATCGAGCTATGAATAAATATATGGACGAGTTTCCAGAGCATGAAGACCATAAGCATATAGAAGAAATGAGTATAGCGGAACAAGAAGAGTTTGCCCAACTGTATGTAAATAAATTTGAAAGCTGGAAAAATGACCATGACTATAAATAATTTCTTTATGCAAACAGCAGAATTAACCACACCCACAGTTTACACCTTTGATGAGGTCAGGGGGAGGGGAGTAATAGATGCCAGCGGGTTTGATGAGCCTATTGTAGCCAGTGAATGGTATTGGGTAAAGGGATTGTACAGTGATGTGTATTACCCTTATTGCCCAATAATTTCTTATGCGACCAATTGTTTTTAACTTTAATAAATCTCACACAACATGAACATTACAGGAATCACCTATGCTTGCTTTAAGCTTAAAGAAGATAAGGCTACTTACACGGTACTTAGACCATTTGCATGATGGTTGGTAAAGTTTAACCGATGAGGCTTAGGTAGCCGAAACAGCGGGAGCGAGTTGATTAAAAGGTTGATTGCTTACCCGCTGTCTTAAACAAAATCTCAGACTTATGAATAAAAAGACAATTTGGAAATTCCCATTACAATTAACTGATTCGCAGCAAATAGATATACCTATGGGCTACAAGATTCTTTGCGTACAGGCACAGAACGGCCAAGGCTGCTTATGGGCTGAGGTAATGCCAGATGCTCAGGTTAAAAAGGCAACCTTCCTTACACTTGGTACAGGTCATCCCATTCAACACCCCGCCAATATGGAATACCTGGGCACCTATCAGACAAATGGCGGTTCCTTGGTTTGGCACGTTTATGAATTAATTAATCCCTAAACATTTTAAATCTCACATTTATGAAAAATCAAGAAGTTACCAAACAAGATACAATAACCGAAATGGCTGCTGGTGTCGCCTCAGAGCTAAGGCCACAGGGTAAGCGTAATTACAATGAATGGGAAGAATATGGCATTGCGGTGGCCGTGGAGGTGTATAAGCGAATGAATCAGCCTACAAGCGAGCTGGTTAGCATTATTAAACAACTGGGCGCAGCCATTGAGGAGGGCGACCCTGGCACAATATCCAACGTATTGCTTACTGTGGCTTATCCGGCTATTGCTAAAGTAGACAATGGAGAGTTGCCCAATCCTTATACCAATGGCAATAAACTGGCTCCGGTGGTTACTTGCTTGACAATAGATGATTTAATAAAAGCCGGTTATGAGACGGCTGATGTGCATGAAGGCGCCCTGGCTTCTATTGCCGAGTATATGGGGGAGAAGATTACCGAGCTTAACTTTTGGGATAGCCTGGATTGGGCGGCTGAGCAGATGGATTTGGTGAAGAAGGAGGAGGTAGACGAGGATTAAATTATCCTGTGTCTGTGAGATTCACAGGTGCGGTGGCCGTTAAGAGGTGGTATGGTGTCCACTGGCTTTCGCGGGGTTCAAGTCCCTGGACGGCACGATATGAGTTAAAAATAGCAATAATGAGTAAAATACTTTCCTATATTTGTCCCACTCAAATTAATGCGGCGGTATTAATTTTATCTCAGAACTGTTTACTTCGCAAGAAGGCTCAAATAGTACCCTTGGATGATGTTTGCTGCCGCCGCACGAACTCGTTCAAGGGTTTTCTATTTGGGTTTGGTTCTCTTAATGGTTCTATGCCAATGCCTCAACTCATTTTACAGGCACAAAAAGTAACCCGATGTTTTCTTAGTGCGGCGGTGAATAACCTTGTGAACGTTTTAAAGATTCGTTCAGCAAGTGGGGACAAAGTGAAACACGCACACCGTTACCGGTTACCTGTCCGGAAACTTGCTAAGAATGATATCAGTGGGCTACAAATGAAGAAGGCCGTAGCCCAAAATGGGATAACCACACTTATCCCCTGTAAAATCTTTATTCTCAAATCTTCAACGAATAATTTAATATGGAAACAACTATTTTAACCCCTGTTCGCCTTCGCTATCTGTTTGATACAGAGAAGGTAGACCTGCTGGCCATTAACATCATTGCTGAAGCCCGGCTATTGGGCTATGAGGGGCTGGCGGAGGAAATGATACGTGACCTTTCCATATCTGCCCGGTTCTTTGAAGAGGTATCAGCCAATGAGCTGTATATCCGGCGCAAGCTGGCATTGCTAGAGGAACAGGGTGCAGATGATTACCAAAAGTTTGTTGACCGTTTAAATGAAACAATATGAAACTTAAAACAATTGCCATTATTTTCTTCTTCCTGTTAGCCGGATGTTGCGGTGCTTACATTTACCTGCATTACGGCTTAGGCTTGGTGCTGGCTGTTGGCGGCCTTATAATGTGCTCTCAAACAACAGATGCTTTAAAAAAACCATAACTATGAAACCACGTTACAACCATTATGACCAGAAGCACGACAGAACCTCCCCTACCTACGGTTACAGGATAGGGCAAGCGATTGCCTGGGCGGTCCTGATTGCCGGTGCTATTTACCTCATTGGCCAGTATCTTCAACATTAGCGGATATGAGAAAATTTGTAAAACCTCTGTTTGAGCATCACTTTGTTTCCCTGGAAAGGGTTGCCTGGTGGGTGATAGGCATCTTATCGGCTGGCGAGTGTGTGCTGATAATCCTCTGTGCCCTCCACGGCCTGTTTAAATTCATTTTTTAACCCTTAAATTCTACTTAGATGAAAAATTCCTTTGAAAAACAAATAGAAAAAGTAGGCGGCTTATACGAAGAAACTAAGGATATAATCAATTCCTTAATGTTTCAGAATGGGCTACTTGATGAAAGCGAGTATATGGCTAAGTGCTCTCGTTTGCATGAGATTAATCAGCATTACAGAGATATGATTTGCGCTGAATTACAGAATATAAATTTTGAAAAAGAAAATTAACCCCCTCCCATGACTGAAAAACTATTTAAACTCGTTCCTATAAGTGAATTGCCAAAAGAAATAGGATGGTATAATGTTTGGCATGAAGACAAGTTACCGCAAGCCAGTGGTAGGCAGTTTTTTGATGGTAAAATATTCACCCATTCAGAGAATGGATATAGAACTCCTACACATTGGTTTGAATTATTGGAGCCAATAGGCGTTCAGGAAGCTGCTACCGGATATGTTAAATTAAACAAGGTTCCTAAAGACAGACAATCAGAAGTTAAAAGAGATTTTGAAGTGGGTTATTCTTTAGGCTACCAAAAGGGGAGAGCCTACACCCAGCCCCACGCCCCAGAAGGGAGGGAGATGGATTGGGAGAAGATTGAAAGAGATTTTAAGCATTGGGGATTAAGTGGAAATATTGAAGCCTCTCATAGAGAAGTTTTCAACTGGTTCAAACAACATCTTCAATCCCTCCCGCCTAAAGAGGGTGAGGGGGTGGATGAAGGTGATATATCGGAAAACCATAACCATGCAAGCCGACCTGTTTTTTAACTTCATTACATGAACAGCATTAACCTTCACAAAAACCTTTTGATACTTTCCTTTGATTACAGGGATGATATCAAGGATTACATTAAAACAATCCCAGGCAGGAGGTTTAATGAGAAGGCAAAAACTCCTTGTTGGACCATTCCTCTCAATACTACGGTGGTCCCGATGGTGGCAAAGCTGGCGTATGAGTTTAACTTCGTGGTGAGTAGTGAGGCTGCCAGTGAACTGCAGAGGCTATATGAGGCCAGGGAAAGGTTGGCCAGCTTATTCACTGTTCCTTTTGCTGAATTGAGGCTACCTGAAATTGAGGGGTTAAAGGTGCCGCTGCTGCCTTATCAGCGTATAGGGGTAGAATACCTTAGCCTGGTTAAACGGGCGTTCCTGTGTGATGATATGGGGCTAAATCGGGAGGTTACAGCTCTGGCTGCGGTGCACAAGGATAAGCTATACCCCTGTTTGATAGTTTGTTCCAATAATGCTTGGGGTAAATGGCAAGATGAGGGTTATAGAACAATTCCTGATAGCAACAGAAAGCAAATTACAATTACGAGTTTTGAATTTCCAGAAGAGTATATCCAAACATTCAAAGCAAAAGAGTATAAATCCATTATTGTGGATAGCTGCCATTTACTGCGCGAAAGCAATAATCAGCGGTTTAGGGCTATTAATTCCTTCATCCACAAAATACCTAACCGGTTCTTCCTTACCTCCACTCCCATGGTTACCGGTACCATTGACTTAGTGCCTCAGCTTTCGTTGCTTGACCGGTTGGATGAATTTGGGGGCTTTACTGTGTTTACCGATAACTATACCCATGTGCAACAGATAACCCCTAAGTTTAAGAAGTATGAAGGCGTGAAGAATGAACCCGAGCTGTGGGAGAAGATACAATCCATTTGCATGGTAAGCCGGCGTAAAGAGGAAGTAAAAGCCCAGTTACCTGAAATAAGCGAAAAAACCATTGAGGTGGGGTTAAGTAATCAGCCGGCCTATGACCAGGCACTAAGGGAGGTGAAGGAATACATGGAAGAAACAAACCGCCAATTGGGGCGCTATGGCAGCAGTAATTTGGCGTACAGCACGAAAATGGCGCACGTGCTGACCAAACTATCAGCTTTAAGGGAAGTAGCGGCAAAAGGCAAATTAGAGGGCCTGCGCGACTGGTTGCTGGAATTCATGCTGAGTGGGGAGAAAATAGTGGTTTTTACGCATTCGGTTGCATGTGCTTTGACTATAAAGGAGTGGGTAAAGGATAGGAATGGAATTGAGGTTATTTTGGTTCAAAACAATACAACATCAATAGTGGGATATACTTATGCTGTATTCTTGGACCTTCCATTTGGCTTTGAACGATTGCAACAGGCCCATGATATATTATTAGACTTTAACTATCACGTTAATTTCTATTACTTTCAGGCCCATGGCACACTGGATGATATTGTATGGGAAGCTAACCATAAGCGCGAATTGATTACCGGTAGAGAAGTCTCCGGTGTTTCCTTAGATTTGATAGAGTTTTTAAAAGAAAAAATCCTTGCCAGTGATTAAAGAAAAATTCACTCACACCATGGTGGCCGTGGAAAAGCCGGGAGGTTTAATGTTCACGGATTTGCTACTGAGCCCTGCTGAACTTATTATTAACCAAATTGCCTCGGATTTAAAGATACCGGATTATGTGAGAGGTGAATATTTTTGGAGGTCATTAAAATTAGAAATCGAGGGGTTTAAACGATATCCAGTATACCAAAAAAGATTAATCGTCAACCCCATCATTACCCAGGAAATAGAACGCAGGAAAAACATACAGGAAAATGGCAGACAACAAAGTTAGCGACCTGGAAATTTATTACCGGGAGAAGTTTCGCCTCGAAGATGAAATAGCGGAGGATAAGGCTGCCCTGATGAATAAGTTTCACCGCTTGCAGGAGTTGAGGGTAACTATTTCCAAAGAGGAAACAGTTCAACTGGACCATTTTAATGTGGCTAAGGCGCAGGCATGGAAAACCACTTTTTCAATCATGGATGAAATATTAGCTGAATGACATAGCCACCAGTTCTTGCGATCCTGGTTGGCTTAAAGGGCCGGTAAAGAATTCCCATTCTGGCTGGCCCTTTTTTTATTTCCTAATAATCGTTTTTTATTGTTTTTCTGTTATTTATCTTCGCCGAAAAAACCAACATGAAAAAACTACTTATTCTCACATTGCTTATCTTTGGGGCTTTCGCGGTTAAATCACAGGACAATTGTGGCGGCAATAAAATAACTGTTAATAACTAT
>Ga0134122_10004361_pt1 | contig 10501 bp, 9 predicted proteins | sample KB302_FD_96461 | JGI IMG/M metagenome (GOLD analysis project Ga0134122, IMG submission 96461) | Terrestrial soil microbial communities without Nitrogen fertilizer from Kellogg Biological Station, Michigan, USA - KB3-0-2 | ecosystem: Environmental > Terrestrial > Soil > Unclassified ... | reverse complement strand
GACCCGCTCTCGCTGGGGCGGGTGCGCGCGCTCCAGCCGGAGATGTGGAAGCTGCTGGTGGGCCACCCGGCCATCTGGGCGGTGCTGGGGCGCAGCTGGGTGGAGGAGGGGAGGCCCATCGCGGAGATCGCCACCAAGGACGGGTGGGCCTTCATCGACCCCTCGGGCGAGTACCGCGTCATCGGCGAGGACCCGTTCCAGCACGCCGCCTTCCCGGAGGGGATCCAGCGCGCGCTGCACCGCTTCGCCTGGTCGGCCAACGCGGGCGACGCCGTCCTCATCGGCGCCAAGTCGCGCAACCGCGCGGTCAACTTCCAGGAGGAATTCGGCGGCCACGGCGGGCCCTACGCGGAGGAGCAGACCGCCTTCATGATCGCGCCGCCGGGCGTGGACTTCGACTTCTCGAAGATCACCCACCCCACCGAGCTGTACGACTTCTTCTACCGGACCTACCGCGCCCCGGCGGCGGCGGACGCGCCGGCCGTGCAGCAGACCGCCTGAGCCACAGGGCCAGCGCCAGCAGCGCCGCGGCCGTCGCCGCGCTCCACGGCCCGCCCGCCGCGCCGCAGCCGCAGACCGCCAGATTCTCCGGCGGAAGCACGTCCCCGCCGCCGTCCCTGGTCCCGTCGCCGGCGTCGTGCCCCGCGTCCTCGACCGTGCCCGCGTCGGAGCCCGCGTCCGCGCCGGCGTCCGTGGCCGCGTTCCCGCCGTCGGAGCCCGCGTCCGTGCCGGCGTCCGGAGTGCCGGCATCCACCACCCCGAGGACCGTCCTGTTGATCGGGTACCCGAGGAGGTCGAACGAGGAGACGGAGAGGTGGAGGGACCCCGGCGCGAGCCCCACGATGCCGAACGCCACGTCCGTGGTCCCGGCGTCGATGTCGATCGTCGATCCCGCGTCGGCGCAGTTGGGGTCGGTGTACAGCGCCACCGCCGCGCCGCCGTCCACGTCGACCGTGAGGTTGAGCCGGTCCGGCCGCAGCGCGCCCGCCGGCACGCGCCAGGAGCTCATCAGCGTCGCCCCCACCGGCCGGCACACCCCGGCGGCGAGCCCGTTCGTCCCCGCGTCGATCTCCACGTGCGAGGGCGGCGGATCGGTGGTCACGGCCACGTTGTCGAAGTCGATGCTCCCCTGGAACGTCCCGACGTCGGCCCACGGCTCGCCGATGTCCAGCTCGTCCACGGTCCAGCCCTGCTGGTTGATGCGCTGCTGCCCGGCCACCAGGGTGTCCAGCCAGAGCACGCGCGTGGTGGACCCCGTCCCCGCGTCGAGCACCGCCACCTCCAGCAGGCGCCAGGCGCCGCCGATCTGGTAGCCGGTGGCGTACACCGGGTAGCCGCCGTCCGCGGTGTCGCCGGCCAGCAGGATGCCGCCGGGCGGGAAGGTGAGGTTCACGTCGGCCACCGAGCGCGGGCCGTGCAGGAACTGGAGGATGGTGACGGTCCCCGCGTCCGCCGTCTCGGTCACCCGCACCCACGCGCGCAGGTAGCGGTCGCTCGTCCCCGCGTCGGCGGCGAGCGCGACGTAGGGCCCCACGGTCGTTCCGGGATCCGGGACGTCGACGGCGTCGTCGATGCGCAGGCCGCGGTTGCCGGCGAGCGCGGCCAGGGGGGAGACGCCGGCGTCCGTCCCCGGCTTCACGATCACCCCGTCCCACTTCCCGGGCGGGACGTCGTCCACCGCCAGCCCGCCGTCCTCGAAGTCGTCGTAGAAGATGACGCTGGGCGAGAATTCGTCGACGGGGAGGATGGTGGAGCGCACCGGTTCTCCCGCGAAGGCCGCCAGGCCCACCGCCGCGATCGCCGCCAACGTCGGATTCCAGGCCGCCACGCCCGCGATGCTAGTGCAGGCGGCGGTCGCGACGTACACTCCGCCCCCCTCGCCGGGTCCCGGGCCATGAAGATCACCGTCCTCTCGCGCTCCGCCTCCATCCCGTCCACCCGGCGGCTGGTGGAGGCCGGGCGCGCGCGGGGCCACCGGGTGCGCGTGCTCAACCCCACGCGCGTGGAGATGCACCTGGACGGCAAGAGCGCCAACCTCTACTACCGCCGCGCCAAGCTGGCGCCGGGGGACGTGGTGGTCCCGCGCATCGCCCAGTCCATCAACACCTACGGCCTCTCCGTCCTCAACCAGTTCCAGCTCCGCGGCGTCCCCGCGCTCAACGCCTCCACCGCGATCGCCGCCTCCCGCAACAAGATGCGCGCGCTCCAGCTCCTCTCCGCCAGCGGCATCGACATCCCGGCCACGGTGATGGCGCGCGAGGCGGCGGACCTCAAGGCGATGGTCAGCCTGGTGGGTGGGGTGCCGGTGCTGGTGAAGCTGCTGGCCGGGCAGGAGCGGCGCGGGGTGATGATCTGCGAGTCGCTGCAGTCCCTGGAGGCGGCGCTGGAGGCCATCCTCGGGCTGGGCCACAACATCATCGTCCAGGAGTACGTGAAGGCCAGCGGGATGGACCTCCGCGTCTTCATGGTGGGCGGGGAGGCGGTGGCGGCGGTCCGGCGGCGCCCGCGCCCGGGCAAGCTCTCCCAGACGCTCAACCGCGGCGCGCGCCTGGAGGCCATCCAGCTCACGGACCGGCAGCGGAAGGCCGCCGTGGCCAGCGCCCGGCTGATGGGGCTGGAGGTCTGCGCGGTGGACCTCCTGGACGTGCGCGGCAAGCCCAAGGTGTACGAGGTGAACAGCTCGCCCGCGCTGCCGGAGATGGAGGCCGCCACCCAGGTGGACCTGGCCGCGCTGATCGTCCGCCGCGCCGAGGCCCTGGTGGAGGAGTCCCGCCCCGTCCCGCCGCGCCCGGCGTCACGACTTGAAGGAAAGGCGGGCGCCGCCCGTCACACCCCCGCCGCCCGTTCCCGGAGCACGCCATGAAGACCTGCCTCGCCGCCCTCGCCTTCGCCCTCGCCATCCCGGCCGCCGCCCAGGCCCCGGACGTCACCAAGCTGTACCAGGTGACCACGGACGGCTCGACCACCAAGGTGGCCGCCGGGCAGAAGGGCAAGCTGGTGCTCACCATCAAGCTCGACAAGGCGGCCCACGTCTCGGACGAGGCGCCCCTGAAGATCGCCCTCACCGGGGCGGGCGGCGCCGCGCCGGAGAAGGCGGCGCTGGCCTACGCGGACCAGGTCTCGAAGAAGGCGGCCGGGGAGAAGTACGCCAACCCCGTCGTGTTCGAGGTGCCCTTCGCCGTGGACGCCGCCACGAAGGCGGGCAGCGCGGCGGTGAACGCCAAGATGACCTTCTTCGTCTGCACCGAGCAGATCTGCTCCCGGCAGCAGAAGGAGGTCTCCCTGCCGGTCCAGGTCTGCGGCGGGAAGACCTGCTGAGTGTCGCGCCTGGTCTACGGGCTGCGCCCGGTGCTGGAGGCGCTGGTCGCCCACCCCGGCGACGTGGAGCGCGTCTACGTGGCCGAGGATGACCGCGCCCGGCTGGGCGAGGTGCTCGCCCGCGCCCGCCAGGCCGGCGCGAGGGTGGAGAAGGTCCCGCGAGACCGGCTGCATCGCCTGGCGGAGGGCGGCGTCCACCAGGGCGTGATCGCCGAGCTGCGCGAATTCGAATACGCGGAGCTCCAGGACCTCCTCGAGGCGGCCAGGCGCCAGCAGCAGCCCCCGCTGGTGGTGGTCCTGGACGGCATCCAGGACCCCCACAACCTGGGGGCGATCATCCGGTCCGCCAACGCGCTCGGGGCGCACGGGGTGGTGATCGCCAAGGACCGCTCCGCCCAGGTCACCGGCGCGGTGGCCAAGGCCGCCGCCGGCGCCACCGAGCACACCCGCATCGCCCGCGTCACCAACCTCTCCCGCGCCCTCGAGGAGCTGAAGGAGGCCGGGCTGTGGGTGGCGGCGGCGGACCCCACCTCGGACCAGGTGGCCTGGGACGCCCGGCTGGATGGGCCGCTGGCCCTCGTGGTGGGCGCCGAAGGGAAGGGCGTGCGCGAGAACGTCCTCAAGCACTCCGACCTCAAGGTGCGCATCCCCATGAGCGGCCAGCTGGCCTCGCTCAACGCCTCCGTCTCCGCCGCCGTCCTCCTCTATGAGGTGGCCCGGCAGCGCCAGCGCCGCTGAGCGGCTACTGCTTCTCCCACAGGCCCCAGGCCGGGCTGGCGTTGATGAAGCGGCCCGGCTCGCAGGTGGCGGTGAACTTGGCGAACTTGTGGTCCGGGTGGTGCGCGGAGATCCGGTACAGGCCGGCGGGCAGGTTGATGAAGAGGGCGCCGCCGTCGTTGCTGGTCGAGGTCCGGGTCGGATCCGGCATGACCTGCTCGTTGAAGTAGATGGGGCCGGGCATCGCGGGCGCGGAGGTGACGGTGGCGCCCACCTCGCCCTGGGGCCCGAACGCCATCAACTGCTCCCAGGTGGCGGTGTGCAGCGCGGCCACGCTCACCGTGGTGGCGATGTGGCACGCCGCCGGGTCGGCGCCCAGCATCCCCGAGAGGATCTGGTAGACGAACTCCGGGATGAACTGGAAGTGGGCGTTGGCGATGTTCCCCCCGTCCGTCTCGAACGTCTGCAGGTACTCGGTGTGGAAGTAGCCGGGCAGCGACGCCACCGGCGTCACCAGCGCGTCGTCCGGCACGGTGAGCGTGTAGCTCCCGGCCGCATCGGTGACGGTCGAGATCTCCGGATACTCGGCGACCGAGACCGTGACCCCGCCGACGGGGTACGGCGTGTTGAACGCGTAGACGACGCCCGAGATGGTGACGGTGCCCTGCGCGAAGGCGGCCTGCGCGGCGAAGGCGGCGAAGACGGCCAGCTTCCAGAGACGACGCATGTATGAGTTCAAATGAACCCTCCGGTGAGACACAGCGGCACTGCAAACAGCTCGCCGGATTGAAATCGAAGCGGGTTCACGGTGCGGCGGCGCATCTCAAGCATACAGCATTGCGCGAATTTGTGCATGACCCTGCACAAACAGTGAAAACGGCGTGCAACCGCTGCTCACCGGCGTGGGAGGGTGACGGTGAATGTGGTCCCTTCGGCCGCGCTGGAGCGCACCGCCACCGTCCCGCCGTGTCCCTCGGCGATCTGCTTGACGATGAACAGGCCCAGGCCGAGCCCTCCGGGCGAGGCGTGGTCGGAGGCGGCGCCGCGCTGGAAGGGCTCGAACAGGCCGGGGAGGGTGTCCGCGGGGATGGGGTCCCCGCCGTTGCGCACCTCGATGGTCACCGGTTCGCCTTCGCCGCCGGACACGCGCAGGTCCACCGGGCTCCCCGCCGGGCTGTACTGGACGGCGTTGCTGAGCAGGTTGGTGAGCAGCTGGGTGAGGCGGTCCGCATCCCACTCGCCCTCGGGCGCCACGCCGTCCGCGTCCAGGCGGATCTGCGCGCCCGGGAACCCCGCGCGCAGCTCGTCCACCGCGTTGCGGACGACGTCGCGGACGTTGGCGGACGCGCGCTCGACGCGGAGGCCGCCGCCGGTCGCGCGCGCGTAGTCCAGCAGGTCGTGGATCATCCGCGCCATCCGGTCCGCGGCGCGGGTGATGCGCGCCACCGTGCGCAGCTCCTGCTCTCCCAGGATCGGGCTCCGACGCAGCATGGCCGCGCCCGCCGTCACCACCGACAGCGGGCTGCGCAGGTCGTGGCTGAGGATGCTCATCACCCGCTCCCGCACCGTCACCGCCCTCCGCAGCTCCTCCTCCATCCGCTTGCGGTCGGTGATCTCCATGGTGATCACGCCCACGCCGATCACCTCGCCCGAGGCCACGCGCACCGGGAAGAAGTTGCACAGGAAGTCGCGCGTCACCCCGGGCGTGGAGGGCGGCTGGGCGGGGATGTCGAAGTTCACCACCGTCTCGCCCCGGTCCAGGACCTGCTGCATCAGGGCGTTGATGCTCTCCGAGCCCGGCCCGGGGATGATGTCCTCCACCTTCCGGTGGATGTGCTCTCCCACCGGCCGCCCCGTCACCTTGGCCAGCGCCCCGTTGATGCGCACGAAGCGCAGCGCCCGGTCCAGGAAGGCGATCCCCGCCGGGGACCCGGAGAGCACCGAGTCCAGCAGCGCCACCGTCTGCTCCGCCTCCTCTCGCGCGGACCGCTCGCGCACCAGCGCGTCCGCGCGCGCCTTCTCCGCCTGGAAGCGCTCGGAGACGTCGCGGGTGACCGAGGCCGCCGCCTCCACCGTGCCGTCCTGGGCCCGGATGGGCGCCATCACGTACTCGTAGACGCCGGTCTCGCCGCCCGGGCGGGTGTACGCGGCCACGCTCTTCAGCGTCTCGCCCCGCAACGCCCTGTCCAGGTTGCGCTCCAGCTGGATCGCCACCGCGGGCTCGTAGCCCAGCTCCTCCAGCGTGCGCCCCACCGCCTCGTTCAGGGGTTTGCCCCAGCGCTTGAGCAGCGCCGGGTTGGCCCAGAGCAGCCGGTGATCGCGGCCGAGGATGGTGAAGACGTCCGGATGCACGGACATCAGCAGCTCGGCGTGGCGGAGGCGCCGGGAGCGCTCTTCGGCCGCCTCGCGCAGCATGTGCTGGGCGATCAGCGCGGTGGCCCGCCGGGTGATGGTCCGCACCAGGAGCTTGTCCTCGGCGGAGAAGTCCGGCGCGGTGAGCGAGGCGATGGTGGTCACGCCGAGGGTCTCTCCGCGCTCGTCCAGCAGCGGCACCCCGTACAGCGCCCGCACGCCGAGGCGGCGGTAGATCCCGCTCTTCACCCGCGGGTCGCTGGCGGCCGAATGGGTCAGCTGCGGCTCCCGCCGCGCCGCCACCGCGCCGGCGAACCCCTCGCCGATCTCCAGCGTGAGCTCCCCGAGCGGCTCGCTGAGCCCGGCCGCCGCCCTCAGGCGAAGGTGCTCCCCTTCGCGCAGGAACAGGCTGGCGCCGTCCACCGCCCTCACCCGCTCCACCAGCGCGCTCAGCAGGCCCTGGAGCAGATCGTCCAGCGTGCCCCCGGTCGGCGCCGCCTCCGCCAGGGCGTCCAGCGTCTGCAGCGTCCGCTCGCGCTCCTGGGCGAACCGCTCCACGGACCGCTCCAGCGCCCGGTCCACCGCGTCATTCACCCTCTCCACGGTGGCGGTCACCAGGTGCGGCGCGAGGGTACAGCAGATCCCCAGGATGCAGCGGCGCAGGAGCCGGTACTCGGTCACCAGCTCCGGCAGGGTGAAGCCGAGCTGCTCGCGCTCCATGGCGTGCGCGGCCGGGCCCTCCCCCCGCGGCTCCGCCGCCTGCCCCTCCGGCGCCCGCTCCAGCGCCTCGGCGATCTCGTCCAGGATGACCGGCAGGTGGTCCACCAGGTGGCGCTCGTCGAGGTCGCGGATGTGGGCCTCCGCGCGGGTGGCGCGGATCCAGCGCTCCAGGATCTCCTCGCGGTGCTCCCGCAGGAACTGGCCCAGCTCGGTCGACGGCTCGTCGAGGCCCGCCCGCTCCACGTCCTGGGGCATGCGGCGGAAAGGTAGGGACGGGAAGTCCCCTCGCCTGAAGCGCCCGGCCGCCCGCCCGCTCCACCAGCGCCGACGCGCCCGGATATCCTTGCACTTGACTACCCACACGCCCCTCGCCTAGAAGTCCCCGCCCTTCGAATTCCTAGGACTTCGCGGGGGTTTGGCGTAGGTCCGGTGCAGGTTTGCCGGTGTAGCTCAGTTGGTAGAGCACCTGACTTGTAATCAGAAGGTCGCGGGTTCAAATCCCGCCGCCGGCTTGTCGTAGGTCGCGCGGTCAGGGAGGCGGACGCCGCGACGTAGAGAGGAAGAGAGAAGACAGGCGGAGGGGTACCCAAGCGGCCAAAGGGAGCAGACTGTAAATCTGCCGGCTCTACGCCTTCGTTGGTTCGAATCCAACCCCCTCCAAGACCTATGCGTATGCGGGAATAGCTCAGTTGGTAGAGCGTCAGCCTTCCAAGCTGAATGTCGCGGGTTCGAGTCCCGTTTCCCGCTCCACTGGCGATAGCGAACGAAAGCAGCCCACCACAGTCGATCCAGGCCCTCCTAGCTCAGTTGGCAGAGCGCGTCCTTGGTAAGGACGAGGTCTCCAGTTCAATCCTGGAGGAGGGCTCCATTTCGAGGGGTAACAAGGGGAGCACATGAGCAAGGAGAAGTTCGAGCGCACGAAGCCCCACGTGAACGTCGGCACCATCGGCCACGTGGACCACGGGAAGACCACCCTGACCGCCGCCATCACCAAGGTGTTGGCCAAGCAGGGCGGCGCGCAGTTCCTCGCCTACGACCAGATCGACAAGGCGCCGGAGGAGCGCGAGCGCGGCATCACCATCTCCACCGCTCACGTGGAGTACCAGACCAAGAACCGCCACTACGCGCACGTGGACTGCCCGGGGCACGCGGACTACGTGAAGAACATGATCACCGGCGCGGCGCAGATGGACGGCGCCATCCTGGTGGTCTCCGCGGCGGACGGCCCGATGCCGCAGACCCGCGAGCACATCCTCCTCGCCCGCCAGGTCGGCGTGCCGTACATCGTGGTCTACCTGAACAAGGTGGACATGCTGGACGACCCCGAGCTGCGCGAGCTGGTGGAGATGGAGGTCCGCGACCTGCTCAAGAAGTACGAGTTCCCGGGCGACAAGATCCCCATCATCCCCGGCTCCGCGCTCAAGGCGCTGGAGGGCGAAGCCAGCGACATCGGCGAAGGCTCCATCATGAAGCTGATGGAGGCGCTGGACACGTACATCCCCACGCCCAAGCGCGACGTGGAGAAGCCCTTCCTGATGCCGGTGGAGGACGTGTTCTCCATCGCCGGCCGCGGCACGGTGGCCACCGGCCGCGTGGAGCGCGGCAAGATCAAGGTGGGCGAGGAGGTGGAGATCGTCGGCCTGCGCGACACGCAGAAGACGGTCGTCACCGGCGTGGAGATGTTCCGCAAGCTGCTCGACGAGGGCATGGCGGGCGACAACATCGGCGCGCTGCTGCGCGGCCTCAAGCGCGAGGACGTGGAGCGCGGGCAGGTGCTGGCCAAGCCGGGCAGCATCACGCCGCACACCAAGTTCAAGGCGCAGATCTACGTGCTCACCAAGGAGGAGGGTGGCCGCCACACGCCGTTCTTCAAGGGCTACCGGCCGCAGTTCTACTTCCGCACCACCGACGTGACCGGCACCGTGAAGCTGCCGGAGAACGTGGAGATGGTGATGCCGGGGGACAACATCGCGATCGAGGTGGAGCTGATCACCCCCATCGCCATGGAGAAGCAGCTGCGCTTCGCGATCCGCGAGGGCGGCCGCACGGTGGGCGCCGGCGCGGTGGCCGAGGTCATCGAGTAACCTCCATCCTGCGCAGCGAGCGGATGGAACGCCGAGGGTCGGGGGGAATGTTCCCTTCGACCTTCGGCTTTCAGGTCTTCTAGAGGTCCAGCGTCATGCCGAAGGGAAATCGCAGCATCATTTCGCTCGAGTGCTCGGTCTGCAAGGAGCGCAACTACTCCACGACCAAGAACAAGCGGAAGAGCCAGGACAAGCTCGAGCTGTCCAAGTTCTGTCCGCGGTGCCGGAAGCACACCGCCCACAAAGAGGGCAAGGTCTAACGTTTTCTAGGCCAGTAGCTCCAACGGTAGAGCAGCGGTCTCCAAATCCGCGTGTTGGGGGTTCGAATCCCTCCTGGCCTGCCACCTTTCGTAAGCGACGGATAGGAATCAAGCGTCTATGGCCGACCAAGCATCAGAGCAGGCAAACCGAGCCGGGATGTCCCCCGGCCGCCTGGTGGTGCTCTTCTACCTGGGGGCCGGGATCGTGCTGGCGCTGTTCCTGGGAAAGGTGCTGGGGCTGGTGTTCGCCGAGGTGGGGGTGGGCGACAAGTCGGACGCCCTGGAGAGCATCGGGCTGACGCCCACCCAGGTGCTGGGGGTGGTGCTGGCGGGCGGGATCGGCGTCTTCTGCTTCGTGAACGCCAAGACCCGGACCATCTCCAACGAGGTGGCGACGGAGCTGATGAAGGTCACCTGGCCCACCTGGGAGGAGACCCGGACCTCCACCACCGCGGTGGTGGTGGCGTCGCTGGTGGCGGCGGTGATCCTCTTCGGAATCGACACGGTGGCCTACAAGCTGATGGTGGACTGGCTGCCCGCGCTGTGGGGGAAGCTGTAATGGCCGAAGCGAAGAAGTGGTTCGTCGTCCACACCTACTCGGGCTTCGAGAACAAGGCGAAGAAGTCCCTGGAGGAGAAGATCCGCCTGGAGGGCCTGCAGGACGCCTTCGGCGAGATCCTCATCCCCATGGAGCAGGTGGTGGAGATGGTGAAGGGGGAGAAGAAGACCTCCAAGCGGAAGTTCTTCCCCGGCTACATCCTGGTGCAGATGGAGATGAACGACCGCAGCTGGCACCTGGTGAAGAACACGCCCAAGGTGACCGGGTTCGTGGGCGGGGAGCCGAACCGGCCGCCGCCGCCCATCTCCGACGCCGAGGTGCAACGGCTCACCACCCAGATCTCCGAGGGGACGCTCAAGCCGAAGCCCAAGGTGCAGTTCGAGGAGGGGGACACCGTCCGGGTGATCGACGGGCCGTTCTCCAACTTCAACGGCTCGGTGGAAGAGGTGAACCCGGACAAGGGCCGGCTCAAGGTGCTGGTCTCCATCTTC
>Ga0134122_10004359_pt1 | contig 10503 bp, 8 predicted proteins | sample KB302_FD_96461 | JGI IMG/M metagenome (GOLD analysis project Ga0134122, IMG submission 96461) | Terrestrial soil microbial communities without Nitrogen fertilizer from Kellogg Biological Station, Michigan, USA - KB3-0-2 | ecosystem: Environmental > Terrestrial > Soil > Unclassified ... | reverse complement strand
TGGCTGCGGAAACGGCGTCGCTCCGCCGGACTCCACGGAGAGCTCGACTGGCAGCGACAGCGCCGCGATGACCGCCGATCACGAGAGCAGCAGCCACGGACACCACGGCCCCCGAGCCTTCATCTACCCGCGCCACGCCCGCGTCCGCGGCAAGACCACGCTCGGCTGGGTCCCCGAGTTCTGGCGGTACATCTTCTCGGTGCCCGCGAGCCAGAACCCCGAGCTGGTCGACTCGGCCGACTGCGGGGTGGGGCAGACCGGTCCGGTCTTCTTCATCCCCGGCGAGCAGCACGACGTCTACACCCGGTCCTGCACGGTTCCCGCGCGCACGCCCGTCCTGTGGCCGATCTGGTCGCTCTTCAACGACTACCCCTGCCCGGATCCGACGTTCCAGCCGGCGCCGGGGCAGAGCCTCGAGGACTTCCTCGCCCAGGGCGCCCGTGCCTTCGACGACGCGGTGAAGAACCTGGCCGCCACCATCGACGGCAAGCCGGTCGATTTGAGCAAGGTCCGCTACACCACCGGACTGGTCAGCTTCACCGGCGATCCGAGCCTGACCGCGACCCTCGATGGGTGCGTCACCGGCAGCCAGCAGGTCGGCGTGGCGGACGGCTGGTTCGTGCTCCTCCGTCTCTCGGCCGGGGACCACACCCTGGTCGTGACCGCCACCGCCCCCAGTGGACACGCGACCAGCCAGACCTTCCTCCTCCACGTCCAGGGTGACCGGGACGACGACGACTGAGAACGCCAGTCGACAGGCAGCGGACGGCGGCCGGCTGCAACCCCGGACGGAGGGAGCAGGCGCGGTTACACACTCGAGCCGATGCTGCTCTCCACCCTGCTCGCGCTCTCCCTCTCGGCTGCCCCGGCGTCCGACGACGTCGCCTCCGCCACCCGGGCCTGGCAGGAGGGCCGGCTGAAGCGGCTCCAGGCCGAGGACGGCTGGCTCACCCTCGTCGGGCTCGGCTGGCTCAAGGAGGGCGCGAACAGCGCGGGGGCCGACGGGAAGGCCGACGTCGTGTTCCCCGAGGGCGCACCGAAGCAGGTCGGCACCTTCACCCGCTCCGGCGCGATGGTCTCCTTCCAGCCAGCGGCCGGGGTCTCGGTCACGCGTGGCGGCCAGCCGTTCGCCGGCGGCGCGGTGCAGACCGACGAGGAGGGCCGCGCGAAGCCCGACGTCCTCCAGGTGGGGCGCCTCCGGTTCCAGCTCATCGCCCGCGGCCACCGCATCGGGGTGCGCATCAAGGACCCGGAGGCTCGTGCCCGGAAGGACTTCAAGGGCATTCCCGCCTATCCGCCCTCGGCCCGCTGGCGGATCCTCGCGCGGTGGGAGCCGACGAATCCGCCGGCCGAGATTGCCGTCCCCAACGTGCTCGGTGAGGTGGAGCGCTCGCCGTCGCCGGGCATCGCCGTCTTCACCGTCGAGGGGAAGGAGTACCGGCTCACCCCGGTGCTGGAGGAGGGGAGCCCCGATCTGTTCTTCGTCTTCGGCGACGAGACGAACCACTCCGAGACCTACGGCGCCGGCCGCTTCCTGTACGCCGATCCGGCGAAGGATGGGACGGTGGTGCTCGACTTCAACCGGGCCTACAACCCGCCCTGCGCCTTCAGCGCCTTCGCCACCTGCCCGCTCCCCCCGAAGCAGAACCGGCTCGCCCTCCGGGTCGATGCCGGCGAGAAGCGCCTTCCGGGACACTGACCTCCGACCTCGCCGCGGACGATGTCCATGCGGGGACGGGGCGATCCTCGGCTAGCCTCGGACGCTCGATGAGGCACTCGCTCCTGCTCGGGCTGATCGGCCTCGGGTTGCTGCTCGTCCCGTCCCGCGCCGAGGCACAGTGGTCCGCCCGGCTCGCGCTCGAGGCCCCGCTCTACGTCCACGCCTCCAGCAACGGCCAGAGCAGCTCCTACGGCATCAACGACAGCTTCCAGCCCGCCATCGACCTCATCGGCAGCTACTTCCTCGGCTGGACGGTGGCGCTGGACCTCGAGCTCCGGACGGGGCTCGCCGCCACCGGCACCGGGTACTCGCGCCAGCGCACCTCGGTGGGCCCGGGCGTCACCTTCGACGATCCGACCTTTCCCCTCTACGGGCGGGTGGCGTTCCCGATCCAGGTGGAGAGCACCGTCATCGCCTTCCTGCGGGCCGGGGGCGGTCTGAAGATCCTCGACATGGCGTTCCTCCGCCTCTACTTCGAGGTGACCGCGGATTTTCCCCTCGCCGGAAGCGGGGTGAGCTTCTTCAGCAGCCAGGCGGTCAACGCCGGCGTCGGTGTGTGGCTGCGACTGTGAGGCGCCGGATCCTGGCCGGATCGGTGCATGCTGGGCGGTCCATGCACCGCGCCTTCCTCCTCCTGGCCCTGGCCGGCTGTGCCGGAACCCCTCCGGCCCAACACGCCGCCACCGCCCCGGTTCACGTCCAGCTCGTCGCCCTGAACGACTTCCACGGCAACCTCGAGCCGCCCGCGGGGACCGTCCGGCTTCCCGATGGAACCGTCCCGGCCGGCGGAGGGGCGTGGCTCGCGGCGCACGTGGCCCGGCTCCGCGCCGAGGAGCCGGACACGGTGGTGGTCGGCGCGGGCGACCTCGTCGGGGCGAGCCCTCTCGCGTCGGCTCTCACCCACGACGAACCGAGCATCGCGCTCATGAACGCGCTCGGGCTCGACGTCTCCAGCGTCGGGAACCACGAGTTCGACGAGGGCGCGGACGAGCTGCTGCGGCTGCAGCGCGGTGGATGCAGGCCGGACGACCCCGGATGCAGGCCGCCCGGGTTCGCCGGGGCTCGCTTCACCTACCTCGCGGCGAACGTCCTCGACCGCAGCGGGAAGACGCTCCTCCCCGGCACCTGGTTGAAGAAGGTGGGAGGAGCCACGATCGGCTTCATCGGGGTCGTCCTGCGCGAGACGCCCTCGGTGGTCACTCCCAGCGGCATCGCCGGCCTCACCTTCACCGACGAGGCCGAGGCGGTGAACGCCGCGGTGCCGAAGCTGCGACAGGAGGGCGCCGACGCGATCGTCGTGCTCATCCACCAGGGTGGAACGCAGCCGCCTGGCTCGCCTCCGGACGAGTGCCGGGGGTTCAGCGGTCCGCTGGTCGACCTGGCCCAGCGGTTCCGCGGCGTGGACCTCATCGTGAGCGGGCACACCCACCAGGCCTACGTCTGCCCCGACCTCGGCGGCGTCCTGGCGACGAGCGCCGGGGCGTACGGGAAGTTCGTGACCCGGATCGAGCTGGAGGTGGATCCGGTGCAGCACCGCGTGCTCTCCCGGAAGGCGACCCAGGTCCCGGTGACGCACGACATCCCTCCCGACCCACGGGCGAAGGCGGTGGTCGACGAGGCGGTGGCGCGGGCGGCGCCGCTGGCCAATCGCCGGGTGGGGAGACTCGCCGTCAATCTCTCCCGGAAGGCGAGCGATGCCGGTGAGTCCGCGCTCGGCGATGCGGTGGCCGACGCCCAGCTCGCCGCCACCCGGAAGAGCGGCGCGACCATCGCCTTCATGAACCCCGGCGGCCTGCGTGCGGACCTCCCGGCCGGTGACGTCACCTACGCCGAGGCCTTCGCCGCGCAGCCATTCGGTAACACCCTGGTGAGCTTCACCCTCACCGGCGCGCAGCTGGAGCGAGCGCTGGAGCAGCAGTGGCTCGGAAGCCGCCCGAAGATCCTCCAGCCGTCGGCCAACGTGAGCTACGCGTGGTCGGCCGGTGCCACGCCGGGCTCGAGGGTCGTCCCGGGCTCGCTCAAGGTGGACGGCCGGGTGCTCGCGCGAGACGCCCGGGTACGAGTGACGGTGAACAGCTTCCTGGCGGCGGGCGGAGACGGGTTCGAGGTCTTCGCCGAGGGGACGGACCGGACCGGAGGACCGCCCGACCTCGAGGCGCTGGTGGACTACCTCCGGCCGACGCTCGACGGGACCGCGCTGGCGAGGCCGGCGGGACCGCGCATCACGCAAGCGCCGTGAGTCTCGGCGGTTGCGGCAAGCGGATGACCTCTGCGCCCACCCGGCGCTGTCCGGAGACAATCGCTTGCAGTCGCAACGACCGTCCGCCTGGACGGACTTGTGACGGACCGCCGAGCGCACTATTCATCGACCTGGACGCTTGCCCTCGGGCCGTCGACCGCGGGGCCCGTCCTCGAAGGAGGTCGACATGAACCGGTCGATCATCGCGGTGGCGGCAGCTCTCCTCGCGGCCGGCTGTGCACACGACGCCGAGGGTCACCGGGTGCGCAGCAGCACCGTCCGCTTCGACGACCGAAGCGTCAGCGGCCCGGGCTTCTCCTACACGCTCGAGGAGGACGGCACCTGGGCCGGCATGAGCGGGGACCGCTACGTCCTCGACGGGGAGGAGATCCGGAAGGTCGGCGGCGGGTTCGACCACACGGGTGCCCTCATCCGTCCGTCGGGCTGGGTGGACGTCCAGCGCCGTCCTGACGGGCTCGTGTACGAGCCTTCCTGGCCCACCTCCACGATCTGGACCTTCCTCACCGAGGACGGTCAGCCCATCCCCCGCAACCTCGAGGTCCCGCTGTACCTGACCGCGCGGCTCGGCCTGTCCGGGACGTGGGTCACCCTCCGCATCCCGGGCTCCGAGCTGGCCGGGGTGGAGCTCAAGCCGGACTGTGGCCTCGTCCTCTTCGAGTTCCAGGGGCGGCAGGTGGCCGGCTGGGCCGCTCGCAAGGGCGCGGTCTGTCCCGAGCCGCGCTACCCGGGGCGGGACGCGCTCGCGCGCCTCGTCACCTACCGGAACGAGGTGTGGGAGAGCCCCTACCGGGCGAACCCGTGAGGGTGAGGCTCCGCCGCTGCACCCCGGAGCGCCCGGTGCCCGGACCCGTACTGTCCGGAAGGAGCGCTGCAGCGGCTGGTGGAATCCAGGAGCGAGCTCTGGGAGACGCAGCTCCGTAGCGACCATCTCGGTTGACCTGTCCGGCAGCCGGGACGTTCACCGGTGCACTCCCCGGCCCGGGTGGCGGCAGGCGCTTTCCCGGTCGACTAGAGTGCGCCCCGCGCCGGCCACGGCGCGCACGCCCTGGGAGAGGGGATCCGGGACGCGGGCTGGAGGGTTCCCATGCAGCGGACGCACGTGTTCGGGGCCGTGCTGGCATTCGTCGCCGCAGGCTGTGCTCACTACGATCAACAGGGGCGCGCGGTTCGCACCGGCGCGGCGCGATTCGATGCGCGGAGCGTGAGCGCGCCGGGCATCGTCTACACGCTCGGCCAGGACGGGAGCTGGGCGGGCATGGGCGGCGACCGCTACGAACGCGTCGGCGACGACCTCCGCAAGGTCGGCGCCTTCGCGCCGACGCCCTCGCTCATCCGTCCGTCGGGCTGGGTCACCGTCGATCGCCGACCGGACGGGCTCATGTACCTGCCCTCGTACCCGGGCGGGCGGATCTGGACCTTCGTGACCGAGGACGGCGAGCCCATCCCGTCGGAGCTCGAGATGCCGCTCTATCTCGCCGCGCAGCTCGGTCTGGGCGGTCACTGGATCGACGTCTACACGCCGGGCTCGGAGCTGGCGGGCATCCCGCTCGAGGCGGACTGCGCCACGGTGCTCTTCTCGCTCGAGGGCCGGCAGGTGGCCGGCTACGTCGGCACGCAGGGCGCCGCCTGTCCCGAGCCGCGCTACCCGGGAAAGCAAACCCTGGCCAAGATGATCAGCGTGCGCAACGAGGTGTGGGAGAGCCCCGAGCGGCCCGCGCCCCCCTGACCGGCGCGCCCTCTCAGGATTGCGCTGCCCGGGCCCGCTTCCCCGGCGCCTCGCGGACGTGGAGGTGGTACCGGACCGCCGCGGACTCGAGGATCTTCGAGACGAGCTGCGCGTAGTCGAGGCCCACCTCGGCCGCGGCCATCGCCAGCTCGCCGGTCTTCTCGAGGTACGGGTTCGGGTTGGCCTCGAGCATGTAGGGCTCGCCGGTCTTGGCGATCCGGAAGTCCATCCGGGCGTAGTCCCGGAGCTTGAGCGCCCGGTAGGCCAGGTGAGCCGCCCGGTGAATGCGGGCCCGCAGCTCGTCGGAGAGGTCCTTGGCGATGACCAGCCGGGGGCTGCCCTCCGTCTCGGGAGCGAACTTCACCTCCCGGTCGGACACCATCGGGACCGCCGGGGACCAGTTCCCGAAGTCCATCTCGATGATGGGGAGGATGGTGGGGTGGCTCGCCGGGCCCACGATGCCGACGTAGACCTCGCGCCCGTCGATGAACTCCTCGACCAGCGCCTCGTCCTGGAGGTCGTCTCGGATTTCCCGCACTCGCTCGGTCAGCTCCTGCCAGTTCTGGACGACCGAGTGCCGGCCGATGCCGATCGACGCGTCCGAGCGGGCGGGCTTCACGATGAGGGGGAAGCGCAGGATGCCCTTGGTCTCGAAGGTGTCGTTCTCGAACACCGCGAAGTTCGGGGTGGAGACCTCGTGGAACTCGAGGAGCTGCTTGGTCAGGACCTTGTCCTGGGCGAGGAGCAGCCCGGCGGTGCTCGAGCCGGTGTACTTCACCCGGCCCATCTCCATCAGCGCCGCGACGTTGACCTCCATGCGGTAGTCGGAGGCGAACGTCTCGCAGACGTTGAACACCAGGTCACACTTGGCGCGCTGGATGTCCCGGAGGATCTCGCTCACCCGATCGTCCACGGCGACGGTGGTGACCTGGTGACCGAGACTGGAGAGCGCCTCGGTGAGCTGCGTCACCACCGGATCCACCTCGTCGCCCTTCGGCTGGTAGTGGAGGATGGCGATCTTCAGCGCAGGGAGCGGCATTCCTCGCGCAAGGATACGCCGCTCGATGCGATTCGGCTACTCGGTGTCGAAGAGTCGGCCCGTGTAGAGCTCGTTCATCGCCAGCGCTGTGACCAGTGAACCCAGATTCGCGACGTAGCCGCTCGCGCGATCGGGCGTGGCGGTGAGCTTCAGCTGCTCGGTGCGGTCCGTCAGGTGGTCCACCACGCTACGAACCACCGCGCGGTTCACGCCCGAGTACTGGGTCGCGGCCTGGATGAGGGTCTGCCGCTGATCGCGGAGCATCTGCGCCGCAGACGCAGGCGCGGACCCGGGCGGCTCGAAGAGCTGGAACAGCTCGGTGTCGAGCTTCTCGCCGATCTCGAGATCCACCCGCTCGGCCAGGTCGCGGAGCCGGTAGTAGTCGGCGACCGTCTCCTCCATCTGGTCGGCGTCGACGTCGTGCGAGTCCAGGGAAACCTGGGGCGGGCGGTGGCCCAGCTCGGTGGCCGTGGCGTCCACGTACTGGAGCTTCTTCAGGGCCGCGCCCCAGTTGCGGTACCGCTGCCGCCAGTCCAGGCCGGGGGTGAGCCACACCGCGAAGGTCTCGGCGAAGTCCTCGTCCGGGTGCTTCTGCGCGTACCAGCCTGGGATGTGTGTGACGTACGCCCGGGAGAAGGGCTTCGGCTTGAAGTCCTCCTTGTAGGGCTGGTGGTAGTCGCCGAACAGCGCGCGCCAGGCCGGGGTCTCGTACAGCCGGTAGGCGTAGTTGAAGCAGTGCCCCGCCTCGTGGCGGAGGTACATGAGGATCTCGCGCTCCGACTCCACGCCACCCCCCAGCTCGCCCTCGATGGACTGGAGCGCGGGGTTGGCCAGGTAGAAGGGGATGCCGATGACCGGAATGCCGGACGGGCAGCCCCACTCGTCGCTCAGGTAGCACTGCGGGCGCACGTCGATGCCCCGGGCGCCGAGCTCCTCGTGGAGCTGGTGGATGAGCCGCTCGAGGTGCGTCCCCGCGAGCTGGAGGCGGAGGTCCTTGATGCGGGCGCGGAGGAGCGCCTGGCGCTCCGGACGCAGCGCGGGCTGGGCGCGATCACGCGGGTCCGGCTGCAGGCGCTCATGAAAGGCGGGGGGCGCGGGCGGAGCGGCCGCCGGCTGTGGGCGCTCGCGTGGCTCCGGCGAGGCCTTCTCGGGCGCGGGCGCGACCGGAGTCACCGACTCGGTCGGCGGTTCCTGCTGCGCGGCAGCGGTGGCGGGGGCGGGGGTCACGGCGGGGAAAGACCTTAACCAGACCCGGCGGTGAGCGGCTTCCCGACCCTTCAGGGCCCGTTCAGCGCTTCTGGTGGGAGTCCAAACCATTGGAAGGACGGGGCTTCGATACCGACCGAGCGAGCGTGCGGATGGCCGACTCCCAGACCCTGATTTCAACCCGGGTCAAACCCGACCTTCGCCACGGAGCGACCAGGGGACCGACGCCGGCGCGGCCGGGACGGACGAACCGAACGGCGCGGAGGAGGTCCTCGAGGACGACCTCGAGCCCGCGGAGATCGGACTCGGTTCCGGGCCGCGGGGCGCGGAGAGACGTTCGCTCGGGTCCTCGCGCGAGCGCGTAGGCGTAGATGCAGACGGCCTGAGCCAGGTTCAGCGAGGGTTGCCGGGCGTCCGACGGGATGCGGGTGAGGGCGTGGCAGCGGGAGAGCTCGTCGCGTCCGAGCCCGGTGCGCTCGTCCCCGAAGACGAGGGCGATCCGGCCTGGCCGGCGCGCGACCTCGGCGGCGAACGTCTCCGGGTCCAGCGGTGGCGGACGGAGCCCGACGCGCCCGGACGTCCCCACCACCCAGCTGCAATCCGCGACGGCCTCCTCCAGCGTGTCAGCCAGCCGGGCGGAGGCGAGCACGTCCTCGGCGCCGACGGCGAGCGTGCGGGCCCGGACGTCATCGGGACTCCAAGGTGGGCGGATCCACGTCCATTCCGCCTGGCCGAAGTTCTTCAGCGCCCGGGCGGCCGCTCCGAGGTTCTCGGGCGTGCGGGGGTGGACGAGGACGAAGCGAACCGGCGTGGGCATGCCGCGCAGACTAGGCCGGGGGAAGGCACGCGCCGCCGTCCCGGGCGTCGGAGATCCGACGGGGCTCACTCCGAGAAGCGAGCCGCCGGTCCCGGGCTTCGGTTAGTGTGCCCGCATCGCTGCTAGGGGTGCCGCGCCCGGTTTCCGGGCTCGGCTGAGACGGCCGGTGGCCGGACCCTCGGAACCTGAACCGGGTGATGCCGGCGGAGGGAAGCAGCGAGCGAGGTCCGGTGCCTCGTCCTCCGCCCGCGTAGGAGCGCCATGAGCGGACGGACGAAGCTGAGCGTGGACGAAGAGCGGCTGGAGGGGATCACCCGGGGACCGCTCCCGGCATCAAGAAAGACTTACCGGACCGGGACGTTGCATCCGGAGGTCCGGGCGCCCGTCCGGGAGATTTCCCTCAGCCCCACGCGCGTCCATCACGGTGCTGCGTGGACGGAGGCGCCCAACGCGCCGCTCGAGGTCTACGACACCAGCGGGCCGTACACCGACCCGGAGGCGCGTATCGACCTGCGCCGGGGACTGGAGCCGGTGCGGACGTGGCTGGATCGAGACCCCTTGCTGGAGACGCTGTCCGAGGTCACCTCGGCCTTCGGCCGGGCGCGGGCGGTGGACCCACGGCTCCAGTCGTTGCGGATGGCACGGGTGAGGCCTCCCCGGGTGGCCCGCCGCGGGGGGAACGTGAGCCAGCTCCACGCCGCCCGGAAGGGCATCGTGACCCCGGAGATGGAGGCGGTGGCGCTGCGCGAGAACCTCGTGGCCGAGCAGGCCGCCGAGGGTCAGCACCGCGGTCAGTCGTTCGGGGCGAGCCTGCCGCGCCGGGTGACGCCGGAGTTCGTGCGCGAGGAGGTCGCGCGCGGTCGGGCCATCATTCCAGCCAACGTGAACCACCCCGAGCTGGAGCCGATGATCATCGGCCGGAACTTCCTGGTGAAGGTGAACGCCAACATCGGGAACTCCGCGGTCACATCCTCCATCGAGGAGGAGGTGGAGAAGCTGGTCTGGGCCATCCGCTGGGGCGCGGACACGGTGATGGACCTGTCGACCGGGCCGAACATCCACGAGACCCGGGCGTGGATCCTCCGAAACAGCCCGGTCCCCATCGGGACGGTGCCCATCTACCAGGCGCTGGAGAAGGTCGGCGGCAAGCCCGAGGAGCTGACCTGGGAGATCTACCGGGACACGCTCGTGGAGCAGGCGGAGCAGGGGGTGGACTACTTCACGGTGCACGCCGGCGTGCGGCTCCGGTACATCCCGCTGACGGCCAAGCGGGTGACGGGCATCGTGAGCCGCGGCGGGAGCATCCTCGCCAAGTGGTGTCTCTCGCACCACGAGGAGAACTTCCTCTACACGCGTTTCGACGAGATCTGCGAGATCATGAAGGCCTACGACGTGAGCTTCAGCCTGGGCGACGGGCTGCGGCCGGGGTCGATCGCGGACGCCAACGACGCGGCGCAGTTCGGCGAGCTGGAGACGCTCGGGGAGCTCACGAAGCGGGCCTGGGCGCAGGATGTCCAGACGATGATCGAGGGCCCCGGCCACGTGCCGATGCACCTCATCCGCGAGAACATGACGAAGCAGCTCGAGCTGTGCGACGAGGCGCCGTTCTACACGCTGGGGCCTCTCACCACGGACATCGCGCCCGGCTACGACCACATCACCAGCGGCATCGGCGCGGCGATGATCGGCTGGTTCGGCACGGCGATGCTCTGCTACGTGACGCCGAAGGAGCACC
>Ga0134122_10004358_pt1 | contig 10503 bp, 12 predicted proteins | sample KB302_FD_96461 | JGI IMG/M metagenome (GOLD analysis project Ga0134122, IMG submission 96461) | Terrestrial soil microbial communities without Nitrogen fertilizer from Kellogg Biological Station, Michigan, USA - KB3-0-2 | ecosystem: Environmental > Terrestrial > Soil > Unclassified ... | reverse complement strand
CAGCGATGATATGACAGATATTTATGAGTAGGAACCTCGAAGCCACATATTTTACATTTTATTTTATCATTTAGAGTCGATACTGTCATAACTTTGGAAAATTCTACCAAGTATTAATTCGTTTTTCTATGGAGATCATTGAGTTAGAAGAGTTGTCTTGAATCCGCTGCAACTGCAATATGCTTTGTGACAGCGAGGTTCAGGTGGAGGGCCGTGATCTTGGTTTCTATGTCCACAGTTAAGGCATACATCATGCAGTGACATATGCAAATATTGGCAAGAAAATTTTATAAAAGTTTAAAAATTAACGTACTCTTCCTACATCCTCAATTTTTACCGTAAATTTAGATTTGCAATTAGGACAAATATAGACACCTGTGGCGTGAGGTCCTGATCCATGACTTTGATAGTCTAATACTGCTGGGGAAATATGCTTCTCGCTATGGCAGTAAAAGCACAAAAAATTCATTAATTTAATACGATCGAGAATTTCTGGTTTTGACACCTCAGGATGATTTTCACTCAACTAAAGACACTGGAACAATTATGTCTAAACATGAAATATATAAATATTATTTGTAGACGAGGCTCGAATCGTTATTCAATAAAACTATTTTATTCAGTATTAAATCGTGGATTAAGTCATTGCATAGCGGTGCCTCTTTTTTAGGATTCATTTCTTAACAAGATGACGTTCCTGTCCGCTTTCTGTTCAAAGAAAAACTACGTGCATATTCCCTTACATAACCATGTATTTTTCATGATTTAGAACCATACTATATTTTTTTAGCAGCATACAGTCAATGTTTCAGATGTTACAAATTTTGGTTGATTGACATTTTTGTTTCTCTTTTTGATAGTTTTTCAGTATCTTTTCAATTATCTCCTTGGCGTCCAAAGGTATTATTTTCTTGTGCCTTTCAAAGGATTGTAATAGACACTCGTGTGCTTTATCATCCAGAGTGTCTATAAAAACGCCGCCTTTTTTGTCAATGCTAAATTCAATTCGGCCCGAGTGACGATCTTTGCATAACTCCAATGCAGTTTTCTCAATACTTCTCGCAGCGTTGTGCAAGCCACCATCGCCGTGTAAATACTTGCTATCCTTCAGCACATAGGTGCTAACCTCGTCAAGAGCGGCAAAGGGATAATCAAGCGGTTTATCTTCGGGACTGGACATTATAGTTGGCTATGGACAGTGGCACAGCCTTTTATAATTTATTGTTCATAAATAATTAATCTTTGGAAACTTGATTCATTCGGGTGGGTCGTCCCGATTAACGGTGACGGCCCGCCTGTTACTCTATTATATCAACAGTGTTTCCTTGGTCCTGCTTTCTTTCCCGTCAGAATTAATTATTTATTGTCTATCATACGAAAATATTATTAACCGAACAACTAACTGATGGGAGGAACGCATTCTGTTTGCTGATCAACTCCTCCTGTTAGTTTACTTTTTTATACTATATTGATATGTGTTAGCATAGAGCATAAATAAATTTGGTAATAAACAAAAAACAAATAAAAATAGTGCACGAGCCCACTGTAAATTATACGTTTACTGGTTCTAAAAATATTATGCAAGAAGAAAATGCTGATACTGCAAATAAGACCGCATCGAGTACAGAAAAGGAGATACCCAGAGGGCGTTCCGTAGGGAATCCAAAAATTCGACAGAAAAATAGGATAGGTGCCGAACACATGTAGGCCTTTAATTGAATTAAGATTATCAGAATTTAATATAAAGAGTTCTTTATCGAGAGGGAGAGTTAAGAGTAATGGATAATAGACACAAAACACAATCTCTGATGTAGAATATTAGAAATGACCCTAAAATGCAGTTTCGCTAGTTGTTATGATGACGCTAAATGGATAGGCGTAATTGACGAAAACACAAGAACTGAAAAGTATCTGAGTACGACTGGTACGTATTATTATTGTGACAAGCACAAACATGTAGCAGGCAAGTCAGCAAATTTAGTTCAATTGGATGGATAATAATGAAATGACGCTATGCGGAATAATTCATACCGCTGAAATTAACCTTCAATAATTTCATAGGAATAAGTATGGCCAGCATCTGTTTAACTAATATTGATTAATAAATTCTTGACTACAATGTCCCTGGGCGCATTGGTTCCAGGAGTGGGGCACATATACTTAGGCGTTCATCATCCAGGAATTGCCATTTTATTGGTTGGGTTATTTCTAAGGTTTGTCACAGGTTATCTTCCTTTTCCATTAAACTGGGCAATATTCGGTGTCTATTGGATTTGGGCATTGATACACCTCTACAGAATTTATAAGATTGTAACAGGAACCCCAAAATCAGCAAACTAATTTTTTTCTCTTCTCTCCTCAGTATGTAAAGACCAACAAAATCATTGTCAAAGCATTTAGTTAAGTTACCAAAAATAGTAATTTTCCAAATATTACATTAAGCGATAAATAACTTGTTGTTGAATTAATTATAATGACTGAAGAGAATTCTGAAAACGCTTTTGATAAAGTAAAACAGGGTGTTAAGAAAGTAGTCGGTGGAAGTGCAGAAGTAGTTGAAGGCACTGCACAGGGAGTTAAGGAGGCTGTTGAAGACACTAAAGAGGGAGTTGAAGAGACTCCAGAAGGTGTTGAAGAAACGGCAAGGAAACGAGAATATAATGAAGCAGGGGAAGAATTGGAAGATGCAGGAGACAAGGTTAAAGCGGGCGCAAAAGCAGTTGCAAACAAACTCGAAGATCCTGACAAGGATATAGATAGCGAGTACCAAAAAGAAAAGACTGAAGAAAAAATGGACTAGAATTAGTCCAATCAATTTTTATGCCGATAATCAGAGATAGATTGGATATTCTATCAAGTGTGCGTTATGGAATCTTGTAAGAAATGAAAATTTGACTCAACGATCTGATGAGAGCATAACTTGTATTTTGCCGATTAACCATCAGATGTTGAACTTTAGTAAATCAAGTTGGCGTACCCCAATAATGAGACTACACGACATCTGCCTAAATTGCGGGCATAGGAAAGATGAACATAGTCCAGATGGCACGCGCTGTCACAACTCTTATTGTTTATGTCGGGGATTTAAGACAACATTTCTAACACAATAGGCCGAGTAGGAAGCAGGGAATTTAAGCGCGAATATTCTCAAATAATTTCTAAATTTTGAGGCATTTGTGTTAATATAAATTTAAAAGACCGGTGGGACGTTATATGACTGGATGAACAAGATACAGCCTCCCACCTGGCGTTTAGGAATTTGTTATTACTGTGATGACCTATAAATCACTATAAATCAAGGAATTTAGGATTTCAGGACATATATTGCTGTCTTCCAAGTAATTATGATCGTCAAGACCAAATAATAAATAATAAGCAATAAAAAAATCACAAGAAATATCCTATCATCAATTCAATCAACATGGTTTCCCAGTTAGAAATATCTATATGGCTCGGATCTTTACGGTCTGTTCTTAACGATTTAATGCTAATTGAATTTCATGTACTTCAAATTATACTTTAACTCACTAAAAGATCCTTGAAGCATCTCAGGGACTAATGGTAAATAAATTTCAATACTCTTGACTAAGCAATCTCTAGCCTCAGAATCCTTTACAAAAAATCTAGTAACTCTCTCATCAGGACAAATATTGAAATATGATTTTGTCCCCATCTTTGTCATTGCACATGTGTCGTGCGGTAACTTCTACAGATGTAATTCAATAGGAAAGGTCATGCGGATTAACTGCCAGTTTATCTATGGATTTAAGAACTTTTTGTATACTCTCATCTTTAGGTTCCAACCCACATAGGACACAATAAAACAATTAAAAAACTTTATTTTTGAAGGCGACCCTCTGGTCGTTTGGACTGTTTTATTTAATGTTGGGACTAAAAATTAATCCAATTTGAACTTTTATAGATTAATCACAGCCAGTTTCTTTTGTTGATCCTTACAAATTTGATAAAAAATCTCGTCCATCGTTTCCAATTCGCTGTGTAACTTATCGGCTTCAAAAATATCATGTGCTTGATTTTATTTTTTGAATGACCTCGTTCATTTTGATTCCCGCTACAAGATAAAGTAGAATTTATCGAGAATTTCCTTTTGCATACCTATGAACCAACCAGCAAAATGTTTGGAATTTGTGTTGCTGAGATCAAGGTCCATTATTGTAATTCCGTTTTTGCCTGTAATACATTTTAGGCATTTATTTCCTAGCCAATTATCCGATTTTAAGGGATACATGCTGGACCCGGTGTCATGCGTTCCAGTTCCAAATACCCCGTACATTAGGCCGTTAATGTTGAATCTCTGATAATTGTGATTATGTGCTTGTAATACACCATCAATTCCATTTGCTCTAAAAAGAGGATCATAACAATCGAATTGACCGTTAGGTGGATGATCGCTTTTTACAGTCACAAATGGTTGATGAACCACTGCGAATTTGTATAAGGCATTACTTGCCTCAATTTGAGACTTGAGGATTTGGAATTGAGGGCTGGAACAATCAAACATAGTATTTGCATCTATATTGAACAAGGCAAGTTTATCATTAGAAAATCCGAACTGAACTTGACCAAATGTTCTATTGTTATCTAACCAAGTCTTTACCTCATTTGCAGAATCATGATTTCCAACAACAATGTCAGTATTGTCTTTCGTAAATCCATGCGATTGCAGCGTGCTTAGAACCTCTTGTCCGTTAGAATATTCAAAGTCTCCTGGAAGTATCAAAGCCTCAACTTTATAGTAGTTCGCAATTTCCAACTGAGTCTTTAAACCCTGATTTGAATCAACGTCCCCGACTATTGCAATGCGCAGAGTTTTTTCCTTGTTAAAATCGGCTGCGGGAATTCCCACCGATGATGATGTAGGACCAACTGGGCAATTTTCGTCAACATGTCCGTCCAAATTGTTATCACGACCGTCGCCGCATAATTCTGATCCAGGACTTGCTTGTTGTTGGGTGATCGGTTCGTTGGACCCAAAGGCAGTAACAAAATAGAATTGTTCCAATTTGTCTGACTTTATATTAGATACAGTAGATACCACTACTATTGACAAGAACATAACTGTGACAAGAACAAATGAAATGTTATTCAAAGATAAACATGTACAGTTTAGCATTGATAGTTATAAAGCCTGTAGTACAACTATCAAACCTTTTAGATGGAGACGAGGTCATTTAGATATTTGTATTACTACTGTATTACTAAAGTTTCTAACGTGTTGTAATAAGTAACGTTTAATTAGATATTTGTACTAGAATCACGTTAATCTATTAAGTTTCGGGAAGTACCTTTAGTTGACTGTATCATAGGATTTATTAAGTCTGACTAATTACAATTATTAGTGTCATATAGTGCACGTTCTTTAATCATCTTTTCTTCTTTTGCGATATTTCTATCTGTTATTGTAATTAGTAACGCACAATTTTTTTCATGGGTGTTTGCCCAATCCTCTGGGGATACCGGACTACAGAATTACACATTTATTCTAAAATGGGGATCTAACGGAACTGGTCCTGGTCATTTTGATAGGCCGCATGATGTAGCTTTTGATTCAAAAGGATTTGTGTATGTAAGTGATAGGGAACTAGACAACATTCAGAAATTTACACATAACGGCACCTTTATTAAAATGTGGGGCTCCAGAGGATCTGGCGATGGACAGTTCAAAGTCCCATACAGTATTGGAATTGATTCAAAAGATGAAATATACGTAGTAGATAGAGAAAATCATCGAATACAAAAATTTGACTCGAATGGCACGTTTCTTGCAAAGGGTGGAAATGGCAGAGGTAACTCGGATAATCAGTTAAACAGACCAGAAGACATCACATTCTCACCTTTTGGAATATTTGTTACGGATACAGGAAATGATAGAATCCTGAAATTTAATAGTAGTTTTGCGCTTGTCACAAAATGGGGTACAAAGGGTACTGCTGATGGACAATTTGTTCATCCTCACGCCATTGATGTTGATTCTAAAGGCAATGTGTATGTTGGTGAGTTAAATAGGCCGGGTGTTCAGGTATTTGATAGTAACGGAAAATTCTTGAAAAAATGGGGTTCGAAAGGAACAGGGGATGGACAATTTTCTGTTCCCCAAGAGCATATAGCAGTTGACAAACAAGACAGAGTCTATATCGTGGATGGTGAATCCAATCCCAGAGTGCAAATTTTTGACACTGATGGGCATTTTCTGGGCAAGATTGGATCTCACTGTCAAATGTCTACTGGAGAGGGCTGTGTGGACCCTGACGGACCGGGACCTTTGGAACCAGGTGACGGTCAATTCTCAAAACCGGAACACGTTTCTACTGATTCGCAAGGTAACATCTATGTAGTAGACAGAGGTAACAAAAGAATTCAAGTCTTTGCTCCAATTGTAGATGATTCAAAGTAAATAGAATTGATTCTGTGGATAAATCTAAGATCCGTGCGTTAGATTTGGTTTTTTCACGACGGCAAAGAAGAAACACAATATTATCACCAATCCAGACAAAGGAATAATGATATCGGTAAATGCATTATCAAGCGAGAAAACGTGTTCTAAATTCTCGTATATTAGAAATACACAAAATAATGAAAATGCAAAAGTAGCATATAGTAGTTTTTTTAGACCGCTTTTATAATAGGCAAAAATCGATAGACCTGCCAAAATTGCAGACAATATTGAACCTGCAATGTACAACAGCACCTCCATTATTTCATTCAATGGAATTTGTTGGATAGGAGCAAATATTTGCATTGGTATCAATACAGATACACTATAACTACTAACAGGTTTAAAGATTCTAGTACCGCTATCTAAGTAAGATGCAAAATTCTACTGGAGTCGGACGCAATCACGACATTGCCGTTTTAATAGATCTTATTTGCAGCAATGAATATATTGAAAATGCTGTTGAAGCATGTGACATTGTTACGGAGTTACCTATTGAAGATCAGTGGAATGGCCAACCTTAATAGTTGAAAATTCTCACGATATCATACTTTTTTTTCAATTACTATCTTTCTTGGTGTTTTGATCTCGAACACTTCCATGTTAAACATATCCCACGGCCTTGGTGACATGTCGTCCGCTCAATCAAACATTACGAACCAAGATGGAATAGTCCAGAATATTTATCGAAATAAAATTATGTCTTTTGATAATAATGTAAAAAATATCGTACTGCTAATTCCTAATGAGGGTCACAAATCGCCTACTTTACCTCAAGAACAGAGGATTATTAATCAGCCTTATGTACCTGTAAATATTATAGTTGGTCAGAATACCAAAACTGCTTGGATCAATGGGGACGTAGGTCATAAACATTCGATTACAGTTGTAGATAAAAACTCACAACCGCTTTATTCAAGCGGAAAGTTTGTTTTTAATAACGTAACTAATCCTCTCATACTAAACGATTCCGGAAAGCATGTATACTCAGAGTCAAATGTGAATAAAGACGATCCAAAATTTATCATGAAGGGAACAATAGTTGTCCAAGATGACCTGTCAAAGACAAGTCAACTCCCGGAAACTGTCTGCTTTTTAATGGTTTCTACAAAGGACTTATCTAAACATCTTTCCGCTCTAAAAGGTAACGGAATTGACATAATCGCCAAGTACACTTTTAAGGACCTACGAGGTGAACAAAAAGGGGCTGGGCCGCAACAAACGTTACTCGTATTGGGCAGCTCAAATAGTAAGGATAAATTGGTATCGGTTTTACAAAGCATCACTCCCACTCTACCATACAGTTAGGTAAAACATTTCTGCAAATGAAATTATGAATTTCCTTCGTTTACCTTCCCCGATTAGATACTTGTATTAGAAATTTTAAATAAAATTTCAACAATTAGATCCTTTGCCAATCTTTGACTTCTTGTCATGAGGGATTCGTTGTTTAGGCGGATTAGTCAATACTTGGTGGGTGCCTTCTCGCCGTATAGGCACCATCAATTTGCTAGCAACGAATGTCGTTCAGGACCTGAAAGAATAAGCTATTATCCAATTAATCATCTTATTTTTGCTGGCCTGAATAAGGTCGTTCTTTATAAATTGATACTGCTCTGAGGATTCATTATATGGGATCAATCTATTTTTAGCAGTTGACATCGCTATGAAATAAACACAGTGTAGACAGGAACAGAAATACGACGAAAAGCAGTAAGTTCTTTTATAAGGAAGATTAATTAATATTAATAATTGTTACAAGGAGTTCTGGGTTTGTGGCAGGAAGAATCTCACGTCGTGAATTTCTTAAACTGATCTGTGTTACAGGGGGGGCAGTCGCTTTCAGCCCTTTGATGAAACTTGGAAAGGCTTTCGGTACAGATCTAAGTAGCACTCATGCAACTAATAAAGTTAACGTAGGCAGCCATCTTGGGCCGGACGGAGTTTCATTTTTGTATCCAACTAGGCCGGGAGGTTTTGTCTGGTATATGAATCCCGATAAGCCATTCGATTCACATCTTGAGATAGGCGGTGGCTCTAAGTATGAAAAACTGATTAAAAATAAAGATGGTTCATGGAAACCTAACTCCGATGACAACGTTAAATTCAATATAATAGTCACCCCAGGGCAAAAAGATGCCATAGGGGGTTGTAACATGAATTTTGCCCAATGTATCCAAAGAGGATATACATGGTGGCCAGCTATAACGAATGTTGAGCTCACAGGATTCTTCAAAATGAGCAAGAAAGTTACTCGTGATGGTATCTATATTCGAGGTCCTTGGAACCATCACCCCGCACCGATTGGTCGAGAATGCTGCCAAGAGGCTTGTTACGATGTACAAATTAAGCCAAATGGTACATTCAAGTTTACAAAGGACCTACATGGCACGATAACCCACCCGCAAGGCGTACAGACTATAAGCCCTAGTATTGACTTTGTAGGACCGGGATGGTTTGGTTTAAAGTACATTTTCTTCATAGAATCCACTGATCCTGCCAGCCCAAAAATAAGGATGCAACTTTGGTTAAGCCCAAATGGTGACAGAAAAACATGGATAAAGGTAGGCGAGGCTAGTGATTTTAAAGGTCTAAAGTGGGGTGAACCTAGGGCTTTATGCGGCGGCGAACCATTTCAGGTATATGCATGGGGCGCTGCTGGCATGGTCATTAAATGGTACGGTGGTCATATAGATTTTAAGTGGTGGTCAGTAAGAGAAATAGACCCTACTGCTAGGACACATTAATGACAAGAAATTCAATCAATGACTAGAGTAAATTTGTTTTGACAATAGGGAAATGCCCAACTGTCATGATGAATTTGATATTTTTTTCTTCCTTTTGATGCCATTAATTCATCTAGTCCGTTTGTTGATGTTAATTTACAAAGCATTTATCAAGTTATAGCAATCCCGTAGTTCTCGGCATAAACTCCATTTGTAAAAGTCTACGAACAATATCGTCATAGGTATCATTTTTCTTACCCATCTCCGAGAGTTTAGCATAGGTGTCGTCTTTTACTTTAATTGTTCTAGTTACTTGCGTACTCATAGGTTCTATAGTAGAAGAATAAGTACTAGAGAACTAATTAGACAACACAAAAGCCCATGGGAGAACGGATGTAATGGATAAAATAAATCCTATTCCTCCCACAGACTTATTAAAAGAAGGAAGTCTATCTGAACGAAAGGTTGGTTTACTTATTTTTTAATATCATTCGGAGAATTTTTAGTGCTATCCTCCTCGATCTTTATTATAGCAGGGACTTTCTGCTATATCATCATGTCTTTGTTCATGCTTACACGTATCTCTTTGATGAAAACAATAGTGTCCATCCCCGACCTGATCGTAACAAAAGTCCTCATCGGCAAAAACTAAATTAAATGAGTTCAATACAATAGTAACAGACGTTATTGCAATCAAGATCAGAATGGCATCGGCTTTGCGATTCATAATTAAGAAACCCTAAAAGCCTAATTAATAAGTATTGATACAAAACCCTAATTCGGATTTCATCGTCTATTTTAATTTACTTCTTTAGGATTTAACTCGGTTTTACTTCATCATTAGTATTTGATGAACAACAGTTACTCTAGAATTAGACAATCTAATTTATTATATACAGGTTAAACTTTGTCTATTGAGAAAGTTTATCCTCGTGTATAGTACAAGATTTAGAAACCATGAAAGATGGAATGGTTGTCGAGGATATTGTTTGTGAAAAAATAACTGGTAAAAACTCACCAAAGGTTCAAGAATGCAATAAACAAATGAGAGGATTTCTCAAGAGACAAAAAGAATACTGTCGTTTTGTTGCCGGAGAATTCAGACTATTAATAAAATTGAAATAGGCTTGTTTTGTGCTCAAATATAGAAAATTTAATGAGTTTTCCGGCATATAAAACTTTAGTTTACGTACGATCCTAGTTTAGTATCAGGATTGAGCAACGGATTTAATTCAATTTAGCTTATATATCCCATTTCTGGCTGCTTCTTCTGAACCATTTGATTAACCTCATCGCTTTGAGCATTCTTATCGCCGATTCTCT
>Ga0134122_10004357_pt1 | contig 10504 bp, 8 predicted proteins | sample KB302_FD_96461 | JGI IMG/M metagenome (GOLD analysis project Ga0134122, IMG submission 96461) | Terrestrial soil microbial communities without Nitrogen fertilizer from Kellogg Biological Station, Michigan, USA - KB3-0-2 | ecosystem: Environmental > Terrestrial > Soil > Unclassified ... | reverse complement strand
CAGCATCATCTACAACGACACGGTCGGCGGCGTGCCGGGCGTCTCGTATTTCTTGAACGGCGCGCCGGTCACCAACACCCGAACGCCGATCGTCGTCCGGGTCAACAAGGGGCAATGCCTCAAGATCAACCTGACCAACCTGCGCGTCACCAAGCGCTCAGGATTCAGCGTCGGCGAGCTGTTGTTCGATCCGCAGCGCTCCTACGGCTCCGCCATCGGGCTCAATTACGACTCGACGGTGGCTCCGGGGGCGACGCGGACCTATGAGTACTACGCCGACAAGGATCTCGGGCTCACCCTCGCGCTCAACCTCGCCGACAGCGACTCGCTCGCGCTCGGCGCCTGGGGCGGCGTGGTGGTCGAAAAGGAGGGCTCGACCTACCGCAGTCCGGGAACGCTCTCGCCGCTCCCCGGCGACGGCACCGGCGTCCAGGCGGACATCGTCAAGGGCGGCCTTGCCACGCGCGAGTTCGTCGCTCTGTTCATGGACGCCGAGGACGAGCTCGCGCAGGATCGCATGCCTTACCCCGACGCCACCGAGTTTGCCACCGACTCGATCAGCTACAGCAACGAACCGCTCAACCTGCGCAATTTCCTGGCCGCGCCGGCCGACGTGTTCCGGAGCCCGCTGTTCGGCGACCCGCGCCACGTCGTCACCCTTCCCAAGGGAGCTTCTCTCATCTACCGCGCCGGCGAACCGTGGGGAGAGATGCCTCACATTCCGGCACTCGAAGGTCATCGCTATCGCCAGGAGCCGGGCATGGTCGGTTCGGAAGTCATGTACGGCGACGTCCTGGCGCCGGGCATGACGCTCAACATGGAGTTCCTGGCGGGAGCGGGCGGCGACCTGCAAGCGCAGGGGGACTACCTCTACATGGATCGAGCTCAACCGTTCGTCCAGGCCGGTCTCTGGCACATCGTGCGAGTGACCGACAGCGCGGGCGGAGCGCTCCATGCTTCGGATACGGTCACCGTCACCCGGGTGGATCAGAAGCCCGGCAAGACGACCGTCCGCGGCGTCGTCGGCATCAAACCGGCCGGCGACACGGTCAACCGGCTCCAGGTGTTCGCCGGGGGCGAGGTCGGCGGCCGGTGCACCGGCGCCAAGCTCGGCTCGATCCCGGTCGATACCGGCAGCGGCCGATTCCGTCTCGACCTCGCGCAACCGCCGAGCGTGCTCTGTCTGCAATCGCCGGGCGGCGGCATCGCGAGCGGTCCGACCGCTCAACTGGTGACGGAGCAGACTCTCAACCGGCAGGCGCAGCTCGCCGAGCGCCTACGGACGGATCGGCTCAAGATCCAGTTCGCGAAGGAGTTTGCGGAGTTGGAGGAGATGGAGGACGACGCGCCGTAGTAGGCGTCGGCTCTCTCTCGCCTTAGGATTCCAGCCCTCGCCGGGTACCTTCCGGCGAGGGTTTTTCCCTTGTTCGAACCCTCCCTGCGAAACGTAGGAGCGCGCATCGATGAATCAGCTTGCGGGCCTCTCTTGGGTTTTCCTCACCTTCCTCTTCGCGGCCGGCCCGGCTCCGAAAGCCCCGAGCCCGCCGACTCCTCCGAGCGATCCGTCTCGGGGCTGGCACGGAGAGACGATGCCGAACGGGCTCTCGCGCGGGAAAAAGGAGGGCGAGTACGTCTGGAAGAAAGACGGCACGGTGATGGTCTACGTTCCGGCGGGAGCGTTCACCATGGGCAGCGACCAGGGCGAGCCGAGCGCCAAGCCGGTACACACGGTCGAGCTCGACGCCTTCTACATCGACAAGTACGAGGTCTCCTGGCGGCGCTGGAAGGAATCGGGTCTCCCCTATCTGAAGGAACCCGACGAGCGCGTCCAGAAAGTTCAGCCACCCGATTGGGGCATCCACGACGCGCAACCGGTCATCCATGTCACCTGGCACGACGCCAAGGACTACGCCGCCTGGGCAGGAAAGCGGCTGCCGACTGAGGCCGAATGGGAAAAAGCGGCGCGCGGCACCGACGGCCGCACCTACCCCTGGGGCAACGAGGCGCCGACCTACGAGCGGGCGATGTGGGTCGATCACCCGCTGTCGCGCACCTCGACCGCGCCGGTCAACTGCTGCGAGGTCGGCGCCTCCCCCTACGGCGCCGTCAACATGGCCGGCAACGTCTGGGAATGGTGCGAGGACACCTACCAGCCCGACTTCTACGCCCGCTCGCCGAAGAAGAACCCGGTCAACCTGGCGAAAGGCAACCTCAAAATCCTGCGCGGCGGCGCGCTCCAGCTCGGCCCGACGTTTCTGCGCACCTACAACCGCTACTGGCTGACCGACGTCGATCGCATCTCCGACATCGGTTTCCGCACCGCGCTCAGCGCGTCGCCTTGAAGAGGTAAAACCTCACGTAGGGGCGGCCCCCCGTGGCCGCCCTGGATTTACCACGATCGACGGAATTCGCGCCGCCCCCCGTGGCCGCCCTTCGGTTGTGGTGCGCGCCCGTCCGGTTCGCGCGATTCCCAGGGCGGCCACGGGGGGCCGCCCCTACGGCGCCGTCGTCTCCGCCGGTTTTTCCGAGCCCGCGGCGGCGGTCTGTGTCCCGGGCGCCTGGAGCTCCAGCAGATACGAGAGCAGGTCGGCCGCGTCCTGGAGGTTCACCAGCGTCGAGTAGTCGGGCATCGCGCTGGGGCTCTGGCACGGGCTGCCTTTGCAGTCGGGCGCGATGAAAGCGTTGGGCTCAAGGATCGATTGGTAGATGTACTGCGGTCCGGCCATGCCTTGGACCCGGCCGGCGGCAATGCGGCCGATGGCTCCCAAGTGCGGGCCGATGTTGTTGCTCCCGGGAACCTTAGGATCGCCATGGCAGGCGGCGCAGCCGTAGACCTTGGCGTAGAGGTCTTCGCCGCGATCCGGATTGGAGATCGGCAGCAGCAGGCGGGCATCGGTCGGCAAGGCGACTTCGTCCTTCCGCGGGCGGAGGTGGTAGTGCTCGGCAGGCTCGGGGATCGCGAAATAGGCCGACCGCTTGCCGCGGCGCCACTCCATCAGCAGTTTGCCGTAGGGCTTGCGGGTGTCGAGATCGAAATGCAGCGCGGTGTTCAACGTCTGGCCGGGCGCCAATTGCGCCTCGCCGAGCACGGCGCCGATCGGCGGCAGCTCTTCGCCGATCTCGGGTACCAGGTAGAACTCCTCGCCGTGAAATTCCTGGACCTCTTTCGTCCGGTTGCCCAGCGCGAGGTACGCCGTCACCCGCTGCGAGCCGGCGGAGGGCAGGTCGGGCATCATCGCCGCCGGCTTTTGGAAGTTGTCGCCATGTTCCATCTGATCGAGGATCCAGCGCGCGTCGTCGAGCCGGACGTCGAGGCCGCCGATCGAAGCTTCCTCGACCGGCAAACGGCGCACCGAATGGACCAGAAGCCCCCAGCCGGCCGCCGCGAGGGCGACGGCGCCCAAGAAGATGAGGACGCCCGGCCGCGACCACCAGCGCAGGGCCTCCTCGCGGGTCCGGACCTCCCTCAACGCGCGGCGCTTTTCGGCGCCGCGACCGGCGGCGGGCGAATCGGGAGGCGCGCTCACGAGGCGCCTCCCCCGTTCGCTCCGTCCAGGCGCGCTTGGACCTCGATCGCCCCGGCGCGCTCGAAATGGAGGGTGAGGGGAATCGACTTCGCCCCCGCGGCCGGGGGTTGGGGATCGACCAGCATCAGGTGCTTGCCGCCGGGGCTCAAAGAGAGCGTTCCTCCCGCCGGGACCTCGAAGCCCTCCGGCCGCGCCTTCATGCGCATCACGCCGCCGTCGTCGATCGTCTCATGCGCCTCCGCCGCCTTCGCCGCGGCGGTCTCGACGCGCAACAGCCGGTCGGGGCTCGCGCCGGGGTTCACCACGTCGAAGTAGATCGTGCCGTTGCTCGCAAACAGCTGCGCCCGCGCGTCGCGGATCTCCAGGCGCGCCGCGGCGACTTTGCCGGGAGCCGGGGGCGGAGCGGGCGCCGCGAGCAGCTTCTTCAAATCCGGCTCCATCACGTCCACCGCCACGTTCGGCGGAAACTTGAGCCGCAGATCGCCCGCACGGTCGATGACGAAAAAGGTTCCGGTGTGATCGACGAAATAGTTCGAGTCGGTTTCGATCCCCTCTTTCGGCGTGCCGTACTGAACCGTGAGACCGAACGCCCGCGAAGCCTGGTCCACCTCGTTCGGCTCCAGGCGCAGCCCGAAGAACCGGCGATCGAAGGCCGGCACGTAGGCGGCGAGCTTTTCGACCGTGTCGCGCTGCGGATCGACCGAGGCGAACACGACCTCCAATCCCTCGGCTTCCTTCCCCAGATCGCCAAAGACCTGCTTCATCTTGGCGAGCGTGAAGGGGCAGACGTCGGGGCAGTAGGTATAGCCGAAGAAGACCACCACCACCTTGCCGCGGAGGTCTTTGAGGTCGAAACGTTGGCCGTTCCAGTTGACGCCGACGAGCCGCGGCCCCTCTTTTACCGGTTCGACCACCTGGCCATTGAAGCGCTCGGAGGGACGGCACGACGCGACGAGCAACAGCGCGGAAAGAATCCACGCCGTGGTCATCGTCGCCGCGAACGCGCCCCCGAGCCGCGGACGGCTCGTTTGCATCGCGGTTTCCTTTCCGTTCGGTGCCGTTCGCAAAAAGAACGGACGGGGCAAGCGGGTGGGGATTTCGCTATTTGACTATCGAAAGCCTAGCAGGCCCGGCGGAGGTTCTCAATAGATGACTCGCGGTTCAGGCGCGTACAAAGGGTCCAGTAGGCGCCGAAGCACAAGCTCAAAGGAGATGCACATGGGTCAGCGGCGCTTTGGGCGCTCCGGACGGTGGCGGAGCTTCGTTCTCTTGGGGTTGGCGGTGCTCTCCGTGGCGCTCGGCTTGGAGGTCGCCGTCCGGGCGCTCTCTCTCGCCCCCCCGCTCAACCGGCAGATCGCCGGGCTGATGGTCCCGGACCCCTATCTGCCCTATCGCCCTCGGCCCGACGGCGTCTGGATGTCCGCGACCGCCTCGGGGAGGTTCCGCTACGAAACCCGGCACTCCAGCCTCGGGTTGCGCGACGTCGAGCATTCCGCGGAAAAACCGTTCGGTTCCTTTCGCATCCTCGGCCTGGGCGACAGCTTCACCTACGGCTCGGGGGCGGAATTCGAGCACACCTACCTCGTGCGCCTCGAACGCCGCCTCAACGAGCGGCGGGGCAGGCATCCGCAGATCGAGATCGTCAAGGCCGGCATTCCGCGTTATTTCCCGGAACCCGAGCGGCTGTTCCTGGAACACTATGGCCTGCCGCTCCACCCCGACCTGGTGATGGTCGGTTTCACGCCCAACGACGTGGCCGACACCGTGATGGGGCTCGACGCGGTGAAGCCTACGGCGGACGGCGCGTTGATGACCCGCGAAGCCGCCGAGATCGGCCCCGCCGGCTATTGGCTGTTCACCCGCTCCCACGCCGCCCGCGCCCTGCTCTCCCGCTGGGTCGCCCATCGCATTCGCGCCGAGCATCCTTTGTTCTGGAACGACATCTACGTCGCCCACGGCCGCCACGAAGATGCCTGGCGCACCGTGGAGGCGGAGTACCGCCGGATGGCCGACCTCGCCGCCGGTCAAGGCGCGCGCCTGGTGATCCTCCACATTCCCGACCATCCGCCCTGGAGACGGAAGACCGCCTACCCCGCCGCCCGCCTGTCCGCATGGGCCGCCGCCAACGGCGCCTACCTGATCGATACCCTGCCGGCGCTCAAAGCCGCCGCCGCCGCGAACCGGGAGATCTACTGGAGCGACGACCTGCACTGCACGGCGGAAGGATACGGCGTGATCGCCGAAGCGGTGTTTCGGGGCCTGCAAAAGCACCATCTCGTGCCGTGACACCGGTGCGACTCCCACCCGCTTGCCCCCGCCCGCGAGCTTGTGACATCCTTCACGAGCGATCGAACTTCGAGCTCCCTGACCATGAAACGGGTGCCTGGCACCCGCGGGAAGGGCGCGGTCGAGTTCGCGGTTCGGGCGCCTTCGGGGAGAGTTCCAAGAGCTGCGGATCTTCGGTGGGAGATCCTAGGGAGGAAGACCTAAGTGCCCTCGCAGTACTATCCGATCCTCTTGACGCTGGGCATCGCGATGTTCGTCGGATTCGCGATCCTGATGCTCTCCTACCTGCTCGGCAAGAGCCAGATCCGCGGCGGCACGGTCCACCTCTCCGCGATCGAATCCGGCCTGCCGCTCCTCGACCGCTCTCATAAGCGCCTGTCGATCGTCTTCTTCCTGGTGGCGATCGATTTCATCATCTTCGACCTCGAAGCCGCGTTCCTCTTCCCCTGGGCGCTCCACCTGCGCGAGGGGGGCTGGCCGCTGTTCTGGGCGGTGATGGTGTTCGTCGGCCTGATCCTCGTCGGCTACGCCTACGTCTGGGCCAAGGGCGGGTTGAACGTCATGTTGAGCCCGAAGCAGCACGGGGACCACCTCACGGAGGTGCACTCGTGAGCGCAACCGCCGAACAGACCGCCTCGGTCGCCGAGTTGGCCCTCGCCGAGCTGCCGGATGCCGCGAAGGCCGAGATCGCCGAAATCCGCAAGCGCTATCCCACGGCGCAGGCCGCATTGCTCCCGGCGCTCCACATCGCCCAGCGCAATTTCGACGGCTGGCTCGCCGAGCCGGTGATCGCCGCGGTCGCCGCGGAGCTGGGACTGCCGGTCTCGACCGTCTACGGCGTCGTCACCTTCTACGACCTCTATCACTTGAAGCCGGTCGGCCGGCACCGCATCCGCGTGTGCAACAACCTGTCATGCCAGCTGCGCGGCGCCGAGGAGATCCTCGATGCGATGCGCGCGGAGTTGGGCGTCGGCGAAGACGAGGTGACGGACGACGGCCGCTGCTCCTACGTCCATTTCGAATGCCTCGGCTCGTGCGACACGGCCCCGATGATGATGATCGACGACGACTACCACGAGAACCTGACCCCCGAGAGCGCTCGGGAGATCGTGCGAGGGTTGAAGTAATGGCCTTCGAGAAGACACTGACCCAAAACGTCGGCAATCCCGACGCCTTGACCGTCGCCGGCTATAAGAAGAACGGCGGCTATACCGCCCTCGAAGCGGCTTTGAAGATGGAGCCGGACGCGATCACCCAGGCGGTCAAGGATTCCGGCCTCCGCGGGCGCGGCGGCGCGGGCTTCCCCGCCGGGATGAAGTGGAGCTTCATTCCGAAGATCGACAAACCGAAGTACCTGGTCTGCAACGCCGACGAATCCGAGCCCGGAACGTTCAAAGACCGGCTGCTGATGGAGTACGACCCGCACCAGTTGATCGAAGGGTGCGCGATCTGCTGCCGCGCGGTGGGCGCCAACACGACCTATATCTACATTCGCGGCGAGTACACGAAGGCGGCGCGGATTCTGGAAGACGCGATCCGCGAGGCGTACCAGGCGGGAATCTTGGGCGACAGCGTCATGGGCTCCGGCTGGAAGCTCGACATGTACGTGCACATGGGGGCGGGCGCCTACATCTGCGGCGAAGAGACGGGGATGCTGGAGTCGCTCGAAGGCAAGCGCGGCCAGCCGCGGGTGAAGCCCCCGTTCCCCGCCGTGGTCGGCGCGTTCGGCTGCCCCACCGTGATCAACAACGTCGAGACGCTGTGCAACGTGCCGCACATTCTCAACCGCGGCGCCGCCTGGTTCAAAGGGATCGGCACCGACGAGCGGAACACCGGCCCGAAGCTCTACGCCGTCTCCGGCCACGTCGAGCGGCCCGGCACCTACGAGCTGCCGCTGGGAATCACGTTCGACGAGCTGCTGGAGGTCTGCGGCGGCATGTACAAGGGCGGCACGCTCAAGGCGTTCATTCCGGGCGGCGCTTCGGCGCCGATCTTGAAAGCTTCCGAATCGCACCTCAAGATGGACTTCGACACCCTGGCGAAAGCCGGCTCGATGCTCGGCTCGGCCGCGGTGATCGTGATGGACGAGACGACCTGCATGGTGCGCGCGGCTTCAAGGCTCGCGAAGTTCTTCGCCCACGAGTCGTGCGGCCAGTGCACCCCCTGCCGCGAGGGGACGAACTGGATGGAGATCATCCTCCACCGGATCGAGGCGGGGCACGGCCATCCGAACGACGCCGACCTGCTCTACTCCGTCTCCAAGAACGTCGGCGGCAATTCGCTTTGCGCCCTCGGCGACGCCGCGATCGGCCCGGTGCGCTCGCTGGTCGAAAAGTTCCGCGACGAGATCGAACAGCACATCCGCGAGCACGCCTGCCCGGTGCCGGTGCGCCGTTACTTTGCCGCGGCCGCTTGATAACGGATCACTGAGCCAGAATCGAGCGAGAAAGAACCCGCATGCCGAAAGTCACGATCAACGATCGCACCGTCGAGGTCGAGCCGGGCACCAACCTGGTCGAGGCCGCCGCGAAGGTCGGCGTTCAGGTCCCCCACTACTGCTATCACCCGCGATTGTCGGTCGTCGGCCAGTGCCGGATGTGCATGGTCGAAGTCGAGATGAACGGCCGGAAGATGCCGAAGCTCCAGGCCGGCTGCTCCACTCCGGTGGCCGACGGCATGGTGGTCCGCACCGACACGCCGGAAGTCCACGAAGCGCAGAAGGGGATGATGGAGTTCCTGCTGATCAACCATCCGCTCGACTGCCCGATCTGCGATCAGGCCGGCGAGTGCGGGTTGCAGGACTACTCGTTCAAGCACGGGGTGGCGTACTCGCGGTTCGAGTTCGAGGACAAGCGGACCTACCCGGGGCGCGAGCGGATTCCGCTGGGCGCCAACGTCCTCCTGAACATGAACCGGTGCATCCAGTGCACCCGCTGCGTCCGCTTCACCCAGGAGATCGCGGGCACCAGCGAGATCGGCTTCTTCAACCGCGGCTCGCACGCCGAGATCGGCGTCTTCCCGGGGCGTGAGCTGAGCAACCCGCTCGCCACCTGCGTGGTGGACGTCTGCCCGGTGGGAGCGCTCACCTCCACCCGCTTCCGGTTCGCCGAGCGCGTCTTCAACCTGGACAAGAAGCCGTCGATCTGCGCCGGCTGCGACGCCGGGTGCAACATCACGATCGAGCACCGGCGCGGCAAGATCCGGCGCTACAAGCCGCGGACGAACCCGGAAGTGAACGACTACTGGATGTGCGACGACGGCCGCGCGAGCTGGGAGAAGTACCGCGACCGGCCGCGCCTCACCTCGCCGCGGGTGAAGGACCGGGCCACCACCTGGAAAGAGGCGCTCGACGCGGTCTACCAGAGGGTGCGCAGCCGGAGCGCCGAAGGGGCGACGGCGATCCTCGGCTCGGGCCAGCTCACCACCGAAGAGGCCTACCTGTTCGCCCAGCTCGCCGACCAGATCGGCACGCCGCACCGTTCGGTGGCGGTCGATCCGTTCCCCGAGCGCCGGATTCCGAATCTTCACGGCGGCGTGTTCGGCCGCGAAGCGGCGCCGAACCGGCGCGGCGCGGAGATGGCGGGCTTGGCCGCGCGTCCGGGGGCGTTTACCGCGGACGAATTCTTGAACGGTGACGCGGCCTCGCGCTGCGCGACGCTGGTCGTCACCGACGGTGACTTCGGCGCGGCGGCGTGGGACGACGCGGCGGTCGCGCGCCTGCGGCAGGCGAGCTGCCTGATCGTCTTCTCCTGGGCCGACTCCCCCCTCGCGCAGGCGGCGGACATCGCGTTGCCGATCGCCACCCACGCGGAAAAAGACGGTTCGTTCGTCAACTCGCAGCGCAGGGTGCAGCGGTTCCGCGCCGCGTTCCCGGCGCCCGGCCAGGTGCGCGGCGGGGTCGAAGTGCTCTCCGATCTGCTCGCGCGGTTCGATCCGGCCTGGGCGGGCCTCTCCCCCGCCGCGGTGTTCGATCGCTTTGCGGGTCAAACGCCCGGCCTGGCCGGCCTCACGTTCGGCTCCCTGCCGCCGACCGGCGCGGCGCTGGCCGACACGCAAGCCGCCGGGGCGGAAGGCTAGGGTCGCGCGATGCAGTTCGAATTGCTCGCCACCGCCGCCAAGATGGCTCTGATGCTGGGGATCTTCATCCTCGGCGTCGCCCCGATCATGCTCTGGGTCGAGCGCCGGATGAGCGCTTTCATGCAGGACCGGCCGGGGCCGAACCGGCTCGGACCGCTGGGGCTCGTTCAAGGCGTAGCCGACGCGGTCAAGTTCATGTTCAAAGAGGACGTGACGCCGGCCGGCGCGGACAAGCCGCTTTACCTGATGGCCCCGGCCCTGGCTCTCATCCCCGCGCTCTCGACCTACGTGGTGATTCCGTTCGGCCCCGACCTCACGGTCTCCGGCAAGACCGTGCCGCTGATCGTTTCGACGGGAAGCGCGGGCGTGTTGATCTTCTTCGCGCTCTCCTCGCTCGGCGTCTACAGCCTGATCACCGCGGGCTACGCCTCGAACAACAAGTTCTCGCTGCTCGGCGGCATCCGCGCCTCGGCCCAGCTGATCAGCTACGAGCTGGCGCTCACCGTGGCGGTGCTCGCGGCGCTAATCCCCGCCGGTTCGTTCTACCTGCCGGACGTGGTCGCCTATCAGCAGCAGCACCTCTGGATGGTGATCCCGCAGGCGATCGGATTTCT
>Ga0134122_10004353_pt1 | contig 10512 bp, 11 predicted proteins | sample KB302_FD_96461 | JGI IMG/M metagenome (GOLD analysis project Ga0134122, IMG submission 96461) | Terrestrial soil microbial communities without Nitrogen fertilizer from Kellogg Biological Station, Michigan, USA - KB3-0-2 | ecosystem: Environmental > Terrestrial > Soil > Unclassified ... | reverse complement strand
GTGCCGAGCCAGCCATGCGAATGTCCGTTCGACGATCCAACGCTTCGGCAGAACGACGAAACCCTTGGCCTTCACTGGACGCAGCACCGTCTGCAAGACCCAGCCGAACGTCGCACGCACCCATTCCGGCAAGCCGTTTCGGTCGTAGGCACTGTCGGCGAAGATCGCTTTGAGTCGTTTGCATCTTTCTCGTAATCGCATCAGCACAAAGCAAGCTCCGTCATGGTCCTGCCAATAGGCTCCATGCACGACGACCGCCCACACCAAGCCCAGCGTGTCCACAGCCAAGTGCCGTTTGCGACCAGTGACCTTTTTGCCTGCATCGTAGCCACGTTCCTCGCCTCCTTCAGCCGTGCGAATCGACTGGCTATCGACGATCGCCACCGTGGGCGTGCTCCGCTTGCCGGCACTGCGGCGCAGCCGTCTGCGCAGAGTATCGTGGATCCACTCCCACAGCCCGCAGAGTCGCCAGCGGCGGAAGATGGTGTAGACGGTATTCCATTTGGGAAAATCGAGCGGCAGTTGCCGCCACTGGCAGCCCGTGCGATTGAGATACAAGACCGCATTGATCACTCTGCGACGATCGATCGGTGGACGACCACGCTTCGCCGGCTTGGGCAACAACGGTCGAATCAGTTGCCATTGTTGATCGGTGAGATCGCTGGGATAATTCGTGCTCATCGCTACGGCTCCGTCCTCCTTGACGTGATACACCAAGGGGTGGAGTCGTAGCGTTTTTCAGCTATTCACACAATTTGAAGACACGTTCTAAGTGAATCGCAAGTCGGCGATGCGGCTTTTGGCACACTCGCGAGGCTGAAGTCTCTCAAGGATCTGCGGTTGAATCACACTAGCATTACAGGACAAGGGATCGGGGTTCTTAAGAACGTCACACTTGAAAGTCTGTCGTTGCACGATAGCCGTATTTCAGTCCAGGGATTGAGAGAATTACTGACCCTCGATACCATCCCATCGATCTATCTGGACGGCTGTCAATTCGAGATCGATGACAGTGCTTTGGAGCTCTTGAGCTCAAGTCCGCACAATAACTTTCATGGTTGCGATTTTCTTACTTCCATAGAGGGCAGTGGCCTTGTCGAGTTGGACGGTACCAATGTCAGCGATGAGGGGCTCAAGTATATCGCACGCTGGGCCAGTCTCTCTTGCGAGAACTAACGTCACAGGGGCAGGCTTGTGTAGTATACGACGGCTTCCGATTTTAGAACTGGATTTAACTTCCTCCAGGCTTGATAACTCCGGCATGACGTGCTGTCGCGACTTAGACCTACTCGAATCGCTGAATGTCAGTCATACAGCTATTGGTGATTCTGGATTGGCTTGCTGTAAAGACCTCAAGCATTTGCAGATGCTTGATTGTAGTCACACAGCCGTAACTGACATCGGACTCATGTATCTCACTGGCTTGGCGAAATTACAGTCGCTCAACTTAAATGGAACTTGTATCACCAAAGCCGGAATTCGGAAGTTGCAAGAGGCGTTGCCTAATGTATCAATTTCTGATGAGTAATGCGCCCTGTGCAAAAACTAGATCGGCGAGAAAAACGGCGGAAAATGACGGCAACGGTTGTTCGGATAGAAGTGCAGGAATGCACCCAAAACGATTCCGAGAAGCTGTTCGGCACGGATTGCGAGGTCAGCGGTTAAAAGAGCGCAGACTGCGAGCGACTCGCATCGTGGGATCAACGCGGAGACGCGGGGTTACACCTGGTGGAACCGCAACCGGTTCTCACATGCGAATTATCGAGGACTTAAGTACCGTTGCTTTTTTTACGCTGCGGCAGCGGCGCACTTTGCGGCTAACTGCTCAAGAACCGCTCCAACAAAGCCCGGCTGGTTGGGCAGCACGCCCGCATCCCGTACTTGGCCAACCGTCTCAGCCAACTGCCGATCCAGACTGTTTTGGCCGAGGATTCGGTAGCTCTCGAATTGCGATTCCGAAAAAAACTGATCGAGCGTCGTTTGATGCGGAAATAATGAGTTCTCGTTGCGATAGCTTTCAACGTCAACCGGCGCTTCGCCGGTTACTACGGGCTTGAAGACGAGCAACAAACCATCGTCGGCGCCGGGATTGACGTCGGAATATCGGATCTTGCCTAGTACCCATGCTACCGAGCCTTCTCGGATGGGGCCGATTCTGATTTCGATGGCGACACCGAGGTCGGTCCGGCATTTGCGCAGTAGCGCCCCAAGGTCGGCAAAATGGAGCTGCCCATCTTCGTCAGCATCTGAGGCCAAAATAAAGCGGCAGCGGCGCCGAACCAGTTCGTAGATGCCCAAATTCTCGAAGTGCCCTCCATCGGACAAATACACAAAGGCGCTGCGGGAGTCTGTGCGACCGCACAGTTCCTTGAGGAGATGAAGAAGTCCACTCCGCGGTTCATTCCATTCCGGAACTTACCCGCAGGGTTTCCCAGCCACGCTCCGAGCCGAACGTTGAAGACCGTCAGCAATGCACACCTGGTCTTGCTCAATCCGACTGGCGTCGGCAAAACTGACTTGGCCATTGCCTTCCCGCGTCCGACTGGTAGTGGCAGCTCTCGCAGCTGGGACAGCCAAGCACAGCGTGCCTGCATCGACATCAACGAAGACTGGCGTGGCATTCACGCGCAGCACGGCCGCCGCGGTCGCCACCCAGGTAAGCACGGGTACAATGACCTCGTCTCCTGGGCCGATGTCGAGCGCCTCTAGTGCGATGACCAGCGCGCTGGAGCCGTTGGCCGTAGGCACACAGTGGCGAACGCCATTGTAGGCAGCAAACTGCCTGGCAAACTCTCTCTCGGCCAAGGGCGAAGGAACGTGTGGGCCGCTAATCGTCCACCGGCCGCTCCGGAGTATCTCCAGCACTTTTTTTTCTGTTTCCTCATTCGACCTTGGCCAACTCGCCCAACCACCCTTGCGGATCGGTTCACCTCCTCGGATGGCCAGCATGCTCAGCACCTCCGATTCCCACGGATTTCCGGACCTTTCCCGGCGCCGCTCGGGGGATAGCTTATCCGACGCAGAGCCTCCCATCAATTATTGGCATCTGCCCTTGCTGCTTCCCCAGCGCGTACCGCGTGCCACCCGGCCAGTCGCCGGCCGAATTCTCGCTCACGCACAATCGCCCCCGCGCTAATTCCCCAAGGAAATCCGTGCGGCTCGTCCTGCCCATCTCATCAGAGGCCCCGCCTGCTGATTCATCGTAGGTTGAACAGCGGCAGACTGTCAGGCTGCCGCAAGCCACGGTCCCGTCTAGTAGACGAAGAGCGCGGCGGCGGTTGCAACGACACTTTCGCCGTCCGAGAGGAATTAAGCCTTGGCCAAGCAGCTGAAGAGTGAGCTTGTAGTCGTCGGGTTCAGCTACGACTTTCTTGACACCAAGATTGCCGAGCAAGCCCCATCGAGTGCCCAGCGAATCCGGATATCAAACTCTCCGCGGACATGTCTGTCGAATGTTCCGCAAAAATGCATCAATGCCCGCTCGGAGTTTGCGATCGTCACCCAACTGACACTCCCAAAGTATCAGAACGCTCCATCCAGCGGCCTTTAGGTCTCGCAGATTTCTACGGTCCCGTCTCACTGTCCTTTCAAATTTCAGAGCCCACAATTTCATGTTCTTACGAGGCATACTCGCTCGCGGACAGTTCCGATGCCGGTGCCAAAAGCATCCATGAACCATGATGATTTTCTTGCGTCGGGGAAATACGAAATCTGGGCACCCTGGTAATTCCCGGCGATTCGCCTGAAAATTAACCCGAAGCGAGTTGAGAACATGTCTAATTCGTTTTTCAAGAGACGTGTTTGAAGAAGCTACCGCCCGCATACGCGAGGACGTGCTTACGTCACATATGTATCGGTTCGTTTGAGCCATAACTTCCTGTAGACAATGGACTTGTATGTCATTATCTGGGCTGTTAGAATCCGCGCCTAGACGAGCCGAATGGAGGACGGCATGCCCCAGCCTTCCCTATCTTCCCATATATTGGAGGTCATCGTTGTGAGCAAGCAGCGCTACAAGATGACCATTTCTCGGCTCACTGTCGATAAGCTCGGCGTAAAACTGTACGACCGGGTTTCCGCGGTGATCGCCGAACTTATCGCCAATTGCTATGACGCCGATTCCACACGAGTGGAAGTGGTTGCCCCGATGGATGAACTCCTCGCCACGAAAAGCGGGGCCACCATCACGGACAAGGGTTTCTACATTGAAGTGATCGACGACGGCTGCGGCATGACGCCTGACGAAGTAAATGCCTTTTATCTCGTTGTCGGTGCCGAGCGTCGAAATGATCCGAAGCGGGGCGACACATCACCGACATTTCACCGAAAAGTGATGGGCCGAAAAGGTGTCGGTAAACTTGCCCCATTTGGCGTCTGTAAAAACTTGGAAATTATTTCCTCGGGTGGACCAAAGGTGGACGGCACCGACGAAAACGGGGCATCAGCGAAAGGCCATTTGACATCGCATTTGATCCTCAGACGAAACAAGATCCTGACCGACACAGATGCAGACTACTACCCAGATGTCGGACAATTCGACGGAGTTGTCCGTAAGAAGCGTGGAACAACTCTTCGCTTGACCGACTTCGATCATCGTCGAGTCCCCGCCATTGAAAGCTTCGAACGACAACTCTCGCAGCGATTCGGCGTCACCTCCGCTAGCTGGCAGATCACATTGACGGACTCGCTGAAGACAGTCGGTTCAGTCGGCTCGGCATGTGTCGTTGGCGAGTTTTCCGTTGAAAAAATGGACAACACCGTCATTGAGTTTCAGGAACACACCAAGGCAGGGGTCAAGGCATATCGCACCATGGGCCCCGACGGGAGTGAAATCTCCGGTATCGCCGCCGGCTTTACAGTTGACAGCGTTTTCTACCCATTGACCGGATGGGTTGGTTATGCAAAGCAGCCCTATAAGGACGATTTGATGGCGGGTGTGCGTATCTATTGCCGAGGGAAAATTGCTGCCCAAACGCACATCTTCAATATGAAGGCCGGGTTCACGGGCGAGTACGACATCCGCTCATATCTCGTCGGACAGTTACACGCAGACTGGCTCGATGAGACCGAGGACCTGATTCGAACGGACCGACAGGACATACTTTGGTCCCACGAGCTGGGCCGCGGATTTGAGGAATGGGGACAATCGGTCGTAAAGCAAATCGGTGCTCTCACACGGGAACCTCGCAGGAAAAAAGCTTGGCAGATATTTAAAGAGAAATCCAAACTCGAAGAAAAGGTCCAAAAGGCATTCCCGAGTGACGGACAAAAAGACATTCGTGAAAACACGCTCGAGATTGCAAAGGCAATTGCACAGACGAGTCGTGAAGACGAATTGCAGAATTCCGAACAAGTAAACGCTATTGTGGGGCTAAGCATGTTACTTGGCCCGCATATCACGCTCGATCAAAAGCTGAGAGAGGCGGCCGAAGAAAACGACGATCCACTATCTGTGATCACCGGCATTTTGCGGACGGCGAGAATCGCGGAACTATCGGCATTTGGGCAAATCGCAGACGATCGCATCAAAGTCATTCGCAAGATCGAACAACTCAAAGACGACGCAGCGACTCTCGAAGCGGCGTTCCAGAGCTTAATCTCCGAAGCTCCATGGTTGATCAACCCGCAATGGTCGCCAATCACCAATAATCAGTCTTTTGCAACTCTGAAGACTGAATTTGTGAAGTTCTACAAAAAGGAAACTGGCAACGATCTCAATCTCGATCCGTTTTCCGATGGAGTCAAGCGAGCCGATTTCGTGCTTTCGAGCCAAGATGGCATCCTGCAAATCATTGAAATTAAGAGACCCGGACACTCGTTCCTAAACGACGAGATGGACCGAATGAACAAATATGTGGAACTCATGATCGAGTTTCTGAACCTTGCTGGCAACAAAGAGTTCAAGGAGTTATTTCCCAGGTTCCATGTCACGCTTGTTTGCGACAAATTGGGATTGAAAGGTGTGCATAAGACGGCCTTCGATGGATTAATCGCCGAAGGGCAACTGACACACATTAGCTGGAAGACATTCTTGCTTCGCACGAGGAAAATGCATGAAGCATTTCTGAACGAAGCAGAAAGGCAGCGCAAGGATGCGGCAAAAGAGCACTAAACTTGATCAACTTGTGGCGATTGATTTGTTTGCGGGTGGCGGCGGGCTGACCGTGGGGCTAAAGCGCGCGGGATTCAATGTCGTCTCGGCTGTGGAGCTTGAGCCGCATGCGTTCGCCACCTACAAGGCAAACCATTCTGACGTGACGGCATACCGTCAAGACATTCGCACTGTGAATGGTCCCGTTCTTGCCCACGCGTCTCCCACTGGCAGCGTAGATTTGATTGCCGGTTGCCCACCGTGCCAAGGTTTTTCAAGTCTCACTTCGAAGTACCGTCGTGAGGATCCGCGCAATAGTCTCGTCCGCGAGATGGGGCGGATAGTGAAAGAAGTTAACCCAATGGCGGTCATGATGGAGAACGTTCCGGGACTTGCCCTGAAGGGAAAGCCTTTACTCGACCAACTCGTCGCTTTGCTGAAAAGGCAGGGGTTCACGGTCACCTATGGAACGCTCCAAGTCGCTGACTTTGGCGTACCGCAGAATCGTCGTCGCCTTGTGTTGCTTGCGGGCAATGGTTTCAAAATTGACTTACCGAAGCCGACACATTCATCGAATGGCAAGAATGGGCTGCCAAAATGGATCGCAATTGACACGGTTTTGAAAGGCCTGAAACGGCCGATCACTCTTGATAAGGCAAAGACGCAAGGTGGGCCGTCGACCTTCCAGTGGCATGTGGTGCGGCGCTTGTCCGAGGACAATATACGGCGGATCAAAAAAGCGAAGCCCGGAAATGCATGGTGGAGCGGCATTCCCAAGAAATTGCGCCCTACGTGCCACAAGAGCAAGGACGCCGGGTTCAGCAATGTATATGGGCGTATGAAATGGGGTACGGTGTCGCCGACGATCACGGCTGGATGCACGACATTCAGCAAAGGTCGCTTCGGGCACCCAACGCAAAACCGAACCATTTCCGTCTACGAGGCAGCACTGTTTCAGACTTTCCCGCCCGGGTACGTTTTTGACACGTCCTTTATGGATCATGCCTGTGACATTATCGGCAACGCTCTGCCTTGTGACTTCGCGGAAATCGTAGGTCAGCAATGTGCTGATGCGATTCGCGAGTTTAAATCCCAGAACACTGCCGCATCCCGCAAAACAAATAAGAGGCGACGGTAGAGCCATCGGATAAATAATGTCCGAAGCCCTCAATCGAATCAAGACGATCATCACCCGGATGTCAGTGGAAGGCGATGCCCAAACAGTTTGGCTCGGGCCAATTCCCAGAGTTCCTCGAACACGCCAAATTCCACGCACTCTTGGAAATACGATGGCCGAGTACGATGAACTGAAAGGCACCGATTGGAAATGGCAGAGCATGGACGGGGCGATGACCAAGTCGCCGCTGGGTGGGGGAAAAAACTGGGAAAAACCCGACCGATCGCGGCAAGCTCGGCGTCAAACGCTCGACGCTGATCGATGGCCGCGGGGCTCCGGCGTCACAAGGGATTGCGAACCGTTCGGTGTGAAGTTGGAGTATTTCATTTCGGGCTCTGTCTTCTGCGTGAGCGGGTTCTCGGCGTCAGCGAGAACGTGGTCTATGTCAATAGTTTCTTGTATTTTGCGCATGAACACCTTTGCCATTTTCTCGACTTTGGCGGACGGCCAAGCGTGGTAGGCGGCTGTGATTTCATTTGCGAGTGCCATGACGCGCTACCGTTCACTTCAGTTCCTTGTCAACTCTCCTCCTCTCCCTATTCACGAGGTACGCCATGACCACTTTGTTACAGGGCAGTCGTGAACTGTATCGCCGTACTCTTGATGAGTGCTTTGATAGTTTAACGGAGCTGTGACCTGCTTCCCAAAAACTGATCCGTGGATTATGAGAATGTGGAGGTGGACTTTGGTCAGGGATTGAAGGAGTTGAAGGCCATGAAGAAGTCTCAGTTCACGGATCAGCAGATTGCTTTTGCGGTGCAGCAGGCCGAGGCCGGAGTGGCGGTCGAGGAGGTCTGCCGGAAGCTGGGGATCAGCCAGCAGACGTTCTATCGATGGAAGAGGAAGTTCGCGGGTTTGGGCGTGGCCGAAGTGCGTCGGCTGAAGCTCTTGGAGGAAGAGAACAAGAAGCTCAAGGCGTTGGTAGCCGACCTCAGCCTCGACAAGCAGATTCTGCAGGACGTGCTCTCAAAAAAGCTCTAAAGCCTGTTCGTCGTCGCGAGCTGGTCCTCTCGGCGGAAGCCCACTATGGGATCAGTGAGCGTAGGGCATGTCGGGTCCTTGGCTGTCCGCGATCGAGCCAGCGGTACCAAGGCCGACGAGACGAGCAGGCGGCTTTAAGGATGCGATTGAAGGAACTGGCGGCGGCCCGCGTGCGCTACGGCTACCGTCGACTGCACATTCTGTTGCGACGGGAAGGTTGGCGGATCAACGCCAAGCGAGTTTACCGGCTGTATTGCGAGGAGAACCTGGGTTTGCGGACGCGGACACCGAAGCGCCGGGTAAGCTGCCGGACCCGGGTCGGACGTCCGGCGCCCGAGCAGATCAACGACTGCTGGGCGATGGACTTTATGGCCGATGAGCTGTTCGATGGCCGTCGGATTCGGGTGTTAACGATAGTGGATCACTTTTCACGTGAGAGTCTGGCGTTAGAGGTTGGGCAGAACTTCCGTGGCCAGGACGTGGCGCGGGTGCTGACGCGGATCGGATCCGAGCGTGGGCTGCCCAAGACGATCCGCGTGGACAACGGCTCCGAGTTCACCTCGAAGGCGTTGGATCAATGGGCATATGCCCATGGCGTTGCGCTCGACTTCAGTCGACCTGGCAAGCCCACCGACAATGCTTTGATCGAATCGTTCAATGGTCGGCTCCGTGCGGAGTGCCTGAACGAAAACTGGTTCTTGTCTTTGGAGGACGCAGAGGAGAAGATCGAGGCATGGCGAATCGATTACAACGAGCATCGACCCCATAGCGCCCTGGGGAACCTGGCCCCCAGGGATTTCGTTTCAACTTGCCAGGCTAGCCTGGCAAGTTGAACTCCAGATTTTCAACCAACCGCTGGACCAGAATTTGGTAGCAGGTCACATTTCGTCCGTCCAGGCAAGAACGGCCAGTGTTGTTAGCGGTCCCACGTAGCGTCAGACGCGCGGGAATGACCAGGCGTTGGAGCCAGCCTCCCACGGCAAATAACAACCTGCAACTGCCGAAGCGAATCTGACTTCCGCAGTTCCTAGTGTAATGTCTCTTGCCGCAACCTGGCCCAGATTGGTAGTACGACCATCGCCACTACCACTGTCGTTAGCATCAGATCGGAGAGAAATATGGACGTTAACATCTGTCGAGTCCCCCTTGCTTGAAGAAGTGACAACCGACAGAATTGAACGCGCTAACGACCCCTCTGGGCGGGACACGCTTTTTATTTGGGATGCCGGTAGTGTAGGCTCATCCCTTGGTTTTGCTCCGAATCCTAGCCTTTGGTCCGAATTGTTTTTCGGGGCGCCAATTCGCTTTGGCGCCCCGAAAGTGGCTCTTTTGGGCGAGCGATGAACGGTCAGTTCCACACAACAATTACACTTCGGTTCAAAACTGCCAGAAGCGAGCTGGACAGTTTGCATATTGCCGCCGACGATGTCGTTCACCACACCAAGAGTCTTGGAAAGGGCAGCAAGGCGGAACTGAGTCAACGCAAGGTCTGCATTCTAGGATTAATCGTGTGCAAACTTTCAATGGGGCTAACCGGAAAGCTAGGGGAGGCGCACCACTGGGCAACTTTGCTCCGCGCGCTGAAGGACAAGAAAAACGATCCTGTTCCTAAGTGGGTCACTCGCCTTTTTCATGACAAAATCTTTCATTTTTACAGCAAACCGAAATTGGACGATCCTCACCTGAGATTCCTCCCCGATGCACATCTACGGATTCATGTCGAAGTCGCCAACGAGCCTGCTAACAATGCAACTCTGAAGGAGCTCGCGACCTACTACCGGGCGAAGTGCGCTGGCGACGCACGAGCCATCCTGACGGGAATCATCAATGACGAAGAGATACGTACGAAGCTTCACGACACGGCGCTGCGAGACTCTGAACTGGAATTTGCCCCCGACATGGGCACCCTAATCGGAAAGTACATATGGTATTTCGGATGGGGAGAGATCCGCCGGCTACTGGATAAAAAGGGAGATCGGGCAGTCCTGGATGACCTGTTAGTCGAATTAAGCGATAAACTGCGCTTCGCGACCGATGCCGAGGATGTGGCTGGCTTTTCGGACCTGTTCGATGAATTCCGATCGCAATGCATCGCGGTTACTCAACGCTTTAGCCATCTTTGGGAGGAAATTAGTGATGAAATCGAGCATCAGTTCCTAACTCACCGTGTGGCCGCTCGTGCGCCCGACGCGTTCGTTAAGTCCTTGCCCGAGGCGTTCGGCGTTATCGAATCTCTAATCGAGCGATGGCGGACGACGCTCGT
>Ga0134122_10004352_pt1 | contig 10512 bp, 8 predicted proteins | sample KB302_FD_96461 | JGI IMG/M metagenome (GOLD analysis project Ga0134122, IMG submission 96461) | Terrestrial soil microbial communities without Nitrogen fertilizer from Kellogg Biological Station, Michigan, USA - KB3-0-2 | ecosystem: Environmental > Terrestrial > Soil > Unclassified ... | reverse complement strand
GAGAAATCTGCCGGAGGCGGCGCGCGAGGGCGTGGTGGTCGACCAGGCAGGCCGGGTGCTGGGCAGCCACGACGGCGTCCATCGCTTCACCGTCGGACAGCGCAAGGGGCTCGGCATCCAGTCGACAACCGGCGCGCCGATGTACGTCGTGGCGCTTCGCCCTGCGGAGCAGCAGGTCGTCGTCGGCCCGAAGGCGTCACTCGAGCAGGCGCGGCTGACGGCGTCGGGCGTGAACTGGATTGGCGAGAAGCCGTCGCAGCCGAAGCGCGTCGCCGCGCAGATCCGGCATCGCCATCAGGCGGCGCCTGCCACGGTCCGCGCGGTCGACGCCGACGCATCCGGCCTTGAGCGCGCCGAGGTGATTTTCGAGACGCCGCAACTGGCCGTCACACCCGGCCAGGCCGTCGTCTTCTACGACGAGGACGAAGTGATCGGAGGCGGCTGGATTGAGTGACTAGACCGTCGCCAGGTGCTCGGGGATGTTGTCGATGTAGTGCTCGGCGTCGATTGCCGCCATGCACCCCGAGCCGGCGGCGGTGATCGCCTGCCGGTAGATGTGATCCTGGACGTCGCCGCACGCGAAGACGCCGGCGACGCTGGTCTTCGAGCCGTCGTGGGTAAGGATGTAGCCGTTCTGATCGAGCTCGAGCTGGCCGCGGAAGAGCGCGGTGTTCGGCGTGTGGCCGATGGCGACGAAGACGCCGTTGACCGGCACCTCGCGATGCTCGCCGGTCTTGTTCGACCGCACCATCATCGCGGTCACCTCGCCCTTGCCGGTGTCCCTGATCTCGTCGACTTCGTGATTCAGCAGCCACTCGATCTTCGGATTGGCCCGCGCCTTGTCCTGCATGATCTTCGACGCCCGCAGCGTGTCGCGCCGGTGAACAATCGTCACCTTCGACGCGAAGCGGGTGAGGAACACCGCCTCCTCCATCGCTGAGTCGCCGCCGCCGACGACCGCGATCGGCTGGCCGCGGAAGAAGTAGCCGTCGCAGGTTGCGCAGGTCGAGACGCCGTGGCCCATCAGGGTGCGCTCCGACGGCAGGCCGAGCAGCCGCGCCGACGCGCCGGTGGCAATGATCAGCGTCTTCGATCCGTATTCCGCCTCGGACGTCTTCACCGAGATCGGCTTGCTGCACACGTCGACGCTGGTGACGTTGCCCTGCACGAACTCGGTGCCGAACTTCGCCGCCTGCGCCCGCATCTCCGCCATCAGATCGGGGCCCATGATGCCGTCGCGATGGCCGGGAAAATTCTCGACCGCCGTCGTCAGCATCAACTGGCCGCCCGCTTCGAGGCCTTCGATCAGCAGCGGCTGCAGGTTGGCGCGCGCCGCGTAGAGCGCGGCGGTCAGCCCGGCCGGCCCCGAGCCGACGATGATCACGTTTCTGGTGGAGGGCAAGTGATTAGAGGTGCTTGTCGATGACCTTCTTCAGGTCGTCCTTCTGCGCGAGGCCGACGACCGACTCGACGACCTGTCCGCCCTTGAAGATGAGGATGGTCGGGATGCCGCGAATCTGGAACTTGAACGAGACGTTCGGGTTCTCGTCGACATTGAGCTTGCCGACCGTCACCTTGCCGGCATATTCCGCCGCCAGCGCGTCGACCGTCGGGCCAAGCCGTTTGCACGGGCCGCACCACTCAGCCCAAAAGTCCACGAGCACCGGCGAGCCGGACTTGAGGACGTCATTGTCGAAGTTGCCGTCGGTGAAGGTCTGGACGTTGTCTGCTGCCATCGTTTTCCCCTGTCTGTGCCCCGCGTCGCTCGTGGCCTCCGCGTGCTGCAAACCCTTACGGCACCGTCTGAAGCGCGCCGTCGCGGGCGGCCGCCCGCTTCATGATCGCACGCTCATATAGTTTGACGTACTCGCGCGCCGATCGGTCCCATGAAAAATCCTGCTGCATGCCGGCAACCTGGAGCGCGCGCCATTTTCGCGCGTCGCCGTACAGCGCGACCGCGCGCATCAGCGCCTCGAGCAGCGCCGCGGGTGAATATTCGCGGAAGACAAAGCCCGTCGGTTTCTCGCGCCGCGGTCCCGCTTTGCCTGCGGCCGGCGCGTAATCGCGCACCGTGTCCGCCAGCCCGCCGACGGCATGCACGACCGGCACCGTGCCGTAGCGCATGCTGTACATCTGGTTGAGCCCGCACGGCTCGAACCTCGACGGCATCAGGAAGATGTCCGCGCCGCCCTCGATGAGATGCGCAAGCGATTCGTCGAACCCGATCACCGCGGCGATGCGATCCGGATGCTGCGCCGCCAGCGACGTCCACATGTCCTGGTAGCGCGCCTCGCCGGTGCCGAGCACCGCGAACGTCGCGTCGAGCCGCGACAGCTCGCCGGCGAGCGCGGCGATGAGATCGAACCCTTTCTGATCGACCATCCGCGAGACCATGCCGACCACCGGCCGCTTCATCGCCGCCGCATCGTCGGGCAGGCGCAAGCGTCGCAGCAGCGCACGCTTCGCGTCTTTCTTGCCGGCGAGATCGTCGGCATCGTACGGGCACGGCAGATGCGAATCGTGCGCAGGATCCCAGTCGCGAATGTCGATCCCGTTGAGGATGCCGACGAGATCTGGGCGACGCGCCGCGAGGATGCCGTCGAAGCCGAACCCGAGCTCGCGCGTCTGGATTTCCTCGGCGTAGCGCGGGCTCACCGTGGTGATGAGATCGGCGGCCATGATGCCGCCCTTCAGAAAACTGATGTGATCCCAGTACTCGAGACGGTCGACGGTGAAGAGCTCCCATCCGAGATCGAGGCGCGGCAGCCAGTCGGGCGTGAACACGCCCTGATACGCGAGGTTGTGAATCGTCGTCACCGACGGCAAGCCGCCGAGCGACGGATGCGACGCGTAGAGGGTTCGCAGGTAGACCGGCACGAGCCCCGCCTGCCAGTCGTGCGCGTGGACGACGGCGGGCGGCGTGCCGTGACGGGCCGCGAACTCCAGCGCCGCGCGCACGAGAAACGCGAAGCGCCGCGGGTTGTCCGGGTAGTCGGCGCTGCCTTCGCCGTAGAGCGCGTCGCGATCGTAGAGATCCGGGCAGTCGACGAGGATCGCGCGCGCACCGTCGGCAAGCGGCGCCTCGTAGAACACGGCGTCGCGCGTGAACCCGCCGACGGTCAACGCGAAGCCGTCGACTTCGCTGCCGGCGGTGACGCCGCGGTACCGCGGGAGCACGACCGTGGCATCCCACCCGATGCGGGCGAGCGCTGACGGCAGCGCGCCCAGCACGTCGGCGAGGCCGCCGGTCTTCGCAAACGGCTGCGCCTCCGATCCGACAATCAACACCGACCGTCGCCGATCGGGCGGCGGATCGATTCGGACCGCCGGCCGCACGGCTCGTGGGGTTTTCGGTCGTGGACGCGCGGAGGCCGGGCGTGGCTTCTTCGTCGGCATCGCCTGGCGGCCAGACTAGCAGGTTGCAGAAACGCGCGGCAACATCGATCAATTGGTGCGCGGACGCGAACCGTGCCGTGTCCGCTACACCTCCTGCAGCTCGGAAACCGCCTTCGGCACCCGCAACTCCGGCATCGGCGGTGCGGCGAACAGCTTCTGACACGGTTTCGCGATCAGGCGCGCCCACGTCGCCGACCGGTTGATGCGCGCGCTGTCGGTGGCGATGCCGGTGTTCGCGTACATCTGGCGGTAGAGCTTCGAGATCATCACGAACGCGAGCCGCGCCCTGAGCGTCTTGACGCAAGACGAGCGCGCCCAGATGTTGGGCCAGCTGTAGAAGCGGTCCCACACGCTTTGCGTCAGCGCCCGGATGTCGTCGGGAGACATGACCGGGTGCGGCACGTAAACCTTCGGCTGCTTCCCTTTCGGGATCAGCCAGTGCCGCGTCAGCGGGATGCCGTCGATCCGCGTCGAGTCCGACTCCATGGCCTTCTCCCACGCGGCGAAGTCGACGGTGCCGGGAAACGGCGTCAGCATCACGAACTGCGCGAACGTGACGCCAGACCGCTCCGCCAGATCCGCCGTCAGCGCGAAGGTCTCGGGGCGATCGCTCGGCAGGCCGAAGATGAACGAACCCAGGACATGGATGCCGTGATGCTTGAACGCGCGCAGTCGATCGACCAGGTGCTCGCCGCTGTAGTTGAAATCCTTATAGACGTCCTTCAGGCCTTCGGCGGTCACCGATTCGACGCCGACCAGCGCCCCCTTGATCCGCGCCCGGTTCATCGCCGCGAGAAATTCGGGGTCCTCCGCCGCCTCCATGGTGATCTGGGTGTAGAACACCATGTCGTCGGGCAGCCCGGCGAGCGCGTCCATCAACTCGAAGCGCTCCGCCCGGATCGCTTTCAATTCCTCGAGGCGCCCCTTGTCGTGGCGGCGCGCCGCCATCGCCAGGTCCTCGAGCGTGACCGGATAGAAGTTGTCGTCGGCGAGCGCGACGAAGCGGAATCCACGCCGGCGCAGGTCGACGACTTCTTCGACCACCGCATCGACATGGCGCTGCCGCGGGCGCTGGCCATCGGTTTTCCACACCCAGCAGAACGAGCAGTGCTTGGGGCAGCCGCGCACCGTCTGCACCGAGGCCCACATGTATTTCTCGCGCGGCACCAGCGACCACCGCGCTGGCTTGAAGTCGCCGCCTTCGACCTTGCCGCCGTCGTAGACCGGCAGCGGCGCGCCGCGCTCGCAGTCGGCGATCACCCGCGCCCACACCAGATCGCCATCGCCCTTGACGACCGCGTGCGCAGCGCCGAGCGTCGCCGCCTCTTCGGGATAGAGCGTCGCGTGAATGCCGCCGAAGACGACCCACGCGCCACGCGCCCGCGCCTTTACGCCAATTTCATAACCCTGCACCGCGTTGCCTGTATGAATGCCGATGCCGACGACGTCGCCGGATGAAACGGTTGCGGGATCCCAGGGATCGAGCGTTTCGTCGGTGATGAGCGGGTCGCCATAGGATGCGGGTGTCGCCGCCGCGAGCACGTACAGCCATCTCGGCGTTATCACCCCCACGCCGAAGCTCAGGGCGCTGGGGTTGATGAGGTGTACCTTCATTCGGTCTCCTGTCGTATATCGATACGCGGTCATTCCGCGGCCGTCATTCTGTCACGTCCCGGTGACATCCACCATAGGAGATCGGCACTGATCGGCGCTGATGCCTTCTGGGCCGCTCGGCTTGCCAGTACAATCGCGTGTCGTGGCCGACCGACCACAGCGCCCACCGCGCGCCGAAACCCGCGAGATCGTCGAGCTGAAGCAGTTGAAGGAGGCGCAGCCGGAGCTCGCCTCGGCGATCGACATGCAGATCGCGCTGGTCGATATGCAGCGGCGGGTGCAGGGGCGGGTGCCGTTGCCCTGGATTCAGGTGGATCCGGAGTGGATGAAGAGTCAGCAGGCCGCCGGTCGGCCTCTGGTCCGCTTTCGGGATATTCCGCTCGAGTGGAGCGACTTCCGGCTCACCTTCCGCCAGACCGCCGACATCCTGCAGCGGTTCGATGCCCTCGAGCGCGCCGACTACAACAAGATCGTCGCCCTCGGCCGCGACGGCAACGCGCTCGAGCCGCTCGTCGGCTCGTGGTACGAGTCGACGTCGGGGGTCGAGGCCGGCAGCGATCCGCGCCAGCGCGCGCCTTCGGACGCGCCGGCAGGACTCGATCAGGTGCTGGTGCTGGCGCTGCGGCCGTTTCTCGCGCGCTGCGCCGAATCGCTCTCGCCGCACCTCGACCTGGCCAGCTGGAACCACGGCCACTGTCCGATCTGCGGGTGGGAACCCGACTTCGCGGTGATCACGCCGCACGGGGATCGGCGTCTCTTCTGCGGCCGCTGCGTGGCGCAGTGGAGTTTCGCGCCGCTCACCTGCCCGTACTGCGCCAACGACGACCGCGCCCTCATCACCTCGTTCGCGACGCGCGACGGCCGCTATCGCGTTTATGCCTGCGATGTCTGCCGGCGGTACCTGAAGGCGTACGACGGCCGCCATGCGACCCGGCCGGTGATGGTGGCCGTCGACACGATCGCCACGCTGCCGCTCGACGCCGCGGCGATGCAGCGCGGCTACGTCGGCTGACGGAAGGGATTGGGGACTAGGGATTAGGGACTAGTTCCGATCGGGATTAGGTGGTCAGCGTACAGAAAAAAAGGGATCAGAGCGAGCCCTGATCCCTTTTCACTAATCCCGGCGGAACTAATCCCTAATCCCGAGCCCCTAATCCCTACTACTGCTGCTGTTGCTGCTGCGCGGTCGCCGCAGTGGGCTTGGCGGCGAAGAGCGTCGACGCCTTCGAGGAAACCCAGTTCAGCAGATTGCGCGATTCCATGAAGCGGCCGGCGTTGGAGCGCGCGCCGAAGACCACGACGGCGACGTCCTGGCCGGTCTGCGGGAGGCGCAGCACGGTCGCGAGGCAGTAGCCGGCCTTGGTGATGAAGCCGGTCTTGCCCGCGCGAACATCGAGATCGCCGCGGCGCAGCAGGTGGTTCGTGCTGCGGAAGGTGATCGGGCCGCGGTTGCTGTACACCGTGTACTCGTTGAGGCGCATGATCGAGGAGATGCGCTCGTCCTGCGACGCATGCGTGATCAGCCGCGCCATGTCGTAGGCCGAGGAGACGTTCTCGGACAGGAGGCCCGACGGATCGGCGTAGTGCGTGCTCTCGAGGCCGAGCTCGGCGGCCTTCGCGTTCATCCGGTCGATGAACCCTTCGGAGCCCTGCGGCGACACGCGCGCGAGCGCGCGGGCGGCGGCGTTGTCGGATGCGATCAGCACCAGATGCAGCAGGTCGCCGGCCGTCACCTTGACGTTGCGCGCCAGATGCGTCGTCGAGGCCTGGTAGACGTCGCCGCGCTCGATGGTGACAACCTGGTCGAGGTCGGGATTGTTCTCGAGGAAGACGGTCGCGGTCATCACCTTGGTGATGCTGGCGATCGAACGCTGGCTGGTGCCGTTCTCTTCCCAGAGGACCTGATTGGTCGCGGGATCGTAGACGATAGCGGCAGCCGCGTGCACATCCGGCACGAGATCGCCGCTAGCGTCCACCTTGTAGCGCGGAAGGACCGTGTCGGCCATTTCGCGCGCCATCGCTGCAGCGCGGGCCCGGGCGAGCGTGAGTTTGCGCGACTGCGAGCGCGCCGCCGAATAGGCGCCGCGCGATTTGGTCGCGGATTTGGCGGTCTTTGCACGCGTCGCCGCGTCAGTCGTCGGAACCCCGATACTGACGAGTCCGACGAGCGCAAGCTGCCCGATCCAGAAAATCGATTTTCTGTTCACTAGAGCTGCCCCGGGTCCTGCTTGAAAAAGGTGACGAGCCAGTCTAGCAGATAATTGCTAGACTGCAAGGGAATTATCGCTCCGCATGAGCCAAATCCCGGGAATGGATGAGCCCGCACAATCTGAACCCTTCACAACTCCCGTGCCAGGAAGCGCCGCCCTGCATTCCTCTTATCGGCGGAGCGCCGGAAACCAGCAGGAGGAAAAGACATGACTTTCGAGACATCGCGTGCAACGCAGGAATACAAAGCGCTGCGCGCGACGATCCGGGAGCGTGGAACGGCACGCGTTTGCCTGTTTTGTGGAGGGTTTGTCGGTTGGGGCGCCCTGGCGCTGGCGACTGCCGCGCTGGCGTCGACGCCGCTGGCCACATTTCTCCCCCTGCTGGTACTTTCGTCGCTCTTCGAGGGGATTTACGCCCTGCACATCGGCGTCGAGCGGATCGGCCGCTACGTGCAGGCGTTCCATGAAGCTGACGGCGCCGGCTGGGAGCATGCGGCAATGGCCTTCGGGCGCCCGAAGGGCGCCGCCTCGCTCGATGCGCTGTTCACCGTGCCTTTCCTGCTCGCGACGGCCGTGAACATCGCCCCCGCCGTCTATCTCGGCCCGACGCGGGAGGAGATCATCTTCGTCGCCGGCGGTCACGCCCTGTTCCTGGTGCGGCTGGTCTTTGCGCGGGCCACCGCGGCAAAACAACGGCAGGTCGATCTCGAGCGCTTCGCTGCGATCAAGCGCGCGGATTGATCGATCGGCTTACCGGCGCAGCATCGCTGCGACCTCGTTGAGATCCTTCTGATAGAACGCCGGCGGAGCGACGCGGAGAAACCGCTCGAGATACGGCCGCGCGTCATCGCGCTGGCCGCTGCGCGAGAGCGTGACGCCGAGGTTGTAGAGCGCATCGGCGTTGTTCGGATCGAGTTCGACGGCGCGCTTCCATTCAGCGATCGCCGCGTCGCGGTCGCCGCCGCGCACGGCGACGACACCGAGGTTGGCGTGCGCGCGAGACGAACGCGGATCGGCCTGCACGGCGTGCTCGAACCGGCCGCGGGCCGCCGCCAGGTCGCCTCGCTCGAGCGCGAGCATGCCGAGATTCTCGAGCGGCACGCTGCTCTCCGGGTCGAATGCGAGGACACGCTCGAACACCCGCTGCGCATCGTCGCGGCGGCCGGCGCGCACGTAGGCGATGCCGAGCGAGTTCAACGTATCCGGATCGGCATCGGCTGATTTCGCCAGCGGCTCGAGCAGCCGGATCGCGTCGGCCGCGCGATTGACGTCGGACAGATAACCGCCAAGCTGCGCGACGATGGCCGGCTGCGTGACGCCGGCGGCGAGCGCGCGCTGCAGCACGTCGACCGCCGCAGCCGACTGGCCGCGCTGCCACTCGATGAAGGCGAGGTGGCGATAGGCGATCGCCATGTCGGGCCGGCGGCGGACGACGCCGCGATAGATCTCGAGCGCCTCGTCGACGCGCCGCGCGGCAAAGGCCTCGACGGCGCGGTGCATCGATGCGTCGATCTCGACCAGGCGCTTCGGATCGTCCTCGTCGGTGTAGCGATCTTTTCGCGCCGCCCGGCCCGATACGTATCCGAGCGCGCGCAGGCGCGCCTCGGCTTCAGCAGACTCGGGACGCCGCTCACCTGCCGGGAGCGCGTTGAACTCGCGCAGCCTGGCGGCGAGCGCGCGATCGCGTTCCGGCGCGCGCCCGGCGAGGTTCGTGAGCTCCGCCGCGTCGGCCGCAAGGTCGTAGCGTTCGGGGATCGGCAGGTCGATGAACTTGTCGCGATCGATGGCGACGCCGGTGAGCGGCGCCCCGCCGCGGTTGAGCATCGCCGACATCGCTTCGAAGTACGACGGCCGCGGCGCCGCGCCCGGCGCACGCTCGGCCGCAGGCAGGAGCGAACGGCCCGGCAGATCCGGCGGCACCGGCTGGCCCACGGCGTCGAGGATCGTTGGCAGGATGTCGACGTGCCGCGCCGCAACGCTCGAGACCGATGTGCGGTCCGCGCGTCGCGTCTCGTGCGTCCCACCCATCTCCGCGATGATCAGCGGCACGCGCAGCGTCGACTCGTAGGCGAAGAGACCATGCGCCTCTTCGCCGTGCTCGCCAAGCGCTTCGCCATGATCCGCGGTGACGACGACCAGCGTCGGCCTCGCCAGCGCCCGCACATCGTTGAAGAGCGGCGCGAGCGCCGCATCGGTTGCCGCGACCTCGCCGTAATACGGCTTGCCGGGATACTGCGCATCGAACGGCGGCGGCGGCCGATACGGCGCGTGCGGGTCGAAGACGTGGACCCACACAAACCATCCGCCTTCGCGCGCCGCGATCCAGGCGCGCGCGAGTGGGACGACCGCCGCCGCCGGCCGCTCCGGCATGACGAACTCGGTCGGCGCACGCGTCTCGCCGAATCGATCGTCGTACACATCGAAGCCGGCGTTCAGGCCGAATCGCGAGTGCAGCGGAAATGCGGACACGAACGCCGCCGTCGCGTAACCGCCGGCTTTGAGCAGCGTCGCCGCCGTCGGCATGCCGGGCTGGAATCGGTACCCGAGGTTGTCGCGGATGCCGTGCTGAAACGGATAGCGTCCCGACAGGAGGCTGGCGTGCGACGGCAGCGTCACCACCGCGTGCGCGTGCGCGAAATCGAAGCGGACGCCCTCCGCCGCCAGCCGATCGAGCGCCGGCGTCGCCGCCGGCCCGCCGTATGCGCCGAGCGCGTCGGCGCGCAGCGTGTCGATCGTGACGAGCAGGACGTTCTGTCCGGGAAGCGCGCGAAGCTCAGTCGTCGTCGCGCGGCCGCATGCGATCAGCACGCCGGCCGTCGCGACGGCGAAGACGAACGCGCGCGTCATGGCGCGCTCACTTTTGCGCGAGCGCGATCGTCACCAGCATGGCGTGTTGCGTGCCCATCCAGGAGTCGGTGGTGTCGAACGACTCACTGAGCGCGTGCGCCTCGCGGCCGCGGCCGCCGCCGCCGATGGTGATTGCCGGCACGTTCATGCTCATCGGGATGTTCGAGTCGGTCGATCCCTCGCCGAGGTTGGCGGAGAAGCCGAGCACGGTCGCCGCGGCCAGGCCGGCGCGCACGATCGGCGCGTTCTCGGGCGTGTTGCCCGCGGGCCGATCGCCGACCAGCTCTTTCACCGCCGTGATCATCCCTGGCTTGGACCATCGCTGGTTTTCTTCGGCCACCGCCGCGTCGACCGCCTTCTGGAACGCGCCGTCCACCGTGGCGAGCGACGCCGGGTCGGACGATCGCATGTCGACCTCCATCCAGCCTTCGAACGGGATCGAGTT
>Ga0134122_10004351_pt1 | contig 10512 bp, 8 predicted proteins | sample KB302_FD_96461 | JGI IMG/M metagenome (GOLD analysis project Ga0134122, IMG submission 96461) | Terrestrial soil microbial communities without Nitrogen fertilizer from Kellogg Biological Station, Michigan, USA - KB3-0-2 | ecosystem: Environmental > Terrestrial > Soil > Unclassified ... | reverse complement strand
GGTCCCAAAAGCGCAAGAGCTGCGCGATGCGCTGAAGCGCTTTCGCGAATCCGGAAAATTCGTCATCGCCCATTCACAGAGCTTCTATTCCGGAGGTCTCGGCGATTACGTCGTCGCAGCCGCCGCCGATGAAATCTGGATGCAACCGGTCAGCAGCTTTTTCAGCTCAGGGACTTCGACGACGGCGCTTTTCCTGCGGGGTCTATTCGACAAGATCGATGCCACTCCGCAATTCGTGCAGCGATACGAATACAAGAACGCCGCAAACATGTTTACGGAAAAGGATTTCACGGCTCCCCATCGGGAAGCAACAACTCGCATTCTGCAGTCTTGGTACGACTCAACGGTTGAAACCGCTGCTTCCGACCGGAAGCTGTCGCGGGAGATGCTGACTGCGACGCTTGATGCCAGTCCACTGAAAGTGGAAGACGTTCAGGCAAAGGGGTTGATCACGAATATCGGCTATGACGAAGACGCGCGGAAGGTTGCTCGGGACAAGGCTGGAGCGGGAGTCACAATGTCGCGCTTCGATCGCTATGCGCAGGCAGTGAAGTCGCGGACTTCCGGACCAACCGCACCGACCATCGCGTTTGTGCATGCGGCGGGTGAAATATTGGAAGGAACCGATGACAATGCTCTCGCGGACGCTGCGGATACCATCTATGGCGACAGTTTCGCCAAAGCCATCCGCGACGCGGCTGAGGACTCTTCCGTCAAGGCCATTTTGCTGCGCGTCGATTCACCCGGAGGATCGGCTATCGCCTCCGACCAGATCCTTGACGCGGTGAAGAAGGCTCGCGCCAGTGGTAAGCCGATCGTTGTCAGCATGGCTTCGGTCGCGGCGTCGGGTGGTTACTACATCTCACTTGCTGCCGATCGAATCGTGGCCGAACCTGGTACGCTCACCGGTTCGATCGGCGTGCTGTGGGGCAAGTTCGCCATTGGCAAGACGGTCGAAAAAGCGGGCGTCGAAGCGCGTGAGCTCGGGATCGGCAAGAATGCGCTCTTCCTGTCCGGCATCACTCCTTGGGACGAGAGCCAAATGGCGAAAGTCAATGAGCAGGCGGATATCGTATACGCCGATTTCACCAGCAAAGTTGCAGAAGGCCGCAAGCTGCCCATAGAGCGTGTGCGCGAAATCGCCCGTGGCCGCGTATGGACCGGCGCCGATGCCAAGGAGCGCGGCCTTGTCGACGAGCTCGGCGGTTTCTGGGTTGCCGTCGACGATGTCAAGAAACTCGCCGGCATTGATCCGGACACCCGGGTACGGTTCAAATCCTATCCTTCGCCGCAGGGATTCTTCGACAGGCTGTCGCGCGTCGTGGATACCTCGTCCGCAAGCATAAGGGCAGTTCAGGGATTGAACACGATTTTTGGATCGGAGCCGGTTAGGAGCCTCATCTCGACATTGCACGCGATGCCGGATGGCAGAATCGAATTCACGGCGACCGGCTTGCCGCAGCATTGAGGAAGATTCCGTGGCCGCCACACAACCCATCCTTCTCGATTGGGCCGCGGCCAACACCTCCGGCTGGGGGATTGTTGGCCTGAACATCTTCCTGCAGTGGATGCAGGACCGCGACGTGCAGCCATTCATGGGTGCACCGATCACCGAGAACGACGTCACCGGGTATGAAGCGGGGCGCATACTTGCGGCACAAAAGGCCTTCACTGACTCCAACCGCTTCCAAAACGATTTGGCGCGATTCCGCTCCGCGGCGATGAAGTTGGATATGCCCGTCGTCAAAGGCCTGGGCAATGGCCTCGCCTATCAGGGAGGTGTCGTCGGCACGCCGAATGTCGGGCGCTGCGTCTTCGAAGACACCAGACTTGATGGCCTGAACGAAAAACTTGCGCCCTACGACGTCGTGGTTTGCGCGTCTGGTTGGAACACTCAGCTCCTCAGGGACCGTTCGAAAAAGCGGGTCGAGCTCATCTATGAGGGCGTGGATGACACTCTGTTTCGGCCGGGTCCGCGAACCGGCCTTCTCGATCAGAAAAAGTTCTACATCTTCAGTGGCGGCAAGGTGGAATATCGCAAGGGCCATGATCTCGTGTTGCTCGCCTTCAGAGAGTTCTCTCTCCGGCACGACGACGCGGTATTGGTGACAGCATGGCACTCGCCCTGGCCACAGTTGTCCGCGGGTTTCCGGGGAAAAGCCAAGGCGCCTTTGGAACTCACTACGGACGGGAGAATACACGTCAAGAAGTGGGTAGCCATGAACGGAATCAATCCGGAAAAGGTGATCGAGATACCCCAGATCGCCAATCCGCTGATGCCGGGCATCCTCTGCGACATGGATTGCGCGCTGTTTCCCTCGCGCGCGGAAGCCTGCACCAACCTTTCGGCCAAGGAGGCGATGGCCTGCGGGATTCCGGTCATCGTCGCCGCGAACACCGGTATGCGCGACATCATCGACGCTGGCAATTGCATCCCCCTGATGCACCAAAGACCGGTGCTCGACTTTACGGAGTGCGGCATCGAATCCTGGGGCGAATCCGATGTCGGGGAAATCCTTGACGCTCTTGAGCGGCTGTACGCGGATTCTTCGCTCCGCAACAAGATCGGCCGAGCGGGCGCGGCATGGATTCTGGCGCGCGGGCGGACTTGGTCAAATCATGCGAGGCTGCTGAAATCTCTGATAATGTCTTGTTGACTCTCGCATTTTGGATCGTCTCGCAGTGCCCAGCATCATCGTACCTGCCCGCAACAATCAGGCGCTTACCTCAAACTGTCTGGCGTCGATCCTCCTTTCGGTTTCGCGGCTCAATCTCTCATGCGAATTCATATTGATCGACGATGCCTCGGAAGAGGGCGAGAACATCATCGACGTGTTTCAACAGCATCGCGCGAATGCTACCCACCACTGCAAGATCGTGAGGACCCGCAAGCATCAGCACTATTCCGGCGTATTCTCGATCGGCCTTCACCTTTCGACCCATGACGTCATCTTCTTCATCAGCAACGACATGTTGGTGACGCCGTCATTCCTCGAGGGGCTGCTTTTGGTTTCGTCCCTATCGCGGGACATCGGCGTCGTGCGCGGCACGTCGAACTACACCGATAGCCATCCCGAGCATCAGGTTGAACCGCCTCAGCCGGTCAAGACCTACCCGGAGATCGAGAGCTTCTCCCGCAACCAGTTCAGCGCGAAAGGCTGCTCCTATGCTGAAGACATCCTGCTTTCGGGCGATGCCGTTCTTGTCAAGCGCTCGCTGGTGGAACGCATCGGTGTCCTGGACCAGCGGTTCTTCGGCTACTTTGGCGATATCGATTATGGGATGCGTGCGCAGTTGGCGGGTTTCAAGCTCGTCTGCGCCAAGGGTGCCTGGCTCTATCATGAGGGCGCGGGGCATTTGAAGCGACAGCTGCAAAGCAACCCGCAGATAAAGTACGAGCAATTGCACGCCAAGCGCATGGCTCTGGTCGAAGCGGCGTTCCAGGAATTTCGCCATAAATGGCACGTCGAAGGCGGGGAGAGTGCAGCCGGACTGCGGAGCGCCGAATTTATCCGCAAGGGGCTGGCCAATGGCGATCGTGTCGCGCTCAAATATGACTTTCCGCAATCCGTGATGGATGATGTGGAGTTCTACTGAGGATAGCCATGACGACGGCGCTGATCACCCACCCTGCCTGCTTGAAGCACGAACCTCCGCCCGGGCATCCCGAGCGGCCGGCGCGGCTGCAATCGATCCTGACGGCGTTGGAGGCGGATGAGTTCCGCTCGCTGCTCCGCAAGGAAGCGCCCGAAGCGAGTCTTGATGCGATTTCCCGAGTGCACGATCGTGACTATGTCGAGGAAGTGCTGTCATCGATCCCGTCGTCGGGGGTCGTGCACTTCGATGCCGATACAGCCGCGTCGCCAGGGTCGCGCGAGGCTATCCTGCGGGCAGCAGGAGCCTTGATACTTGGCGTCGACATTGTCTTCCGCGGCGAAGCGAAGAACGTCTTCTGCGCCGTGCGGCCGCCGGGCCACCACGCTTTACCGAACCGAGCGATGGGGTTTTGCCTCTTCAACAATGTTGCGGTTGGAGCTGAGCACGCGCGGGTAGCTCACGGCATCAGCCGCGTTGCGGTCGTTGATTTCGATGTCCATCACGGCAATGGCACGGAAGCGATGTTCTTTTCCGACCCCAATCTCTTCTACGGTTCTACCCATCAATGGCCGCTTTACCCTGGGACAGGACGTCCCGGCGAAGCCCGACCCGATCACATCGTCGATATGCCGTTGCCGCCGGGAGCGGGGGGCACGGAATTCCGTCAGGCATTTTCCGCCACGTTGCTACCGGCCTTAAATCGCTTCCGGCCCGAAATGCTTTTCATCTCCGCCGGCTTCGACGCCCATCAGGACGACCCCCTGGCCCAAATGAGATTGGTGGAAGCCGATTACGCATGGGCGACGGAGCAACTCTGCGCGGTCGCCGACCGGCACTGCCAAGGCCGCGTTGTGTCGACGTTGGAGGGGGGCTATGACCTTTCAGCGTTGGCGCGGTCGGCTACGGCCCATGTCCAGGCGCTGATGGCAGCGTGAGCCGCAAGGAAGAAGCTATGGCGGATAAGCACGAGACAAAGACTCCGGCTGCGGTCGAGGGGTTGAGCTTCGAAGCTGCGCTCGAAGAGCTCGAGACCATTGTTTCGCGCCTGGAGCAGGGCGAGGTCGATTTGGAAGATTCAATCGTGCTCTACGAACGCGGCATGGCCTTGAAGGCGCATTGTGAGAAGAAGCTCAAGGGCGCCGAAGCGCGCCTGGAAAAGATTGTCCTTGGACCGGATGGAAGCGCCAAGGGCACCGAAGCGATGGAATTGTAGAAAGCTCAGATCATGAATCCGCCGGTGCTTGCGCCGATCGAACCCGCTTTTGCGGAGGCCGCTTCTTTCACGGAAGCGACGCTGGATGCGCTGTTGCCCGAGCCCTCAGGTCCGGAAGCGCGCCTGCTCGAGGCGATGCGCTACGCGACAATGGGCGGCGGCAAGAGGCTGCGCGCCTTCCTCGTGCTTCAAAGCGGCCGGCTCTTTGGCGTTGACCGTGGCGCTCTGGGACGTGTCGCCGCCGCTGTCGAGTGCCTGCACGCCTATTCGCTTATCCACGACGATCTGCCCGCCATGGACAATGACGACGTCCGGCGCGGCAAGCCTTCGCTGCACAAGGCCTTCGACGAAGCCACCGCCATTCTCGCGGGCGATGCTTTGCTGACGCTGTCCTTCGGATTGATTGCCTCGCCCGAAGCGCACGGCGATCCCTTCGTGCGCTGCGAACTGATTGCGAGGCTTGCTTCGGCGGCGGGATACGGCGGAATGGTCGGAGGTCAGATGATGGACCTCGCATTCGAGGGCGAGAGTCCGCCGCTGCCTGAGGTGACGCGGCTTGCGCGCATGAAGACGGCGGCTCTGTTGACCTTTTGCTGCGAAGCGGGCGCGATCATGGGCAAAACTTCCATCGCCGCGCGGCAGGCGCTGGCAGCCTACGGACAGGAAGTTGGCCTTGCCTATCAGATCGCGGATGATCTACTCGATCTCGAAGGCTATGCGTCCGAGACCGGCAAGGAAGTGCACAAGGATGCAGCGCGTGGGAAGGCGACGCTGCTGTCTGTGTTGGGCCCGCAGCGTGCCCGCGCGCAGGCAGAAGCACTGGTGACACAGGCGGTTGCTCATCTTGATTTGTTTGACGAGAAGGCCGATCTTTTGCGCGCAGCAGCCCGTTTTGCGGTAGTCCGTCGCGCCTGAATCCCAGGCAATTTCAGAGAGTTCTCTTGACCAGTTCATCTAAAACTCCAGTGCTGGACACGATCGATGATCCGGCCAAATTGCGCTCGCTTACGCGCGACGAACTGAAGCAATTGGCGACCGAGCTGCGCCAGGAAACCATCGATGTCGTGTCGGTCACGGGTGGCCATTTGGGTGCCGGCCTTGGGGTCGTCGAACTGAGCATCGCGGTGCACCGTGTTTTCGACACGCCGCGCGACAAGCTTATCTGGGACGTCGGTCACCAATCTTATCCCCACAAGATTCTCACTGGGCGGCGCGGTCGCATGCGCACGCTCCGCCAGGGCGGAGGGTTGTCCGGCTTCACCAAGCGCTCGGAGAGTGTCTACGACACCTTCGGAGCCGCGCACTCGTCCACTTCCATCTCAGCCGGCCTAGGGTTTGCCGCCGCGCGCGATCTTGCCGGGCAGAAGCACAATGTTGTCGCTGTCATCGGTGACGGAGCGATGAGTGCCGGCATGGCGTACGAGGCGATGAACAATGCGGGCGCGCTCGGGGCGCGCTTGGTCGTCATCCTGAACGACAACGACATGTCGATCGCGCCGCCGGTGGGGGCGATGAGCGCGTACTTGGCGCGCCTGGTGTCCAGCCGCACCTATCGCGGCTTCCGCTACTTCTTGAAGCGGGTCACCGCAAAGCTGCCGCGGCTTTTCCAGGTCTCGGCCAAGCGCGCCGAGGAATATGCCCGCGGTTTCTGGATGGGTGGCACGCTCTTCGAGGAGCTGGGCTTCTTCTATGTCGGTCCGATCGACGGCCACAATCTCGATCACTTGATCCCCGTGCTCGAGAATGTCCGCGATACCGACAACGGACCGATCCTGGTCCATGTGGTTACGCAGAAGGGCAAGGGCTACGCGCCCGCGGAGGCCTCGTCGGACAAGTACCACGGCGTCTCGAAGTTCAACGTGCTGACCGGCGAGCAAAAGAAGGGCGCCGCCGGTCCGCCGAGCTACACCAAGGTGTTCGCCGAGGCGCTGATCTCCGAAGCCGAGCGCGACGAGAAGGTGGTCGCCATCACTGCGGCGATGCCGTCGGGAACGGGTCTCGACCTATTCGGCAAGCGCTTCCCCAACCGCTGCTTCGATGTCGGCATTGCCGAGCAGCATGGAGTCACGTTCGCCGCAGGCTTGGCGGCCGAGGGCTTCCGGCCCTTTGCGGTGATCTACTCGACCTTTCTCCAGCGCGCCTACGATCAGGTGGTCCACGACGTGGCGATCCAATCGCTCCCCGTCCGCTTTGCGATGGATCGGGCAGGGCTGGTCGGTGCCGACGGTCCCACTCATGCGGGCGCGTTCGATGTTGCCTATCTCGGCACGCTGCCGGGCTTCGTCGTGATGGCCGCCTCGGATGAGGCGGAGTTGGTCCACATGGTCGCGACGGCGCGCGCCATCGATGACCGGCCGAGTGCGTTCCGCTACCCGCGAGGCGAGGGCGTGGGCGTGCCGCTTCCGGCGCGAGGCGAACCGCTCACGCTCGGCAAGGGGCGAATTCTGCGCGAGGGATCGTCGGTCGCGATCTTGAATTTCGGGGCGCGCCTGCAGGAATGCCTGAAGGCCGCTGATCGATTGTCGGCCTATGGCTTGTCGGCGACCGTCGCCGACGCGCGCTTTGCCAAGCCCCTGGACACCAACCTGGTGCGGCGGCTTGCCGCCAATCACGAAGTGCTGCTGACGATCGAGGAAGGCTCGATCGGCGGCTTTGGCGCGCATGTGCTGCACTTCGCGGCCTGGGACGGGTTGCTCGATCGGGGTCTGAAGTTCCGCGATCTGATCCTGCCCGATCGCTTCATCGATCAGGATACGTCCGAGCGGATGTATGAAGCCGCAGGATTGGACTCCAAAGCGATCGTCGCTGCGGTACTGTCCGCGCTTGGCCGCGACCATGAGGCCGCAGCCGTCATCGCCTAATTCACGAGCGTTGTCATGCCGGATCAAATCAAGCGCGCAGACGTTTTCCTCGTCACTGAAGGTTTTGCCGCAAGTCGCAGCGAAGCCCAGGCCGCCATCCGCGCCGGAGGAGTGGCGGCGGACGGTGAGCAAATCACCAAGGCGGCCCAGAGGTTACGTCAAGGAGTGAATATTCGTTATCAGCCGGCCCATCCTTATGTTTCGCGCGGCGGAGTGAAGCTCGCGGCGGCGCTGGATCATTTCGGGCTGTCGCCGGAGACGCGCATCTGTCTTGACGTCGGCGCTTCCACTGGCGGGTTCACGCAAGTGCTGCTCGAGCGGCGGGCGGCGCGCGTCTACGCCGTCGATGTCGGGCATGGGCAGCTGCATTCCAAGATCAAAGGCGACCGCCGGGTGATTTCGCTCGAAGGCCGCAACGCGCGCGACTTGACGCCCGCCGTTGTTCCCGAGCCGCCGCAGGTGATCGTTGCCGATGTCAGCTTTATCAGCCTGAAGCAGGCGCTGCCGGCGGCGCTGACGCTGGCGGCCCGCGACGCCTGGGCGGTACTGCTCATCAAGCCGCAATTCGAGCTCGGGCGCTTCGGCACCTCGCGGGGCATCGTCAAGGACGAGAGCGCGCGTGAAACCGCGGTCGCCGAAGTCACCACATGGGTCAAGGCGCAGGGCTGGTTCGTGATCGGCTCCATGGAGAGCCCGATCGAAGGCGGCGACGGCAACCGCGAATATCTTCTCGCGGCGAGAAAAGCGGAAGCGCTGCGAAAATAAACTACGCCGGCTTCAGCTTCATCATTGCGAGAGCCGCGCGCCCGGCCCAGCCCAGCGGATTGCCCATCGTCTCCTGAAGCTCATAGTGATTGTGGTTCGGCACCTCGATCAGCTCGACCTGCTTTCCCGCCGCTTTAACGGCGGCCGCGAAGTCGCGGCTCTGGCGCTGGAATTCGGGTGTCTCGAACGTGCCGTACATCAACGTGATGGGGACGCGCAGCCGCTCGATGTGGCGCTGCGTGCTCATGGCGTCTTCCATCGCATCGTCGAACTTCACATATGAGCTTCGCCGCGATAACCGCACCGGCTTCATCTCGTACATGCCGCTTAGGAGCAGCCCTGCCTTGAGCAGATCGGCGGGCACGCCGAAATCCTTCGCCCAATCGGTGACGAGCGCGACCCCCGAGAGGTGCGCGCCCGACGACTGGCCCGCGAGATAGATCCTGTTCGGATCGATGCCCAAGGATGCCGCGTTCTTGTACACCCAGACGATCGCGCGCTTGACCTGATCGGCCATCACGCGGATGTCGCCTTTGGCGGCTTCCACCGCGATGAAGTCGAGCGCGATGTAATTCGCGCCCGCGTTGATGTAGTTCTCCGCCGCGAAATGATACTCGCTGGCGGTTCCGTTGAGCCACGCGCCGCCGTGAACGAAAATCAGCGTCGGCGCATTCGCAGCCTTGGTGCGAAAGATATCGAGCTTCTCTACGTCGGTCGGGCCGTACGACTCGCGCCGCGGATTGCCGAGCCGCCGCCGCACATCGGCGCTGTTGCTCGCACGGCGCGACTGGATCTGCGCGCTCATCGGCGCGTAGGCCGACTGGTCGTAGGCGGCGTCGAGCTCGATTTGGTCGTAGTTCATGAAGACGAGCGGGCCCTTGGCATGCGGCAGCGGGCCGGGCACACAGCCCGGCTTGTCGGCGGCGACGGCCGGCATTGTCGTGGCTACCGTGGCGGCGCCGGCCGCGGCCAGCACCGAGCGGCGATTAAGGTTTGAAACGTCGTCGCGTTGCATCTCGTGATCCTATCTGCGAGTGAAACCGAACCTCTGATGAGTGTAGCGAAGCCTTCCATGCCGCAACAAGCACCCGATACGGGCGAAGCCGTCGAAATCGTGAAGCTCGGTCACGCCGGCGACGGCGTCACCGCGGAAGGAATCTTCGTGCCTTACACGGTGGCGGGCGACATCATTCGTATCGCTCGCGACGGAGGCAAGGCGCGTCTCCTTGAGATTCTCTCGCCTGGAGCTTCGCGCGCCGCCCCGCCATGCCGGCATTTCGGCCGCTGTGGCGGCTGCGCGCTTCAGCACGTCGAACGCGTATCCTATCTCAAGTGGAAGCGCGATCTCGTCGTCAGCGCGCTGAAGCAGCGCGGGTTCAACGATGTTCCGGTGGACGAAATCCAGGCCGTTGCACCGGGCACGCGCAGACGCGCCAACTTCAAGGCGCAGCGGAGCGGCGAGGGTGTGCAACTCGGCTTCTACGAAGCGCAAAGCCGCAACCTCGTCGACTTGACGGAATGTCCCGTGCTGCTGCCGGAGCTTGCGGAGCTGATGGCCCCACTGCGGAAGCAGCTCGGCAATTTGCTTAAGCCGAATGAGACCGCGGAGCTGTTCGTCACCGCGACCGATTCCGGTATCGATCTCGGCATCAAGCTCAAGCGCGCGCGCACGCCGGATCTGTTGATGACGCTGTCGCAATTCGCAGCGGCGCTGAAACTCGCGCGGCTGTCGTGGAACGGCGACGATGTCGCGGTATCTGAAAAGCCGGTCATCCGCATCGGACGATTCAGCGTGGCGCTTCCACCGGAGGCGTTCCTGCAGCCGACGAAGGAAGGTGAGCGCTTCTTGCAGGAAGCGGTCGTCGCCGCCGCGGGCAAGGCGCGAAGGATAGCGGATCTCTTTTGCGGCTGCGGGACGTTCGCGCTTGCGCTTGGCGAAGGACGTCAAGTGCATGCCATCGACAGTGTGGCGGCGCAGGTCGAAGCATTGGCCGCTGCCGCGAAGCAAGGGCAGGGCAAGGTCAGCAGCGAAGTGCGCGACCTCTTTCGCCGGCCGCTGCTGTGGGGTGGGGTGGC